>Ga0222712_10000642_pt1 | contig 44884 bp, 43 predicted proteins | sample C33_657DmetaG_FD_165043 | JGI IMG/M metagenome (GOLD analysis project Ga0222712, IMG submission 165043) | Estuarine water microbial communities from San Francisco Bay, California, United States - C33_657D | ecosystem: Environmental > Aquatic > Marine > Unclassified | place: USA: California... | reverse complement strand
GTAATCCCATGGATGGCACATGTCTCACGGACTGTAGGACTAACCAGGGGCGATCAGTTGCTCCTTCAGCAATATTTAGCGTCCAGTGTGGGTTTATCGTTACAGCATTTAGCTTTGAAGGCAGCGAGCAGATAAAGCACGGAGTAGAACTTGAAGGCATGACTGGACGGTACTCTCTTTGCTCGCAAAATTCGACAAATCTTCAGAATGAGTCTTCATAAGTAAGTTACTTCTTCTTGTAGCCTGCCGGGCATACAGGTTTTAACGCGGTGACCTTCTTTACGGTCTTTCCTTTTATGCAGGTGATAGTTGACTTCTTTGCTGTTGGAGCTTTGAACGCTATTGAAATGCGTGGCGAGCTAAAGTGAAATCCATTGGCGCTAAATCGGAAATATTCCTTTGTAATGCTAGAAGAGATTGTTGCAATTTTCTGCTCACCATCTTCATCGATGATCTTAATTGATGCAGTACCCATTGACGCATTGGCGCCCCAGAGACACTTTGCAACCTCAGCAGGAATCTGTAGGGTGTAATTGCCTTTGAAAGTTTTCCCATCTGGCAGTTGGTGTAATGCTGCCATTCTAAATTCAAGAGACTGGGTCTCTGCATTCCAAGCCGGTGGTCCGTCGGTCGACATTGTTGCGTTAGTAGAAGTGATCCCAATTGGATAACCTCTATTTGCATCCTTGAGACATGCCGTTGCCTGTGCACCAGCGCTAATTGTCCACCCGCCAAAGACCTTTTTGAAAGCCGGAACATCTTCTGCCAGCCAAAGATAAGGTGCTGTTGTAGCACGACCTGTTGTGTACTTCTCAACGGCTGCAAACATATTGAAGTAGATATCAAAATTTGCCTTGCCACCAATATCCAACCCTGTCCAACATTTGTAAGGGTCATTCTTGGTGTTGTTGTCACATTGTCTGCCTACAGTCACGCCACCTGTATCAATTTCTCGGAGAGCATCGAGATTCTTCTCTGTCCAAGGAACTATCTGATAGATGCCTGGAATCCTTGCTGGCGAGCCAGTCACTGAATAAAAATATTCAGAATCTGTCTTGGAGCTCTTAATTTCAAGATTTGTGATTCCTGAGCGGACCCAGCTCTGCCAAGGCGTCAATGTCCGAAATTCAACTTTGAATGGTTTATCTGAGATAAATGTGTCGGGAAGTAATGTGTAACCAGGTTGTGCAATTCCCTTCGGTGTAATCGTCTTTTCCAAAGATGGAGAATACGGTTGAACACTCACCTTGTATTCGAATTCACTAAATTTGAAGCCATTTACGCCACTATCGCCCACAACTTCTCCATAGTTGATAACTTGCACGAGAGGCATGAAGAGAGCGCCACCACGGTGCTGATAAGTTGGAAACTTCCAAAGGTATGGCGCACCACCTGATGGGTAGTTATGGTCAGGATCTCTCTTAGTCTCTACGAACAAGTCACCGCCAAATATCGGAGAAATTGGCTCTGCGTCTTCCCACACTCCAGGTGATGTCTCCACGGCAAATCGACCAATGCAATCTGTTTGCTTTGAATTCATGCATGGAAGGTAGTCCGCGACAAAAGATAAGGATTTTGAATTAGAGCACTTGCTGTCAAGAAATGATGAACAAACTCCTTGGTCGCCGATTATTCCTGAATACTTCATATTGGTTGCCCACAACGAAAGGCTTCTCACCATTAATCCAGGTGAACTAACGTTGTTATAAACGTTGGGTGAGATTCTCTCGTCTAAAACTTCTGTTGTTGGTATCTCTGGATACGCCTTGTAAAGATCTATTGCCTGACTGCTTGTCTCAGAAAAGAACGGCCGTGCTCCATTCTCTCTTTTCGCTTCCGCTGAGACCGAAGAAGCGAAGAAAGAGGCAACCAGTAGCAATCCTAGAAAAATCCGAATCTTGGGGCGAAACTTCATGAAGAAAGGTTACAGACAGTTCTCAAGCTCCACGGTCCGACACTGGCTCCAGACGCATGGACCCAAGGCCTAAGACAGGCAACTACTCCACTTCTTAGCGCTCTGGCTAATTACTTCTTCTTGTAGCCTGCCGGGCATACAGGTTTTAACGCGGTGACCTTCTTTACGGACTTTCCTTTTATGCAGGTGATAGTTACTTTCTTCTGTGCAGCTTTAGTTTCAACGATAATTCGCTCCGCAAGAAAGTTGTTTGCCGCTGCAATTACATCTGAGTAAGCCTGTGCCGTATCAAACTGATCCCCACCGTTTACGCTCCAGAATTGATCTGTCCAGAGAGGATCATCGGGAGCACTTCCACATTCTGGACCCATTCCTGCTCCGGCTGCTCCGATATAAACCCATTCACCGTTCTTTTCAAACCAAGCAGGAATTCCGGAATCTCCTCCGCAGGTATATTCACCCTTCTTATACTTAGTCTGCAGAAGCATCAGTTCTGGCCACACTGTATAAAGCTCTTTGTTGTTACCCAAAATCAAATCTGACCTTACGGTTGTTTGAATTTTCCTTGGAATTCCATCTCGCTGCGCCTTTCCGATAGCCTCTTCGTGAGAAGTTAGGCCATATCCAATTTGTGTGACGGTACCGTTTGAATTAACTAATTCTCGAAGCTCTTCTACGGTTGCAATTCTGTATGTCTTTATGCTGAGTGGTTTATCAAGAATTATGATTCCAAAGTCATACATTGGGCCATAAAGTTTGCTTGGGTCTCCATCAATTGCGCCGCCGTCCCTATACATCGGGGAAGGAAACTGCGCGATGCCTCTTGCCTTCTCCTTTGCTCCAATGTTTCCTGGAGCGGCAATTATTCCTGGTGCGCTTACCCACACTGGCGCATCTGTAGCACTCAGTAACCCTGTCTTTGGGAGTGCAGTTTTGTAGGAGGGGTATTTTCCGTCTATCGGATTTCTCGCAAGACAATGTGCGGAAGTCATAACAATCCTTGGAGCAACTAATGCTCCCGTGCAGCCGGCCTGCCCATTTTCATACCAGTGAATGATTGCAACAACTCTTGGATCGCCTAAAGCTGATTGACCTCCATGCACTGCCTGCGCTGAATTGATTGGAGAAGCCCAAAATGAAAGAGTAACTGCGTAAAGTAATGCCCAGGCAGACTTTCTCATGGTGAAACTGTAGATTCTTTATGGCTCTAGGTGAAGGACTGCGATGACACACGATAGAGATTCGCGAGGTTCAAAATCGTCGTACCTTCGCACTCCATTAAATTCTTGCCTTTCAGCCAAAGAGAGAGCTTACTTTTGCATAGGGTGGACCATCTGAGTACATCGCCCTATTGAGGTTCGAATGCCTGACACCTTACACTCATGGCATAACTTGCGTTTTCAAAATAGGAGAGAAATGAAGCCTGCAAAAATTGCTGATTTTGGAATCACCGAAGAGTTTGGATACTTGCCAGCGTATGCACCTGCTCAAGCCTTGTCGGCTGGTAATGAAGAGTGGGATCAGTTTGGTAGAGATATACCAAAGTTATTAATGGGTACAAATTTTAGATCTCGCGTGAAGGCTCTTCCTGAATTTAATATTAGTAAATTAAATGGCGAAGCTGAAATTCAGCGAGCTATGTTGATTTTAAGTTATATCGGTCAGTCCTATCAATGGTCAGAGAACGTCCCAGCAACGGTGATGCCAGCAAACTTAGCGATTCCATGGCATCAAGTAGGTAAACTCGTTGGAAGACCACCCATTCTCTCCTACCAAAGTTATGCTTCAGATAATTGGCGCAGGTTTGATGCATCTGGACCAATTGCGTGCGGAAATATTGGCTTACTCCAATGCTTCTTGGGTGGACAAGATGAAGAGTGGTTTATTTTAATTCACATCGAAATCGAGAGAAAAGCAGGAAAGGCTCTGAAGGCGATCGAGGATGCACAGAGTGCTGTATCGAACAATGATGCCGATCAGCTTGAGGTAGCCCTGACAAACTTGCGTAGCGCTCTTGCCGCAATGTATGAAGTACTTGGAAGAATGCCAGAGAGATGTGATCCCTATATTTATTTTCACAGAGTACGCCCCTACATTTTTGGCTGGCGCAATAATCCATCGCTGCCAGATGGTGTGATTTATGAGGGTGTGGATGAGTACAAAGGAGTTGGACAAAAATTTCGTGGTGAAACTGGTGCTCAAAGTGCCATCATTCCAGCGATGGATGCAGTCCTAGGAATTGACCACGAAAGGGATGAGCTCCGAGAGTATTTAATGGAGATGCGAATGTATATGCCACCACGGCATGTAGCGTTTATTGAAGCGGTCGAGGCCGGACCGTCAGTTCGTAATTTTGTAACCACGGCGAAGCGAGTTTCACTTACAACTGTATTTAATGATTGCGTTGAATTAGTGGCAAACTTTAGAGCGATGCATCTTGAGTATGCAGGCACATACATTCACGCACAGGCACAGGCAACTCCAGGAAATCCATCAGCAGTTGGAACCGGTGGAACCCCATTTATGACCTACCTCCGCAAGCACCGTGATGAGACAAAAGAGCAAACTCTTCCTTAATTTGTTTGATCAATCTATGGGAGATGCAAAGCTAATCAGTAAGTAGCTCTTCCTCCAGAGGCATCAAAGGTGAACCCGGTTGTAAATGAGCAGGCTTTAGAAACCATAAAGGCCAACATCTCTGCCGCCTCTTCCGGCTCGCCAACGCGACCCATAGGAATACGCCCAAGCATGTACTTCAAAGTTTCATCACTTGTTCCTGCATTAAACGGAGTTCGAATAACAGCAGGTGCAAAGGCATTAATTGTGATTCCTTCAGTTGCAACTTCTTTACCAACACCCTTTATGAAGCCAATCATTCCCGACTTCGATGTGTTGTAGGCATGCATACCGGGATTGCCCTCTTTACCTGCAATTGATGCAACGTGAGCAATACGTCCATACTTTCGCGCCTTCATATGTGGAATAACGGCCTGAGTTAACCAGATCGTTCCAAATAGATTGATTGCAATGGTCTTCTCAAAAATAGTCCAATCAACATCTTCTAACTTTGTATTAGTTGGACCAACTATTCCAGCGGTGTTAACTAATGCATCAATCTGGCCATGCTCAGAAATTACAGATGTGATGAGCTCTTGAATGCTCGACTGGTCACTCATGTCAACACTTTTGACTTGATTGCTTTGAAGATTCAATTCAGCTTGAAGTGAAGACAAGCCCGCTTGATCTAGGTCAGCAATGACGACTTTCGCGCCACGGGATGCAATCAATTCGGCGGCTGATCGACCGATTCCACTGGCTGCGCCAACTATGAGAACTACTTGTCCTGAAAAATCTCTGAGATCAGTTGTCATGAATACTCCTCCGTGGCTGAACTCCAGCACAAAACCGTTGCCTCTTCTGAATAATACGGGTTCGGGGTCTACCGCGGTTAAAAATTGAGGTCTAATATTTAGCCATGGACAAAGTAGCAATCGTCACTGGTGGAGCTAAAGGCATCGGCTTGGGTAGCGCGCAACGTTTACTTGAAGACGGTGCGTCAGTAATAGTTTTCGACATTGATGAGAAGGCAATCGCCAGCGCCAAAGAGCTATTTGCGAACTATGGAGATCGATTCTCAGGGGTCAAGGTCGATATCGCCTCCGATGCACAAGTGAAGAAGGCTGTGAACGAAGTTGGTAACAAGCATGGCCACATAAACTATTTAGTGAATAGCGCTGGAATTCAAACCTACGGAACTGCAGAAGACACCACAGAGGAACTTTGGGATAGAACTTTTGGCGTGAATGTGAAAGCGATGTACTTGACCTCCAAGTATGCAATTCCATTTATGCGCAAAGCTAAGGGTGGATCGATAGTAAATATCTCATCTGTTCAGGCTCTTTCCAATCAAACGAACGTCTTGGCGTATGCATCTTCCAAAGGCGCAGTAAACGCCCTTACTCGAGCAATTGCTGTGGATTACGCCCCAGAGCAGATTAGATGTAATGCGGTGCTTCCTGGTTGTGTCGATACACCGATGATACGAGCAACTGCTGAGTCATTTGCGGGTGACCGAAGTGCGGAAGACTTCTTGCATGAATGGGGATTAACTCATCCCATCGGCCGCATGGCTACTATCCATGAAATTGGTCAACTGGTCGGCTTCTTATGCTCTGATAAATCATCATTCATCACTGGATCTTCATATGTGATCGATGGCGGCATGACTTCTCAATTACCGAACAAGCTAGCCTAATAGAGCAAGTCCAGCTACCAGAAAACTCAACAAACTAATGGCCAATACTCATGTCAAAAAAATGTTACCTAGCTTCTTTGATCGTAAGATCCCATAGTTTATATTTTCCCCATGAGCCCAAAGATCACTCCAAGCTATTGGATCTGCCCTCGCTGTGAAACCCGAGATGACTACTACTACGCACCACGTGTTGTCGGACAGGTTGGAATTGCCCGTGGATTTGAAATCGGGGATTCAGAATTTATTGGCGGTGGAGCGCAGTCAGTTGAGAAAGAAGTTGCACTTTGCAAGAAGTGTGGCGAACGAGTGAAATTTGTTGCAGAGATTGTTGAGTACTCTGCTGAAGAAACTCGTAAACGCGGCAAACAGGGCGTAAAGAGTGGCCTAGTGACAATCCTAATATCGACCCCTATAGCCTTCTTCATTGGTCGTCACTACATCAACTTGTACGAAGAGTCCTATCCCTGGTTGATTGCCTCGGTTATCTCTTCAGCTATTCCACTTTTTTCCTTGGCATACGTGTTTTCATCTGCAAAAGAGTCTCTGAAGTAACCATTTTGTTATCTCAAATGCCACTTTTACATACCTTTACGGGCTAATTTGCTCCTATGAAAAAGTTAGCTCCTCGCTTCGTAGCCCTGTTCTCCCTAGCAATTCTTCTTGCGTCAGGACTCCCGGCAGTTTCGTCGGCAGCCAATCCGGCGCTAATAAAGCTGACTGTTCACTACCAGCGTGCGGACTCTGAGTACACCGGTTGGAATCTCTGGCTCTGGAAGAATGTCACGACAGGATCCGATGTCGATGTTAATAAAGCTGGAGTGACTTTTACAGAGAGTGACGACTTCGGAAAAGTTGCACGAGTCGACGTAGATGGTATGGACAAATTTGAGAACATCGGAATCATTGTTCGCAAAGGCGAATGGGCCGCTAAAGATGTGAGTGCAGATCGCTTTATCACTAAGTTCAAAGAAGATGGAACTTCTGAGATTTGGCTTCGGCAAGGCGATCCCGTTATTTACTATGAGAAACCAACGGGTGCAATTCAAGAGCCTGCAGGAAGTAAATTAGCGAAGTTCTATGACTCTGCAGATTTTGCAGCTAAGTACACCTACACAGGCGATGACCTAGGAAATGTTTACTCTACAAGTGCAACCAAGTTCAGAGTGTGGGCTCCAACGGCTACAAAGGTAGATCTCGTTACTTATGCAAGTGCTGATGGTTCTGCAGCAAGCGGCGTGCTCACTTCTATGAGCTCTAGCGCAAATGGAACTTGGACTGCCGAGATGGCAGGAGATAAGAATGGTCTTATCTACAACTACCGCGTGACCGTTAACGGCACTACTAACGAGGCGGTAGATCCATATGTTCGTGCAACTACGGTTAACGGTGCCCGTGGCGTGGTTGTTGACCTGAGCAAGACAAATCCAGCAAATTGGTCAAAGAGCAAACCCGCCTTTTCCGGTAATCCCACAGATGCCATGATTTATGAGCTTCATGTACGCGATTTATCGATGGATGCATCCAGTGGAATACCTGCTGCCAACAAAGGTAAGTATCTTGCCTTCACAAATCTAAACACCTCATTTTCTGGACAGAAGACTGGCATCTCTGCCATTAAGGATTTGGGTGTTACCCACGTAGAACTTCTGCCAATCTTTGATTTCGCATCTGTCGATGAGAACTCCCCTACCTTCAACTGGGGATATGACCCGATGAATTACAACGTTCCTGAAGGTTCATACAGTTCAGACCCAAAGAACCCAACGGCGCGTATCACTGAACTCAAATCAGCGATTCAGGCGATGCATGACCAGAAGCTGCGTGTGAATATGGATGTTGTCTATAACCACGTCTACGCAGCTAGTAATTTCAGCCAAGAACTTATCGTTCCCGGATACTGGTTTAGAACAGATGAATCTGGAAATCTCACCAACGGAAGCGGCTGCGGCAACGATGTTGCATCGGAGCGACCAATGGTTCGTAAATTTATTGTTGACTCAGTAAAGTACTGGGCGAGCGAATATAACCTCGATGGATTCCGTTTTGATCTCATGGGTCTAATGGATATTGAGACCATCAATCAAGTAACTGCGGCACTTAAGAAGATTGATTCCACCATCATCGTTATCGGTGAAGGATGGGATATGGGAACTCTCCCAGCTGAGCTAAGAGCGAATCAAAAGAACATTTCGAAGCTCAATGGAGTCGCACACTTTAATGATCAGATCCGTGATGGTCTGAAAGGTTCAGTCTTTACTCCCGCAGATCCAGGATGGGCGACTGGAAAGCTCACCGCAAGGTCTGATGTCACCGCTGGAATCGTCGGAAACACCGAGCACAGCTTTGATATGGCAGCAAAATGGATTACCCAATCCCCTGCCCAGTCTGTGAATTATGTAGAGTCCCACGACAACTTAACACTGGCAGACAAGATCTCCGCCAGTGTTAAGGGAGTTTCACCTGCTGGAATCGCGCAGTTAAGTCACTTTGCTACATCTGTTGCATTCTTATCTCAAGGTGTTCCATTCATGCAGGCTGGACAAGAATTCTTACGCTCGAAAAATGGTGATGAGAATAGCTACAAGTCCAGCGATGAAGTTAACTCTTTGAAGTGGTCGACAAAGGCGCGCAATGCCACGACTACGAAGTACTTCCAGGGTTTGATTGCCTTGCGTAAAGCTCATCCAGCATTTCGCATGTCAACTGCTGCGGCAGTAAAGGCAAATCTGAAGTTCATCCCAACGACAAATGACGTGATTGTTTATACCCTCAATGGCAAAGCTGTTAGGGATTCTGCAAAACTCATTGTTGTAATTCATAATCCAAATCCAGGAGCCGCTTCAGTAACGCTTCCAAATAAAGGAAAGTGGTCAGTCCTAGTTAAGGGATCAGTGGCTGGTACAAAGGCTATCCAGACTCTTTCTACAAATAAGGTGAGCGTGGCAGGACAGACAACAATGGTGCTCACTCAGTAAGTTTCCGATGAGGATGAGATACTTCAACCATGTTTGAAGCTCTCTTCCTAGGATTACTGCAGGGTCTCACTGAGTTTCTACCAATCTCTTCTAGTGCACATCTGCGTCTTGCCGGGGAATTTTTGCCTAGCGCCAGCGATCCTGGTGCCACCTTTACTGCGATTACGCAGATTGGCACTGAACTGGCAGTGCTCATTTACTTTAGAAAAGACATTGCCCGCATTGCTGCGGCTTGGTTGTCAAAAGTAGTAATTCGTAAAGAGATTACTGGAAGCTCTCCGCAAGATGTTCGGCTGGGATGGATGATCATTTTGGGATCTCTGCCTATTGTTGTGCTCGGGTATCTCTTCCAAGAAAACATCCGAAATACATTTAGATCACTCTGGCTCATTGCAATCGTCATGATTGTCTTCGGTATCATTCTTGGTATCGCAGATAAATTGGGAAAGAGTGATCGGGACCTTTCATCCCTTACGCCTAAACACGGTTTCGCATACGGCTTTGCGCAATCACTAGCCCTTGTCCCTGGAGTTTCACGTTCTGGTGCCACAATCGCGATGGGTCGAGTGCTTGGATACACCCGCGAGAGCGCGCTACGTTATTCATTCTTATTGGCTGTACCAGCTGTCTTCGGTAGCGGTCTCTATGAACTTAGGACCGCAATTGGTGAGGGTGATACGTCTGCTCCGTACTCACTCATGGAAACTTTTGGAGCGACCATCGTTGCCTTCTTTGTTGGCTACGCGGTTATTGCCTGGCTAATGAAATTTATTTCAACTAGAAGCTTTATGCCCTTTATCATCTATCGCATCGCTCTCGGTTCTGGCATCTTGATTTTGCTCGCTACCGGTGCGATCAACGCTTAGGAGTGTTCAGGTGTTAGGCGGAATTGATAACGCGCTTTTTCTCACTTCATTTGGTGGATTTGTTGGCGTTGCAATTTTGATTCTCTTTCTCAAGTGGGCATTTTCTTCAAATCAAAAGATGATAGTCATCCCAATTAAAGCCGGCAAAAAAGATGAATATGGCTTACTCAAGCCACTACCAACACCAGGAAATTACATCGAAGCGCAGATGTCATTATTGAAATTACAGGATTCAAACATTAGAGCCACCTTAACTAAAACGCTTCAAGGGCCATCTCTGATGGTTTTTGAGAAAGATTACGAGATTGCTTTAGCGGTCTTGAACAGCTAAATCGTTTAATTCTTTTCCTGAGATTCGATAGACAGTCCATTCATCCATCGCCTTAGCGCCAAGGGATGTATAGAAATCAATTGCAGGTGTATTCCAATCAAGAACCCACCATTGGAATCGACCATAGCCGCGCTCTTTGCAGATATTTGCAAGGTGCTTGAGTAGATCTTTTCCATAACCAAGGCTGCGAAATTGCGGACGAATAAATAGATCTTCCAAATAGATACCGTGCAGACCTTGCCAGGTGGAGTAATTCAGGAACCAGATTGCAAAGCCAGCAATCTGACCATCATGTTCAACAATCTCACAGAAGACTTTAGGATCACCGCTGAAGAATGATTTTTGAATCTGTTCAGCCGTCGCCTTTACCTCATCTGGCGCTTTTTCATAAAACGCTAGCTCATAAATCAGAGCAAGTATTTCGTCTGTATCTTCAATGCGAGCAGATCTAATCATTTTTGTGCCTGCTTAAACTTTGGAAGATTGAGATTGAATTGAATCGAAAGCATACGTACTAGAGCGACAATAACTCCCCCGATGATCGTCGCGACTGAAGCTTCAACGTTGAGGGCGACTAGTGCGACGAATGCAATAGCCCCACACAGTGATGAAGTCGCAATCGTTTCTCGATGTAACAACACTGGCTCGAGTTGGCATAGAACGTCGCGTAGTAAACCACCTGTGACCGCAGTAATAACACCCAAAATAATCGTTGCATACCAAGGGCTATTGAAATTGTGGGCTAGCTGAACTCCAGATGCCGTCGCTATTGCCAAACCGAGAGTATCCATGATTAATAAGGTCTTACCGATCTTTGTAACTCGTCGTACGCTAAGCGTGATTGCAACCGCGGCGACGATGCTCCCAATTACCCATGGATCAGTAATTAAGATTGGCTTAAGGCCAAGGAAGATATTGCGCAGAGTGCCACCTGAAACTGATGCAACGATTGCTACAAGTGCGATGCCGCCATAATCCAATCCGCGATCTGCTGCTACGCGCGCTCCAACGAGTGCGAAGACAAAGACAGAGAGCAGATCAAGAATATGAAGCAGCGTCACGCTTAGTTACCTTGACTTAGGAAACGGCAATGATGTCGATTGCGAAAATGAGTGTGTCCTTCTCCAGTGGATGTCCAGCCATTGCTCCATAACCGAGAGCAGGTGGGAGCACCAAAAGGCGACGTCCGCCCACTTTTGCACCGGGAAGACCTTGCTGCCAGCCCTGAATTAATCCAGAGAGTTGGAATGTTGAAGGCGTTCCGCTTGACCAAGAAGATTCGAGAATACTTCCATCAGACCACTTCATTAATGTGTAGTGAAGTGTCACGGTTGATGTTGCTACAACTTCAGTACCGCTTCCAACGATTATATCTTCGGCAATGAGAGCGGTAGGAGCATCACCTGAAGGTGGAGTAATTGTTGGTGCTTCACCAGCATTTGCGGTGACTCGAACGAGTGTGTTTGATGACATGCTATCTCCGATTTCTGAACAGCCTGTAAGGCCAATGACGAGTGAAAGTACGACCGCAACTTTTTTCATGGAGAGATCCTAATCGTCTAGAAGTTTTTATCTTGAATTACTCGTTGTCGATTTCGCGAATCAGCGTAAATTCACCCTGACCTAGTTGCCCTTGAGAGCGATATAACTCCAATTTTTCACGAGTATCTGCGATATCCAGATTTCTCATGGTTAGCTGACCGATGCGATCTGTTGGACCGAAGGCAGCATCTTCAGTGCGCTCCATCGAGAGCTTATCTGGGTGATAACTCAGGTGTGGGCCAGTGGTATTGATAACTGAGTAGTCATCACCGCGACGAAGTCGAAGAGTTACGTCACCAGTAACAGCTGAAGCAACCCAGCGCTGCAGCGATTCGCGGAGCATTAATGATTGTGGATCAAGCCAACGTCCTTCATAGAGCAAGCGGCCTAAACGGCGACCTTCTGCGTGGTAGTTAGCAATGGTGTCTTCGTTGTGTATTGCAGAAAGTAAACGTTCGTAACCAATAAAGAGAAGCGCCATTCCTGGGGCTTCATAGATGCCACGACTCTTTGCTTCAATAATTCGATTTTCAATCTGATCTGCCATGCCTAGACCGTGACGACCGCCAATAGCGTTAGCTTCATTCATCAACTCAACAACATCATCAAAATGTTTCCCGTTGAGTGCAACCGGGCGTCCTTGTACGTACTCGATCTTTACATCTTCACTTGGGATGGAGACTGCAGCATCCCAGAAGCGAACTCCCATAATTGGTTGAACTATTTCGATTGAGGCATCAAGGCTCTCGAGGTTCTTCGCCTCGTGGGTTGCACCGAGAATGTTGGCATCAGTTGAGTAAGCCTTTTCAGTACTGTCACGGTACGGAAGATTATGTGAAACAAGCCACTCTGACATTTCTTTACGCCCACCGAGCTCACGAACAAAGTCTGCATCTAACCACGGCTTATAAATCCGAAGATTTGGGTTAGCAAGAAGTCCATAGCGATAGAAACGCTCAATGTCGTTTCCCTTATAGGTCGAACCATCTCCCCAAATATCTACTTTGTCAGAGAGCATTGCACGCACAAGAAGGGTGCCAGTGACAGCACGGCCTAGTGGCGTGGTGTTGAAGTACTGCTTTCCGCCTGAGCGAATATGAAAGGCACCGCAGGCAATTGCTGCGAGTCCTTCTTCAACCAATGATTGCTTGCAATCAACAAGTCGTGAAATTTCTGCGCCATATTCTTTAGCGCGCACTGGTACTGAATCAATATCCGGCTCGTCATATTGACCTAGGTCTGCGGTGTAAGTGCAAGGAATCGCACCTTTCTCTCGCATCCATGCGACTGCCACGGAGGTATCGAGACCACCGGAGAATGCGATTCCGACCCTTTCTCCGACTGGAAGAGATGCAAGTACCTTAGACATAGTGCTTAGTCTAATGGTTAAGCAGTCGTGCTAGCGCAGGCTTTACCTTCCAGGCAGCGATCATCTCCTCATATCTAGTGACTTCAATCGGATCGATGGTTGCACCAGTCTTGACGGCTCGAATCATGAGATTTCTAGGAGTGTGCTCACCCCCGATGAATTCGATCGCTTCAACTCGATACCCACGGAGTTTGAGAATCTGCATCCGCAATGAATCGGTCAAGAGATCTCCCAGTCTTTCGCGCATAATTCCGTAGCGAGTGATCAGTGACCATGGCTCAGGAGAATCAGATAACTGGGATTGAATGTCATGATGACAGCAAGGTGCAATCATCATGAGCGAGGCATGTGAATTGACAGCCCATGCGATTGCATCGTCTGTCGCCGTGTCACAAGCATGAAGTGCGATCGCCACATCAGCGTGAGTTAAAGAAGTCTCTGTAATCTCTTCCGCTCTAAATTCAATTGTCTCTGTAATCCCAAGTTTTCTCGCTATTTCATTGTTGCGATCACGTGATGCGATGCGTACGTCAATACCAATGACTTTCACATCCATACCTGTGCTGCGCAAATATTGGTGTGCCGCAAAAGTTAAATAGGCGTGACCACATCCGAGATCTACAATTGTCAGTGGATCGGCACTCGTTGGCTTCTTGATGTGCCCTGCTTCGATCGCACTAGTCAGAGTTGGTGTGAGCAGACGCAAGAACTCCTCAACCTGGCGATATTTATGACTCTTGGACGGCTTTATCTGGCCGGATGCATCACTAATCCCAACCTCACGCAGAAACGGATCTCCTGCATCTAGTAACCGTTCTTTTTTCTTATCGTGCGCAAGATCAACAGTCCCTGCTCCTGAAGTAATTGAAATCAATGGTTCATCTTTCTTCGTGATGCGAAGCGTGAAGCTCTCTTCAATACATTCGATTAAAATATTTGCATAACCTGAGCGAATGAATTCACTAATGGGCAAATCTGTCGGAGTGTAGTTTTTTGTGGTTACAGCTCGTCCATCACTTGTGCTTACTTGCAAGTGAAGCTTCTCTTTAATTGAGACAGGGCGTATATCAATTCGCTCACAGTCTGTCTGCATATTTCGGCGGCGCCCTGAGAGCACAATTCGAGTGATTGCCTCAGGATTCGCAAAATAGAGAAGCGCCTGAGAAAAAGCCTCTTCAAGTGAGATGCGCGCCACTGGTGACATATGGCTAAATTACCGCAGATCAAGCAAGTGTTAGGCTCCAGGCATGACGCAGGTTGCAACAATTTCCACCACGAACTGGATAATCACCATTGTTGCCCTGCTCGTAATCATTGGACTGGATTTTGTTTGGGCCGTTGCGCGTCGTGAAAAAGATACCTCGATGCGCGAGGCGACTGCTTGGAGCGTTTTCTATGTATCTCTGGCTGTGGCCTTCGGTCTCTTTCTTAGCCAATGGCTCACATCGAGAGAACAGCAGGAATTCTTTGCCGGATGGCTGACTGAATATTCACTCTCATTCGATAATCTCTTTGTATTCGTACTCATTCTCACTCGCCTGAAGATAGATAAGCAGAAGCAGCAACTTGCTCTTCTTATTGGAATCCTCATCGCTCTGGTACTTCGCATCATCGCAATTACCCTCGGCAAGGCAGCGATTGAAAGATTTGAGTGGGTCTTCTTTATCTTCGGTGCCTTTCTTGTCTACACCGCCGTCTCGCTATTTTTGGAGAGTTCACACAAGGAAGAGGAAGAGGCAAAAGACAGCAAGCTCGTACAATATTTACAACGTAAAGGCTTAAAGCCATTTACGATCGCTCTACTTGCACTGGGAATGACTGATCTGCTCTTTGCCCTGGATTCGATCCCTGCAATATTTGGATTGACAGAAAATGTCTACCTGGTGATCACAGCAAATATCTTCGCTCTCATGGGACTTCGCCAGCTCTACTTCCTCATTGGTGGACTCATGAGTCGCCTCGTTTACATCGGAAAAGGACTCTCCGCTGTTCTGGCCTTTATTGGATTTAAGTTACTTTTCCATGCATTTCATGCAGTTGATATTCATGAAATCGGTGGATTTCATATTCCAGAGGTTACGATCACTCAAAGTTTAATTGTTATTGTTTCGTGTATTGGGCTTGCCACTGTCGCTAGTTTGATCAGCACTCGCGATAAAAACCCTACAGAGTAATTTCCACAGCCAAGCCACCTAGCGTGCTTTTACGTAAAGCAAGCGTTCCATCGTGTTCGTGCACAATTGCGGCGATAATTGATAGACCAAGACCTGATCCGCCAGTATCGCGTGAGCGTGCAGAATCAAATCGATTGAGCAACGCTATGCCTTCTCGATAGGAAGAGTCCGGTAAGCCTGGTCCCCCATCTTCTAAAATTAGCAGCGTCTTTCTTCCACTGCGTGACAGCTCTATTCTCACTGGTGCATCTTCTGGAGTGTGTCGAGAAATGTTATTGAGAATGTTCTGAATCAAACGACGCATATGGTCAACAGAACCTAAACAAGTGATTCCGTCCTCGATTTCCATCGCAACTACGCGCTTAGGATTGAGTGTCTGGAAGTCGCGGGAGAATGACGTGAGAAGCTCCGAGAAGTCGATATCTTCACGAACCGGCACAGATGTCTCGCCTAGTTCAGCCAGAAGCAAAAGATCGTGTATGAGATTTTCCATACGGACAATCTCGGAATTAACTCTTGCAAATGCGTTTTCTCTATCGCTGTCTTCTGAAATCTGACCTTTAGATAACATCTCTGAGTAACCCTTGATTACAGTCAGCGGCGTACGGAGTTCATGGGAAGCGTCAGCTAAAAAGCTCTGCATGCGGGCGAGCGAATCCGCCTGTAGCTTTCGATTATTTCTTCGAATCACTAGATACGACAGAGCAATTGCGATCAAATCCGCGGCAAAGGTAAAGAGAATTAAACGCTTAAGGTTATTGGTAAAAGTCGCGTTGGTAGAACTTAGCGAATCGGCAAGTAGAAGGCGATCCCCACCCGAAATTATCAGCGATACGAGACGATAATCTTCAGCAGCTTGGACCGTGACGGCAGATAAAAGCGCCTGGCTCAACACGGACTCCGTCGGCGGATTTACTAAATTGAGTTGTGACTCGTTGATTATGGTGAGCTCACCTAAGGATGAAATTAGCGCGATAGTGACGTTGAAATCTTGGTTAGCGGCGCTATCGAGTGCAGCACTGACTGGAGCGCTTGAGTTTTGACGAACAGAGTCTGCAATGATGTTAAGTCGAGAATCAATCACTTGAATTTGTGAGTTTTGAACTGAGAGTGTGGCATATCCTCCGATCAGAAGTGAAAGAGCAGTCGTGATGGTTGCACTTGCAACTAAGTATCGAAGACCTTTTTGTTTCACTGTTTCTTTGGCTCCTGGATAACAAAACCAACGCCTCGAATAGTCTTGATTCCCTCAAAACCATCTCTATGAAGTTTCTTGCGCAGATAGGAGATATAGGTATCAACAACTGTGCTTTCAGACTCAAAGTTGATCCCCCACACATCATCTAAAAGAACTGTCTTTGAAAGCACTCGATTCTTATTCTCGATCAGGACTTGCAACAACCGGTATTCGGTTGGAGAAAGATCAACTACATCTTCGTTAAATGTCACTGAATGTGTTGAGTCATTGATAGAAATTGGCCCGCACTTGAGCGCTGTATTTGGCACTCCAGATATTTGTGAGCGTCGCAAAATGGCCTTAAGCCGAAGGACAAGTTCCTCAAGACCAAAAGGTTTAACCACATAATCATCGGCCCCAAGAGTTAACCCTCTTGTGACGTCCACTCGATCTGCGCGAGCGCTCAACATAAGAACTGGAACTTCGTTTCCGTTCTTTCGCAAGCGCTCAACAAGTTCGAAGCCATCCATTAGCGGCATATTGATATCAATGATCATAATGTCCGGGGTATAGCTTCTTAGAACTGTAAGTGCGCTCATCCCATCATTTGCGGCTTGTGTTTCAAAACCTGCCAACTTCAGCGCATCTTTAAGCAACTCGCGGACACCTGCTTCATCATCGACAATCAGAATCTTGATTGGCGCCGTATTGGCTGAGGTCATACCCATAGCCTTACAGGTCTTGACTTACATTTCCACCTTCGCCCTGACAACTCCTGCGCGTCGAAAGGAGATTCACAGAGACTTCACAAAGTCGACTGGCATCCTTAACCCAATCGGATTGGAGGAGATATGCGCAAAGTAAGCCTTCTTGTAGCTTTACTTTCCCTTTCCCTTATCACGGTTCCAGCATCTGCTGATGCAAAGCCAACTCCTTCTCCTACATCAACTCTCTCTCCAATGGTTCAGTATCAAATGGATCTAGAACAGTTCAAGATTGATATGAAGGAGTACCAAGAAGCGCGCGTACTCCGTGAACAGCAGTTACGTTCGATACTCAGTGATTTCAATAAAGCGCTCAAAAAAGCTTCTGAAGATGCACGGATAGCCGGCAAGAGCGCTGGAAGTAAGGCGGCACTATCTTCGGCCAGAGCTGCGGCTGCAACGGCCCGTGATGAAGCGGTAGAGTTGCTTGGACCCGAACCAGTTGCGCCTACTCCACCACTCAAACCCATGAAGGGTCCTAAGTTATCAATCCAGACGCAAAAGCCGGGAAAAAAGAAATAACTTTCTTAGGTAGGATTTTTAAAGCGAAGTGAGTCACGATTCTTGCTCTTGCTCTTCTCGTGAATCTTTCTGATCTGTAATTCAATGCTCTTTACCGCTTCATCAAAAGCCGCCACGTCATTAAATGACCGCGCCTCTGCCCTCATTAATGGGCCAGCGCCATGTGTAGTAATGATGATGTGATGAGCATGTTTACCTTGACGAGGATTGGTTTCGTGGAGAATTTCAACTTCTATACGTTCGATTAAAACGCTAAATCGTTCGAGCGAATTTATCTTCTCCTCAACAATCTGTGAAAAATCTTCTGCAAGATCTGCATGACGGGCGTGGATGATTAATTGCATAATGACCCTCATTTCTCATTTACTGCCTTCTAACAATGGCAGTAAATGAGAGAAAAAGTAAGAGTTACCAGATAGAAGTAGGTAGCAAATACATCCCGGCGGTTCCTGCTGCGGCGTAGATAAGTGCCTGCACTAAGATTGAAATTGCAGTCAGACGATCTGCACGCTTTGCAGATTTATCGGAGACGCGCGAGAGTTGACCGAGTTTTCCAAAATTGAAGGTGCCCATAAATCCATAAGCCAAGCAGAATTTTTTCCGTGATTGCACCCAACCGACACTTGCAACCATCAGAGGAAAGAAGAGTGCCAATCGCGCCCCGCGTGGTGCATCGATTCCAAAAAGAGAGATGGAGGAGGTAATAAAGAGTAGAAATCCGACAGCTGCGACAAATTGGCGGCGCTTTACTTCGCCGGCTCCGATATTGCAGGTACCTGGAATGTATTCGGTACTCATTTACGCTTCTTCGAGTTCAGAATCATCCAACTCGTCTTCATCAAGCCAAGCTTCTGCTGGTTGATCATCTTGTCGCTCTACCCATGAAAGAAATGATGCAACGCCCTTAAAGGCCAAGGCGATAACAGCTAGCCCGGCAAGGATTCGTCGAATGAATTTCATGTCTTAAATTTACCCCTCTTTGCGCAAAAATGTCTGTCAACGACTTAAATGGTAGTCAGCGCTTTCTGGATATCTTCCCAAAGGTCTTCAACATCTTCACAGCCAACGGAGAGTCGGATGAGAGTTTCCGGAACAGAAGGGCTCTCATTAGGCCAACGGCGGCGGCGTTCCCAAAGGGATTCAACCCCGCCAAGGCTAGTTGCGTGAGTAATAATCGCCGAGCTATCACATACGCGGTCTGCATCCGCCCCACTACCTTTAACTTCAAAGGAGAGGACTGCGCCGTAGGTGGCCATGAACTTCTTTGCACGCTCATGTTGCGAATCGGTAAGAAGGCCCGGGTATCGCACTCGTGAAACTTTCGGGTGGCTACTGAGGCGTTCTGCCAACACCTGGGCGCTCTTACATGATTGAGCAAATCTCAGGGCAAAGGTGCGTATACCGCGAAGGGCTAACCATGCCTCAAATGGACCGGCGATAGATCCGTTGAATTTCCTAGCACTCTCAAGTGCGGCAAAGAGTTCAGCGCTATTTGTGGAAAGTGAACCCATAAGAAGATCGCTATGTCCAGATAAGAACTTAGTCACAGAATTCATCACTACATCAGCGCCCATTTCAAGGGGGCGTTGCGTCAATGCGGTCGCAAAAGTGTTATCGACCATAACAAGAATACGTGCGGCTTTGGCTGCTGAAATTAACTGAGGAAGTTCTGCAACATCAAGACATGGATTTGTTGGAGATTCCAACCATAACAAATCTGTACCAGGCAGTGCCGCAAGAACTTCTTCGGTATTGGCTACATCAACTAATACAACTGTTAGGCGACCGCTTTCGCCATATTGTTTAAGGAGAGTCATAACTCCGCTATAGCCTTCATGTGAAGCGACAACGCGAGCTCCCCAAGGAAGAATTGAATAAGCAGCAGTGATCGCAGCCATTCCAGAAGAGAAAATTAGTGAGCGGCCACCTTCGAGGGCGCTAATTGCAGACTCGGTGGCGCTCCAAGTTTCATTGCCATAACGACCGTAACCAATTGGACCGCCAGCGGTGAAGGTACTGTTGAGTGAGATGGGAGCATTGAGTGGGCTATCGCCCTCGCGAGGCGGACGGCCCGCAGTAATTGCTCTCGTCGAGATGTTTTCCTTCGATGCATCGTGGCTCATAGTGCAAGCCTAATGCAGACTATCGGCGAGAGAGAACTGACGCTGCAGCGTTATGTCCTGCAATACCGCTGACGCCTCCCCCGCGCCGTGCACCTGCTCCGGCGATAAAGATATGCGGGTCATCGGTTTCGCTACCCCATTGTGGGTGCTCTGATGCTTGGTCATCTTCGATAAATGGGAAATCAAGATCGCGGTGAAAAATATTTCCGCGAGGTAATCCGATTGCTTCTTCAAGGTCGAGCGGTGATTTTGCCTCGAGCGCAAATGAGCCATCAGAATTTCTAGCCAGAACACTCTCGATTGGATCTTCGAGATACTCGTTGAGACTAGCAAGAGCACTCACTACTGCTGAATCACGAGATTGTTCTGGATTGGAATCAAAGAGAGATGCATCGGTATGTAAACCAAAGAGTGTGAGTGTGTGATAACCCTGGCGAGCTAACTCTGGAGAAAGAATACTTGGATCAGTAAGTGTGTGGCAGTACATTTCTAATGGAAGGCGATCTGGCATATTTCCACTTGCTGCTATCTGATAAGTCTGATTAAGGTGCGAGTAACTCTCATTGATGTGAAAGGTGCCGGCAAAGGCAATACGTGGATCCACACCGGACTTCAATCGCGGCAAGCGAGTCAGCAACATATTCATTTTGATCTGCGAACCCTGCAACGATTGCGGCGGAGTCTTTCCTCGTAGCTTTGCCAGTGTTTGTGGTGCTGCAGCAAAGAGAAGATCAGTGGCGGTAAATGTATCCCCATCTGATGTTGTAACGCTAACGCCATCACCATTGCCTTGAATTTCGGTCACCTTTGAATTGAGTTGAATTTCAACTCCGTGTCCACGAGCGATACGATCAAGTTCAGTGACAAGTACACCCATTCCCCCACGAGGAACTTTCCACTGGCCTATACCGTTACCAATCAGGTGATAGAGAAAACAGATATTTGCTTGAATGCTCATGGAGTCAACGAATGTTCCGATAAGCGCGTCAGTAAGAACGACTCCGCGAACAAGATCGTTGGCAAATCGATCTTCAATAACCTCACCGATGGGACGTTCGATCATGTAGTCCCAGACATTATCCATCCCTACAGCAGCGCGCATCTGCGAACGAGTCAGCAATGGTTGGAGCATCGACGGTGCTGATCGAGCCGCAAACTCAGCTATTTCAGAGTAGAAGGCTTGCCAGGCAGCCCCCTCTACATCAGAGCCCGTAAGTCTGGCGAATGAATCAGCAGTTTCCTTATTCCAAATTGTAGAAACACTTAAACCATCATGCTTGCCATCTCTTTCATATGGAGTGTATGAAGAGATTTCACGGCTCAGAGTTTCAAAATTGATTCCAAGATCCTTCACAATCTGATCTGGAAGTAGCGCTACTAAATATGAATAGCGAGAAAGGCGAGCATCGTATTCGGGGAATGCCCGGACACTTGCGGTAGCCCCACCAAGTTCGGCAGCAGCTTCAAGGAGAAGTACTTTCTTTCCCGCTTTAGCTAAGTAAGAAGAAGCAACTAGCCCGTTATGTCCGCCACCTACAACGATTGCGTCATAGACACTAGCCACGAATTCCCCTTGCCATCTGAGTTATTGCTTGTGTAATAATTTCAGGACTTGTTGCAAAATTCATTCGAGCAAATTGTCCCCACTGTGCGCCATATATGTGGCCAGCGTTGAACGCCACATTGGTCTTCTCAAGAATGACAGTCGTCGGTGTTTCTCCCAAATTCAGTGCCGAAAGATCAAACCACGCTAAATATGAATGCTGCGGTGGATTGTAGATAACTTCGGGTAAGTGTTCGGCGAGGAGCGTCGAGATGAGGTGACGATTGTGGTCGAGCTGCGTGATGACAGCATCTAGCCAAGGTACGCACTTGTCGAATGCAACCGCAGTTGCGAAGGCACCAAAGAGTGATGCGCGAAAGTGAAGTGCTGGTGGAAGTGCATTGAGTCGCTCGTGCATCACTTCGCTGGCAGTGACAATAATCGCGCATTTAAGGCCTGCGATATTCCAGCCTTTACTCGCAGCGGTTACTGTGACGCAGTGCTTTTCTGCCTCTTTGCCTAAGGTAAGGATCGGAATAAATGGATGCTCAGAATATTCAAGAGGCGAATGTATCTCATCGCTAATAATTGTGACGTTGTATTTGGCTGCTAGAGAAACAAATCTACTGAGCTCTTCTTTTGAGTAGATACGGCCGATGGGATTGTGCGGTGAACAGAGAAGGTGAATCTTAATTCCGCTGCTATATGCCTCTTCGATCCCTGGCCAATCAATGCTCCATGCCACTGAAACATCATCAGATTGTTGATGGATGAATGGGACATCGATGCACTTCACTTTGGTCTCATTCATCCAGGTGTAGAAATTCTGATAGACAGGTGAACTGATCAAGACTCCATCACCCTCACTTGTGAAGACGCGAAGGATTTCAACCACCCCGACTCCAACATCTGTTGCTAATCGCACGCGCGATGGATCCACTGTCCAGTTCCAACGTGCGGCTGCGAATGCTGCCAAAGAGTTACCGAGTTCAGGAATTGGGCCGAGGTAACCCATATCTGAGTGTTCGACCATCGAATGCAAGAACTCCCGAATCGGTGCTGCCACTGGAAAATCCATTTCGGCCACTGGAAGTGGAATTACATTGGGTGCGAAAGCGCGCCATTTCTCACTATGGTGAGTAGCAAGTTCAGCTAGAGAAGGTGCGGTGACGTCTATGTCGCTCATATAGCGAGTATTCCACTAAGAGTGCTCGGGGGCTAGACGTTTTGTCGAGTTTCGAACCACAAGTGTTGTGGGAACAATGAGAGGAACTGGTTCTTTCAACGGATTGCGAAGGCGTTCCATGATTGACCATGCAGCCATCTCCCCCATCAGTTGCACCGGTTGCTCGATTGTCGTCAACTCTGAAAATTCAGACATCTCATGTCCATCAAAACCAATAATAGAAATATCGTCGGGGCATTTAAGACCATGGCGACGAATTGCCTGCATCACACCAAAGGCCATCTCATCTGACTCACAAAATATCGCTGTTGGACGATTGGGGCGAGCAAGGAGATCATCCATTGCGCGTGCTGCAGTGTGCATAGTAAATCCGCCGTGAACTTCACGAGATGGGTCCCACTCCAGGCCATTTTCAACTAACGCTTGCAGAAAACCCTTACGACGATCTTGGGGGACGCTGAAATTAAATGGATCGTCAGGGTGGCCAGACATTAAAGCTATGTTGCGATGTCCTTGATTAACCAAATGTTGAGTTGCTGTACGTGCCGCTGCAACGTCATCTATTGCAACGCTGGCACAGTCTTTATGGTGCATGCCAACCAAGGCGACGGGAATTCCAAGGCTGAGCATGGATTCAAACTCTTCTTCCGTTGGTGGAAGGCTGATAACAATGAGTGCATCCACTCGCCCCTTAAGGAGCTGATGTTGGAAAAGGCGCTCTCGCCCTCTCATCTGACTAAAGTTATAGAGAAGAAGATCAAGTCCAGCTTCACGAAGTGCTTGTTCGGCACCGCTAATCACTTGTGCGAAATACCAACGCGAAATATATGGAGCAACAATTCCTACGCTATTTGTTCGATGAGGTGTTGTCTTGTTTGAATCTGATTCGATGGGATAGCCAAGTGATTGGGCAGCATCAATAATCTTCTTACGCGTCTCAGGATTGACATGGTGGAGGCCGCGCAATGCGCGCGATACCGTTGCGATCGAGACTCCAGAGAGAGCCGCAATCTCTTTAATTCCTGCCACTCTAGCTCCCAGTTGGTTGTGACTGTAAAAAACTGCAACAACTGTAAAAGTATCGCCAGATCCTGCAAATATCAAGAGGCCTTATGCAGGAAAAGCAACACCCGTGCTTGAGTGACAGTCATAGCCGTTGGGATTCTTCGCTAGATATTTCTGGTGATATTCCTCGGCAAGGAAATACTCCATACCAGCAGCGCTCTTGATCTCTGTGACAATCTGATTGAGTCCAGCAGCTGCGAGCGCACCTTGATAACGATCACGAGAGGACAGAGCTTGTGCCAGCTGCTGATCATCAGTTGTGTAGATCGCACTTCGATATTGGGTACCGATGTCGCCACCTTGAGCATTGAGGGACGTGGGATCGTGCATCACCCAAAATTCTTCAAGTAAGCGGTTGTAAGAAATCAGTGATGGATCAAAGGTTATTGCGACCATTTCAGCATGGCCAGTTGATCCTGTGCAGACCTGCTCATAACTTGGCGAGGATGTTTTTCCTCCCATATATCCAACAGAAGTCTCGATGACGCCATCGAGCAACCAGAATCTACGCTCAGCGCCCCAGAAACAGCCGGTAGCAAAATATGCGATTTCATGTGAGTTGCTCATGAGCGAAGTCTTTCATGATTGGCGTGAACTTTCATCACGTAAACTAGGGATACCTGCGCCCCCGTAGCTCAGGGGATAGAGCACCGCCCTCCGGAGGCGGGTGCACAGGTTCGATTCCTGTCGGGGGCACGCACTCATTTAACTATCAAGCGCGACACAGATCACTCTGAAATGCGAAATCTTTCTCTCTACCTTCTTGTTTAAGAGAGTAATACGCGAGAGAATATGTGTTCCGCCAGATGAAATCTCATCGTATGGCAGCGCGCTTTTGTAAAGGAGAGATCATGGATTGGCGACATCAATCAGCATGCCGCGATGAAGACCCTGAACTCTTCTTCCCCGTCGGTAACACTGGCCCTGCGATCACTCAGATCGAAGAGGCGAAGAAAGTCTGTCAGCGTTGCATTGTGCGCGAAGCCTGTCTCTCCTGGGCTCTTGAAAGTGGACAGGATGCGGGCGTATGGGGCGGACTTTCAGAGGACGAACGTCGCGCACTGAAGCGTCGTGCCGCTCGAAATCGTGCTCGCACTATGGATCCACATAATTAATTTTCCCCCAATTAAGTTTGTCCTAGATTGGGAAGGTAAGTCGAGCAGTTGTTCCACGCTCTGTTGATTCTAAAACCAATTGACCTTTAAGTTCATTTTCTGTAAGGGTCCGCACAATTTGTAGACCTAAATTAGATGAAGTCGTGAGATCAAATCCCTCAGGCAGACCCACGCCATTATCGATGATTGAAATATGGGCAACCCCTGCACTTCGTTCGAGGAGAATTTCTAGCGAACTTCCCCCATTTTCAAGGCCGTGCTCCAAGGCGTTGTGAATAAGTTCGGTGACAACAAGTGACAAGGGAGTTGCGATTACAGGGTCCAGTGATCCCAATTGGCCGCTTCGAGTGATGACTAGCTCATTCATGCGCGAGCTCAAGTCAAGTGAGTGCGAAACTAATCGATCTAGAACATCATCAAAGGCAACAGATGCATCAGTGCCAGATGAAAGTGTCTCGTGTACGAGTGCGATAGAGGCAATACGGCGAACAGCTTCATTAAGTGCAGCACTTGCTGCAGGATCATCGATCCGGCGCGCTTGGAGACGAAGTAGGGCAGATACAGTCTGCAAATTATTCTTTACACGATGGTGAATTTCGCGAATTGTTGCATCTTTGGTTACCAATTCTCGCTCTCGTCGCCTCAGCTCAGTGACATTCTGTAGCAGGACTAAAGCACCAATACGATCGCTTCCTTGAATCAGTGGTAAAACAAGGAGCTCAATCGTTCCTCCACTATTTTCCATCTCAACTCGTCTGATCGCTCGCCCTGAGAGTTGTACCCGTAGAGCTTCTTCATGCGCCTGACTTTGAGGAGATGCGATTTTTTCTGCGACCTCAGTCAGCAACTGACCTTCAAGAGCACTATTCCAACTCAATCGTCCAAATGCTGATCTTGCATTAGGGCTAGCGTAGGTAATTACTCCATTGATATCTAGGCGCAGTAATCCATCTCCAACTCGAGGCGCTGGATCAAAGAATGAGTTTGCATGTTCATATGGAAAATTTCCTTCCGCAGCCATGCGATAGAGCTGGTGTGCAATTTCGCGATAGTTAAGCTCCAAGCGAGATGGTTGACGCATCAGCTCTGAATCTCGGTGGCGAGAAATTACGGCAATGACTTCACCCTCATAGAGAACAGGTGTCGTCTCTTCCTTAATCAGGAGATCACCAATTTTTTCAGGAACGGTGTCACGAATAATTTCCGCACTTGATAACGCTTGATCAATGTGTGGGCGCTGACCCCAGCGTATTTCCTTGCCTAATACATCATTGGCAAATACTGTTGCAGCTGTCATGGGGCGAATATGTGCAATCGCAACGTACCCCGTTGGCCAACTCTTCATATCTTTGCGGAGCGGGACCCACAATATGAGGTCAGCAAAGGAGAGATCGGAGAGCAACTGCCAATCTGCAACGAGCTCACGGAGGCGATAAATCTGGGAGGGAGTGAGTGGGCTCTTTCCCTGAATAAACTCTTCGATGGTTGGCATTACTTTCTCCAACTCGGCAACATTGAAGGGACTTCATTTATCGCAAACCAGGTGAGCTCTTCACCATCTGGTGAAACGAGAAAGATGCAGGCTATCCATTCAAGTGAGATTGGTGCATCGATTGAGACGCTATCTGCACCCACTTCTTTTATCAGCAAATCTGGCACCTCGACTGCAAGTACATAACCTTGGCCTGCTTCGCGAAGTTCAAGTGACTCTTCGGCTGCCAACATGGAAAGAATAAACTCATGCTCTTCTTCACCAAGTTCTGAATGGGTTGCAATGAACTCTGGAGTGGGTGCGAAAAGCGTAGAAATCGAAATCGAAGTGCTCACACAGAGAGCCTCGAGCTCATCGACAGAAACTCCGACATAGCCGCGCATATTGCTAAGCGTACAAGGTGTAAGGCTATTGTGTAAGTTCGAGCGCTATCGCTGCAAGTGATCGTCGAAGTACACCTCTAGAATTGCTCTCCATCAGAATTGAGCGATCTTGGGCAGCAGCACTGACACTTCTGAGGTCAAGTGGAAGTATTCGTAGTGCGTGAGGTCGTGTTGGGGAGACAAGAGAGAGAAATTTCTCTTCTTGCTCATCTCCCCTTTTCCCAGGGATTCGTTGTGTTAAAAGATAGGTAATGCGTCCACGGATTGTCATCTGAGAGAGAGCCTTTGTTATCTCGCGTAGCGCACGTGAACTTACAACGCGAGGAGAAGAAAATATCCACAAATCATCTGCGGCTTCCAATACCGATGTCGAAAAAGTGCTCTCCCAGCGTCGATCAAGTAACGCTGGTTCAGAGTAAGAAATTAGACCAAGATCAATGAGAATGAAATCTACGTTTCGACTAGCATCGAGGATTAGCTCAACCGCATGTGAAGCATTGTGGCGAGTAATTTCAAAGATTTGTAACATCGCGCTGACATCCTTAGGAGCATCTTTGTTTGCATGGCGCTCCCCCAAAAGTGTCGCGATAGCCGGCACCTGGTGATGGGCATCGATCAGCAACACTTTCTTGCCAGTGAGTGTGAGTTCGATAGCAAGATTGAGCGCTGTAAGTGTCACACCCTCACCATGATTTACCCCCGTCATAGCGATCATCCTGCAGCGAGAAGAAGCGTGATGTGAATTTGTTGACCTCATCATGGGGGCTCTATGCGGCGAGCGAATCATGGCCAATAGTTCAATTTTATCTCGCGGCCTAGCCAAAAAACCATCCAGAGCTTCACTGTGATTGGATGCTAGAAAACCTATTGCTCGATCCAGAAATGGCAAAAGTGTCTCAAGAATTTTTGAATCCAAATCTGAAACATCACTCGAATAAATCAGCAAGGGCTTGGACTCAACTGATGTTGTAAGAAAATTCTGCAATGAAGCGACATCCAGCGCACGGAAGATGACGCTCCATCCATGGGAAAAGAGTGTGCCTGCGACCATAGCCTCAAACTCAGGATCCTTGATTGCTGTAATTACGTTGAGCTCAGCCATTTGATTTAACAATTACCAATCTTCCATTCGATGTTCCGGCCAAGAGCCTTTGGACCTGCGAGTTATCAACAGAGACTGTTATCGCCAACCCGTTTCCAAAGTTAGAACTTTTGCGATCGATAGAGCGAAGAAATATCCCTGTTAGTAGAAGTTCGGGAGTGCTCAGACTCTGAGTATCTTGCGGTTCTGGAACCCAATAGATACTTATCGGCTCTCCTATTTCGATAGTTGAAGGGATATCTGATGCTGAGATATTGAGTGGAACTTGCTCCGCATCAAATTCCTGGAGATCTTCAGTGACTGCAGTTGTCGCAACAAATTCACCGGCTGCAATGTAGCGAGTGGTGGTTGATCCAATCGGTGAGAGCTCTTCAGGCAGATAGAGATCTTGATTATCGACAAGGGAAGCATCGACTAGTTCCAAGTCTGCAGATGTGAGTAAGGATCCAGCGGCAACCGGATGTGAGACAACCCAATATCCAGAGCTACGATCAGAGAGAGCTGCAAATGCAAAGGAAGAGAGCAAAGCAGCAAGGAAGAGAACCCCGGCAACGATGACTCGAGGTGATTTCAATGAGAGTGAGGTATTTAGCTGATGTGACATAAGGGTGGAGCAAACGCTAATACCAACTTGTGTGCCATCGCTCGTACACAGTCAACCTTTAGGTTGAGAAAGAACCAACCTGGTAGCTGATGGAAGAGCTGTACTTGCTAGCAATGCTGGCGCAATGACAACTTACTCAAATCCACATTACACATTAACTTCCACTAGCCAAGATCAGGCGCTATGGAACCATCCCATTCTCGATCTCTATCCAGACTCCCCTAGATTTGAACCTCTGCCACCTCTTCCAATTCAAAAGGCGAAGCTCTACCTCGTTCCCTCACATTTTGGAGAAGACTTTGATGGCGATGATTGTCCTGAACCCACTTCAGCAGATGAGCTACCTGAGCTACATGAGTGGACGATGACTTTTGTCGTAGCACTTCTTGAAATCTGGGCTGGAAGACGACAACCTGCACAATTGATGGCGCGCTGTCATCGAATAATCTATAACGAGTTAATTAGAAAGACAGGGTCGCAGAAGGAGGTTGGCAGAGTAAGAACAATTCATCAGAGCGAGCCACTCGATGGAATCTGTGAATCAACAGTGACCGTACGTTTCGGTGAAAGATTACGCGCCATCGTCATTCGCTTTGAGGGCGTTAATGGGCGCTGGTTATGCACCGAGCTGGATCTGCTTTAAAAGTTAGGCAGCACCATGGCAACGTTTGTACTTCTTACCCGAACCACATGGGCAAGGAGCATTACGTGTCACTTCATTCTTTGTTACAACACCAGACTCATCTGAAGCTGTATATGAAAGGGCGCTGACTTGAGCAGGGTTTGCTTCTATTGATGGAGCTGAAACTTTCTTGCCATCTTCAACGTTTACCTGGACATTAAAGACAAGACTTGCAAGCTCTTCCTTAATTGCATCCATCATCGCTGCAAAGAGTTCATAACCTTCACGTTGATATTCAACTAGTGGATCACGTTGAGCCATCGCTCGAAGACCAATTCCCTCTTGCAGATAATCCATCTCATAAAGGTGCTCACGCCATTTACGATCAAGTACAGATAAGAGCACCTTGCGCTCGAGTTCGCGCATAACTTCAGCGCCTAGTTCGCTCTCACGCTTAACATATGCTGCTTCAGCATCTTCTATAATTCGTGCAGCTAAGAACTCAGCATCAAGGCCACCTATAGATCCAACTTCTGAGATGAGTCCATCGATAGTGAGTGAAATTGGGTATACAAGGCGAAGAGCGGTCCAGAGTTTCTCCAGATCCCAATCCTCTGCAAAACCTTCAGCTGTTGCTGCATCGACATAAGCTTGAATCGTATCTGCCAAGAACTGTCCTACCTGTGTAGAAATATCTTCGCCCTCTAGAACTAAGCGACGTTCTCCATAAATAACTCCGCGTTGGCGATTCATGACATCGTCATACTTAAGAACATTCTTACGGATCTCAAAGTTCTGCGCCTCTACCTGTGTCTGTGCAGATTTAATCGCGTTACTGACCATCTTTGACTCGATGGGCGCATCATCTGGAAGACCGGCTGCAGATAAGAAACGTTCAACCATTCCCGAATTAAATCGACGCATCAGATCATCTTGTAGGGAGAGGTAGAAACGTGATTCACCTGGATCGCCTTGGCGACCTGATCGACCACGAAGCTGGTTATCGATACGGCGTGATTCGTGGCGCTCTGTTCCTAGAACGTAGAGACCGCCGAGAGCGACAACTTCTTCGTGACCTGACTGAACAGCAGCTTTCTGTTTTGCTAACTCTGTTGGCCAAGCTGCTTCGTACTCTGCTGCATTTTCGACAGGAGAAATACCACGGCGTTGCAATTCAAAGTCGGTCATAAATTCAGGGTTACCGCCGAGCATAATGTCAGTACCGCGACCTGCCATATTTGTCGCAACTGTTACGGCGCCCTTTACACCGGCACGAGCAATAATCATCGCCTCGCGCTCATGGTGCTTTGCATTGAGCACCTCGTGAGGAATGCCATTCTTCTTCAACACTGCAGAGAGTTCCTCTGATTTTTCGACGCTGACTGTACCCACCAGGACAGGCTGACCTTTGCGATGACGCTCGACAATATCCTGCGCCACTGCAAGGAACTTTCCAGCTTCTGATTTATAGACTAAATCTGGAGCATCAATACGTTGCATAGGGCGATTTGTAGGAATTGGAACAACGCCGAGTTTGTAGATCTGATGAAATTCTGATGCTTCCGTCATTGCGGTACCAGTCATACCCGAAATCTTTGAGTAGAGCCGGAAATAGTTCTGCAATGTAATAGTTGCTAGTGTCTGGTTTTCATCCTTAATTTCAATACGCTCTTTCGCTTCAAGAGCTTGGTGCAAGCCATCACTGTAGCGGCGCCCTGAGAGCATGCGGCCAGTGTGCTCATCAACGATGAGAAGCTCGCCATTCATGACGACGTAATCCTTATCGCGCTTGAAAAGCTCCTTAGCGCGGACGGCATTATTGAGATAACCGATAAGGGTCGTGTTGGCAGCTTCATAGAGATTTTCGATACCTAGTAGCTGCTCTACCTTAGTTACGCCTGCCTCAATAACCGCAATCGTCTTCTTCTTCTCATCAACTTCATAATGTGTATCTCGAGTAAGCTGATTTACGATATTTGAAAATTCTACATACCACTTTGTGGCTTTGTCAGCAGGACCACTGATAATCAGCGGTGTACGAGCTTCGTCAATAAGAATTGAGTCAACTTCATCCACAACAGCGAAGAAGTGATCTCTCTGTACACAATCTTCTAAGCTCCAAGCCATATTGTCGCGAAGATAATCAAATCCGAATTCGTTATTTGTTCCGTAGGTAACATCACAATTATATGCATCGCGACGCTCAGAAGGAGACATGCTATTTACGATGACGCCAACAGTTAGACCAAGGAAACGATGGATACGTCCCATCCATTCACTATCGCGCTCTGCCAAGTAATCATTTGTTGTAACAACGTGAACACCCTTGCCGGCAAGTGCATTTAAATATGATGGGAGTGTTGCAACGAGAGTTTTACCTTCACCGGTCTTCATCTCAGCGATATTTCCCATGTGCATTGCAGCTCCACCCATGAGCTGAACGTCATAATGACGCTGACCTAGGGTGCGCTTGGCTGCTTCGCGAACAACTGCAAAAGCCTCTGGGAGTAAATCATCGAGATCTTCGCCTTGTGTCAGACGAGTTTTGAATTCTTGGGTTTTTGCGCGAAGTGCTTCATCTGATAACGGCACGATTGATGACTCAAAAGAGTTAACCTCTGCAGCAATCTTTGAGAGTTGGCGAAGAATCTTTCCTTCACCTGCGCGCATAATCCGATCAAGAATCGATGACATCAACAAACCTTTCAGAGACTCTCTTTAAGAGATGACCTTTGTGAGATAACCTGACGGGCGAAGTTCCCTCGCACGTCACTGGGTATATCGTAGGGGCTTAGCAACACAGGCAGTAACAGCGCCGGTTACCGTATATCCGGCGCCATGAAGGGCTCTACCCGCCTCCCGCAGGGTTGCCCCCGATGTAACTAAGTCATCAATGATAATCACGGGAATATTGGAAGAATCGTCTTGGTTCGCACAGCTCATCGATTGGCTGAGATTTAACTCTCGTGAACGAGAATTAAGGGTTGTCTGATCTTTCACCTTTCGCGAATGGCTCAAAATTGTTCGGACTTGAACTCGAGGACTTTGAGAGAGTGCCTTCGTTTGCTCCAGTATAAAATCACGACCTCGCTTTCGAGTATTTACTTTTCTAGAAGGAATAGGAACAAGGTCTGCAATTCCGATTTCACTATAGAAATAGGACAAACTATGCGATAGTGCTTGAAGTATGAGCCGATCAGCATCTTGAAGTGCGCTCTCTTTTGCGCCGAGTAATACTTTCTGCGCAACAAGTGAGTAAGCAACTGCGGAGTAAACAGGGAATGAGAAATCATCTATAGTAATAAAGGTTCGGTATATGTGTGGATGCCATGAAGTTCGGCATATTGAACAGATTCCTATTCCAAGTTGACGGCATCCAAGACATCGTGAAGGAAATATCAACTCTGACAACGCAAGTAATGAGATCACAGAGACGATCTTTACTGACTAAATTGTTTCGATCTGAACTGCACTTCTCTTATGTGGATTAACCGGAAGAGGTCTTCCAGAGATTTCGTTGCCTGCAATGCGAGGCAGAGTAAGAACGAAATTTGCACCTTCACCTGGTGCACCCCAAGCATCAAGTTCACCATTGTGAAGCCTGGCATCTTCAAGAGCAATCGAGAGTCCTAAGCCGGTTCCGCCACGGGTGCGGGCTCGTGATGGATCGGCTCGCCAGAATCTATCGAAGACGCGCGTCAATGATGCCTCTTCCATTCCTTCTCCATGATCGCGAACGCTCACAGCAACTTCTGTAAGGGTTTCAACGCATTCAATCTCGATCGGTTTTCCATCAGAATGATCAAGAGCGTTAGAGATCAAATTGCGCATAATCCGCTCTACGCGCCTAAAATCTGCACGAATATGAACTGGTGTCTTTGGAGCAACAACTGAAATTTGAGACTCTGGCGAGTCAAGAGCGACACCAAGATCTGCCACGCATCGACGTACTAGTGCGACCAATTCAAAATCGGTAGATTCAAGAACGGCTACCTCGGCATCAAATCTGCTTACCTCCAGAAGCTCTTGAAGAAGTTTTTCAAATCGGTCGATCTGCGCAATGAGTAGCTCTGCACTTCGAGCGATTGCCGGATCAAAATGTTCACGATGGGCGTAGATAACATCGGAGGCCATGCGCAAGGTGGTAAGTGGAGTTCTTAGCTCATGAGAGACATCTGAAACAAATCGCTGCTGTACCTGCGAGAGATTTTCCAACCTACTAATTTGAGCTTCAATTGATGTTGCCATCTCATTAAAGGCATTACCAAGGGTCGCGATCTCATCGTTGCTTTCAATCTGTAATCGCTGCGTAAAGTCACCTTGGGTAAAAAGGCTGGCCACTCGAGCAGCATCTCGAACAGGTTTTACAACTTGTCGGACAACGAGCCAAGTGATGAGAGCAATTAAGAGGAGCAGGACAACACCGGTAAGAAGCAATGAATTTTGGACAAGATCAAGGGTTGCACTTTGGTTAGCTAGAGTAAAGACCAAATACATTTCGTATCGTCCAGAACCAGGGATCGAGACACGCTGTCCAACATAGAGCGCGTCGATGGTTTTACCAGTTCGGTAAGTCAATGGCGCAAACTGATGAGATAAATCAACATTTTTTGAAATTTTGGCACGCAAATCTTCTGGGATTGTGGTCGCTAAAAGGCCGTTTGAGGCAAAACTATAATTTGGTTGTTGGCCATTCTTAGCGGTGTCACCCGTAGTGAAAATCTTAAGCAAAATTATTTCTCGCGCGCCCTCAGTGGTGCCAAGTGAAGTCGATGATGTAATCACATCGGTTACTTGGACTTGAATTTGTGGTGGAGAAGCTCCTTCAACTAGTAAGAATTGATAGCGAGCGTTATAGAAAACCGAACGAGCATCAGCTAAAGATGACTCAAGATTAACGGTTTTAATTCCATCGGATAACTGAGAATAGAGAGCCGAGCCAGTCAGCCAGACAACACCTAAAGAGAGTAGAACAGTTGAGAGGATGACTTTTGCTGCAAGCGATTGTGCAAGAGGCAAGCGTTGTGGCCTCATTAGGATGCGCCTACAACTCCAGCTTTATATCCCACTCCTCGTACAGTCATGACGATTGATGGGTGCTCTGGATCGTGCTCGACCTTGGAGCGAAGGCGCTGAACGTGGACATTTACCAAACGAGTATCGGTTGAATGACGGTATCCCCATACTTCGCTCAACAGAGTATCGCGCGTAAATACTCGGCCAGGTTCTTTGGCAAGAGCTACAAGCAAATCAAATTCAAGTCGAGTGAGTGCAATGAGTTTGGCTCCACGTCGTACTTCGTGGGCAGTGACATCAATAGCCAAGTCTCCAATAATCAGAGATCCCTTTACATCAGCATTGGTGCGACGCAATCGTGTGCGAATACGTGCAATCAATTCAGAGGGATGTTTAAAAGGTTTAACCATGTAATCATCGGCACCAGCTTCAAGTCCTGCAACAATATCTTGCGTGTCACCTTTGGCACTTAACATCACTATCGGCACCATTGATTCGGCGCGAATTAACTTACAGACTTCTACTCCATCAAGACCTGGCAACATCACATCGAGGAGAACGAGATCTGGTGGATTGCTTCGAAAAACATCCATGACCTCATCTCCGCGACTGACTAGATCCACGTCGATGCCGGCACCTGTTAAAACGATGCCGAGCATCTCCGCAAGATCCTGGTCGTCATCGACGACCATGACTAAGGTCATTAGCTACCGTGCTCCCAAGAGTTGAGATACATATCTTGAGCAGGTGTTAACACATCAATGCGACCACCCATAGAAATCAACTTAAGCGAAGCAACTTCCTTATCAATATATTCAGGAACCATGTGAACGCCTGGCTTAAGGTTCTTAGCTTCCTTAACGAGGTATTCAGCTGTAAGTGCCTGATCAGAGAATGACATATCCATTACTGATGCTGGGTGACCTTCTGCTGCTCCAAGATTTACGAGGCGACCTTCTGCAAGGAGAAGTAGGCGTCGACCATCTGCAAGTACATATTCATCTGTCTGATGGCGCATCTTTGAATTCTTCTTCTTTGCATTCTGCTCAAGCCAAGCCACATCGATTTCGATATCGAAGTGTCCTGAGTTAGCCATGATGACTCCATCCTTCATGACAGCAAAGTGTTCGTCACGAAGTACGTCACGGTTACCGGTAACGGTAATGAAGACATCACCAACTTTTGCAGCATCAAGCATCGGCATGACTCGGAAGCCTTGCATCATCGCATCGAGTGCCTTAGTTGGATCAATTTCTGTAACGATTACATCTGCGCCCATACCCTTTGCACGCTCTGCAACACCTTTACCGCAGTAACCAAAACCTGCGACAACGACGATGCGACCAGCCAGTAAGAAGTTTGTTGCACGAAATACTGCATCGAGTGTTGATTGTCCAGTGCCATAACGGTTATCGAACATGTGCTTGGTGTCGGTGTCATTGACAGCGATCATTGGGAATGTAAGAGCTCCATCTTTAGCCATCTGGTTGAGACGGATTACACCAGTTGTGGTCTCTTCGCATCCACCAGTGATGGTTGGAAGCAGCTCACGACGTGTGGTGTGAAGAGTGTTGACGAGATCGCAACCATCATCAAAAACTTGGTGTGGTTCGATATCTAAGGCTGCGTTGATATGTGAGTAATAACCATCACGATCAACAGCGTTACGAGCAAAAACAGAGATTCCATATTCATGGACGAGTGCTGCTGCTGTGTCATCTTGTGTTGATAGCGGATTTGATGCGCAGAGTGCAACTTCAGCTCCGCCTGCCTTGAGTACACGCATCAAGTTTGCTGTCTCAGTCGTGACGTGCATACATGCTGAAATTCTTACTCCTGCAAATGGTTGTGACTTCTCAAAACGCTCTCTAATTTGAGCAAGAACTGGCATGTTGCGCTCAGCCCACTCAATGCGCTTGCGCCCTTCGGCAGCAAGGGATGCATCTGCAATGTCATGTTTTGGTGTTGTTTGTGTGGTTGTCATAACTCTTCTCCTCTACACGGTAGGTGATTAATTGCTTACCTAAGGCGTAGGGCTCTACTTGCTAGGTTGCTGTAGTCCAAGATTACTGGGAAAAGAGGCTACTTGCCACCTATGAGGGCTAAGACCTGCGTAGAAACTTTCTTCATGAGTGCTTCCGTGTTGGCCTCAACGTTGAGTCTGAGTAGAGGTTCAGTGTTTGAGGCGCGGACGTTAAACCACCAATCGCCGCTCTCGATAGTCAAGCCATCCAAGTGATCCGAGGTGATTCCATCCATTGCTGCATAGTGTGACTCAATCAACTCCATTACTGACTGTGCATCACTTACGACTGAATTAATTTCTCCACTCGATGAGTAGCGATTATATGAATGCAAAAGTTGGCTCAGTGTTCCTTGAGATTCAGAAAGTGCGGCAAGTGCATGAAGGGCTGCCAACATTCCAGAATCTGCTCGCCAAAAATCTCTAAAATAAAAGTGGCCAGAGTGCTCCCCACCGAATATTGCACCGGTATCGGTCATCATTTTCTTTATGTAGGAATGGCCTACTCGAGACCGAACCGCAGTCCCACCATTTTCTTCGATTACTTCCTTAACGCTTCGAGATGAAATCAAATTATAAATAATTGTCGATCCAGGAGCAATTGCCAAAGCGCGATCTGCAATGAGAGCTGTCAAGGCAGATGGGTTAACCAAATCACCCTTCTCGTCTACCAAAAAGCATCGATCAGCATCTCCATCAAATGCCAACCCAATATCGGCCTTATGTTTCTTTACTGCTTTCGATAGGTCTTGCAAATTCTTAGGGTCAATTGGATTGGCTTCATGATTAGGAAAGGTTCCATCTAATTCAAAATACATTTCAATTACTTCAGCGTTGAGACCCTTAAATACTGCAGGAGCTGTATATCCAGCCATTCCATTTCCCGCATCAATCACAACTTTGAGCGGGCGCATTGATCCCAGATCTACGAGTGTAAGAAGGTGCTGAACATATTCATCAAGCATTGGCTGCGAACGTTCTACACCCACACTTCTGAGTTCGATAGGTGAGCCTTCCTCAACGTATTTTTCAATAACGAGTAAACCTGACTCTTTGCCAATCGGACGAGCCCCACTAAGGCACAATTTAATGCCGTTGTATTCCGCTGGATTATGGCTTGCAGTAAACATCGCTCCAGGCATATTTAATTTTCCAGCGGCAAAATAGAGCATGTCAGTGGATGCCAGACCGATGCGAATGACATCCATGCCCTGTGAAGTAACACCTGCAGAAAACGCGTCAGCAAAAATTGGAGATGATGGTCGCATATCTTCGCCAATAACAACTGTGCCTGGCTCACGTTCTTGCTGAAGAAAGCGAGCGAAAGCTACGCCTGTTGCAAAGCAGAAGTCAGCAGTAATCTCTGAATCAACGAGTCCTCGAACATCATAAGCTTTAAAAATTGACATCCTTTAGTGCCTTTAATTTGGAACTGCGCGAAGATGTCCACGACGTACACCGATGTGAGATGCACTCTGTTCTTGTTCTGATACTTCTTCAATACTCTGAGGAATTGTTGCAGCAGCTTCACGAACTGCATCCGCAATTGCCATGAGGTCATCCTCTGTTGGTCCAGATCCAGATTGTGAAATCTCTTCTTTAATAACCGTCCAACCATTTGGAACAGTTAACTTGCGAGCATGAAACTCACATAAATCGTATGCATGAGGTTCTGCAAAGGTTGCTAAGGGTCCAAGCACGGCAGTTGAATCTGCGTAGATATAGGTTAGGGTCATTGTTGCCATCGCGCGACATGTCGCCCGCGAGCATCCTCTACCTGTTCGTACTGCCGAAGTCATAGATAGAAGATTAGTGGGAATAAGTAAAGCTATGGATTTAAGACACGGATATTCGCGCTAGGAAGTAGCACTCGGGTCAGCTCACTTCCAGGGACGAGAGGAAGGTAGCCGAATCCACTCTGCGTTGATATGAGTGAACCACCTACGGTCTTATCGCTAACTTTTGTGAAGTTTATGGTTCGAGCATTGTCCGGCACTTTAAAGGTCGCAATACCCTCTCCCGTGATTGTGAACTTCTTCTCTTTCTTATTTGTGTAGAGGATTGAGAGGGAAATTGAAATCTTCTCCCCCGCAAAGACCAACGTTGGAGAAAGTCCACTCACGGCCAAGGAATACTCTTTCATTTCTGCAGTTGATGTACTCCATACAAAATCTGACTTCGCTTCAGCATATGTAGATGAATACACCGAAGCCACAATCGGACGGTCGGAAGTGATCTTAAGTGCAAAGGTGCTTGGAACAAGCTGAGGATTGAGCGGAATCTCAGTCACTATGCCGGCCTTAATTGCGCGGTCAGCAAAGCCGAAAGGAACGAAGGAACCTTTGGTTGAGATGAGTTCAACAGAGATTCGCGCATCGATTTCCCCGGGTGCAATTACACGCAAGGTATGGCCTAGCGTCTTGCCCGAACGTTTCATATGTGGAATTGCAGGAATCATAACCACCTTGCTTGGATCTGGTGAAGCATTGACCATATCTCCACCAAGGGCTTGTAATCCACGACCACGCTCATCTACGAGGAAGGCGTTTACTCGTCCAGATCTTGGCACTATATGTAAAGCAATTCGCTTAGCTCCCGGATCGAGTGAATCTAGGGACTGCACAACAGAGGAGTTTGCTTTTAGCGTTACTACCTTTGGAAGTTGGATTCCAGATTCACTCCAAATTTCTACATCTATAACAGCTTCACTTAATCCACTATTTATAAGGATAAGTTTTCCCTTACTCGTGATGTCAGCTGTTCCGCCAACAAACCACTGAGAAATAGATGGTGCCGAACAAATCGTTGCACCGGCCCATACGCCTTTTTTGATCTGCCACACAGGTGATGTCATATTCTTTGTATCTAAAATCGTGGGACTAGCACTCTGCATCAAGCGCAAGGTGCGAGTAGGTTTGAAAATAGCTGTCTTCTTGCCCAAAACTCGCGATCCAGTTTGTGTTGAAGGAACTGAAATAGCGCTGCTCTCCCCTGCTGGCGTTGCAGGACAGACGACGGGTGGGTAATTTTCTGAGAAATCACTTTGGGTCACAGATACTGAAGCGAGGTTGCTGAAGGTAAGGGTTGCAATCACTGCTGCGATGATGAGTAAGGGGCGTTTAAATCTCATGCCAGCTCCCTCTCAGAAATCTCTCGTTTACGACGACCACTTGGAGCTGCAAAGAGGAGGAATGTAAGGAGAATGATGAGATGCAGTGAGATCCAGCCACGTCTGACTGAGCCGTCATAGATCAAGAGCACTGGGCCAACTTCTTCTACCGAGAACTGCGGCAGCGATAGCTCACTCTTGATGCGTGTGAGACGTTCACCATTTTGCACCAGATGCCATGAGCGACTGTAATTTTCCGTGAGGGTAACCACGCCTGGAGTCGTGACCATATATTCATCTGGCACAGACGTTGGAGCTAGCAGAGAAGATTTTCCGCTCGGATCGGTGAGAATCAAATTTCCTGTTGCGCCAGAAACTTTCCAGACAATCCCTGAGGTTGTCGAAGATGCACGAGTAAAGCCGCCAAGTCCATCGATTGTCTGGACCAATGTGCCTTGGTATGGAGCTTTGAGGAATATGTATGTAATTCCATAACCAGCAAAAGTTTTGCTGCTATCAACACCACTTCCATCTGCGAGAGCCGTAACTGATGACACGATCTCTGAAACTTCGGCCGGAGCTACATCTGCATCTCCCAAAGAAACATCACTGCCGCGAGCGATGTAATAGCTTAATGATGGAGTTGATCCGATTATTCGTTCTCGCAATACAAGAGTTTTTGATTGAGTTTCGATTGCAAGATATGGCGGAAGTACTTCACCTTGCGCTGATTGCAGTGGAGCTTCTGGTGCTTGCGTCGTTATCCACCCAGAGGCACTGACAGCGTAAATTGTTGAAACAATGACAAGAGCCGATACTGCGAAGTGGCGATAATTTACATGTGTTTCGATTAAGCGCTCACGCGCTTTGTCGAGAATAGCGACACCACAGTACAAAGCGGCAATTGTGGCAAGAGCAATGAACACTCCCGCATAGATATAGTTTGGAGATGTGGTCCCTTTGCCAGTGACGGTAAATGTTGATGAGATGGCTGCAAGACAAATAAATGAACCGCCAACAAGTGCAACTTTTCGTGCATGCTCAATAGAAAAAAGTCCGATTGCAAGAATCAGAACAACAGGGCTGATTAGCCACCAAGGAAGTGAACCTGCTCCGCCTGGATTTGCTATAAAAGCTAAATTTGCCCCACCGCCAGATGAGAGCAGACCTATATCAATCATAAATTTCTTTGGAGAGCTGATGTTCTCCAAACTCCACGGAATTGTCAGTGCAAGTGGAGCGAGCAAAAGGAGCATTCGACGCCCTAAGAGCGAGTAGAAGCGAGCGCGATTTGGGGCTCTTCGTGACTCAATGACATCAGATGTGACTGCGGCCAAAGTAAGAATTAGTAGTGCGACGAAAAACGGAGGAGCGAAGGCAAAAATGAGTGCAAGTAAGAGTGAGAGTGCCGACATCTTGCGAATTGAAAACTCATCAACTTTTCGCCACTGCAGAGCCAGGTCGACAAGGAATGGCGCCAGAATCATAACCATCAGAATTCCGAAACGTCCCGAGTTGGTGGCTGAGATACTCACTGGCGAGATTGCGTAGAGAAGGGCTGCCGGAGCAGTGATAAATCGATTCTCGCTCACTTTTTTTACCAAATGGTGGCCCGATAGAAAGAGTAAAACCGGTGCTGCGATAAAGAAGAGTGAAATAAAGAGCGAAACACTTCCGAGCGTGATAATTGAAGCTATCGCAATAATCGGCATCCATACTGGAGCAGCACTCTTACTTCCTAAGCCAACTTCATGCCAGGGAGCGAAGTAAAAATCCCACAAATCTTTCGCACCTGATGGCGAAGGAGCCAACGTTCCTCCTGAGACTGCACCGATTCGGTTTCTAGACCAGAGGAGTGTTAGTAGTACAAGAAAAATACATAGGATGACAAAGGGCTTGCGAAATATTGAACTCCACTTATGAGAAACGACGGGGGTAAGTAAATCCTCTTCTTCTAATTCCTTCTCGGTGGGAAGATCTAGAAGTGATTCATCCAGAATTGATTCTTCTGTTGGTTTAAGAATGAAATCTCTCAGGGAGCTCAAGCCTCGATCAATTGCTAGGCGAAGTTGTCGACCACGCGATGGAATAAACTGTGAAACGACTCGCGCAGATACTAATCGTGTCGTTTTGCGTAATTTTCTTGCCTTAAGCAACTCACCAGGCTTCACAAGAAGATTGCCAATTGCAAGAATCTCATCTGCTGCATAGCCAGGAAGTTTTGCAAAGAGATAGCCCACTGCCCGTACAACTGCTGAACCAAGAAGTTGCAGGGATAAAAGTGGAAGTAACCACCACGTTGCATTAGCTAAGAGAACGTAGGCAGCATTTTGTCGATCTAAAAGAAGCGGTCGACGAAGGAGTGCACCTTTGACATCAACTTCTCGTCGCTCTGTCGCAGAAGCTTGCGCGTGATAGGCAAGTGCATCAGTTACGACAATTGCTCCATGGCCTGCAGCGTGGAGTCGCCAGCCAAAATCAACGTCATCGCGGAAGAGTTCCAGATTCTGATCAAACCCACCGAGCTCTTCAAAAACACTTCTGCGAATCAAGGCTCCAGCTGTGCTCACCGCTAATACATCTGCGATTCCATCATGTTGGCCTTGGTCATATTCTGAATCTTCAAGTCCTGTCCAACGTGCACCGTTAGTCGCGATACTTATTCCGATTTCAAGAAGATGTGTGCGATCGTGCCAACCAAGTAATTTTGGTCCAGCCATTGCTACGCGTGGACGATCATCTACTGCTGCAAGTAAGGCTTCAAGAGCACCTGGTGAAGGCGCACAATCATCATGGAGAATCCAGAGCCACTCATTTTCAACTGTGGGTGAAAGTTCTTCAACGGCAGATGCAATTGCAGCACCAAAACCTGTCTCGCGCGGCATTGTAAGAATCGGGATGCGAGCGCCTTTAAGTAATTTTGCTGATGAATCTACAGAACCTGTATCAACAGCAACGATGTGATCAAATGCGCGCGTCTGTGATGCTAGAGATGCGACAACCTCAGGCAACCACGTTGCGCCGTCATGGACAACGAGAATCGCGCTGACGCGATGGGAAGACATTGCTTACGCTGGTCGACGCTTCAAACGGCGACGCTCGCGTTCGGAGAGTCCGCCCCAGATTCCAAAACGCTCATCATGGGCAAGTGCGTACTCAAGACATTCTTGGCGAACATCGCATGAGAGACAGACGCGCTTTGCTTCGCGAGTAGAGCCGCCTTTTTCTGGAAAGAAAGCTTCTGGATCAGTTTGTGCGCAGAGTGCGCGTTCTTGCCACGAGAGTTCAATGTTCTCGCCATTTGCTAGTTGGATAGTTGGTCCAGCAGTGGGGGCTGATGGCTTGCCAGTCGAAGTTCCTTCTGGGCGGATTGGCATTTGCTAATCTCCTCAAGTCATTAGGGCCCGGGCCGAGAGTGGCTTTCGGGTCGCAATAGATGAATTACACGCGTGTAATCCCATCCTGTCAACTCCCCAAGTACACCTTCAGGGTTAGAAAATGGTCAAGATTGGGCCACATTGAGCGTGATTTCAGCAAAAAATCGACAAATAGCCAGGTTAAAAACTTATTGAGAGATTCTCGCTTGTAGAGATATATCTATCTTCGTATGTAGCGCCATCTTCAATAACGCAAGCTGGAGCAAGAAAGGTTCGAGTCAAGCGCGCACCCGGTTTCACAATAGCGCCAGCAGAGACGATGCAATTGTCGAGGATGGCCCCTGCACCAATCTGCGCACCTGCACCGATAGATGTTCCGCCAGTAAGTAGTGCACTGGAATCAACGTCTGCAGTGGGTGAAATCAGAAAGTCGGCTGCGACTAAATCTCGAGATCCTTGAAAGAGCGCTCTTGGGTTTCCAATATCAAGCCAGTAAGCAGCTTCTTTGTAGGCGAAAACGCGACGTTTGTCATTAATGAGCTGAGGGAAAGTTTCGCGTTCGACAGATACGACAGTATCGCGTGGAATTGAGTTAATAACCTCGCGCGTAAAGACATAACAACCCGCATTAATCCAATCAGTTACTGGATTTTCCATCTTCTCTAAAAATGCTTCTACGCGGCCATCTGCTGTGGTTGGGACGCAACCAAAGGAGCGAGCATCTTCAACCTGAATCAGATGAAGAGTGACATCGGCTTCAGCCTTTTTATGAAATTCAATTTGGGCAGCTAAATTATGTTGACTGAGAACATCACCATTGAAAACAACAACCGCCTGATCAGGTGCACCTTCATCAAGAAGCGCCGCAGCATTGGCGATTGCTCCTCCTGTTCCGAGGGGCTCTTTCTCAACTGCATAATGAAGATCAATCCCCCACTTACTACCGTCACCAAAGTAAGGAATGAAAACCTTTGAGAGATAAGAGGTCGCAAGAACTAATGTAGTAATCCCTGCACTCTGTGCTGCAAGAATTTGATGTTCGGTTACAGGTTTACCGGCAACTGGAAGCATCGGCTTAGGGATCTCTGAAGTGATCGGAGCTAAGCGAGTTCCCCGACCCCCGACCAGCAAGATTCCAACAGTCATGATTTATGCGCCAATCGCAGACATGATTCGCGCAGCTGCATTGCTAATCGCACTATCTGTGGCGGTCATTGCAACACGAATATGTTGGCTTCCGTCAGGTCCATAAAACGAACCTGGGGTCGCGAGAATTCCAATCTCTGCCAGCCAATCAACTGATTTCCAAGCATCTTCGTTTCGTGTGCACCAAATATAAAGTCCGGCAATGCTGTCATCGATTCGAAATCCTGCTGCCTCAAGTGCTGGCTTTAACGTTGCGCGTCGAGAGTTATAACGCTCGCGAGCAGTTGCAACATGCTCATCGTCGCCAAGTGCTGCTGTCATCGCCTTCTGAACAGGGAGTGCAACCATCATGCCAGCATGTTTTCTAATCTCACGAATTGTTGCGATGAGCGCTGGATCGCCCACCATGAATGCAGCCCGATAGCCCGCTAATGAAGATCGTTTTGATAGTGAATGGACGGCAAGTAAATTTGAATTATCACCATCGCTATATGCAAAAATCGAGGTTGGGGTAACTCCATGGCCAAATTCCAAGTAGCACTCATCTGAAATAACTACCGCTTGATTCTTTCGCGACCATTGAATAATTGTGCGAAGTTCATCTTCTGAATGCACTCGTCCTGTGGGATTTGCAGGCGAATTGACCCACGCTAAATCGGCTTGCGGCCACTGCGAGGCATCAATATCTACTGCGATTTCATTTGATTGCGCCAACATCGCACCAACGAGATATGTCGGATAAGCAATCCTTGGATAGAGGACTGTTTGGGATTGCAAAAATGTTGGAAGCCACGCTACTAATTCTTTTGAACCGATTACTGGCAGAACATCAAAATCACCTGTAATGCCAAGGTGACCAATCGCCCACGTACGAATTGCTTGCTGCAATTCAGGGGTCCCTGCAGTAGTTGGATAGCTTGGAGAGTTTGCACTCTCGGCCAAAACCTTTTGAATAAATTCAGGAGTTGGATCTACAGGAGTTCCTTGCGAGAGATCAATGATCCCCTCTGGGTGCTTACGCGCCTTTACCCCATAGGGAGCAAGTGCATCCCAGGGAAAATCAGGAAGTTTTTTTCTCAACGGCGAGC
>Ga0222712_10000641_pt1 | contig 44906 bp, 49 predicted proteins | sample C33_657DmetaG_FD_165043 | JGI IMG/M metagenome (GOLD analysis project Ga0222712, IMG submission 165043) | Estuarine water microbial communities from San Francisco Bay, California, United States - C33_657D | ecosystem: Environmental > Aquatic > Marine > Unclassified | place: USA: California... | reverse complement strand
GGGCGTTCGTGAGCGTGTGCAGCTGGACCGGGCGACCTTCGACGACGCCGTATTGGCGACGCAGGGCGAGGCCCGCGCGACGGGAAGGACGCAGGGCGAGGAAGCCGGTGATCAGCAGGGTGCCGTAAGCCAGTGCTTCGGGGGAGAGCATGGGGAGAAATTGGGGGTCGGGAGGCGGGTCGGCAAATCAAAGCGGGGCGGACTGATTGAGAGTATAGAGTATGGAGTATTGAGCATGGGGGAGGCCGATTAACGGAGGGCTGAATCGATGACAGAGGACTGAATCGAGGGCGGAATGGAAAAGACAGAGAGTTGACCGGTTAGCCAGTTGGCCGGTTGACGAGGGAGGCATTTAAGAGGCCCTGAGGGTCGGAGAGGTGGCCTTGATAATCCCGCCACCTGCCACCCGAGGCTACCACCCGCCGACTGAGAATGTCCGCAGCCCATCATCCGGTTTCCCTTTGAGTTTATATCTTCAAACAAAAAGGCCGCCCGAGTGGGCGGCCTTGGTCGGAGCGGACGAGAGGTTTACTTCTTCTTCTCTTCCTTCGGCGGGGCGGCGGCGACGGAGCCGGCGGTGAGCGCGGTCCAATCGGCGGCGATGCGCAGGGCTTCCTGGAGCTGGATGTCGTATTCCGGCCATTCGTCGTCTTCGAGCGGATCGCGCATGCGCGCGCTACGCTTCATCTTGGCGGCGGCGCCGGGGCCTTCCTTCTTCTCCTGTTCGATGGCCGCATCGAGCTTCACTTCGCTCACCTTGAAGGACTGCTTGGCGTAATCGGTCAGCTCGCGGCGGACCTGTTCGCGGAATTCCAGGTCGTCCTTCCGTTCGGTGCGACGCTGGTCGAGGGAGAGCGAGACCTCCTTGCGGACCTGCCGGCTCTTGGTCCAGTCGATCGTCCGGGAGAGCGTGAGGAATTCCGGGAGTTCGGACTGACGGCGGGCGGAGTTGGCGGCCAGCGTGGCGATGAGCCCTTCGGAGATCTTCGCCTTCAGCCAATCGCCTTCGTCGGGCTTGGTCAGCGTGGGCGTCACCGAATCCCAGGGCAGGGCGCGTTCGAGGTCGCCTTCGCCGACGGGCAGCACCGAGTAGACGGACGGCACCACGATGTCGGCCGGCACGCCCTTGAGCTGGATGGAGGAGCCGCTGGGCGCATACCACTTCTGGATGGTCACCTTGACGGCCGACTTGAGGCTGCGGTCGAAGCGGCTCAGTTCGATGATGTTCTGGACCGAGCCCTTGCCGTGGGTGGTCATGTCGCCGACCACGATGGCGCGGCGATGGTCGCGCATCGCGCCGGCGAAGATCTCGGAGGCCGAAGCGGAGAGCTTGGAGGTCAGCACCACCAGCGGTCCGTCCCAGACGACCTTCTCGTCCTCGTCGCGGTAGTCTTCGGAGCGGCCCTGGCTGTCGCGCACCTGGAGCACCGAGCCCTTCGGGATGAACAGGCCCGAGATGTCGACGGCCTCGTTGAGCAGGCCGCCGCCGTTCTTACGGAGGTCCATGATGACGGCCTTGATGCCCATCGCCTTCAGCTTGATGAGCAGCTGCTCGATGTCGGCGGAGGGGCTGGAGCCAGTACCGTCCTGGTTCTTGCCGTAGAAGGAGGGGAGCTCGATGACGCCGAGGAGGGCGGTGCCGCCGGCGGAGGGGACCTCGATGGCCTTGGCCGAGGCCATCTGGCCGACGAGCTTGATCTGGTCGCGCTTGAGCGTGACGGTCTTGCGGCCGCCGGCGGCCATGTCGACGAGGAGTCGCACCGTCGTGCCTTGCTTGCCACGGATCCGGCTGATGGCCTTGGAGAGGCGCATGCCGACGATGTCTTCCATCTCGCCGGTTTCATCCTGGCCGACCGCGATGATCTTGTCGCCCGGCTTCACCTGGCGGGAGAGGTCGAGCGGGCCGCCGGGGAGGAGGTCCTTGACGACGCAGGTGCCGTCTTCGTCGGAGAGCGTGGCGCCGATGCCCACGAGCGAGTTGCGCATCGCGATCTCGAACTCCTCCAGCGACTGCTGGGAGAAGAAGGTCGAGTGCGGGTCGTACTGGCTCGAGTAGGAGTTGAGGAAGACCTCTTCGACCTCATGCTGGTCGAAGTCGAGGTAGGTGCGGCCCTTCTCGTAGCGCTTCTTGAGGCGGTCGACGGCTTCCTGCGTCTTGGCCGGCGTGATCTCCGGCAGGGCGGTGTCCTTGGCCGACTTGCCCGCGCGGTCTTCGCCGAGCAGTTCGGAAAGCATGTCGAGGCGCAGGCGGCGGTCCCAGAGGGCGTCGGCGTCTTCCGGGGTGGCGGGCCACTCGGCTTTCTTGCGGTCGAGCGGGAAGGTGCCCGGCTGCGTGAGGTCGATCGGCCGGTCGAGCATCGCGAGGTTCTTCGCCGTGCGTTCCGTGACGCGCTTCTTGAACAGCGCGTAGATCTCGAAGCCCGGGGTCAGGTTGCCGCGCTGCAGGTAGAGGTCGAGGGTCTTGCCGTAGCGCGTGACGAACTCGTCGACCTCCTTGGCCGTGAAGTACATCTTCGCGCCGTCGAGATTCTCGCAGTAGGTGCGCACCACCGAGTTCATGTCGATGGAGCCCATGTCCTTCTTGCTGATATGGAGCTTCTCGAGGAGGGCGGCCGTGGCGCGCGTCTCGAGCAGCATCGACGGCGTGGTGGTGAAGCCGCCGGTCTGGGCGGAGACCAGCGCTGCCAGGAGGACCGGCAGGAGGGAAAAGCGGAGTCGCATAAAAGTGGGGTGGGGTGTCAGCGTAGGCGGGCGCTGAGTTCTTCAAGCCTACGTTTCTCGCCAGCAGTGAGCGAGCCGAATCCCCCGGCGGAAATCTTGTCCAAGAGCGTGTCTAATTCCGCACGGGCTTGGCCTTTGGTCAGGCTGGCTGGGGATTTTGCCTCATTATTCGTCCCGCTGGAAATCTCTTCCGCGGCGTAGGCGTCGCGGGCGATGGCGCTGGCATCGTCTGAATCGGAGGTATTCACGTAACCCTGAGCGTCCTGGACGCGGAGATTTGTCTGATTAAGTCGGCGATAGGCCAACCAACCGAGTACCAGGCCGCCGAGGTGGGCCGAGTGGGCGATCGCGTCGTCCCAGGCGGCGTGCCATTGCGGCCACGCGTGGCGACCCGGCAGTTCGGCGAAGGCCCAGCCCAGCACCGTGAACAAAGTGATCGCGATGAGCAGCCAGCGGACCTTGAGCGTCACCGGCAGGAAGAAGAACAGCAGCAGCGTGATCTGGTGGTCGAGCTTGTCGAGGAGCGCCACGAGCATCAGCGCGTACACGCCGGAAGAGATCCCGACCAGCAGGCCCGAGCGATCTCCGCCCAGGCCGGTGAGGGCCCAGGCGAGCGCGCCGAACAAGGTGCCCGCCGCGAGCACGGCGAGGAGCGCGCGCGGGCCGTGCTCACGTTCGACGATGGCGCCCGTCCACCAGAGGATGAGGCAGTTGCCGAGGAGATGCCAGAAGCCGTCGTGCAGCAGGCCATGGGTGAGCCACTGCCAGGCCTGGGGCGAACTCTCGCGCAGCATCGCCCAGCCGAGCAGGTCCGCGCCGGCGGATTCCTGGACCAGGTTGAGGATGAAGAAAGCGACCAGCACGCCGACGACCCATGCGGTGGCCGAGATCGGCTCCCGCGCGGGGCGCAGGTTCCGCATGTAGGCCCGGTCGCCGATGCCCATGCGCGTGCGGTCCGGCTCAGAGCTTCTTCACGATCGCGTCGGCGAGGCCATACTCGATGGCCTCCTCGGCGGTCATGTAGAAGTCGCGGTCGGTGTCCTTGGTGACTTTTTCGATCTTCTGCTTCGAAGCCTTGGCGAGGATCTCGTTGAGCTCGGAACGCAGGCGTTCCATCTCCTGGGCCTGGATGTGGATGTCCACGGCCGTGGCCTGGATGCGGCCCATGATGAGCGGCTGGTGGATCATCACGCGGGAGTGGGGGAAGAGCAGGCGGTTGCCTTTCTCCTTGGGGGCCTGGAGGAGGATGGAGCCCATCGAGGCGGCCATGCCGGTGACGACGACCTTCACCGGGGAGGAGATCATCCGGATGGTGTCATAGACGGCCATGCCGGAGGTGATGGAGCCGCCCGGGGTGTTGATGTAGAAGGTGATCTCCTTGCCGGGGTCGATGCCGTCCAGGTACAGGAGCTTTTCGACGATGTCGCGGGCGGAGGCGTCTTCGACGGCGCCCCAGAGGAAGATCTTCCGCTGTTCGAGGAACTTCTTCTGGATGAGCATGGCGCTCGGTCCGCCGTCCTTGGGGGCGGCCGGGGTCTTCTCGTCCTCGTCTTCGTCGTCGTTACGCATGGGAGCCGTCAACTTGCCCGAAACCGGCCCGGTGGCAAGCGTGGGAAGCCGAAGTCCGGGCGGAAAGCATTCACAGTCGGCGGGCGACCTTGCGCCCCGGCGGGGCTTCGGCCTAGGTTCGGCCCGTGCCCACCCTCCGCCTCACCGGCCTCCGCCGTCAGTTCGGATCCGCCGTCGTCCTCGACGGGGTGGACCTGGTCGTGGAGACCGGGACCCTCTGCTGCCTGCTCGGGCCGTCGGGTAGCGGGAAGACCACGCTCCTCAAGCTAATCGCCGGGCAGCAGGAATCGCAGGGCGGCACGATGCTCCTGGATAACCGCGACATCACCTTCACGCCGGCCGCCGCCCGCGGGTTCGGCTTCGTGCCGCAGAACTACGCTTTGTTCCCGCACCTCAGCGTGCTCGAGAACGCGGCGTTCTCGCTCGACGCGGAAAAGCTCTCCGCAGCCGAGATCAAGACGCGCGCCCTCGAGGCGCTCCGCCTGGTTGGCGCCGACGCCTGGTCGGAGCGCCGGCCGCAGGAACTCTCCGGCGGCCAGCAGCAACGCGTGGCCCTGGCCCGGGCGCTCGCGCTCCGGCCGGAGTTCCTGCTGCTCGATGAGCCGCTGAGCAATCTCGACGCGGCATCGCGCCTCGAGGTCCGGGAGGCCATCCGCGGCTTGGTGCGCGCGACGGGCGTCACGGTCCTTTGCGTGCTGCACGATCAGAAGGACGCCTATGCCATGGCCGACCGCTTGGCCGTCATGCGCGCCGGCCGCATCGTGCAGGCCGGCCGGCCCATCGACCTTTACCGTCGTCCGGCCGATGGCTGGATCGCGACCTTCCTCGGCGCGGCCAACCTCGTGTCGGGCAAGGTGACGCAGGTCGGCGCGGGCGAGTTCGTGGCGGAGACCGCCGTGGGCGAGGTCCGCGGCGCGCTGGCCACGCCGGACGAGCCGACCGTCGCGGGTGATGCGATCACCGTCTGCATCCGACCGGAATGCCTGAAGCTCGACCTCATGGCGCCCGATGAGAACGCCTTCGCGGGCGCGATCGTGGCCTCGCTCTTCCAGGGCGACGTCTCGTTGCACGACTTCAAGACGCCGTCGGGCACGGTCCTCCGGATCGCCGAGGCCAATCCCCGACAGCGCGTGGGTTCCAAGGCGAAGCTCTTCGCCTGGGCCGAGCCCGAGGACGTCGTCGGCCTGCGACGCTGATCAGGCCTGGGCGCGGCGGAACTTCCCCGGCGTCAGCTTCGTCCGGGCCTTGAACGCGGCCTGCAGGTAATGGCTGTGCGTGAACCCGGTCTGCTCGGCTATCAGGTCGATCGTCAGGTTGGTCTCGCGCAGGAGCCGTTCCACCTCCGCGAAGCGCACGCGCAGGATCTCGTCCTTCGGCGAGCGTTGCAGCGCCGCCTTCATGCGTCGGTCGAGCGTGCTGCGCGAGGCGCCGAGCTTCGCGGCGAGTTCGTTGACATCGAGCCCGCGCGTGGCGCCTTCGCGAATGAGGGCGACCGCCCGGGCGACGAGCCGATCGCCGATCACGCGCTCGCCCGAGGAGCCGCGTACCTCGATGCCTTTCGGGGCGATCAGCGTGGGCTTGGCGCGGGAGGACTTGCCGCGCATCAGGCGGTCGAGCAGCTCCGCGGCGGCGAAGCCCACGGCGTGCCCGTCGAACCGGACGCTGGAGAGGGGTGGGGTGGTGAAGCTGCAGAGCGTCTCCTCGTTCTCGGCCCCGACGACGGCGACCTCTTCCGGCACCGCCACGCCCGCCGTCTGGCAGGCCTCGAGCAGGCGCACGCCGAGCTGGTCGGTCGAGGCGAAGATGCCCACCGGCTTGGGTAGCTGCGCGATCCACCGGATGAGACGCGCCTGGCTCTGCTCCCAGTCCGGGACGCGCTCCGGGTGATCCTCCGGCAGTTCCAGGCAACGGTGGCCGTAGCCACGGACGACCTTCTTGAAGTTCGCCACGCGCTCGACGAAGAACTGCTCGTTGCGCTGGCTGTAGGCCGCGAAGTGACGGAAGCCCCGTTCGTAGAAATGCTCCGCCACCATGCGGCCGATGTCCTCGTTGTCGCAGCCGACGAAGGGCCGGCCGCCGGCGAAGTGGGTGGAGCGGAGTTCCACGGCCGGGAGGCCCGTGGCCGCGACGAGCCGGGAGATCTCGGCGCTGAAGGTGCGGGTCAGGATCCCGTCGCCGTCCCAGTCCTTCAGCCAGGTCGGGGGCGAGGAGTCCAGCGCGCGGAGTTCGAGGTAGGTCGACCAAGGCCCGTGCGCCGCCACATAGCTGCGGACCCCGGAGAGCAGCTCGCGGGTATACGTGCGGGTGGTCTCGATGAGGAGGGCGACCCGCGGGGCGCGGCGATGGACGGGGGCGGGCATGACGACGACCAAAAAACTTACTTTTAGTGCATCATACCTGTAATGACTTTACGGGCAAGAAAGGATATAGTCCTACCACCCCCATGAAACTCCGCCTCCTCACCGCCGGCCTGCTCGGCCTGTGCTCGTTCGCCGCCGCCGCCGGTCTCATCGACAACAAGAACCAGGCCTCGATCTCGTCGGGCGCCGACAAGCCGGAGAATGCCCGGAAGCCCAAGGTGCTGATCATCATCGGCGACGCCACTGAGCTGCTTGACACGATGTACCCGGTGTACCGCCTCCAGGAAGCCGGCTTCCAGCCCGTCTTCGCGACGCCCGAGAAGCGCGTCTACCAGACCGTGCTGCACGAGGTGAAGCCCGGCTGGACGATCACCAAGGAGTGGGAAGGCTACACCATCAACGCCGACATCGCCTTCAAGGACATCAAGCCCGAGGAATACGTCGGCATCTTCTTCAGCGGCGGCCGCGCCCCGGAGTATCTTCGTGAGGACGAGGCCCTGCTCGCCGCTACCCGCTGGTTCTGGGAGAACAAGAAGCCGATGATGAGCGTCTGCCACGGCGTCGAGATCCCCGCCCGCGCCGGCATCGTGAAGGGCCTGCGCATGGCCACCGTGCCGAAGTGCAAGTTCGACCTCGAGGTCTGCGGCGGCGTGTTCGTCAACGCCCCCGTCGTCATCGACCGGAACATGGTCAGCGGCCGCACCTTCCACGATAACGGCGCCTTCGTCGGCCCCTGGATCAAGATGCTCGAGGCCGAAGTCGCCAAGAAGTAAGCCCATGCTTTCCCGCCGCGACTTCCTCCGCTCCGCCGGCCTCGCCGCCGCCGCGGTCGCCGCTGCGCCGGCCTTGCGGGCCCAGGCCGCCGAGCCTTTCCGCCTGCGCTACGTGCTGTCGTCCGCGATGTACGGCTACGCTCCGCTCGCCGAGGTGCTGCCCGAGGTCGCCAAGACCGGCAGCGAATCGATCGACCTCTGGTGCAAGGTGCACGGCGACCAGCGCGAGCAGGCCGCCGCGCTCGGCGACGAAGCCTTCGCGGTCCTGTTGAAGCAGCACGGCGTGAAGGTCGGCGTGAGCACCCGTTATCCGCTGGGGCCCTTCAAGCTCCAGGACGAGATGGCCTGGGTGAAGAAGCACGGCGGCACCACCGTCGTCTGCGGCAGCACCGGACCGAAGAATCCTTCGGGCGCCGCCGCCAAGGCCGCCATCGCCAAGTTCCTCGAAGAGATGAAGCCGCACGCCGCCAAGGCCGAGGAGCTCGGCGTGCGCATCGCGATCGAGAACCATTCGAACCAGGCGCTGCACCATCCGGACTCCCTCCGCGCCTTCGCCGAGCTGAACCAGTCGCCCTCGCTCGGCGTGGCCTTCGCCCCGCACCACCTGCACGAGTGGGCGGACCAGATCCCGGCGCTCCTGCGCGACCTCGGCGCGAAGAACCTGCCGTTCATATATTTCCAAGAACACTCCGAGGGCATCTTCAAGAAGGCCACGAAGGAAGAGGAACTCCGCCAGATGGCCGGCCGCGGCAAGCTGGACTACCGCCCGGTCGTGAAGGCCCTGCGCGACATCCGTTTCAACGGCCAGGTCGAACTCTTCATGCACCCCACGCCCCGGGGCATCCCCGTCATGCCGACCACCGCCGAGGTCACCGCGCTCATCAACGAGTCGCGCGCCTACGTCGAGAAGTGCGTCCGCGAGACCGCATGATCCTGCGCTACGCCATCCTGCTCGCCGGCGCCGCGCTGGGCGCCGAACCGCTCGTCACGGGCTTCGAGCGTTTCCATGCCGCGACGCCGACGGCCGAAGGCGGTCGTCTCCTTTACAACGAACTCGGTTGCGTGAACTGCCATGGCGGCGTGACCGGCCTGCCGACGATGCGCGGCCCCGAACTCGCCACGGTAACCCAGCGCGTCCGCTCGGAATGGCTGCGCAAGTTCGTCGCCGATCCGGCGTCCGTCCACCCCGGCGCCGTCATGCCGCAGGTCCTCGCGAAGGCTGACGACAAGACCCTCGTCGCGATCGAACATTACCTCGCCTCGTTGAAGCCGAAGACCGCTTCCAAGGGCCCGGCGAAGATCCTGCACGTGAACGGCGCCCGGGGCGGTGAACTCTTCAATACGCTCGGTTGCGTCGCGTGCCATGCGCCGGGCAAGGGGTTCGTCCCGCCCGATGGCCTGCCCAAAGACTCGGAGTTTACCCATCCCAGCGTGGCCTTCGGCGAACTCAAGGCGAAGTATAGCCTCGATAGCCTCGGCGCGTTCATCCTCGACCCGTTGAAAGTGCGCACCGACGGACGTATGCCGAAGATCACGATGGATCGGCAGGACTCCATCGACCTCGCCGGTTACCTGCTCGAATTCCAAGGCAGCGACGGACGTCTGGATAATCCCGTCGTCTCGATCGCCGCCGACAAGGCGCTCGCCATCGCCGGCCGGAAAGCCGTCATCGCCGCGCAGTGCGCCGCCTGCCATGACCTGCCCAAGGATGCCGCGGCGAAGCCTGTCGCCTTGAAGACGACCGATGGCGGCTGCCTGGACGCCGATCATGCCAAGGGTCCGCGCTATGCGCTTTCCGATGCCCAGCGCGCTGCATTGAAGCTCTTCCTCGCGAAGCAGGACGAAGTCACCACAGCCAAGCTCGCCGCCGACCTCACGCTGCACGCGCTCAACTGCGTCGCTTGTCATGAGCGCGACGGCCAGGGAGGCCCCGATGCGGGTCGTAAGCCTTATTTCCAAGGTGACCATAATCTCGGCGACACCGGACGTTATCCGCCGCCCCTCACCGGCGTCGGCGGCAAGCTCCGTCCGGAGTGGCTCGCCAAGGTGCTCGCCGGAGAGAACCGCGTACGCCCTTACCTGAAGACCAAGATGCCGCATTACGGCCCGGCCGTCGCGGACCTCGCCAAGCTGCTCGGCATCGCCGATGCGCGTGCTCCTTTGAAGTTCGCAGGCGGCGATGACACCGCCGGTCGCAAGTTGCTCGGCACGCAGGGCGGGGCGGGCTGCATCACCTGCCATCGCTGGGGCGACCGTCCGTCGTTGGGCATCCAAGGGCCCGACATCAGCAATATCGCCGCGCGCCTGCAGGAAGGCTGGCTCAAGGAGTATCTCATCAATCCCGCGGGATATCGTCCGGGCACGCTGATGCCCTCGTTCTGGCCGGGCGGAAAATCTTTCAATCCCACGATCCTCGGCGGCGACACCGACAAGCAGATCGCCGCCATCTATAAGTTCGCCGAGAGCGCCAACGGCGAACCGGAAGGCTTCCCGCAGAACCGCAACGGCGAGTTCGAGATCGTGCCCAAGGCCCGCCCGGTCGTGCAGCGCGCGTTCCTCGACGGCGTGGGCGTGCGCGCGATCCTCGTCGGTTTCCCGACCGGCGTGCACCTCGCCTATGACGGCGACAAGGGCGGCCCGGGCCTCGCGTGGAAGGGACGTTTCTTCGACGCTTACCTGACTTGGTTCTCGCGCTTCCCGACGTTCGAGAAGCCGATCGGCGAACAGGTCGTCGCCTGGCCCAGGCCCGCCGGTCGTTTCCTCGGCTATCGTCTCGACGCCAAGGGCAACCCCACGTTCCTCAACGAGCAGTCCGGCGTGAAGGTCGAGGAGACCTATGAAGGCGTCGAGAACGGCCTGCGTCGCACCGTCACCTGGGCGCCCACGCCGGACTTCGCCCCGACGATCCACCATCCCGTCGGCATGGCTATGGACTTGAAGCATCATCCCGAACCCGGCCGTCGCGTCTTCACCTATCTCTGGAAATGAAAGCCACGTTCGCCGCCTGCCTCGCCGCCGCTTCGCTTTCCGCGTCGTCTTACGACATCGCCGATATCCTGACCGCGAGCACCGTCCTCGATACCCGTGCCAAGGATTGGAAGCCTGGCGATGGCCTCGCGCTCGAGGTCAGCGGCATGGATTGGACCGCCGACGGCAAGCTTGCGCTCACGATCCGCAAGGGAGAGGTCTGGCTGCTCGGCGGCGTGCTCGACCCCAAGCCCGATAAGGTGACCTATCAGCTCTTCGCTTCGGGGTTGCACGAGCCGCTCGGCCTCCTGCGGGACGGCAAGGACCTCCTCGTGACCCAGCGCACCGAGACCACGCGTCTGCGCGACACCAATGGCGACGGCGTCGCCGACGAATACCTCACCGCGGGCGCGGGTTGGAACGTCTCCGGCGCCTATCACGGCTACGCCTACGGACCCAAGCGCGACGGCCAGGGCCAGCTCTGGATCACCCTCAACCTCGACATGGGCGACCACTCGGACAACAAGGCGTCCTGGCGCGGTTGGGGTGGTGTCCTCGATAAGGACGGTAAGTTCGTGCCCATGGTGGCCGGCATGCGTTCGCCTTGCGGACTCGGGACCAACCTCGCCGGCGACATGTTCTGCGTCGACCAGCAGGGCACCTGGATTCCGACCACGCCGATCTACCATCTCCGCAAGGGCGCGTTCTTCCTCAATCCGGAAGGCATCGCTTCGGAGAACCGTCCGGAGTCGCCGCTCAAGCTCTCCGCCAAGATCCCCGACAAGCGTCCTTATCCCGACGCCGTCAAAGCCTTGCCCGAGATGCGTCCGCCCGCCGTGTGGATGCCTTACAACAAGGTCGGTCGCAGCGGCACCGATCTCGCCACGTGCGATGCCGCCGGAAAGTTCGGGCCCTTCGACGGGCAGATGTTCGTGGCCGAGTTCACCGACGCCAAGATCAGCCGCGTCTTCATGGAGAAGGTCGAGGGCGAGTACCAGGGCGCCTGTTTCCCGTTCGTCGGCGGTTTCGCCTCCGGCATCGTCCGCCTCAGTTTCGCGCCGGACGGCTCGCTCATGGTCGGCATGACCAGCCGCGGTTGGTCCTCGCTGGGCACGAAGGCCTACGGACTGCAGCGTCTGCGTTATAACGGCAACGTACCGTTCGCCATCAAGGAGATGAAGGCCAAGCCCGACGGGTTCGAACTCATATTCACCAAGCCTGTCGACGTCGCCCGGGCCGGGGACCTCGCCTCCTACCGCATGACCAATTACACGCTCTTTTATTCGAGCGCCTACGGCAGCGATGAGATCCAGGCCGCCCCGAACGCCATCGTCTCGGCCCAGGTCGCCACGGACGGCCTCAGCGTGCGGCTCAAGGTCGACGGCCGCCGGGAACTTTACATCCACGAACTCCATGCGGACGGCCTCCGTTCGGCCGCCGGGGAACCGCTCGACCATGCGGACGCGTATTACACGCTGAACCGCATCCCGAAGAACTGACTCGCAACGGAAGGGTAATCCTTTCCTCTTGGGGGCTTGGCCACCGTTCCTACCATCCGTTCGGAAATCGGACCCACGCTGAAGCTCGCCATCCCGATCATGCTCGGCATGCTCGGTTACGGCCTGATGTTCGTCGTGGACGTAGCCATGGCAGGTCACCTCGGGGAGACCGCGCTCGCCGCGTCGGCCCTGGCCTCGAACCTCAACTACATCCCCTACGTCTTCGGCATCGGGGTCGTCGGGGCCATCCCCGTGTACCAGTCGCAGGACAACGGCGCCGGCGTCGAGGAATCCGCCCCGGCGATCCTGCGGCATGGCATGACGCTCGCGCTCGCGCTGGGCGTGGTCACCGCCGCGCTGACGCATGGAGCGGCTCGCTTCCTGCCGCTGCTCGGTTCGTCGCCGGAGGTCACCGCCGAGACGCACGACTTCTTCGTCATCATGGCCTGGGCGATGGTGCCCGGCCTGGCCTTCCATGCTTTGCGCGGGCATCGCGATTCGCAGCACCAGCCGTGGATTTCGCTGGCCTGGCTGGCGGCGGGCATCCTCGCCAACATCTTCTTCAACTGGCTGTGGATGTTCGGCCATTGGGGCTTCCCGCCGCTCGGCCTGGCCGGCGCCGGCTGGGCCACGCTCGTCTCGCGTATCCTGATGCTCGTCGGTCTCTGGTGTACGCCCGGACGCGGCGAAGTCCGCTGGGGCGATGGTCTCCAGCTCGCCGTCTTCCGCCGCTTGCTCGCCACCGGCTGGCCGGCGGGACTGCACAGCCTCAGCGAAGTCGGCATCTTCGCGGTCGTGCCTGTCATGGCTGGTTGGATCAACGCCACCGCGCAGGCCGCGCACCAGGTCGCCATCAGCACCGCGTCCGCCGCCTTCATGTTGCCGCTCGGGCTCGGCATCGCCGCCGGTATCCGGGTCGGCGAAGCCTATGGGGCCAAGGATCCGCGCAAGGTGCAGGCCGTCGGCCTGGGCGCGATGATCCTCGGCGGCGTCATGATGGGCGCTTACGGCCTCGCCATGATCCTCCTACGGCCGTTGCTCATGGAAACCTATGGCGTAGCCGGGACTGAGACCGCCGCGCTCGCCTCGAGCCTGCTGATCTTCGCGGCCATCTGGGCGCCCTTCGACGGCGTGCAGGTCGTGGCGGCCTACCTGCTCCGCTCGGTCAACCGGGCCGCGTGGGCTTCGTGGAGCGTCTTCATCGTCTACTGGCTCTTCTGCCTGCCTCTGGCGCTGGCGCTGGCTTTCCCGGCTGGATTCCGACTGTTCGGCCTGCCCGTCGGGCGGTGGGACCTGGGCGCCGCGGGCATCTGGATCGCCTTGGCGACCGGACTCGTCCTCGTCTCGCTGGTCATGGGCTGGAAGTTCCGCCGCTCCGCCCAGACGGACGTGGACGCCTGAGTCGTCACCTCGTTGGCACGCCGCAGACGGCGTTTCTTAACTTCGCCGGCCTTGCGGCGTACCGCCCGGGGATACCCTTGAGGACGCACCCCAATGCACCTCACCCATACCATCACCCCTAGTCGGGAGGCCGAAGAAGATCCGGAATACGGTTTCTGCGAAGAGACCAAGGCCGACGTCATGCATCTGTCGCTTGGGAAACTCCAGCTGCTCGCGTGCGAACTACGCGGCTGCGGGACGTATCCTCAGGCGATCGAACGTGTCTGCGACTACGTCGTGCACGACCCCGTGTACGCCGATTCCACGCGATCGATCTTCCAGTCGACCTTGGAGCTCCTGCGTCGTCGCGCCCGCTAGGCTGCGACGGACGGACCCCGCCAAGCCCGGGATGCGCCCGGGGGAGCGGAGCGTCGTCGCGTGGTCCGTAAAACAAAGAAGCCGACCTGATGGCCGGCTTCTCGGAGGGCTGACGGGCAGCTTACTTGATCGCGCAGGCGGTGGAGGCCGTCGGAACGATCTCAACCTTGCGATGCTCGGCGTCCCACTTCACCAGACCATCGGCCTTGGCGAAGAGGGTGTGGTCGCGGCCCATGCCGACGTTACGGCCCGCGTTCATACGGGTACCGCGCTGGCGGATGAGGATCGAGCCGGCGGTGGCGAATTCGCCGCTGTAAAGCTTCACGCCGAGGCGCTTGGAGGTGGAGTCGCGGCCGTTGGAGGAAGTGCCGCCGCCTTTCTTTGTTGCCATGGTGGGAGGACGTTAAGGGTTAAGCAGAGATGGACTCGACCTTGATCACCGACAGTTCCTGGCGGTGGCCGCGGCGGCGGTAGTAGCCCTTGCGGCGGCGGTGCTTGAAGATGTCGATCTTCTCGCCGCGCTTGTTCTCGAGGATCTTGGCGGTGACCTTCGCGCCAGCGACGGTCGGGGTGCCGATCTTGGCGGAGGCGCCTTCGCCGACCAGGAGGACCTGGTCGAAGGTGAGGACGTCGCCTTCGTTCTTACCAGGGTACTGGTTAACGATGAGGATGTCGCCCTGAGTGACGGTGAATTGGCGACCGGAGGTGATAAATGTGGCCTTCATGGCTGTCGGAAGGTCGGAGCAAACGGACTGGAGGGGGGTTGGCAAGGGGAATTGTCGGGTGATTGGGGGTAGGGTGACAGCAGGGCTAGGGTTGGGGCTAGGGTCAGGGCTAGGAATTGCCGAAGTAGGGGTGCAGGGCAGTGGATTTGGGGGTAAAACAGTTAAAAAGAGGTTTTCCGGGGTGGTTCGGCTTTCCCTGACGAGGGGAGGGGGCTAATCCTTGGGGATGAACCCTTTCTATCAAAACGGACCGTTCGAGGAGCCTCTCGACCCGGATGCGGCCCTTGCCAAGGAGCTGACCCGTAACCTGTCCCGCGGTCCGACCATCCATGCTTCGGCTTACGTCCACGCCAAGGCGGCCGTGATCGGCAACGTCACCGTCGGAGCCAAGGCCAGCGTCTGGCCCTGCGCGGTGCTCCGCGGCGACATCGCCCCGATCGAGGTCGGCGAAGGCAGCAACATCCAGGACGGCGCCGTGGTGCATGTCGCCGATGGCCTGCCGGCCAAGGTCGGCGCGCGCGTCACCGTCGGCCATCTCGCGATGATCCACGCGTGCGTGATCGGCGACGAGTGCCTGATCGGCATGCACGCCACCATCCTCGACGGCGCGGTCATCGGCGCGCGCTCCATCGTGGGCGCGAACGCGCTCGTCACCAAGGACACGCAGGTCCCGCCCGGCTCGCTCGTCATGGGTTCGCCGGCCAAGGTCGTGCGCGCCCTGACCGCCGACGAACAAGCGGCCCTGCCTGGCTGGGCTGAGAAATACGTCAAGGTCGCCGCGTATCACCGCCGCTTCGATTGAGCGTCGTCGCCGCCAGTCAGGTCGTGCTCGAGGGCGAGGCGTGGCGAGCCCGTCGCGCCGCCCATGAGGCGCGCGCGGACCGACTCGTCGACGCGCGTCGTGAGCGCGCCCGCAAGGGCGTGCCCGATCCCGTCGAGGATTTCCTCTTCACCTATTATCCGTTCCGCCTGGCCGCGTTGCGCCGCTGGACGCCCGGCGCCGGCGTCGCGCTGGCCGACGCCGACGAACTCGTCGACGGACGTCGCTTCCTGCGCGGTTCGGATGGCATGGTGCGCGTCGCGTTGCCGGACGCGGCGCAGGCCGGACGTCTCGATTTCAGCCTGCGGCTCTGCCGGGCCGTCGCGGCGCGCCCCGCGTTCCATGGCTGCTTCGGCCTACACGAATGGGCGATGGTCTACGGTCAGGCCGATCAACGCCGCCACTCCGCCTGGCCGCTCCGCCTCGGCGCGGAAGGCACCGACGCGGTGGTCCGCGCGCTGCCTGTGCGCTGCACGCATTACGACGCCTTCCGTTTCTTCACGCCGGGCGCCCGGCCGCTGAACAAGCTCGCGCCCACGCTGGAGGCGCGGGTCGAGAACGAGCAGCCCGGCTGCGTGCACGTCACGATGGATCTCTTCAAGTGGGCGATGAAGGCGCAGCCGTGGGTCTCGGCCGAGCTCGCCGCCGACGCGTTCGAACTCGCGCACGCCGCCCGGTCGGTCGACATGCGCGCCAGCCCTTACGACTTCTCCGCGATCGGCCTCAAGCCGATCACGATCGAGACGACGGAAGGTCGCGGGGAATATGAGCAGGAGCAACGGCGCCTCGCGGCGCTGGCCGAGCCTGTGCGGGCGCGGCTCACCGCCGAACTCGAGCGCGCGCTCGCCTGACGCGTCGGCACAAAAAAGGCGGACCGTGCGGTCCGCCTTTCGCTTTCGTCGTCCGAGCGCTCAGAGGCGCTCGACGACGAGGTCCTTGTAGTCGACCTTGCAGCCGGGGTCGTGGGCCTGGATGGCGAAGGTGCCGTTGCCGAGCTTGCGGCCGGGCATGCCCTTCGGGGGGGTCCAGTCGGCGGGCTGGGTGAAGTCGACGGTCTGCTTGCCGTTGATCCAGATCTGGATGCGCTTGCCTTCGACGCGGATGCGGTAGTCGAACCACTCGTTATCCGGCGCGGCCGGCGTGTTGAGGACGTCTTGGACGGCGTAGAGGCCGCCGGTACGCTTGTTGTCCTTGTGGCTGCCGTTGACCTGGCACTCGTAACCTTGGGAGGGCCAGCCCTTGTCTTCGTAGGCCGTGTGGAAGTAGAGGCCCGAGTTGGCGCCCGGGTAGGTCTTTACCTTCGCCTTGAAATCGAAGTTCGTGAAGTCGGCCTTGCCGTCGGCGCCGACGAAGAAGAGGTGGCCTTGGCCGCCGCGGATCTGGAGAACGCCGTCCTCGACCTTGTAGGTGCCTTCGGGGGAGTTCTTGGAAGCCTTCCAGCCGGCGAGGGACTTGCCGTCGAACATCTGGATCGTTTCGCCGGCGAAGGCGGCGTACGAGCTCAGGAAGAGCGCGGCCGTGGCCAGCAGCGTGGTACGGAGGGGGGAGGTGCTCATGGGGTTCATTTCGAGCGAATGCGATTCCTGGCCTATGGCAAAGGTTAATTGGCGACCCGACGTCGGTTTGCGTAGATGGTCGTACGGGCGTTGGGACAGCCGCCGTCTTTCAGGCGCAAGGCGACATAGCCCAGCTCGCGCAAGGTCGCCTCTTCGGCCGGGTGGTTGTAGATCAGCAGCACGTCATGTCCGCGCAGCCGCTCCAGGAGACGCCGCATCATGGCCGGGCCGAAAGGATTATAGAGATAGCACAGGATGCGTTCGCCGGGCGGCCCGAAATCGAAGTCGTCCGCCCCGGCGACCGTGAAGCGGCCCGGCGTGGCGAAGAGCCTCGCGTGGTTCCGTCGCGCGATCGCGACCAGCGGCTCATGGTAGTCGAAGCCCGCGACTCGTTGGACGGAGCCCGCGCGGGCGCGGAGCTCCGTCCAGCGCAGCACCGCCTTGCCCTTCCCGCAACCGACGTCGACGAACGTGAACTCATCGAACTCCGCGCCGAGCAGGGCGCGGGTCTCATGGAAGGCCCAGTCGATCTCGCTGGTCCAGGAGGCCATGTAGAAGGTCCCTTCCGCGAAACCCGGAGGCTCGGAGCCGAAGTCTTCCTTGCGCAGGCGGACGTGGGTGTCGGTGCCGCGGCGTAGGTCGAACGCGTGGGCCTCACGGAAATAGCGGAAAGGCAGCCATGGCCGGCCCGAGGTCAGCATGCGCCAGTAGTCTCGCCAGCCGAAGGCGGGGGTTCGCATCCGGCCGTCATTGCATGCGGCCGGCCGGGCCGAGGCAAAGATTAAGTGAACACCTTGATGCCGGCCTCGCGCATCTCAAGCAGGCGCTTCTTCAGCGTCGAACGGTTGATGCCGAGGATCATCGCGGAACGCAGCTGGTTGCCGCGGGTCTCCTCCATCGCCCGTTTGATCATCTCCATCTCGATGGTCGTCAGGATGGATTTACCGTCGCCGAGGCGGCCTTGTTTGTAGATGGCGTCGTAGGCGGAGCTGACGCCGAGGGAGGCTTCAGCCGGCGCGCTGGCCGCGGCGACGGGTCCGGCGACGGCGACGGCGGCCGGAACCGAGGCGGCCGGCTTACGAGGATTCAGGACGTCCTGCGGGAGGTCCTTCGGCAGGATCGTCTCGCCCTTGGCCAGGACGTTGGCGCGCTGCACGACGTTCTCGAGTTCGCGCACGTTGCCCGGCCAATCGTAGGCGAGCAGGGCGTCGAGGGCCTCGTCGGAAAGGCGCTTCGGCTTGAGCTTCTTGGCTGCGGCCTGGCGCTGCAGCATGTAGTCGACGAGCAGCGGCACGTCGCCCTTGCGGTGACGCAGGGCGGGCAGGCGGATGCGGAAGACGTTCAGGCGATAGTAAAGGTCTTCGCGGAACTGGCGGGTGGCGACCATGGCTTCGAGGTCCTTGTTGGTCGCGGCGACGAGACGCACGCTGACCTTGAGGGTCGTCGTGCCGCCGACGCGCTGGATCTCGCCTTCCTGGATGGCGCGCAGGACCTTGGTCTGCGTGGGCAGGGACATGTCGCCGATTTCGTCGAGGAAGATCGTGCCGCCGTCGCAGAGCTCGAACTTGCCGGGCTTCTGGTTGGTCGCGCCGGTGAAGGCGCCCTTCTCGTGGCCGAAGAGTTCGGACTCGATGAGGTTCTCGGGAATCGCGGCGCAGTTGACGGCGAGGAACGGCCCTTTGGCGCGCAGGGAGTGCTGGTGGATGCAGCGGGCGACGAGTTCCTTGCCCGTGCCGCTTTCGCCGGTGATGAGCACGGTCGCGTCGCTCGCGGCGACCTGGCCGATGGACTTCAGGACTTCCTGCATCGGTTCGGAACTGCCGACGATGCCTTCCTTGTAGTCGGCCGGGTTCACGAGCATGCGCGTCGAACGCGTCGCCGACGCCAGGTCACGACGGGCGGAAAGGGCCTTGTCGACGAGCGCGATCAGCTTGGCCTGATCGAACGGCTTCATCACGTAGTCGTAGGCGCCGAACTTCATCGCCTCGATCGCGGTCTGCGTCGTGCCGAACGCAGTCATCAGGATCACCATCGCCTGCGGCTGCGCGCCGCGGAGCATCTGCAAGGTCTCGATGCCGGTCATGCCGCCCATGCGATTGTCGAGGAGGATCACGTCGGGCTGGTCGCGCTTGGCGGCGACGACGCCGGTCTCGCCGCTGTCCGCTTCGATCACCGTGTGGCCGAGCCCCGCGAGCGCGCGACGCAGCGAGTAGCGGAGGTCCTTGTCGTCATCGATGACCAGGACTTTGGCGTTCGGGGCGGCGGGGTTGGCACTCATGATGAGTAAAAGTAGGCAGAATCCGTGCCAGTAGATGACGTCCCCTTAAAATGACCTAATACGGGCTTTCGGCAACCTATTGATGTCTAAATTTAAGCAAATCCGCCCTGATAGACCCCTTGCTAACGAATAATTCGGCGTAAATATCGATTTCATGTCTCGTTGGCTCAAACGCGGGGTGTGGGCGGCTTTCGCCTTCTTGGCGTTATTTTTCGTCGGCTCCAACGTCTGGCTCTGGTCCGCTGGCTGGGGACGGCTCGCCGCGACGCCGGACGAGATTCCGGCCGGTGCGGTCATGGTCCTGCTCGGAACGGATGAGTTCGTACACGGAACGCAGGAGCACTCCGGCACCTTCCGCCCGCGCATCGCCGCCGCTGCGGAGCTCGCCCGCTCAGGCCAGGTGAAGCTCGTCGTGACTTCCGGTACGGCCGTCCATGCGCGCGTGATGGCCGTACGTCTGCGCTCGGCGGGCGTGACCTGTCCGATCGTCGAAGACCCTTACGGCTGGCGCACCTTGGATTCCGTGCAGCGGGCGAAGGCCTATTATCCTGGCGACCACATCGTGTTCGTGTCGCAAGGGTGGCATTGCGTCCGCGCGCTCTGGCAGGCCGACCGAGCCGGCCTCCGCTCGACGGCTTATCCGGCCGCGTTCGGCGAAGGCTGGCGTCCGGTGATGGGCTGCCTGCGCGATTGCTTCGCCAAGCCGAAGGCGGTGCTCGATCTCTGCCTGGGCAATCCGCTCACCGCGCCGGTACCGGCGGACCAAGGCAACGTGCCGCACCGCTGAGTCAGGCGCGTTCGTGACGGCCGTCGGGTCGTCGCGTCAGCACGCCGCGGATCTCCATCATCGTCAGCGCCACCGCCGCCTCGGCGATGGCGCAGTCCGCGAGCGCGGCGAGGCTCTCGGCGTCCTGCGCGGCGCCGCCGGCGAAATGCGGCAGCCAACGGGCGAACTCCGGCGGGTCCGTCACCAACGCCAAAGCCGGCTGGTCGCGGCTTTCGCCCAGTTCCGTCAGGATGTCGTCCACCGACGACACGAGCGTCGCGCCGTCCCGGATGAGCGCATGGCAGCCGCGGCTCGCGGGGCTGTCCGCGCGGCCGGGCACCGCGCAGAGCGTCCGGCCGAGATCTCCCGCGAAGCGCGCCGTGATCATGCTCCCGCCGTCGACGTCGGTCTCGACCACGACCATCACGCGGACGAGGCCTGCGACGATACGGTTGCGCTGCGGGAACGTCTGCCGGTCCGCCGGGCGGCCGAGGGGGAATTCGGAGAGCACGCAACCGTCGGCCTTCATCCGCGCGCGGAGGCGGATCGCTTCCGGCGGGAACGTGAGGTCAAGTCCGTGGCCGACGACCGCCGCGGTTCGGCCCGCGGCGTCGAGCGCGCCTTCGTGCGCCGCCGTGTCAATGCCGCGGGCCAGGCCGCTGACGACCCACCAGCCTTGCTTGGCCAGGTCGCGCGCGAAGCTGCGAGCAAGGGAGGCGCCGTAGGTGGTACAATGCCGCGAGCCGATGATGCCGACCGCGCGCTCCGTCGGGAAATTCGCGCCTTCCGCGTAGAGCACCAACGGCGGATCCCAGAGCCGCGCCAGCGGCGCGGGCCAGACGACGTCGTTTTCGCTCAGGAGCCTGAAGCCGAGGTCGCGGATACGTCCCATCTCCGCCGCCCAGTCGAAGTCGCGCGCGGCGATCGCGGCCGCCACGGGACGGCTGATGCCCTCGACCTTGGCGAGATGCTCCGCCGGGGCGCCGAGCGCCACGGAGAGTTCGCCGCCGAAGGCCTCGCGCAATCGCCGGACCGTGACCGGGCCGACGCCCTTGAGGCCGTTGAGCAGGACGCGTTGCGCGAGCGGGTCGGTCGGGATCGGCTGCATCCCGCCAGCCAGTCGGCCCGGTTCAGTCGCGCAAGACCGGGGAAAGCCCAGCGAGGAGCTCGGTGGTCCTCACCGCTTCCTCCCCGTGGTTATCCCTCAGCCAGTCGGCGGCCCGCGCATGCCAGGTCGTCGCCAGCACCACCGCGTCGAAGGCCGATAGGCCGAGTTCGGAACGGCGAGCCAGCACCGAGGCGACGATGCCCGCGAGGAGATCGCCGGAGCCACCACGGGCGAGCACCGGTCCGCCGAAGGGGATGTGAAGCACGCGCAGTCCGTCGGTGACGCAGGTCAGCGGGCCCTTGAGCACGACGATGGTCTGCGTGCGGCGGGCGTAGTCGCGGGCCGCGGCCACGGACGCGACGCGACCGCTGAGACGTTTGAATTCGCCGGCGTGCGGCAGGAGCACGCGCACCTTCGTGCCAGGCGAGGCCTTGATCACCGCCGGACGGAGCGCATCCGCGTCGAGGACGAGGGCCGACTTGGCCGCGGCGGCGATCGCCCCGATGAGCTTCACCGCTTTCTCGCCCATACCCGACCCGAGCAGGACCACGTCCTTATCCGCGAGGAGTGGGCGGAGTTCTCGCAGGTTCGTCGGAGCGAGCGAGCCATCCTGTCCGGTGCGCAGCCCGCGCCACATCGCTTCGGGATAAGCGACGGCGGCTTTCGCGCGTACGGATTCCGGCAGGCACGTCGTGACCAGCGCCGTGCCCGAACGCAGGGCCGCGGCGGTGTTCATGATGACTGCGCCCGGCATGCGCTCGGAACCGCCGATAATGAGCAAGCGGCCTTGGTGACGTTTGTCGCTGCGGGCGCGGCGCGGTTTGGTGAGCGGCGCCAGGGTGGCGGCGGTCACGCAGGCTTCTTCGGTCTCACCGAGGGGCAGGCCGATGTCGAGGACGCGGAGGCGGCCGACGAAGCGGGCGGCCTGCGGCGCGAGCAGCGGGCGTTTCAGGCAACCGATCGACACCGTCAGGTCGGCGCGGAACGCCGGGCCGCTCGCGTCATCGCCCAAGCCGCTCGGCAGATCGACCGCGATACGCAGGCCTTGGAGCTTGTCCGAGTCGCGGAGGAACCGACGGAGGTCGGGGGAGAGCGGAGCCCGGAAACCTTGGCCGAGGATGCCGTCGAAGATCAGACAGAACTCGTGGGCGGCGAGCTGGCGGAGGTTGGCCGCGGCGACGAGGCCGATGCGCACGCCTTGCTTACGGGCGGACCAGGCGCGCTGCGCTTGGGCGCGGGCCGGACCGCCTTCGGCGAAGACCGCGACGATCTCCGTCCCGACACGGGCGCAGTGCAGGGCGGCGAGGAAGGCGTCGGCGCCGTTGTTGCCTTTGCCGGCCAGCACCAGGATGCGCACCGGCTTACGGCCGAGGAGCGAGAGCGCGGCTTCACCGACGCCGCGGGCGGCGACATTCATCAGCTGCCAGGAAAGTTTCGTGTCACCCGCGAGGAACGCGGCTTCGGCCGCCGCGGCTTCGGCGCAGGACAGGACCGGCAGGCGGGCGTAGGCGCTCATGCGTCAGCGGACCAGCACCACGAAGGCCTGGGCGAGCGTGTCGGTGTGCGTGAGCGAGATCAGCAGACGGGAGGCGGCGCGCGCGGCGAGGAGAGCGCGGGCCTTGTCGTCGAGTTCGACGACCGGTTCGCCTTCCGGGCCGTTGAGGACGCCGATGCTCGTCAGGGAGAGTTCCGCGCCGATGCCCGTGCCGAAGGCCTTGCTGGCGGCTTCCTTGGCGGCGAAGCGGGCGGCCAGCGAAGGATACGGGTCGGCTTTCGCCAGACAGAGCTTCTGTTCCGCGGGCGTGAAGACCTTGTCGAGGAAGGCGGCGCCATGCTTCTGGTGGGCCGCGCGGATGCGGTCGACCTCCGTGAGGTCCACGCCTACGCCGAGCACGTTGCCGCCTGCGAGGTTCATGCCCGCTTGGTCAGGCGGGCCTTCATCTCCGCGACCGCGCCGCGGATGCCCGTGAAGAGAGCGTGCGCGACGATCGAGTGGCCGATGTTCAGTTCGTGCAGGTGCGGCAGCGTGAGGATGGCGCGGATGTTGTCGTAGTTGATCCCGTGGCCGGCGTTGACGATCAGTCCGTGGCGATGGGCGAGCTCGCAGCCGGCGCGGAGTCGTCCGAGTTCGGCCTCTGCGGCCGGAGATTTCCACGCGTTGGCGAAAGCCCCCGTGTGGAGTTCGATGACCGGGGCGCCGACGGCGACGGCGGCTTCGATCTGCGGGGCGTCGGGTCCGATGAACAAGGAGACCTCGATGCCGGCGGCCTTCAGGGCGTGGGTCGTCTCCTTCACGCGGGCGAGCTGGCCGGCGACGTCGAGGCCGCCTTCGGTCGTCACTTCCTCGCGCGATTCCGGGACGAGGCAGACGGCGGCCGGACGAAGCTTCAGGGCGAAGGCGGTCATCGCGGGCGTGCAGGCCATCTCGAGGTTGAGGCGGACGCCGGGGAGGGCGGCGATCGCATGGACGTCGGCGTCCTGGATGTGACGGCGATCCTCGCGCAGGTGCAACGTGATGCCGTCAGCGCCGCCCGCGAGGGCTTCGCGCGTGAACGCGACCACGTCAGGCTCGGCGTGCGGGGACAGGTGGGCCCCGCGGTAACGCGCCTGGCGGAGCGTCGCGGCGTGGTCGATGTTGACGCCAAGGAGGAGGGGACGGGAGGACATCGGACTTAGGAGGTAAGCAATACCTGTCGGTAGGCCGGGGTCAAAGGGAACCGCAAAGGCCTCGGCTCAGCCCGCGGTTTTTTTGACGAGGCCGCGTTCGAGCGTGAGCCGGAGCGAGGGGGCCGTGGGCGATTTCTTCAGCTTGGCGAGGGACTCCGGGTCGCCGGCATGGACCAGCTGGCCGCCGGCGTTGCCGCCTTCGGGGCCGATCTCGATCACCCAGTCCGCTTCGGCGATCACGTCGGGGTGATGCTCGATCACCACGACCGTGTGGCCTTGGTCGACGAGCGCGTGGAGGAGTTCGATGAGTCGGCGGCAGTCGGACTGGTGCAGGCCGATGGTCGGCTCCTCGAGGATGTAGAGGTTGGGACGGATCTCGCCGCGCGAGCGCTCACGGAAGGTGGGCAGGCCTTGGGCGAGTTCGCTGACGAGCTTGAGGCGTTGGGCCTCGCCGCCTGAGAGCGTCGGGCTGCTCTGGCCGAGCGTCAGGTAACCCAGGCCGGTCTTCACCATCAGGCCGCAGAGGTCGCCCAGCTTGGCGTCGAACGAAAGGAACGCGGCGGCTTCCTCGAACGTCATCGCCAGCAGATCCGCGGCGGACTTGCCGTTCCAGCGGATTGCTTTCGCGGCCGAGCCGTAACGGGTGCCTGCGCATTCCTCGCACGGCACGTAGGTGTCGGGCAGGAAGCTCATCTCAAGCTTGATGCGGCCCGCTCCGGAGCACGCTTCGCAACGTCCGCCGGAAGTATTGAAGGAGAAGAAGCCAGTGCCATGGCCGCGGATGGCGGCTTCCGGGAGCGACGCGAGCCGTTCGCGGATCAGGTCCCAGGCGCCGATATACGTCGCCGGCGTCGAGCGCGGCGTCTTGCCGATCGGCTCCTGGTCGACGACCACCAGCTGGCGGAAGCCTTTGAGTCCGGAAAGCGTCGTGAAGGCCGGCTTGCCTTCGTATGAGACGGCGGTGAGCGCTTCCTTGCCCGTGAGGCCATCCTTCTTCTTCGCGAGGGCCGCACGGATGGAGGGAGCGAGGAGGTCGGTGACCAGCGTGGACTTGCCGGCGCCGGAGACGCCACACACGACGGTCAGACGGCCGACGGGAATCTGCACGTCAAAGCCCTTGAGGTTGCGGAGCGAAGCGTTCTTAAGGCGGACCCACTCGGCGGGCGCGCCTTTGCCGGCGACCGGACGACGCGAACCGCGCAGCGGGTGCGGGATGGCTTCCTTCAGGAACCTGCCCGTGACGGAGTCGGCGCGCTTCTCGAGCGCGGCCGCGGTGCCTTGGGCGACGATTTCGCCGCCGTGGACGCCGGCGCCTGGGCCCATGTCGACGACCAGGTCGGCCGCACGCATGGTGTCTTCGTCGTGTTCGACGACCAGGACCGTATTGCCGCGGTCACGCAGGCCCTTGAGCGAACCGATGAGGCGGTCGTTGTCGCGCGGATGCAGGCCGATGCTCGGTTCATCCAGCACGTAGAGCGCGCCGGAAAGCGTCGAGCCGAGCTGCGCCGCGAGGCGGATACGCTGGGCTTCGCCGCCGGAGAGCGTGTCGGCCCCGCGGTCGAGCGCGAGGTAACCGAGGCCGACCGAGTCGAGGAAGCGCAGGCGCGCGGCGATCTCGGGCAGCAAGGCGCCGACGATGGCTTTCTCGCGAGCCTCCAGCTTGAGGCCGGAAAGGAACGCGAGTGATTCGTCGGGCTGCAGGCGCAGCAGGCCCGGCAGGGACAACGAGCGTCCCTTCGGGCCGGCTAGCTTCACCGATCGTCCGATCGGGCCGAGGCGTTCGCCGTGGCAGGTCGGGCAGACCGCTTCACCGACGCGGTCGGCGATGGCGTTCTCATTGATCGACTCCTCTTCGTCGGACGAGAACGTCGTGACCTCGAGACCGTGGCCGCGGCAGTCCGGACACCAGCCGCGCGGCGAGTTCCAGGAGAGATGCTTCGGGTCGACTTCGGGGAAAGATTCGCCGGTGGCGGGATCGCTGCGTGAAGTCGAGAGGTAGGCGACCTGACGGCCGTCCGGGGCGAGGAGCACGCACGCGTTCTTGCCGGCCGCCAGCGCCTGGCGCACGAGCGTGCGCAGGGCCTTCTCGCCGGACTCTTCGGTCTCGTCGGGCAACCGGATGAGCCCGTCGGCGCGAAGTTCGCCGAAGACGGCGTCGACGTCGTGTTCCGAGTAGCGGTCGAGACCTTCGAAGCCTTCGACCGCGAGCATCTCGCCGTCGCAACGCAGGAGGCGCAGGCCTTTCGACTCGGCCCATTCGGCGAGCGGGCGGTGGTGGCCCTTGCGGGCGCGGACGAGCGGGGCGGCGACGAGCAGCGAACCCTTCTTCAGAGTCTTGGCCTGCTTGGCGACCAGGCGGACGACCGCGTCTTCGGTCATCTCCTCGAGCGGCTCGCCCGTCGTCGGGCTGTGCAGCATGCCGGCGCGGGCGAAGAGCACGCGCAGGTATTGGGCGACCTCGGTGACCGTGGCCACGGTGGACTTCGCGGAGCCGCGCGTCACGCGTTGCTCGATCGCGACCGTGGGCGGCAGGCCCGTGAGCGAATCGATGTCAGGCTTCGGGAGCTGTTCGACGAACTGGCGCGCGTAGGCCGAGACGCATTCGAGGAAGCGGCGTTGCCCTTCGGCGAAGAGGATGTCGAAGGCCAAGGAGGATTTGCCGGAGCCGGAGACGCCGGTCATGACCGTCAGCGAGCCGTGCGGGATCTCGAGCGAGACGTCTTTCAGGTTATGTTCGCGGGCGCCACGGAGGGTGATCGAGGTCGGGCGAGGTTTGCTCGGCGTGATCGCGGCGGACGCGAAGGCGTCGTCCCCTTGGGCGAGGAAGCGACCCGTCACCGTGCCGGCCTGGGCGACTTCCGCGGGCGTGCCTTCGGCGACGAGGCGTCCGCCGGCCGGGCCGGCTTCGGGGCCCATCTCGAGCAGCCAGTCGCACGACTTCAGAACGTCGAGGTGGTGTTCCACCACGATGAGCGAGTGGCCGGCTTCGGTCAGACGATGGAGCAGCCCGACCAGGCGCGACACGTCCTCGCGGTGCAGGCCGGTCGTCGGTTCGTCCAGGAGCAGCAGCGCGCCGCTCTTGCGGGCGTCGATCTTGGAAAGGTAGCGGACCAGTTTGAGTCGCTGGGCTTCGCCGCCGGAGAGCGTCGTGAGCGGCTGGCCCGTCGAGAGGTAGCCGAGGCCGACTTCTTCGAGGCAGGCGAGCTGGGCGGAGGCGGGCGTGCGTTCGCCGAGGAACCTGCGCGCCTCGGTGACGGACATCGCGAGCAGGTCGCCGACGGACTTTCCGTCGTAATGGAAACTGAGCACCTCGTCGCGGAAGCGTTTGCCGTTGCAGGACGGGCAGGGCAGCGCGACGTCCGAGACGAACTGCATCTCGACCGTCTCCCAGCCCGCGCCGCCGCAGCGTTCGCAGCGGCCTTCGCCGGCGTTGAAGGAGAAGTGCGAGGGCGTGAGCCCGGCGGCTTTCGCCTCGGGCGAGTTGCCGAGCAAGGTCCGGATCGCGTCCCAGGCGCCGACGTAGAGCGCCGGATTGGAGCGCGGCGTGCGGGTCGCAGGGGATTGGTCGACGAGGGCGACCTCCGCCGGCTCCTTGTCGAACTTCACCCATTTCAGTTCCGTCGCTTCGTCGCCTGATTCCGGGTCGCGTCGGCCGATGACCTGGTGGAGCAGCGTCGACTTGCCTGAGCCCGAGACGCCGCAGAGTCCGACGAGGCGGCCGAGCGGGACCGAGCAGCTGAAATCGCGGAGATTGTTGACCGTCGCGCCGCCCACGCGGAGGCGAGGAGTCGTGTCGCCGATCGGACGCGGCGTGCGCGTCTCGGGCGTGCGGCGGCCGGAGAGCCAGTTGCCCGTAGCCGAATCCTTGACCTTCAGGATGCCCTTCGGGACGCCTTGGTAGAGGAGATGGCCGCCTTCGGCGCCGGGCCGCGGGCCGATCTCGATGAGCCAGTCGGCGGCGCGCATCACGGATTCGTCGTGCTCGACCACCACCACCGTGTTGCCCTGTTCGACGAGGCTGCGGAGGATGCCCACCATCCGCGACAGGTCGCGGGCGTGCATGCCGACGCTCGGTTCGTCGAGGACGAAGACCGTGTCCGCCAGGCAGGCGCCGAGGCAGGAGGTCAGGTTGACGCGCTGGACTTCGCCGCCGGAGAGCGTGCGGGACAAGCGATCGAGCGCGAGGTAGCCGAGGCCGACCGCCTCGAGGTAGCCGAGGCGCGCGAGGATGGCCTCGAGCGCGTGGTCGGCCGGATGGCGGGAGTCCTTCGGCGCGAGCGGCGCCAGCAACGCGCGGAGGTCCGACACCGGCGAAGCATAGAGTTCCGGGAGCGACTTGCCTTGCCAGCGCCAGAAGAGGGATTCTTCGCGGAAGCGCTTTCCGTGGCATTTCGGACAGGATTCGTAGGCGCGCCAGCGGGAGAGGAAGACCCGCACGTGCATCTTGTAGGTCGTGCCTTCCAACCAGCGGAAGAAACCGCGCACGCCATACCACATCGAATCATAGGAACCCTGGACGTAGCCCGGTTCGCCGTGCTCGACGAATCTACGGTGCGCCGCCGAGAGCTTCTTCCACGGCACGTCCATCGGGATGCCCGCCTTGCGGCAGGCGCGCGTGAGGTCCTTCTGCGATTCGCCGTAGACCGTGCCTTGGAACGGGGCGATCGCGCCCTCCGCGAGCGTCAGCGCCGGATTCGGGATGATCTTCTGCCAGTCGAGCCCGATGACGCGGCCGAAACCGCGGCACTCCGGGCACGCGCCGACGGGTGAGTTGAAGGAGAAGAGCGCGGGCGAGGCCGGACGGAACTTCCGTCCGTCGACCGGTGATTCGAGGGCCTCGCTGTAGCGGGACAGCTCGTGGCCTTGGTCGTCGAGCAGGCGGAGGCGGGCACCGCCGAGGCGGAAGGCCGCGAGGGCCGCCTCATGGAAGCGCGACGCCTGGTCGGCGGAGATCGTCACGCGATCCTGGATCACGAGCAGTTCGGCCGCATCGGCGGGGATCTCGTCCTCGGTCAGCCGAATGCGTCGCCCGGCGGCGAAGGCGCGACTGAAGCCTGCCTTGGCGAATTCCTCGGCGATGGTCGGCCAGCCCAGCGACTCCGGTTTGGCGACCGCGAACGCGAGCGAGAGCGACTGTCCCGGGAAGCGCGCGAGCGAATCCGACCACGCGGCGTCGGGGCCGCGTGGGACGATGACCTGGCCGCTGGCGGGATCGACGAGGTCGGCGCGATGGGCGAACCAGACTTTGAACCAGTCGCAGAGCTCGGTCATCGTGCCGACCGTCGAGCGGGACGTGCGGACCGCGTTGCCTTGCTTGATCGCGACGGACGGACGGACGTTCTCCGCGGAATCGAGCGCCGGCGAAGGGAGGAGTTCCAGGAACTGGCGGACGTAAGGGCTGAACGTCTCGACGTAGCGGCGTTGCCCTTCGGCGTGCAGGGTGTCGAAGACCAGCGAGGATTTGCCCGCGCCGCTGAGGCCCGTGACCACGACCAGCTTGCCGACCGGGATGTCGACGTCGAAGCCCTTCAGGTTGTTCTGGCGGACGCCGCGAAGGCGGATCGCGTCTGGTCGGGGGGCGGACATCGGACCCTCCATCGGACACGAATCGCCCCGCTTGGCAAACCCGCTAGCGCGCTCGGCAGCGAATCACGCCCTGCGGGGTGGCCACCGCCTTAACTTTAATATCATGCGGCTCCTCCGGCAGGCGCGGGATCAGTTGGAAGGCATGCGCGTGGCCGAGGAGGAAGGTCTTGCGCGGCGGCTTGGCCAGCAGTCGGTCATAGAAACCGCCGCCGAACCCCAGGCGTCGTCCGGCGCCGTCGAAGCCCAGGCCCGGGACGAGGATCAGGCCGGCGTCGGCCAGCGTCGCGACCGGGGCGGCGGGTTTCGGTTCGCGGATGCCGAGACGGGAGGGCTGGAGCGCGCCGAGGTCGGCGACCTCGTGGAGGACGAGCGTCGTCTTGTTCGTCACGCGCGGGAGCAGGAGCCGCTTCCCCTCGAGGAGGGCGAGCGCGAGGAGGGCGTCGGTCGGCAGTTCGCCGCCGAAGGAGGCGTAGAGGCAGACCGTCTTCGCCTGCTTCCACTCCGGGAGCTGCGTGATCAGCCGGGCGGCCTCGTCGCCCGCGACCTGCAGTTCACGCGACGTCAGCGCGGTGCGGCGGGCCTTCAGTTCCGCGCGCAGGGTCTGCTTGGCGGCGCGGGCGTCCATGGGCTCAGAAAAGCCGGTTGAGCGTCAGAGTCAACAGGACGACCGGCAGGTAAAGGATCGAGGCGATGAAGAGCGGCTTCGCGACCGCGGCCCGGCGCTGCGGGAGGGCGAACTCGAGCGTCAGCTTGAAGAACCACGCGCCGGCCAGGAAGGAGACCCAGACGTAGGGGCTGGTCCAGTTCGGGAAGAAGTTCGTGGCGATCGCGCCGGCCACGACGATCATCGGCAGGATGAAGGCCAGCGCCCAGACCGACGCCGAGCGGCCGGAAGGATCGTCGACCGTGGCCACCTTGAAGCCGCCGCGGGCGTAGTCTTCGCGGCACATCACCGCGAGGGCCATGAAGTGCGGCACCTGCCAGAAGAACAGCAGGGCGAAGAGCAGCCAGCCCATGCGGTCGATGGCGCCGAGCTTGGCCGCCGTGCCGATGATCGGCGGGATCGCGCCCGGCAGCGAGCCGACCAGCGTGCACCAGGAAGTCAGCGTCTTGAGCGGCGTGTAAAGGAACAGGTACGAGAAGGCGGTCGCCGCCGTGAGGGCGCCCGCCAGCGGGTTGGCGCCGGACCACACGAGCCCTACGCCGGCGACCAGCAGCATCATCCCGAAGAGCAGGGCCGCGCCGGGGCGGATGATCCCCGCGGGGATCGGACGGTTGCGCGTGCGCTCCATCTTCGCGTCCGCGGCGCTTTCCCACCACATGTTGACCGCGCCGCAGCCGCCGGCCGCGAGGGCCGTGCCGAGGGCGAGGGAGACGAGCACCTTGGCGTCGGTCGGCTGCGCGGGCGCGCTGCAGAAATAGCCGGCGAGCGAGGTCAGGACGGAGAGGAACGACAGCCGGGGCTTGGTCAGCTCCCAGTAGGCGGCAGGCACGGATCCGGCGCGTTCGCTCATCGGTCTTGTCGTGGCGGGTTTACGCGCAGGGTTAAAGGCAAATCCGTCGCGCCGGCTCAGGCGGCGTCGGTCCGGGCGCGGCGATGCGCGAGGGCGAGCGCGGCGCAGAGCGAGGAGAACAGCGCGGCGCCCACGACGAGATGGACGGTGCGGACGTGCGGGTTGTCGTAGAGGCGGAGGCTCAGGACGCCGAGGAGCACCTGCAGGCCCAGCAGGCCGACGAGGGAGGCCCAGCGCAGGAACGGATAGCCGTGGCGGGCCAGCCGGTAGGCGAAGAAGAGCACGGCCGAGGCCGCCAGCAGGGCGCCGCCGCGGTGGGCGAGGTTGACCCACCAGAGCACGCCGTCGCCGACCGAGGGGATGAACAGCCCTTGGTCGGGGGAAGTGACCCAGGCGGTGAAGCGACCTTGGCGCATGACCGCGCCGCCGACGATGACCGCCAGCGTGAGGCCTGCCGCCCAGCGGCCGGCGCGGAAGGGCGCGGGGTCTTCGCCGCGGCCCGCGCGGTGCCACGCGGCGCTGTGCGCGAGGGCGATGAAGGCGAGGAGCGCCAGCGTGAGCTGGGCGTTGACGGCGTGACCGACGGCGAAGGCCGCGGCCTTGAAGTTGCCGTCGCCGCCGATGTTCAGCTGGTCGAGGAGCACGCGCAGGCCGCCGAGCATGCCTTGCAGCACGACGAGGCCGACGAGCGCGTAGGCCGCGCGGCGGACGACGGTCCGCGGCTCGCGCAGGCGGTGCGCGACCGCGATGACCACGCAGAGCAGGCCTAAGCCCGTGGCCGCGAGGCGATGCGAGTGTTCGGCGAACTTATCGATCTCCGTGAGCCAGCCCGGCGGGTTGACGGAGCCGTTGGAGAGCGGCCAGTCCAGGAAGGCCATGCCGGCCTGGATGCTGGTCGTGAAGCCGCCGGCCTGGAGCACGAGCACCGACCACGCCAGCGTGAGCAGGCACAGTCCGAACAGACGTCGGTCGGGCGCGGCGGATTCCGGCTGGGTCATGCTCCCATCACAAGGGACAACGCGGACGGCGCAAATCCCAAGCACGCATATCCCGCTTCTTAAGCCCCGCCGATGGGGCTCATCAGGAACCCGCGGTGAGCCGGCCGAACGCGCGGATCTTGCCGACCAGGTTCGTCAGGCCGTTACGGCGGTTCGGGGAGAGGTGCTGGGTGATGCCCACGGCCGACAGGAAATCGGCGTCGGTCGCCGCGACTTCGGCCGGTGAGGCGCCGTCGTAGAATTCGCAGACCAGGCTCGCGACGCCCTTCGTGATGAGCGAATCGGCGTCGCAGCGGAAATGGCAGACGCCGTCGTCGAGCGAAGGGATCAGCCAGAGGTTGGACGTGCAGCCTTCGATGAGGAAGGCCTCGAGCTTCAGTTCGGCCGGGAGCGCCGGCGCGGATTTCGCGCGGTCGATCACGTACTGGAACCGCTCGTGGTGGTCGGAGAAAGGTTCAAGCTCGGCGATGAGCTCCGAGCGGCGGCGCGCGAGGTCCATCGGCGGATCAGAAACCGGCGAGGGCTTCGGGGTCGAGGTTGCTGCGTACGAGCGCGTCGCAGGCGGCCTGAAGTTTGCGCAGGCGTTCCGGCGGCAGCTTCGATTCGGTGCGCAACCACGAGGCGGCTTCCTGCCAGATGAGCGGGGAAGGACGGCGCAGCGTCAGCAAGGTCTCCAGTTCGTCGGCGACGGAACGGCGCGTGCCGTAGGCTTCGGTCTGGCCGGCGAGGATGCGGGCGGCGATGTAATCCGCGCGCAGCTGCGAGTGCCGCGGATGTTTCGCGGCGCCGGCTTCGAGGATGCGGACCGCGGGTTCGCCGGCGCGGATCGCGCGGAGGTGGCGGCCGACGGAGCGGTAGGCTTCGGGACCGAGATCCTTGGCCTTGAGGAACTCCTCCAGGTAGCGGTTGCCCGTGTCGCGGTCGATCTTGGCGGACTTCGGGTCGTTCTTCAGGCGCGCGTGGTGGGCGATGCCGAGCAAGGCCATGACGAGCGGCTCCTTGCCTTTGAAGTAGGTGCGGTCGGCGGCGACGATCTGCTGATACTGCGCGATCGCCTGGCTCGGCTCGGGTCCCCGGACCAGCGCTTCGAGGTGCAGCACCGCGAAGGTCACGCGTTCGAAGCCCTGCTGGCCGGCGGCGATGGCGATCGCGCCGGTGAGTTCGGAGTAGCCTTTCTCGGCGGCGAAGTTGGCGAGCGCGAGCATCGCGGCCGAGTTGGCGGCGTAGCGGGTGAAGATCAGTTTGAGCTGCTTGTCGAAGTCCTCCTTCAGGCCGATCCGGTCGAGCAGGTGCAGTTTCTGGATCTGGGGGAAGAACGCGGCTTCATCGAGATCGATGCGCTCCTGGTTGACCGCCAAGGCGATGCGGCTTTCACCCAGCAGGATATGGTAGCGGGTGAGCTGCGAGAGCACCGCCTCCCGGGCCGCTCCGCTGAAGACCGACGTCTTGGATTCCAGCAGGCTGATGGCTTCGCGGGTCTTGCCGCCCTCGAAGAGCGCCCGGGCCTTCAGGAGCAGGCCGCTGGGGAGTTTGTCCAGACCGCTGGAGTTGATGAGGTTGACCGCATCCGGGTATTTGCCGGTCCAGTAAAGGGAGGTCGCGGCCGAGAGGGAGAGGACCTCCCGCATGTTACCCGAGATATTCTTGGTGTTATTCAGGAGCTTAAGGCTGGCGTCGATGACCTCCTGGTCGCGTTCCCGGGCCTGGAGGAGCTGAAAATAGCGCTCTAGGTAGTCCTTGGTCAGAGGGTCCTCGACCGGGAGGAAGTCCAACCCGTGCTGAAGGGTCTGGATCGCATCGTCCGTCCGTCCCGCGACAGAGTGTAAGAAGTTGGCAAAGAACAACTTAGATTTAGCGCTCCCTGGGTTGCAGCGGACCGCCACCTGCGCCAGGCGGAGGGCGTCATCCATCTTACCTGCGGCCTGGGCGGCCATCCCTTCCTTGGTGAAGTATTCGGACAGCTGGTTGAGGTGTTCTTGGAGGATTTGGGCTGATTTTTCAGGCTGATCCTCTAGTTTAGAGAGGGAAAGGCGGATGATCTGGAGGAGGGTCTTATCCTTGATCAGGTCCGCTTTAACGTAGGTCTGGCGGGCGTAACTCAGGATAGCTTCCTTTTCTTTAAGATGGGGAAGCCCGGCCAGGACGATGATTTCGGCATCTTCGGCCTCTTCCTTGCTGACCGCGCCAAGGGGCGGGGGGGAGGGAGGGGTGGCCGTCTGGGCCAGACCGGTCAGGCAGAAGGCTCCGAGGAGCAGGGAGGCGGTCAGGCGGGCGGGGGGCATGGGCGGGGTTTGAGTAATGGCAGGGGGCTCGAAATTGTCCCGCCAAAAAAATCCGGAGGGGGGTGCCGACGGAAGGGGAGTAAAGAAACCTTAAAATCCCCGCACTTTCCTCTTGCATGAGGGGCCTCGACCCCTATGCCCAAACCCTCTTTTCCCTATTTACCGAGGTCCATGCCTACCATCAACCAGCTCGTCCGTAAACCGCGTGTCCAACCCAAGGCCAAGTCGAAGTCGCCTGCCTTGAACAACTCGCCCTTCCGCCGCGGCGTCTGCGTGCAGGTCATGATCCGCACGCCGAAGAAGCCGAACTCGGCTCAGCGTAAGGTCGCCAAGGTGCGCCTGACCAACGGCCAGGAAGTCATCTCCTACATCCCTGACGAAGGCCACAAGCTCCAGGAGCACTCCGTCGTCCTCGTCCGCGGCGGCCGCGTCAAGGATCTCCCCGGCGTGCGCTACCACATCGTCCGCGGCCCGCTCGACTGCTCCGGCGTCGAGAAGCGTCGTCGCTCCCGTTCCAAGTACGGCGTCAAGCGCCCGAAGGAAAAGAAGGCCTAATCCGTTTCCGACCCTAACACCTCTCAGATCATGTCTCGTCGTCGCAAAGCAGCCAAGCGCGCCCACCTCCCGGACGCCCGTTACGGCTCCCCCCTCATCAGCCAGCTCATCAATGTCGTGATGAAGTCCGGCAAGAAGTCCATCGCCCAAGGCATCGTCTACGGCGCGATCGAGAAGGTCAGCGAAAAGCTGATGAAGGGCAATCCCGTCGAGCTGATGCTCGGCGCCCTGGAGAACTGCCGCCCGAAGCTCGAAGTGAAGAGCCGTCGCGTCGGTGGCGCCACCTACCAGGTCCCGGTCGAAGTCTCCCCCGAGCGCCAGAACAGCATCGCGCTGCGCTGGGTCGCCGCCGCCGCCGCCGGCCGCAAGGGCACCACGATGTCCGAAGCCCTCGCCGCCGAACTCGTCGATGCTTACAACAACACCGGCAACGTGGTGAAGAAGCGCGAAGAGACCCACAAGATGGCCCAGGCCAACCGTGCCTTCGCCCACCTCAAGTGGTAATCCGCAGGTAATTCTCCGCCGCCCGTAACCGGTTCCGACCATGGCCAAACTTTCCGAATTCAACTCCGCCAACCGCGCGTTCCCGCTCGAGCACACGCGCAACATCGGCATCGCCGCGCACATCGACGCCGGCAAGACGACCACCACGGAGCGCATCCTCTTCTACACCGGCGTGGTGCACAAGATGGGCGAAGTCCATGACGGCACCGCCACCACCGACTGGATGGAGCAGGAGCGCGAGCGCGGCATCACGATCACCGCGGCCGCCATCTCCGCCGGCTGGAAGACCAAGGAAGGCCATTTCGCGAACATCGACCATCGCATCAACATCATCGACACCCCCGGTCACGTGGACTTCACGGCCGAGGTGGAGCGCTCGCTCCGCGTCCTTGACGGCGCCGTCGCCGTCTTCTGCGCCGTCGCCGGCGTGCAGCCCCAGTCCGAGACCGTCTGGCGCCAGATGAACAAGTACGGCGTCCCGCGCGTCGCCTTCGTCAACAAGATGGACCGCACCGGTGCCGATTACTTCGGCGCCGTCGACGACATCTGCACCAAGCTCAAGGGCAACGCCCACCCGCTCTTCATCCCGATCGGCCAGGGCGAAGAGTTCAAGGGCATGATCGACCTGATCAAGAACGTCGCCTACGTCTACGACGAGACCGACCCGAAGGGCATGAAGTACCACACGGTCGAGATCCCGGAAAACCAGAAGGAAGAAGCCAAGCAGTGGCGCACCAAGCTGGTCGAGGCCCTCGCCGACTTCGACGACGTGCTCGCCGCCAAGTACCTGGACGGCCAGGAAGTGACCATCGACGAGATGCGCACCGGCATCCGTAAGGCCACCCTCTCCCTCAACTTCATCGGCGTCATCCCCGGTTCCGCTTTCAAGAACAAGGGCGTGCAGATGCTCCTCGACTGCGTCGTCGACTTCCTGCCCTCCCCGATCGACATGCGCCCCCAGAAGGCCTTCATCGACGACGGCGAGAAGGAGATCACCATCGGTCCGGACGACAAAGCCAAGGTCACCGGCCTCTGCTTCAAGCTCTGGTCCGACCCGCACGTCGGCCAGCTCGTCTTCTACCGCGTGTACCGCGGCCAGCTCAAGAAGGGCGAAGCCCTCTACAATCCGCGCACCCGCAAGAACGAGCGTATCTCGCGCATCGTCCTCCTCCGTGCGATGGACCGCGAAGAAATCGACGTCGCCTACTCCGGCGACATCTGCGCGATCATCGGCCCGAAGGACATCGCCACCGGCGACACCCTCACCGCCGAAGACGACCTGATCCTCGAGAAGACCACCTTCGCCGAGCCCGTCATCTCGATGTCCATCGAGCCGAACTCCAAGGGTGACCAGGAGCGTCTCTCCATCGGCCTGCAGCGCCTCGCCCAGGAAGACCCGACCTTCCGCGTCACCTCCAACCCTGAGACGGGCCAGACCCTCATCTCCGGCATGGGTGAGCTTCACCTCGAAATCATCGTCGACCGCCTCAAGCGCGAGTTCAAGGTCGAGGCCAAGTCCGGCAAGCCGCAGATTTCCTACCGCGAAACCATCAATCTCGCTTCCGAAGGCGTCGGTAAGTTCATCCGCCAGTCGGGTGGTCGCGGCCAGTACGGCCACGTCGAAATCAAGCTCGAACCCAACCCGCCCGCCACCCGCGTGGCCGGTGAGAAGGGCGAAGAAGTCGTCAACGAGATCGTCGGCGGCGTCATCCCCAAGGAATTCATCAAGCCCGCCACCGAAGGCATCCTCGAAGCCGCCAACAACGGAACCGTCGCCGGTTACCCGGTGATCAACTTCAAGGCCCGCATCGTCTTCGGTTCCTTCCACGAAGTGGACTCGAACGAAATGGCCTTCAAGATGGCCGGGATCTTCGCCTTCAAGGAAGCCATGAAGGACGCCAAGCCGATCCTCCTCGAGCCGATCATGAAGGTCGAAGTCGTCACCCCGGAAGAATACCAGGGCGACATCATGGGCGACCTTAATCGCCGCCGTGGCCAGATCCAGGGCATGGACACCAAGAACGGCCTCTGCAACATCGACGCCCGCGTCCCGCTCGCCGAAATGTTCGGTTACTCCACGGACGTCCGCTCCCTGTCCAAGGGCCGCGCCTCGTACTCCATGGAGCCCGCCAACTACGAGCAGGTCCCCGCGCAGATCCTCAAGCAGGTCGTCGAGACCTCGTCCCGCGCCCCGGCCCGCACCTAATCTCACCCTCCCACACCCTTCCCGATGGCCCGCACCAAAATCCGCATCAAGCTCAAGGGCTTCGACTACCGCATGGTCGACCAGTCCGCCAATGAGATCGTCGACACCGCCAAGCGCACCGGCGCCCGCGTCTCCGGCCCCGTGCCGCTGCCGACCGACATCTCGCGTCTCACCGTCAACCGTTCGCCGCACGTGGACAAGAAGTCCATGGACCAGTTCGAAATCCGTACGCACAAGCGTCTGATCGAGATCATGGAGCCGAACGCCCAGACCGTGGACGAACTTAAGAAGCTCAACCTGCCTTCTGGGGTTGACATCAACATCGTAGTCTAACTCTTCAACCCTCCACCTTAACCTCCAACCCAACGCAGGACGTCCAAGCCCCTCTATCAGGACCAAGATTCCGCAAGGAATCCTAAGCCTAATGCAGGTCAGCAATGACCAAACGGCGGAAACGCCACCTGCCTCTTAGAAAAATGAAACACCAGCTACTCGGTAAGAAAATCGGAATGACCCAGGTCTATGACGCGGAGAACAACCTCGTCCCTGTCACGGTCGTCCAAGCGGGTCCCTGCCCGGTCACCCAGGTAAAGACCGTCGATAAGGATGGCTACGATGCCGTCCAGATCGCCTTCGGCGCCCAGAAGGAAAGCCGCATGTCGGCCGGCGAAGTCGGCCACCTCCGCAAGGCGGGCGTCGCTCCTCACACCCATCTCCACGAGATCCGCCAGGCCGGCGCCACGCAGGCCAAGGTCGGCGACGTCATCACCGTCGAGAACTTCACCGCCGGCCAGATGGTCGACGTCATCGGCACCGTCAAGGGCCGCGGCTTCCAGGGCGTCGTCAAGCGCCACAACATGGACGGCCAGCCGGACTCCCACGGTCACATGATGCACCGCCGAATCGGCTCGATCGGCATGCGTCAGACCCCGGGTCACGTCTTCAAAGGTAAGCGCATGCCGGGCCACATGGGCCAGGTGCAGCGCACCGTCCAGAATCTCCGCGTCGTCCAGGTCCTCGCCGAGAAGAACCTCCTCCTCATCAAGGGCAGCTTCCCCGGCGCCAACGGTGAGGTCGTCCTCGTGCGTCCGGCCAAGAAGGCCATCGCCGCCAAGTAACCCACCCAGCATCTCAGCGATATGAAGCTCAAAGTTTACAAGCCCGACGGATCCGCCTTCACCGAGAAGGAATTCGACATCCCTTCCTTCGAAGGCGACAAGGGCGTGGCCCTGCTCAAGCAGGTCATCGTCTCCTACCAGGCCAACAAGCGCCAGGGAACCTCCAAGACCAAGGATTACGGCGAAGTCGCCGGTTCCGGTAAGAAGGTCCTCCCGCAGAAGGGTTCCGGCGGTTCCCGCCACGGCGACAAGCGCGCCCCCCAGATGTTCAAGGGCGGCATCGTCTTCGGTCCGCGCCCCCGCGACTGGTCCAAGACCATCACCGCGCAGGCCAAGAAGGTCGCCCTTCAGCGCGCGCTCTTCGAGCTCGCCGCCGACGGCGGACTCTCGGTCATCGAGAAGTTCGAAGTCGCCCAGCCCAAGACCAAGCTCTTCGCCAAGGTGCTCGCCAACGTGAGCCCTGCCGGCAAGCGCCTCCTCGTCGTCGACAGCGCCTGGTCGGACACCGTCGTCCGCGCCAGCCGCAACGTCAGCCGCGCGGTCTTCTCCAATTCTTCCAACCTCAACGCTCTCGATCTCGTGCGCACCCCGCGCGTCCTGATCTCGGAAGACGGCCTCAAGAAGGTCCTCGAGCGCGCCAAAAACTAAGACCGTCATCCCATGAAGCCCGCTTCTGAAATCATCAGCCGCCCGATCCTCACGGAAAAGGCCTCCGGCCTCGCCGAAGCCAACAAGTACGTCTTCGAAGTCCTTCCTGGCGCCGACCGCGCCCAGATCAAGAAGGCCGTCGAGGCCAACTTCAAGGTGACCGTCGAGAAGATCAACATCCTCATCCGCAAGGGCAAGCTGCGCCGCAGCCGCCTCTCCGGTGGTTCGATCTTCACCGAGACGGATTCCCGTCGCGCCATCGTCACCCTGAAGAAGGGCGACGTCATCTCCCTCGCCTAATCTCGGAGCAGCCAAGCCATGCCCATCATCACTCATCGTCCCATCACCCCCGGCACGCGCTTCCTAGTGCGCGTGAAGACCGAGGGCCTGCACGCCGGTCGCCCCGAGCGCTCGCTCACTGAATTCAAGCACCGCGCGATGGGCCGTAACTGTTACGGCCGCATCACCTCCCGCCGTCGTGGCGGAGGTCACAAGAAGCTCTATCGCGCCATCGACTTCCGTCGTGACCGCCTCGACGCGCCTGCCACCGTCATCCGGATCGAATACGATCCGAACCGCACCGCCCACCTGGCCCTCATCGAGTACGCCGACAAGACCCTGAACTACATCCTCGCTCCGGATGGCCTCAAGGTCGGCGACAAGGTCGTCAGCACCAACACCGCGCAGGAACAGCTGACCCCTGGTCTCTCCCTGCCGCTGAGCCTGATCCCTCCGGCCACCTTCATCCACTGCATCGAGATCGAACCCGGCAAGGGTGGTCAGCTCGCCCGCTCCGCCGGCGGCTTCGCCCAGCTCCTCGGCCTCGAAGCCGGTCGTGCGATCCTGCGCATGCCTTCGGGCGAACAGCGCTACCTTAACGCCGATTGCCGCGCCACCGTGGGCATCGTCGGCAACGTCGACCACCACAACGCCAGCCTCGGTAAGGCCGGCCGCAGCCGCTGGAAGGGCATCCGTCCTCGCCAGCGTGGTATGTCCATGAACCCGGTCGACCACCCGAACGGCGGTGGCGGCGGCAAGAAGAAGGGTGGCGGCGGTCGTCAGCACCTCAAGTCCCCGTGGGGCCAGCTCGCCAAGGGCTTCCCGACCCGCACCAAGGCGAAGGCCTCCAACAACCAGATCATCCTGCGCCGCAACGGCCGCAAGGTGAAGCAGGTCTAACCCTCACTGAACCTCTCTTAACATGGCACGCTCCCGCAAAAAGGGTTTCTATGTCGACTCCCACCTCGTCGACAAAGTCACCGTCGCCCAGAAGGCCAACAGCCGTAAGCCGATCAAGACCTGGTCGCGCCGCTCGACGGTCACCCCGGACTTCATCGGCCTCAACCTCGAAGTCCACAACGGCAAGGCCTTCGTCCCCGTCTATGTGACGGAGAACATGGTCGGCCATAAGCTCGGCGAGTTCGCCCCGACGCGCACTTTCCGCCAGCACACCCAGCCCTCCCGCAAGGAAGCCCAGTAATCCTCCCCCGTGCGCAACGTCCTCACCATGTCCGCTCTTCTCGTCGCCGCCACCGCGGTCGGCGCGGAAGTCCGTGCGCCTGGTGCGGCCGAAGCGGATGGCAAGGCTCCGGTCGTCGCGGTCGTCTCCGCCCGCGCGACGGATCTGGTGGTCTTGGATGGCGGACACGACCGCGGCTTCCGCCCCGGTACGGTCTGCAACGTGAGCCGTGATGGCCGCGCCTTCGGCGCCGTCGTCATCGCCGAAGCCGGCCTCCGCCGCTCGGTCGCCCTCATCCTCTCCCTCGACCCCTCCGCCGCGATCACCGCCGGCGACCTCGTCACCCTCCGCGCCAACTCCCGCATCTAACCCAACCTTTACCAAAGTCATGGAAGTCCACGCCACCACTCGTTTTGCCCGTATGTCGCCCCAGAAGGTCCGCGAAGTCGCGCGCCAGATCCAGGGTCTCCCCGCCGAGGAAGCCATCCAGCTCCTCCGCTTCATCCCGCGCAAGTCCGCCCGCCTCCTGGGCAAGACCCTCGCCAGCGCGATCGCCAACGCCGAGAACAACCACAACCTCTCCAGCAGCGATCTCGTGATCGTCTCCGCCACGGTCAACCAGGGTCCGGTCATCAAGCGTTCGATGCCGGCCGCCCGCGGTTCCGCCCACCCTATCCACAAGTCCATGAGCCACATCCGCGTGGCCCTGGGTTCCGCCACCAAGTAATTTTCGAAACATGGGCCAGAAAGTAAATCCGATCGGCTTCCGTCTAGCCGTCCGCCGCAACTGGGAATCCCGCTGGTACGCCACCAAGCGTGACTTCCCGGCCAACATCCTCGAGGACTACCGCATCCGCGAGTTCCTCAAGGAGAAGCTCCGTCAGGCCGCCGTGCCTCGCATCTTCATCGAACGCGCCGGCCAGAAGGTCCGCGTCCGCATCTGGACCGCTCGCCCGGGCGTCGTCATCGGCCGCAAGGGCGATGAGCTCAAGAACCTCCGCGCCGAGATCCAGAAGGTCGCCGGCAAGGCCCGCATCGACGACATCATCCTCGAAGTGAACGAAGTGAAGCGCCCCGACCTCGTGGCCCAGCTCGTCGCCGAGAACATCGCCCTGCAGCTCGAGCGCCGCATCTCCTTCCGCCGCGCCATGAAGAAGGCCGTTCAGACCACCATGACCAACGGCGCAGATGGCATCCGTATCCGCCTCGGCGGTCGTCTCGGTGGCGCTGAAATCGCCCGCGTCGAGTCCGCTCGCGTCGGCCGCGTCCCGCTCCACACCCTCCGCGAGAACATCGACTACGGCTTCACCGAAGCCCGCACCCTGGCCGGCAAGGTCGGCATCAAGTGCTGGATCTGCTCCAAGGACTCCGAGTTCTAAGCCTCCCTCCCAACCTTCACCTTCTAGACCAACATGGCCAATCTCCAACCCGCTCGCACCAAGTGGCGCAAGCACCGTAAGGGCAAGATCCGCGGCAACGCCACGGCGTGCAACACGCTGTCCTTCGGCGACTTCGGCATCCAGTCCCTCGATCGCGGCCGCGTTCCGGCCAACCAGATCGAAGCCGCCCGTATCGCCATCTCCCGCGCCCTGAAGCGCAAGGGCAAGATGTGGATGCGCATCTTCCCCCACACCCCGGTGACCAAGAAGCCGGCCGAAGTCCGAATGGGCTCCGGTAAGGGTAGCGTCGAGTACTACGTGGCCTGCATCAAGCCGGGCACCATGCTCTTCGAAGTCGCCGGCGTGCCGATCAGCATCGCCCGCGAAGCCATGCGCCTCGCCGACACCAAGCTCCAGCTCCGCTGCCGCTTCGTGGCCCGCGAAGAGCTCGAAAAGTATTGATGCAACCGGCCCCGACCACCCATAACTGACCCTTTTCACCGATGTCCACCTACCGGAAAGATAAGCCCACCGCCGCCACGGCCCTGCGCCCCCTGGCTCCCGCCGAACTGCAGAAGCGCATCCGCGAAGCCCGCGAGGAGCTCCTCAGCCTGCGCCTCAAGAAGGCCACCGGCGCCGTCGAGAATTCCGCCCGTTTCCGCGCCCTGCGCCGCGACGTCGCCCGTTGCATGACCGTCCTTTCCGGCAAGTCCGCCCCGGCGAAGAAGAAGTAATCCACCCTCCAAACGCTTTTACCGATGTCCGAAGACCGCTCCAACCGCAAGACCCTCCTGGGTCTCGTCGCCTCCCGCTCGGGAGACAAGACCATCAAGGTCAACTACCAGTACACCGTGCCGCACCCCGTGTACGGCAAGGAAGTCAAGCGCCGTACCGTCCTGCACGCGCACGACGAGAAGAACGAGTGCAAGCCCGGCGACAAGGTCGAGATCATGGAGACCCGCCCCCTTTCCAAGCTGAAGCGCTGGCGCGTCGTCCGTGTCGTCGAAGCCGCGAAGATCGCCGCCCAGTCCATCGAAGACTGAACGGCCCCACCTAACCTCCGACCCTTCTTACAATGATTCAGATGCTTTCCCGGCTCGAAGTAGCCGACAATACCGGGGCCCGCAGGGTCCGCATGATCCGCCGTCTCGGCCAGCTCACCGACACCGCCGGCGTGGGTGACATCATCATCTGCTCCGTCAAGGATTCGACCCCTGACGCCCAGGTGAAGAAGGGCTCGGTCTGCCGCGCCGTCATCGTCCGCACCGTCGCCCCGATCCGCCGCGCCGACGGCAGCTACCTGCGCTTCGACACCAACGCCGTCGTCATCCTCGACGAGAACGGCAACCCCAAGGGCACCCGCATCTTCGGGCCCGTCGCTCGCGAACTCCGCAGCAAGAACTTCATGAAGATCATCTCCCTCGCTCCCGAGGTACTCTGAACACCATGTCCAAGACCGACATCAAGAAGGGTGACGAAGTCGTCGTCATCTCCGGCGCCGAAAAAGGCAAGCGTGGCAAAGTCGTCAGCTACAACCGTGCCGACGAACGCGTCACCATCGAGGGCCTGAACCTCGTCAAGCGCCACCTGAAGCGCACCCAGGACGGGCAGGGCGGCATCACCGAGAAGGAAGCCCCCATCCATCGCTCCAACGTGATGCTCGGCTCCCTCTGGGACGCCCGTCGCGCCAAGAAGCCGGCCAAGGCCGCCAAGAAGTAAACCTGACGAAACCACCCGAGAATTAACACGCAAATGGCATCCGTTCCTTATCTGAAGAAGTACTACCTCGAGAAGGTCGTCCCCGAGCTCCTCAAGAGCCGCGGTTACAAGAACATCCACCAGGTCCCGAACCTGAAGAAGATCGTCCTCAACTCCGCCTTCAAGGCCGAAGCCGACAAGGGCCACATCGCCGAAGTCGTGAAGGACCTCACCAAGCTCTCCGGCCAGAAGCCCGTCCTCACCAAGGCCTCCAAGTCTGTCGCGGCCTTCAAGGTGCGCGAAGGCATGACCCTCGGCTGCATGGTCACCCTCCGTGGCGCCCGCATGTGGGAATTCTACCTCCGCCTCACCGCGGTGGCCCTCCCGATGATCCGCGACTTCCGCGGTACCTCCAACCGTCTCGACGGCCGCGGCAACTACTCCCTCGGTATCGTCGACCACACCATCTTCCCGGAAACCCAGGCTGACGGCTCCCAGCGCGCCAACATCGGCATGGACGTCATCATCGTGACCTCCGCTCAGACCGACGACGAAGGCCGCGAACTGCTCCGCCTCCTCGGCATGCCGTTCCGCCGCTCCAGCGCCGCCGACGCAGCCGCCGCCACCGCCGCCAAGGCCTAACCCACAAACTCCTTACCAGCATGGCCAAGAAGTCCGTCATCCAGCGCGCCCTCAAGCGCGACCGTCTCGTCAAGAAGTACGCCGCCAAGCGCGCCGAACTCAAGAAGACCCTCGCCGACCCCAAGGTCACCGAAGAGGCTTTCTACGACGCCCAGCGCGCCCTCGCCAAGCTGCCCCGCAGCTCGTCGAAGGTCCGCCAGAAGAACCGCTGTTCCATCTCCGGCCGTCCGCGTGCGTTCATCCGCAAGTTCGGCCTTTCCCGTATCACCTTCCGCGAGCTCGCGCTCAACGGCCAGATTCCCGGCGTCACCAAGGCCTCCTGGTAATCCAAAAGAAAAAACAAAACCATGTCCGCTTCTACTGACACCATCGGGGATTTCCTCACCTCCATCCGCAACGGTTCGCAGGCCCAGAAGGCCGTGATCACCGTCCAGTGGTCCCGCCTCCGCGAAGGCGTCGCCAAGATCCTCGTCGACGCCGGTTACGTCGCCTCCGCCCGCAAGGCCGAGCGCGAAGGCCTGCCCGTCCTCGAACTCACCCTCAAGTACGTCGCCGGCGTCCCGGCGATCACCAGCATCGAACGCGTCTCGACCCCTGGTCGTCGCATCTATGCCGGCTACAGTTCCGTCCCCAAGGTCATCGGCGGCATGGGCGTCTCCATCCTGACCACCTCCCGTGGCGTCATGACCGACGCCGAAGCCCGTCGCCAGAAAGTCGGCGGCGAGCTCCTCGCGAAGGTCTGGTAACCCG
>Ga0222712_10000640_pt1 | contig 44939 bp, 44 predicted proteins | sample C33_657DmetaG_FD_165043 | JGI IMG/M metagenome (GOLD analysis project Ga0222712, IMG submission 165043) | Estuarine water microbial communities from San Francisco Bay, California, United States - C33_657D | ecosystem: Environmental > Aquatic > Marine > Unclassified | place: USA: California... | reverse complement strand
CGCAGTTCACAGCGCCTATAAAGTGTGACGGTCACGACCACCCCCTTGGCCGGCTTAGGATTTCCGCGTGAGCACAAACCCGTATGTTCCACTGCTAGCGATGATCGTTCCCGGTCTTGCCTTTGGAGTCATCTCAATCGTGCTCGGAGCCCTCACCGGCCCAAAGCGTTACAACCGGGCAAAGCTTGATGCGTATGAGTGCGGAATCGAACCATCACCACAGGCGGCCGAAGGCGGCCGTTTCCCAGTTAAGTACTTCTTAACTGCGATGCTCTTTATTATCTTTGATATCGAAATCGTTTTCCTCTATCCATGGGCGGTCACCTTTGACTCCCTCGGAGTGTTTGGCTTAATCGAGATGGCAATATTTATTGGAACAGTCTTTGTTGCCTATGCATATGTATGGCGACGCGGAGGCCTCGAATGGGATTAGAAGATAAGTTACCAAGCGGAATCGTTTTAACCTCAGTTGAAAAACTTGCAGGTTATATGCGTAAGAACTCGCTATGGCCTGCAACCTTTGGTCTTGCATGTTGTGCAATCGAGATGATGGCAGCCGGTGCCGGTCGTTACGACTTGGCACGCTTTGGTATGGAGGTTTTCCGCGCATCTCCACGTCAGGCAGATCTCATGATCGTTGCAGGACGCGTTACTAACAAGATGGCTCCAGTGCTTCGTCAGATTTACGATCAAATGGCAGCTCCTAAGTGGGTTCTTGCAATGGGTGCTTGTGCATCTTCCGGTGGAATGTTTAACAACTACGCAGTTGTTCAAGGCGTTGATCACGTTGTTCCAGTTGATATCTATCTGCCTGGCTGTCCACCACGTCCTGAGATGTTGATGGATGCGATTCTTAAGCTGCACGAGTCAATCAATGACGAGAAGCTTGGACCAAACCGTGAGCGCGTTATTAAAGAGGTAGAGGCAGCAGCAATGGCCGCAAAGCCAACGCACCAACTCAATGGATTGTTGGCCTAATGACCATCGATAACAAAGGCGCAGATCACGGCATGTTCGGCACCCACGGAACCGGCGACACCTCAGGTTACGGCGGTCTCGTTCATATCGCTGCCGGTGCAGGCTCATCCCAGCGTCCATTTGGTGGTTACTTTGATCAGGTAGCCGATGATTTAGAGCGTGCATACCCAGATTTCAACGACGCGATTGAACGCGTTGTAGTCGATCGCAACGAGCTGACACTTCACATCAAGCGAGAGCGTCTAGTCGAAGTTGCTCGCACTCTTCGTGACAAGCTGAAGTTTGAGATGTGCATGGGTGTCAGCGGAGTTCACTATCCAACAGATGCTGGCCGCGAACTTCACGCTGTTTATCCATTGCTATCAATTACAAACAATCAACGTATTCGTCTTGAGGTAAGTGTCTCCGATTCAGATCCACATATTCCATCACTTGTTGAAGTATGGGCAGGCAACAACTGGCACGAGCGTGAAACCTTTGACATGTTCGGAATTATCTTTGATGGCCACCCAGGTTTAACACGCATCCTTATGCCAGATGATTGGCAGGGTCACCCACAACGTAAGGATTACGATCTTGGCGGAATCGCTGTTGAGTACAAAGGTGCAACAACTCCACCTCCATCAGAGCGGAGGTCGTACAAGTGAGTACATACGCAGATCCATACGCATCCTCACGCGAAACCACTGAAGGAACCGTCTTCTCTGTAACAGGTGGAGATTGGGACTCACTCGTAACTGAGATTGGCCAGGCTAAGGAAGAGCGCGTAGTTGTAAACATGGGTCCACAACATCCATCAACGCACGGTGTTCTTCGTTTAGTACTAGAGCTTGAAGGCGAAACAGTTACCGAAGTACGTTGCGGAATTGGTTACTTACATACAGGTATTGAGAAGAACATTGAGTACCGTAACTGGACTCAAGGAACAACATTTGTTACTCGCATGGATTACCTGGCACCGCTCTTTAATGAGACCGCTTACTGCCTTGCAGTTGAGAAGCTACTTGGAATTACAGATGATGTAACTGAGCGTGCAAGCGCTATCCGCGTCATGATGATGGAGTTCAATCGAATCTCATCCCACATGGTTGCTCTCGGCACAGGCGCGCTTGAACTCGGCGCGCTTTCACCGATGATCTTCTGCTTCCGTGAACGCGAGAAGGTTCTCGATATCTTTGAATTAGTCTCAGGTCTACGTATGAATATGGCATACGTTCGTCCAGGCGGAGTCGCTCAGGATCTTCCAGAAGGTGCAGTAGCAAAGATTCTTGCAACAGTTGCAGATCTGCGAAAGAGTTTTAAGGACAACGAGAAGTTGCTCGTTGGAAACAGCATCTGGATGAAGCGCACCGAAGGTATTGGATACCTTGATTTAGCTGGCGCAACTACCCTTGGAATTACAGGTCCAGTGATTCGCTCTACTGGACTTCCACTAGATCTGCGCAAACTTCAGCCTTATTCAGGGTATGAGAACTACGAGTTTGATGTTGTCACAGCAGATACATGCGATGTTTATGGACGTTTCCTTATTCGTATCAACGAACTTGAGCAGTCACTTCGCATTATTGAGCAAGCTGCAAAGAAGCTCCAAGCATCTCAAGGTCAACCAGTAATGGTTGCAGATAAGAAGATTGCATGGCCATCACAGCTTTCAATTGGTGCAGATGGAATGGGTAACTCCCTAAATCACATCCGCGAAATCATGGGAAGCTCAATGGAGTCACTTATCCATCACTTCAAACTCGTTACAGAAGGTTTCAGAGTCCCAGCAGGTCAGGTTTACGCAGCTGTTGAGTCACCACGAGGTGAGCTTGCAGCGCACATCGTCTCTGATGGAGGAACCCGTCCTTACCGCGTTCACTTCCGCGAACCATCCTTTAACAATCTTCAAGCAACATCTGCAATGTCTGAGGGCGGCATGGTTGCCGACATCATCGGCGCTGTTGCCTCAATCGATCCTGTTATGGGAGGCGTAGACCGCTAATGGCATTTACTACTGAAGAGCTCTCAACAATGGATTCGATTATTAAGCGCTACCCACGTAGCCGTTCTGCAATTATGCCTTTACTGCACTTTGTTCAGTCTCGTGCTGGCTATGTCACCAACGAAGGTATCGAAAAGATTGCAGAGCTCTTGAGTATTGAAACCGCTGAAGTCTCAGCTGTTGCGACTTTTTATACGCAGTACAAGCGCAAGCCTGTTGGCGAGTACCACGTAGGAGTTTGTACAAATACTTTGTGCGCAGTCATGGGCGGAGATGCAATATTTGCCGCGCTAAAGGATCACCTCGGAATTGAAAATGATGGCGTTACCGCAGATGGCAAGGTCTCACTTGAGCACATCGAGTGCAACGCGGCCTGTGATTACGCACCTGTTGTTATGGCTAACTGGGAGTTCTACGACAACCAAAGCGTTGAGTCTGCAAAGTCATTAGTTGACGGCGCCCGTGCAGGAAATCCACCAGCACCAACACGTGGACCAAACAAACTTGTTACCTGGAAAGAGGCGTCAGCTGTTCTTGCCGGTCTTAACGATGGTCGTGCACATGAAGGCGTTCAAGCAGGAGAACCAACTTTGCTTGGTCTAAAGCTTTCGAAAGAGGGTAAGTAAATGACCAAGCTAACCCCCGTTCTTTCTGCGCATTGGGATGAAAAGGATTCATTTACTATCGATGCTTATAAGCGTCATGGTGGATATGAAGCATCTAAGAAGGCTTTAGCTATGGATCCCGATGCTGTTATTCAACTTATTAAAGACTCAGGACTTCGCGGTCGAGGTGGCGCAGGCTTTCCAACCGGAATGAAGTGGGGCTTTATTCCACAAGGTGACGACAAAGATCACTACTTAGTTGTGAACGCAGATGAGTCAGAGCCAGGTACTTGCAAAGATATGCCTTTGCTTATGGCTAATCCACACGTACTTGTTGAAGGTTGCATCATCGCTTCACATGCAATACGTGCCAAGAAAGCTTTTATCTATATTCGCGGTGAAGTTACACATGTTGTACGTCGACTCAATCAAGCGATCGAGGATGCGTATAAAGCTGGTCACCTTGGAAATGGTTTTGATCTAGTTCTCCACGTTGGTGCCGGCGCATATATCTGCGGAGAAGAGACGGCTCTTCTTGACTCACTTGAAGGCTTCCGCGGACAACCTCGACTTCGCCCACCATTCCCAGCGATTGCCGGCTTATACGCTCGACCAACCGTTGTAAATAACGTTGAGTCAATCTCTGCAGTCCCTGCGATTATTGCTAACGGTGCCGAGTGGTATCAATCAATGGGAACCGAAAAGAGCAAGGGTGCAACTTTGTACTCACTCTCAGGACATGTAAAGAACCCTGGACAGTTTGAGGCACCACTTGGAATCACTCTTCGTGAGATCTTAGAACTCGCTGGCGGTGTTCGCGCAGGACACAAACTTAAGTTTTGGACTCCAGGTGGTTCATCAACACCAATCTTCACCGATGCGCACCTAGATACTCCACTTGATTACGAGGGTGTTGCTGCCGCAGGTTCAATGCTCGGCACGAAAGCTCTCCAAATCTTTGATGAAACAACCTGTGTAGTTCGTGCAGTACTTCGTTGGACCGAGTTCTATAAGCACGAGTCATGCGGTAAGTGCACACCTTGCCGCGAAGGCACTTGGTGGTTGGTTCAAATTCTTCGTGACCTTGAAGCAGGTAAGGGAACTGAAGCGGATCTTGAAAAACTTCTTGATCTTTGCGACAACATCATGGGCCGGTCATTTTGCGCCCTGGGTGATGGTGCAACATCCCCAATTACCTCATCCATTAAGTACTTCCGCGATGAGTACATCGCACACCTCACTAACGGTGGATGCCCATTTGATTCAACTAAATCAACTCTCTTTGCGGGGGTGAACGCTTAAATGACAACCGATGTTGCAGTTGAGATGATCACCGTCGTTATCGATGGCTTCGAAGTTCATGTTCCAAAAGGAACTCTTGTAATACGTGCCGCCGAACAACTCGGAATTCAGATTCCACGCTTTTGTGATCACCCACTGCTAGATCCAGTCGGTGCATGCCGTCAGTGTCTTGTTGACATCGAAATCAATGGACGCGCTTTTCCAAAGCCACAAGCATCTTGCACGATTCCTGTTGAACCAGGGATGATTGTGAAGACACAGCTAACTTCACCTGTTGCCGACAAGGCGCAACAAGGCGTTATGGAGTTACTTCTTGTTAACCATCCACTTGACTGCCCTGTTTGTGACAAAGGTGGAGAGTGTCCATTGCAAAACCAGGCGATGAGCACTGGTCGTTCAGAGTCACGCTTTGAAGGCACAAAGCGCACATTTGAAAAGCCAATCAACATCTCTTCACAGGTACTTCTCGACCGCGAGCGTTGCGTTCTCTGTGCTCGTTGTACACGTTTTTCTGATCAGATCGCAGGCGATGCATTTATTACTCTCAATGAACGTGGCGCGCTTCAGCAGGTTGGTATCTACGAAAACCAACCATTTGAATCTTACTTCTCAGGAAACACAGTTCAGATCTGTCCAGTAGGTGCGCTGACAGGCGCTTCATACCGATTCCGTGCACGCCCATTTGATTTAGTCTCAACCCCATCAGCTTGTGAGCACTGTGCATCTGGTTGCGATATGCGTACCGATGTTCGTCGAGGAAAAACACTTCGACGTCTTGCAGGAGATGACGCTCAAGTTAATGAAGAGTGGAACTGCGATAAGGGTCGATGGGCGTTTAAGTACGTAACATCTGTTGATCGTCTAACTACTCCACTTGTGCGCGGAGCCGATGGAGTTCTCGCACCCGCTTCATGGCCAGAGGCGATTGCAGCTGCAGCAAAAGGTTTAAAGGGTAAGAAATCCGCCGTACTCGTTGGTGGTCGTGCAACAGTTGAAGATTCCTACGGCTATAGCAAGTTTGCGCGTATCACACTTGGAACAAATGATATTGATTTTAGAGCCCGTGCAACTTCAGATGAAGAGCTTGGATTCATCTCTTCAAAGGTTGTTGGGGCAAAAACAACGTATGCAAATATCGATAAAGCCGATCACGTTGTTCTTGTTGGATTTGAGCCAGAGGAAGAGTCTCCAATTGTTTTCCTTCGGATCAATAAGCAGGTTCGCAAACGCGGCCTTAAAGTTTCAGCTGTTGTCACAACGCTTTCTAACGGAGCAGAAAAACTCAAAGCCAACTTTATAAAGGTCGCCCCAGGTTCAGAGGCCGCCGCAATCTCCGCACTTGATGTCACTGCAAAATCAGTAATCCTTGTGGGGGAGCGAGCAAGTGAGAGCGCGGGATCAATCTCAGCAGCTGTTGCCCTTGCCGATAAGTCAGGCGCAAAGCTTGCATGGATTCCACGTCGCGCAGGAGAGCGCGGTGCTGTTGAAGCCGGAGCACTTCCAACTCTTCTTCCAGGTGGTCGTCCAGTTGCAGATGCGCCAGCACGTGTCGATATTGCAACCGTATGGGGTGTTCCATCACTTCCAAGTGAAGCTGGTCGCTCAACTTCTCAGATTATTGAAGCCCTTGAAAATGGTTCGCTAGATAGCGTTGTAGTCGGCGGCGTAGATCCACTTGATCTTCCTAATAGCCAAAGCGCCGTTGCCGCGTTAAGCAAAGCTTTTGTTGTTTCACTAGAAATCGCCCCTAGTGCTGTAACTGAAGTTGCAGATGTAGTGCTTCCTGTAGCTGCTGTTACCGAAAAGAGCGGAAGCTTCCTTAACTGGGAAGGCCGAGTTCGTAAATTTGATGCTGCGGTCAACGACTCCCTTAACCGTTCAGATCTTCGAATCCTTTCAATGATCGCTGATGAAATCGGAGAGTCGATCATGCTTGGAACGGTTACACAAGCAGCCCGTGAAATCGCATCTCTTGGAGCTTGGGATGGGACAAAGCTTTCATTTACCTCAGTAACTTCTAAGCCATCATCTGATGTTTCAGGAGATCAAGCAGTGCTTTCAACGTGGCGCAGACTTCTAGACCTTGGCACTTTACAAAAGGGCGAGGAAAACCTCGCTGGTACAGCACGCAAATCTGTTGCAGTTATCTCACAAAAGCGTGCAGCTGCACTTGGCGTTTCTTCAGGTGACTCAGTCCGTGTCTCAAACTCACATGGAGCAATAGCGATTCCAGTCTCCGTTGCAGATATTCACGATGATGCGATTTGGATGCCACGTAACTCGCGCGGATCTCAGACCCTTATCTCTCTCAACGCAGTAAATGGCGATGTAGTAACGGTGGTGAAGGCATGACAAATGCACAGTTAATTGCTACAGATCCAGGCTGGGTCATCGCACTCAAAGCCTTAATAATCTTTGCTGTAGGTGTTGTACTAACAATTCTCTCTGTGTGGGCAGAGCGCCGCATCGTTGCTCGCATGCAGATGCGCGTTGGTCCTAACCGCGTTGGTCCATTTGGATTGATTCAGGCGCTTGCAGATGGCGTAAAGCTTGCACTTAAAGAGGATTTGATTCCTGCAGCTGCGGACAAGATCGTATTTATCATCGCACCGATTATTAGCGTAACAACGGCATTTATGGCCTTTGCTGTCATTCCAATGACGGGCAAAGTTAACTTCTTTGGTAGAGAGACAGCCATGCAGCTCACCGATATCCCTGTCGGCGTTCTGTACATTCTCGCGGTTGCATCGGTTGGTGTTTACGGAATCGTTTTGGCGGGTTGGTCATCTGGATCTACCTACCCATTACTTGGCGGACTTCGCTCAAGCGCCCAGGTGATTTCATATGAAATCGCAATGGGACTTTCACTTGTTGCTGTCTTTATCTACTCAGGATCGATGTCTACGTCAGCGATTGTTGCTGCGCAACATGAAACCTGGTGGTACGGCATGGTTCTCTTCCCATCCTTTGTCATCTATGCGATTTCGATGGTTGGTGAAACTAACCGTGCTCCTTTTGACCTTGCAGAAGCAGAGGGCGAACTTGTAGGCGGATTCCATACCGAATACTCATCACTAAAGTTCGCACTCTTCTTCCTTGCTGAGTATGTAAACATCATCGGCGTCTCTGCACTTGCCACCACTCTCTTCTTGGGTGGTTACCACGCAATTCCAGGGCTTGGATTTACTGAAACCTGGCTTGGCGGTTGGTTCACCTTCTTCTGGTTCTTCATAAAAGTTTTGGGCTTCTTCTTCGTCTTTGTATGGTTGCGCGGAACACTTCCACGACTTCGTTACGACCAGTTCATGCAGTTTGGCTGGAAGGTGTTGATCCCATCATCTCTTCTATGGATTCTTGTAGTGGCAACCCTTCGCTTGATCTCAAATGAGGGCTCTTCCAGGAATACAACCTTTATCTTTGCAGGAGGCGTTGTAGTAGTTGTTATGGCGATTTCTGCAGCTCTTGACTCATCTAAATCAAAGAAGCGCAACCGCGTTTATCCTCAGGCAGCGCAACCTTCCTTCCCGGTGCCTTCACTTCCACAGAATGGAGGCGATCATGTCTGAGCAGTTAGAGCCACGTCGCACAAATGAGATCAATGAAGTCGACATCACAAAGGTTTCATTCAGCAAGGTTGAACAACCTGGACCAAAGGGTTTCTTCACACAGCTTCAAGGCTTCTGGGTTACCTTCATTACGCAGTTTAAAAAGGTAAACACAGTTGAGTATCCAGAGGTTAAAGAGCCAACAGCTGAGCGCTTCCATGGTCGCCATCAGCTAAATCGCCACCCAGATGGATTGGAAAAGTGTATTGGTTGCGAGCTCTGTGCATGGGCCTGCCCTGCAGATGCAATCTACGTTGAAGGTGCAGACAACACTCCAGATAATCAGATGTCACCCGGAGAGCGTTACGGCAAGGTTTATCAAATCAACTATCTGCGATGTGTTTTTTGTGGCCTTTGTATTGAAGCCTGTCCTACACGTGCACTTACGATGACAAATGAGTACGAGTTAGCAGACTCAACCCGCGGGAAGTTAATCTTCGAAAAAGAGGATCTGCTTGCACCTCTACGTCAAGGAATGTTGCAACCTCCTCACCCAATGTATCCAGATATGACAGACACTAATTACTACAACGGTGATGTCACATCTGCTCACCCTTCGCAGGAGCAAAAGTAATGAATTCAACATTGACCATTGCTACCCCAGAAGCTGTGATGTTCTGGTTCCTAGCACCCTTAGCTATTGCTGCAGCTCTTGGAATGTTGCTCGTTAAGAAAGCGGTTCACTCAGCGATTCTTCTGGCCTGGGTAATGATCACTCTAGCTTTCTTCTACATTGCTCAAGGAGCCTTGTTCCTAGGAATCGTTCAGGTTGTTGTCTACACAGGAGCGGTAATGATGCTCTTCCTCTTTATCTTGATGCTCGTAGGTGTTGATTCATCTGACTCACTTACAGAGACGATTCCAGGGCTTCGCGCGATTGCAGTAACCGCCGCGCTTGGATTTGGTGGACTTTTGATCTCGCTCATCGGCCGAGCAAGCCTTGGTAGAGATGCTGCTGGATTGAGCGGTGCTAGCGAACTCGGAAACGTTGAGTCATTAGCTCGCCTGCTTTTCTCAACGTATGTATGGCCCTTTGAGATTGTTTCTGCACTCTTAATTACCGCCGCCCTTGGCGCGATGGTTCTTGCTCACCATCAACGAACAGTTGCTCGACCATCGCAGCGCGAACAAGCGATTAACCGTTTCCGTGGGGACTCACTAGCGGCCGCTGCTGGATTGCCAGGGCCTGGAGTATTTGCTCGGCACAACGCTGTTGATGTCCCAGCGCTACTTCCAGATGGAACTCCTGCACCGTCATCAATCTCTGCAACTTTGGAAGCACGTGGCGATGTACTCGACTCTGCCTCATTCCAGTTGGACAACATCGATACATCGATAACGGAGGAGAAGTAATGAATCCGTATAACTATCTCTACGTTTCAGCTCTTTTGTTCACGATTGGTGCCGTTGGAGTTGTTGTTCGCCGAAACGCAATCGTTGTTTTCATGTGCGTCGAACTCATGCTCAACGCTTGCAATCTTTCACTCGTAACATTCTCGCGCATCAACGGAACCCTCGATGGACAGGTTGTCGCCTTCTTTACGATGGTCGTCGCTGCGTGTGAAGTTGTTGTAGGTCTAGCAATTATCGTGACGATTTATCGCTCACGCCGATCAGCATCTATCGATGATGCTAGTTTGTTGAAGCGATAACTATGGTTACCAACAACGGACTTGTTTACCTCATAGCCCTTCCGCTATTTGGTTCGCTGACACTACTTTTGCTGGGTCGTCGTGCCGATAAGTGGGGACATATCTTCGCCACCTTGATGTCAGGTGGATCCTTCGGTGTCGGTGTTTTGCAACTCTCACAGATGCTTGGACGCGCTACAGAAGAGCGCCCAGTCACACAAAGATTATTTAGTTGGATAAGCGTTGGAGATTTCAACGTTGATGCGGCGCTCCTACTCGATCAGTTATCAATCTGTTTTGTGCTTTTGATTACTGGAGTAGGCACTTTGATTCATATCTACTCCATCGCGTATATGTCTCACGACCACGATCGACGTCGCTTCTTCGCCTACCTCAACCTCTTTATTGCAGCGATGCTCCTCTTGGTACTTGGCGACTCCTACCTCAACCTTTACGTCGGCTGGGAGGGCGTGGGCCTTGCTTCATACCTCTTGATTGGTTTCTGGAATCAAAAACCTGCTTATGCGACAGCAGCTAAGAAGGCTTTCGTTATGAACCGTATCGGTGACATGGGTCTCTCGTTCGCAATTATGATCGCCTTTGCAGCCTTTGGAACCGTTACTTTCAGTGGGGTTGCAGAGCACGCGCACCATGCTTCAACGACAACGATGACCGCTATGGGAATCATGCTGTTAGTAGCAGCTGTCGGAAAATCTGCACAGTTCCCTTTGCAGGCATGGCTTGGTGATGCGATGGCTGGACCAACTCCGGTATCTGCTCTTATCCACGCAGCAACAATGGTTACAGCTGGTGTTTATCTCATTGTTCGTTCGAACTTTGTTTTTGATGCGGCGCCTACAGCGCAACTACTTGTAGTTATCGTCGGTGCGATTACATTGATGTTTGGTGCACTTGTAGGTACAGCAAAGGATGACATCAAGAAAGCGCTAGCTGCTTCAACGATGTCACAGATTGGTTACATGATTCTGGGAGCTGGCCTTGGACCTGCTGGATACGCCTTTGCAATCATGCACCTGCTCACCCACGGCTTCTTTAAGGCAGGAATGTTCCTTGGAGCAGGTTCGGTTATGCACGGCATGAACGATGAAGTAAACATGCGAAAGTACGGAAATCTTCGTAAGTTTATGCCGATCACATTTATAACCTTTGGACTCGGATACCTAGCAATCATTGGTGTTCCACCATTTGCTGGCTTCTACTCAAAAGATATGATCATTGAAACTGCGTTTAATGCAGGTGGAGCTAAAGGCATTATTTTGGGCAGCACAGCACTTCTAGGTGCAGCGATAACCGCTTTCTATATGACACGTGTTGTCATCCTTACATTTACAAGCAAAGAGCGCTGGGATGATGATGCTCATCCTCACGAGTCACCATTTCTCATGTGGTTCCCAATGGCGATTCTTGCCCTTGGTTCAGTCTCAACCGGTTATCTCTTCACTAAGGGAGATGCCTTGAAGAACTGGTTAGCGCCGCTATTTAGTGAGCATGGTGAAGAGCATCATGAGCTTCTAGCTCCGATAGTTGTATCGGGACTTGCGTTGTTGATGGTTCTTATCGGAGTTGCAATCGCTGTCATTAAGTACCAGCTATCAGATGTTGATCAAGCAACCCCTGAGAATGTATCGATACTTACACGCTTTGCTCGTCGTGATCTAGGACAGGATGCATTTAATGAGGCTGTGTTCATGCGCCCAGGACAGGCTCTGACCAAACTTCTGGTTAAGGCAGATGAATCAGTTGTCGATGGTGCAGTTCGGGGAGTAGGTCGAGCAGCTCTAGGTTCAGGCACCGCGCTACGGGGTATTCAATCGGGCTTTGTGCGCAGTTACGCCGCATTGATTCTTGTAGGCGCGGTAGCGCTCGTAGCAGCGATTTGGGTGGTTACACAGTGATGCAAAATATGACTTTGACCGTGATGATGCTTCTTCCATTATTGGGAGCGCTGGCTATCGCAATTGCACCATCAACAAACGAGCTACTAACTAAGCAGATCGCCCTTGCAACCACACTCGTTGTTGCCGTTGCGGGAATCCTTACAACCATTAGCTTTGATTTTGATAACACCGCCTTACAGTTTGTAGAGTCTTACGAATGGATTCCTTCCTTTGGAATTAAGTACGCTGTTGGTTTGGATGGAATCGCATTGATTCTGATCCTTCTATCCGTACTACTTGCCCCAATCGTGGTTCTCGCAGGCTGGAATGAATCAGAGGGTGGACGTTGGGGAGCAAAAACTTTCTACGTGCTCCTCTTAGTACTTGAAACTTTGATGATTGGCGTCTTCGCATCAACGGATGTCTTCCTCTTCTATGTCTTCTTTGAGGCGATGTTGATACCTGTCTACTTCCTCATTGGTGGATATGGATCAGGCGAACGTGCTGCGGCAGCTGTGAAGTTCTTGTTGTACAGCCTCTTCGGTGGGTTGTTGATGCTCGCCTCAATCATCGGACTTTATGTAATCTCTGGAAATAACGGCTCACACACCTTTGATATAAATGAGCTAGCTGGACTTAGCCAGTACATGAGCCCAATGACACAGAATCTATTGTTCCTTGGCTTCTTTATCGCCTTTGCAATTAAGGCTCCCGTATGGCCGCTGCACACCTGGTTGCCAGATGCAGCTGCTTCTGCAACGCCAGGAACCTCAGTCCTTCTCTTAGGCGTTCTGGACAAGGTCGGAACATTTGGAATGATTCGTTACTGCTTAACGCTCTTCCCTGATGCAAGTAAGACCTTCACTCCAGTGATTATTACCTTTGCTGTTATTTCTATTCTCTATGGTGCATTCCTTGCTATCGGTGCCAAAGATATTAAACGCCTCATTGCATATACATCGATCTCACACTTTGGTTTTATAACTATGGGTATCTTTGCAATGACTACACAGGCACAAAGTGGAGCCGTTCTTTACATGTTCAACCACGGATTCTCTACGGCAGCCTTGTTCCTTGTTGCTGGTTGGATGATTGCTCGACGTAAATCCTCGACGATCTCTGACTTTGGTGGATTGCAACGGGTTACGCCTGTCATGGCATGGAGCTTCTTTATCGCTGGCATGTCCAGTTTGGCTCTTCCTGGATTATCTAGCTTTGTAAGTGAGTTCTTAGTTCTTGTTGGAACCTTTACCCGCTACCCAGTAGCTGCGGTCATTGCGACCTTTGGAATCGTGCTCGCCGCCCTATACATTTTGCTTCCAGTCCAGAAAGCTTTACATGGGCCAACTACGCCGGGCAATGAGGCGATTAAGGATCTTAATCTTCGCGAGAAGATTGCAATCGCACCTGTGATGGCGGTAATCGTCGTACTTGGTTTCTACCCATCACCACTGTTAAACATTATTAATCCAGCCGCTGCCCAAGTGATTACCTCACAAGGATTTAGCGATCCGCTGCCGACTTCGAATGGAGACAAATAAATGGGTGGCAACTTTCTAGCGCCAACGCTTGAGTACTCATTACTTTCTCCGGTGCTTATCGTTCTTGGTGGAGCAATACTTGGAGTACTCATAGAAGCCTTTGCTCCTCGAGCATCGCGCTCCTCATCACAACTCTTTATTACTCTCACCACCCTTGCTACCGCGTTGACCGCTTTGATTCGCAATCGCAATGGGGAGTCTGTAACCGTAGCCATGAACTCAATGGTCTTTGATGGCGCGGGGGTCTTGCTCCAAGGATCGATACTTGTGATTGCAATAATCTCAGTTTTCCTTCTTGCAGATCAGGACAACTTCACCGCTCTCGCTGCGGCGCTTCCAGGTTCAAATGAGGAGCGAATCTCAGTTCAACAACAGCTGAAGGTAACCGAGGTCTACCCACTCGTACTCTTTGCAGTCGCTGGAATGATGATATTTACAGTCGCATCAGATCTGATCACCTTATTTGTTGCGCTAGAGATGTTCTCACTGCCTCTTTATCTCTTGGCCGGGCTCTCTCGCCATCGCCGTTTAATGTCACAGGAAGCCGCTCTGAAGTACTTCTTACTTGGAGCATTCTCTTCAGCATTTTTCCTCTTCGGAGTCTCATTCCTATATGGATACTCAGCATCCATTACATTCTCTGGAATTCACGACGCTGTTATCGGTGGATCCGGCAACGATGTCTTCCTGCTTCTTGGTATCGCATTCCTATCAGTTGGGCTGCTCTTTAAAGTTGGAGCTGTTCCATTCCATACTTGGTCACCAGATGTCTACCAAGGAGCACCAACGCCTATAACAGCGTTTATGGCAGCGGCGACAAAGGTTGCCGCCTTCGGTGCGATGCTTCGAATCTTCTACAGTGTTTTGGCAGAGGATTACCTCCAATGGCGCCCAGTGCTCACCCTTGTTGCGCTAGTTACCATGGTCTTCGGATCACTAGTTGCGATTGCGCAGCGAGATGTAAAGCGCATGCTTGCGTACTCATCAATTGCACACGCAGGCTTCTTGCTCTCAGGTGTTATCGCACTAAATAAATCTGGCTTAGATGCCTCAATCTTCTACTTATTCGCATACGGAGTTGCAACAGTGGGTGCCTTTGCTGTTGTTACCTTGGTCCGAGACTCATCCGGAGAGGTTACCGATCTCAACCGCTGGAGTGGTCTAGGTAAGCGCTCTCCACTAGTTGCAACGGTTTTCGCAGGCTTTCTCTTAGCCTTTGCCGGCATCCCACTTACAAGTGGATTTATCGGAAAGTTCTCTATCTTCTCTGCAGCATACGAAAGCGGAGCCACATCACTTCTCATTACAGGCGTGCTCTCATCTGCGATAGCCGCCTTCTTCTATATCCGAGTCATCGTCTTAATGTTCTTCAAGGACAGCGTTGAGGATGGAACTAGTGTTGTTATCCCCTCTATCTATACACAGTTCACAATCGCCCTGTCATTTATCGTGACCTTCGCACTTGGAGTTTTCCCAGCGCCACTTCTTGAGTTCATTTCAAGCACAGCTACCTTCATTCGCTAATGACCTCATTTGGCATTCCAGATCTTGCACCTGAATTAGAGCTTCGCCTTGCCGCTGGTATGGCTGAGGTTGAATCCCTTCTCAATGAACACATCAAAGGGGATTATCCGCTTGTTGAGGAGACATCGCGCCACCTTGTTGCAGCAGGCGGTAAGAGGCTTCGCCCATTGTTGGCGCTCCTAACTTCGCAGTTCGGAAATCCAGATAAGAAAGAGGTTATCTCCGCTGCGGTAGTTTGCGAGTTAACCCACCTTGCAACTTTGTATCACGATGATGTTATGGATGAAGCCCCTCTTCGTCGCGGCGTTGAGAGTGCTAACAATCGATGGGGTAACACCATTGCGATCCTTACCGGTGACTACCTCTTTGCTAAAGCATCTGATCTGCTTGCCGATTTAGGCCCAGAGGCTGTTCGACTGCAAGCTAGAACCTTCGAAAGACTTGTTATTGGTCAGATTATGGAGACGCAAGGTCCACAAAATGGCGAAGATGCCTTGTCTCACTATCTGCGTGTAGTGGGGGATAAGACCGGTTCTCTGATCGCTACGAGCGCACGGTTTGGCGCCTTACTTTCAGGTGCGCCAAAGGATGTTGTGGAGATTGTTACAAAGTTTGGCGAGAAGATCGGTGTAGCTTTTCAGTTAGCAGATGATGTTATTGATATCGCTAGCGAATCAAATCAATCAGGCAAAACACCAGGAACCGACCTACGTGAAGGTGTCCCAACACTAGTTACCCTCAATGTAATGTCATCGACAGATCCTGCTGACAAAGAGTTAAAGAAGTTGTTAAGTAAGCCGATTACCGACGAAAAGAGCGTCAAGCAGGTTCTTAAAGCGCTTCGCTCACACCGAGCTTTAGATCAATCCCGCGAACAGCTACAACAAGTTGCAAAAGAGGCACGTACAGCTCTTGGTCCGCTTCCTGTTGGGGATGCAACAGGTGCGCTTTTCTCACTTTGCGACGCTGTTATCGACCGTTCTATTTGATCGAATTAGATCAGCTCCTAAAGTAATTAGCGCCAACCAAATCACGAAGAACCCTGCCCAGCGAGCTGGAGGCATATCTTCATGTAGCACCCATACACCAATACAGAATTGAATTGTCGGTGTTATGTACTGCAAAAGACCAATAACGGTATATGGAAGTCTGGTTGTCGAGCCATTAAACAAAAGCAAAGGAATCGCCGTCATTACCCCGGCACTTATGAGTAATGCAGTTAGGCCTGCATTGTGACCAAACTGACCAGTTCCTTGATTGCCGAGGTAGAGAAGGTATCCAAGGTATGGAATGAGAGCGATCGAGGTTTCGATAGCCAAACTATCTAATGCACCAAGACCGAGCTGTTTTTTCATTAAGCCGTAACTACCCCAAGAAAGCGCTAACGCCATCGCAATCCATGGAAGGCGGCCGTAATCAATGGTCAGAATTACAACTCCAGTCGTTGCAATTCCAACAGCTGCCCACTGCATCGCCCGCATCTTTTCCTTTAGGAGAATTACCCCCATAGCGATGATGATCACGGGGTTGATGTAGTAGCCCAACGAAGCCTCTACAACATGGCCATTATTTGTAGCCCAGATATAAACAAGCCAGTTGATAGAGACAAGAATTGACGCAGCAAAAAGTTTGATCGCTACATGCTTACGTTTAAAGGTATCAAGAGTTGCTTTGAGTGATTTAGTTATGGCAAGAATGATGATGCAGAAAACCAAGGTCCACACAGCGCGGTGAGAGACGATCTCTAACGGGTTTGCTGGCTCTAGGAGCGGCCAATAAAGAGGGAATAATCCCCACAATACATAGGCGCTCACTCCATAGAGGAGACCGAGCTTCTCTTTACTCAATTAACGAAAGTTCACAAATTGAACAGCAAAGTCCCACTTGGCCTCTTTAATCATGGCAATTGTGTCTTGAAGATCATCTCGACTCTTACTTGTTACTCGAAGCTCATCACCTTGGATCTGTGACTTAACAGATTTAGGACCCTCATCACGTAAGAACTTTGCAATCTTCTTGGCGTTCTCAGTGGAGATACCCTCTTTAAGTGGGCAGGAAATTTTATAAATCTTTCCTGAAAGCTGAGGCTCCGATGGATCGATGTGCTTTAGCGAGACACCGCGCTTGATCATCTTGTCTTTTACGACATCAAGAGTTGCCTTTGCACGCTCTTCAGTATCGGCTTCGATATTAATCTTCTCTCCAGCCATTTCAATCTTGGCACCGGTATTTTTAAAGTCAAACCGTGTATCGATCTCGCGTATAGCTTGGTTAATTGCGTTATCTAGCTCCATGCGGTCAATCTTGGAAACTACGTCGAAACTGGCATCAGCCATGACTACCCCCTGAAAGAGCTAAAAATACGATGGGGCTAGTGTACCTTTTCAACCATGTTCAAGAGTGCAGCGGTTCGTTCACTGCTCCTTAACACCCTCATATTCTTAAGTTTGGTTGTTTCCCACCATTTAGGGGGAGGAACTTTCCTTCTTACCCCGGAAGTTGTTTCAATCTTTGCGGTGAGCTACTTAATCTTTAGGTTTTTTCCTTTAAAGGAGCTTGAAGGCCCTCGACTTACCGCAATTTTAATCCTGTATCAATTACTTGGACATATGGCTGCGCCAGTTCAAAAAGATGTGTCTGAAAATCGAATGATCTGTTCCCATCTTTTCGCAGTCCTTCTGACATACATCTTGGCTAAGTATTTTGATGCCTTCATTGGCACCTTTGACTACATTTTGCACAAACTTTTTTCACCTGTAGTTATCAGCAGACTTGCCCTAAATCGGAGTATTTCACTTGCAGCTTTAGACAACGCTTTCTTCCAAGCTTTGAAGAGCTTTCATCGGCCAAACTTTGGGCGAGCACCACCGGTAGGCACCTGCGCCTAATCTTCATATAACTTCGCGCTGAAGGTTTGTTGTGCGCAAATAGCGAATCCATTCAACTAAAAAAGGATTTTCAATGAAAAAAGTTTTTGTTTTATGTCTCTCTGCTGCCCTGACACTGGGCGGAACAAGCTCGGCTAGCGCACATGCTGGCTTCGACACTCGGGGCGTTACCCCAGTTAAAGGCAAGTCGAGCGTCTTATTACTTCGTATCGGACATGGTTGCACTGCACCAGATGGCGTCACCAAAGTGGCGACTCATGCGGTGTCAGCTGTAATCCCGGCAGCGCTGCTTGCAGCTCCAGCCTCTGCTGCGATGCAGATCCCAGGTTGGGATGCAAAGGTTGTTGCTTCGGCAGAGAAGGACACAGCTGGTTCACCGGTGTCGAATACAATCACCTGGACAGCAAAGAGTCCGACCTTCGATATAAACCCAGTAGGTTTTGCTGAGTTCGGTATCCGTGGTGCATGGGCTACGGCAGGCACGCACTTCGTGGATACCATCCAAGTCTGTCGTCTTGCTACCACGACTAAGGTCGCTGGGAAAGTAAAGATTGTCACTGACCCAAAAACCAAAGCAAAACTAAAGACATGGGTTGCCCCATCTACCAAAACTACTTATCAAGAGTTGAAGATTTCATGGTCTGAGCATGTGAGCTCTGCATCCACTTATAACTCAGATAAGACGGTAGAAACAGGTCCAGCACCAAGCGTTACCATTGCGAGTGCATAAGTAACGTTTTAACAGACTAGGAAGGATGAGGGCGATGAAGGAACGAAGAAAAGCAGCTCCAACGATCTTTCTCGCCCTCATACTTCTATTTTTTCCGTATGCAGCCTTCGCACATACATCTCTTTTAACTCAGACCCCACTTGGAAATTCGACGGTGGTTGAATTGCCCAAGGAAATTGAGTTAGTTTTCGACGAAGAACTCATGGACTTTGGCGATGGAAATAATGTAGTTGTCACCGCTCCAAATGGAGTTGAGATAACCAAGGGAAGAGCAAAGGTCGTTTCATCAAGGCTGACTCGAACAATGTCCGCACCTACAATAAATGGAAAATACACAGTTGAGTACCGTGTTGTTTCAGCTGATGGGCATGTTGTAGAAGGAACCTATGCGTTTAACTTGGAATCTAAAGGTGCGCCATCCGCTGAAACAAGTACTTCAGCAACCCCAGAGGCTTCAGTTGATGAAGAAACTATGTATATCGCTAAACCACCAGTGGACTCTCATGACGGTGTTATGGGTTTCTTAAAGCACCACTTAGATCACATATATTTGACCCTCATCGCACTTATCGCAATTGGTGGATGGTGGATTTATAGGAAGGTTCGCGCAGAGAAATAGGTAATTACCCCCTCAATCAAAGTTGAGGTAATCTTGCGCCCGCCGTAAATGTACGACCCTGGCGGGTTGCCCGAGCGGCCAATGGGAGGGGACTGTAAATCCCCCGGCTCTGCCTTCGAAGGTTCAAATCCTTCACCCGCCACCAGATTGAACTCACGCCATGAAGGTTGCTTCAAGTAAACTCGCTAAATCATGTTGAGAAAATTCATCAAGCTATTTGCAGACCGCAAAGTATGGGTTCGCCAGATTCTGGTTGCAGGTTTGGCTGGCGCTGTCGCCTGGCAGGTTGGTGATCTTCTCATCGAAGATGGTGGCGTTGTCGCAGCCATTGTTTGTTCGCTGAGTATTCGAATCTCACTCCACAAATCGGTACGTGAGGGCTTTGGTCAGATAGTGGGAACCGCTATCGGTGCAACTGTTGCCTTGGCAACTGTTGAGCTATTTAGCTTTGGTTTTATCTCAGTCGGGTTAACAATCCTGGTCTGTTCAATCGTGGCTCGCGCGCTTCACTTAGGTGAGGTCGCATCGGTCAACGTTCCCGTAACAGCTCTCATTGTTATCGGTCCAGGAATTAGCGGCACAACAGCGCTCCATAGACTTGGATCAACCCTCATTGGCGCGGCTATTGCTATTCTCTTCTCTTACTTTTCGCACGCTAAGACGCCAGTTGGAAGAGCCGTTGATCAAATAACTAAGGTCAGTACTAAGGCAGCAAAACTTCTAGCCGAGATGTCTGAAGGCGTTGCAGCTGGTTACTCACAAAAAGAGGCTGGACATTGGTTGGCAAAGGCTCGCTTATTAATTGAAGATGTTCCAAGTATTAGATCTCAAGCGATAGAAGCGCGTGGGCATGCACGATGGTTTCCAACAGCTGAAAAGGATGAGGCAGAAGAGGTTTACATCAAAGGTATTGCTCTTGAGCACACCTTGGTCCAGGTGCGCACAATTGCTCGTACTTTGTTTGATTCATCTGTAAGTGGTGGAATCGCAGACTCTACAAAGAAGCAGATAGCTGTGGCACTTTCTGCCGCTAGTTACGCAATTACAGCAAAGTTTGATGATTCAGATGAGCTCGATTCAGCGGATTCGACTCCAACAGATGATGCTCGCGAGGCTGGCGCCGCCTTGGCCGAGTCCTTGATTGAGGATGCAAAGGATGCCGATCAAGAGCAGATTGTCCGTGGATTATCGATGGTGGCAAATATTGAACGTATCGCCGATTCGCTGGATGAGAGCTCTCCTGCAATCACAGATGTCATTACTCCTGATGAGCCCGCACACGTAAAGATCATGGCGGTCTCACCTATTGATCAGACTTTGAAGATAAATAGGCGAGCTTCAAGAAGAGTTCGGAAACTCTTTAGAAAGTATTTTTAACCTCACTTGAGCATACCCCTAGGGGTATGCTAGATTCAAGCCAAGAGGCACCCAATCAGATCGATTGAGTGCGGGCACCAAGTGAGGGGATTATCGAAATGTGTTCAAGAGTTGTTTGTCAGGTTTGTAAGAAGTACACATGGTCAGGCTGCGGAGAGCATATTGAAGAAGCTCTTGCCGGCATTGCCGAAGACCAACGCTGTGCCTGTTAGTAGAGGCGCTTCTCATCATGGCAGCCAAAACAACAGGAAAATCAGTAACCCACATACTTCAAGATGAAGAACAAATTGAAGCTATTGCAAAGAGAATGAAGCGCGCACAAGGCCAGATGGGTGCTGTCGTGCGCATGCTTGAAGAGGGACGCAACTGCGAAGATGTAGTCATGCAGCTTGCAGCAGTCAATAAGGCGATTAATACCGCCGGATTCACTTTGATTTCAGCCAGCCTTAAAGAGTGTATTGAAGAGAATCGAAATAACAGTGAGGCAGTAACCGAAAAACTACAGAAGCTCTTTTTGAGCTTGGCATAAGGGGATAACAGTGAAGAAAATAACTACAGCAATTGTTTTAGCTTCAACACTTCTAGCAGGTTGCTCATCCTCATCATCTGCCACAGACCTAGACTCCCAAGCTTTTGCTAACAAAATTTCAGAGCCAGGCGTTGTAATTTTGGACGTCCGAACTTCAGCAGAGTTTGCTGCAGGACACATTGAAGGCGCGATAAATATTGACGTTGAAGGCATGCAGTTTGAATCAGGTATAGCTGAGTTGGATAAAGGTGCAACAATCGCTGTTTACTGCCAAAGCGGTCGCCGATCGGGTATCGCTGTGGACAAAATGAGTGAGGCAGGATTTACTTCACTCTTTAATCTTCAAACAGGTATCGCTGATTGGCAAGCGAATGGATTCCCGGTCACGCTATGAAGGTTGTAATTATTGGCGGCGTGGCGGGCGGAATGTCTGCCGCAACAAGAATGCGACGACTTGATGCGGACGCAGAGATTGTTGTGCTGGAAAAGAGTGGGCACGTTTCTTATGCCAACTGTGGCCTACCGTATTACGTTGGTGGGGTCATTGAAGAGGAGAAAGATCTACTCCTTCAAACTCCAGAGTCGCTTCATGCTCGGTTCAGGCTAGATGTAAGGATCCTTTCCGAGGTCACTGCAATTAACCCAGGAAAGAAAGTGGTTTCCGTACGCAATCTTCTTACCCGAGAAGATTATGAACTCGATTACGACAAGCTAGTACTCAGCCCTGGAGCATCTCCAGTTGTGCCGCCTATCCCTGGGGTGGAACGAGCTATGACTCTACGGACAGTTGAGGATGTTGAAAGAATCGTGGCAACTGTTGCAAGCAAACCAAAGAGCGCAGTTGTCATTGGTGGAGGATTCATCGGTGTAGAGATAGCTGAGAACCTTGTCCATAAAGGAATCGAGACATCGCTTGTAGAGGCGACTCCACAAGTTCTTGCCCCACTAGATCCAGAAATGGCCACCCTAGTTTCAAAAGAGATGGTGGCTCAAGGTGTAAAGCTCCATCTAGGAGATGGTGTTGCCACAATTGCACAGAGTTCAGTCACTCTCTCGAGCGGTGCTGAAGTTCCTGCAGAGATTGTCATCATGGCAATTGGAGTTCGACCAGACACAACTTTGGCAAAAGCAGCAGGATTAACTATCGGCGAACGTGGAGGAATTCAAGTTGATGAGTTCAATCGCACAAGCGATATGAATATCTATGCCGTTGGAGATGCAGCCCAGAAGACAGACGCACTTGATGGCACGGCAACACTTGTCCCATTAGCCAATCTTGCAAATCGTCATGGTCGAGTTGTCGCCGACCACATTGCAGGGCGATCTACACGTCCCGTACAGACAATTGGAACTGCGATCGTTAAGGTTTTTGATTTGATGATTGCTTCAACTGGATGGAATGAAAAACGGTTAAAAGCAGCAGGAAGAGAGTATGAAGCTATTCATACTCATCCAAACTCACATGCTGGCTACTACCCAGATGCAAAACAGATGGCACTTAAACTTCTCTTTGATCCAAAGACGGGTGAAATACTTGGAGCGCAGGGTGTAGGAATAGAAGGCGTCGACAAAAGAATCGATGTAATCGCTACCGCAATGCGCGGGGAGATCACAGCGCCGGAATTAGCCGATCTTGAACTTGCATATGCGCCACCATTTGGATCAGCCAAAGATCCAGTCAATATGTTGGGCTACATAGCTGAAAATATTATGTCTGGACTTATCGAAGTAGCTCAATGGGATGAGATAGAGGCTTTCGTTAACAAGGGCTACAAATTAATTGATGTGAGAACTGCTGCTGAGTTTGGCCGTGGAAATATTCCAGGTGCAGTAAGCATTCCTGTCGATGAGATCCGTGACCGCGTTGGTGAAATCACTCAAAAGGATCTCTTGGTCAATTGTCAGGTTGGCCAACGCGGACACACCGCAACAATGCTCTTAAAGGAGCTTGGATTTAATGCAGTAAACCTTGATGGGGGATACCTCACATGGAGTAATTCACCGTTAGCAACTAAGTAAAAATACAGAGGAGAAAAGAATGTGCAGTAGAACAACTTGTCGTAAATGCGGAAAGCCATCGTGGTCCGGATGCGGTAACCACATCGAGATCGCTCTTAAAGGTGTAGCAAAGAAAGATAGGTGCCAAGGGCATGCGAATGACCCTAAAGAACCAGGATTCTTCTCCAAACTATTCGGCGCAAAGAAGTAGTCTCAGTATTTCATGACTGATTGCGTAAGTGCATTAATGAACTGGTCAAAACGTCGCTGGTTAGCTGCGGCAATTACATCCCTAGTCACCGGTTTGTTCATTGCATTGCCTACAGCTGTGCTCAAGAATCCAGTTTTCGGAAGAGAAATTGCAGTTACATCATGGTCTGTTCCTGTAGTTATCATGACGTCGATACTTTCAGGATTGCTCTTCGCAACCTATTTTAAAAATGACTCTTCAATGTCAGAGGAACGTTCGATAAAGATTGGCGGTGCGGGAGCTTTCCTTTCTTACTTAGCAGTTGGGTGCCCTGTTTGCAATAAGTTGGTTTTAATCGCCCTCGGATCTTCAGGGGCAATCCAATACTTCGCACCGGTGCAGCCTTATTTGGCTGCTGCAGGTCTCGCTCTACTTATGTACGCACTTAGGAAACGCTTGATTAATGAGTCACAATGCAAAGTCAAGTTTCCCAAAATAGAACAAGGGATGAAGGGGTAAAAAGAAATGGCAGCAATTAATGTAACGGGCGAAGAGTTCGAGGCTCTTATTGAAAAAGACGCAACAGTATTGGTAGATTTTTGGGCAGCATGGTGCGGCCCATGCCGATCTTTCGCTCCCGTATATGAAGCGGCTTCAGAAAAATACCCTGACCTAACCTTTGCAAAGGTGGATACTGAAGCCGAACAAGGACTAGCTCGCGCGGCAGGAATTACCTCGATTCCTACTTTGATGATTTTTAGAGATGGCATCCTTCTCTTTAGTCAGCCAGGTGCACTTCCAGGTTCGGCACTTGATGAAATCATTGGAAAAGTCAACGCATTGAATATGGATGAGATTCGTGCGGAGATAGCTAAAGAACAGTTATCTAAGTGAGCGCTATCGAAAAGTGGAAAGCGGACTTAGCAAGCTGGGCTATTCCAGCAGAGATCCTCGATCAAGCTGAGGTCAAACCATGGATTCACCCACCAGCCCTATTTGCGTTACCTCAAGTTATTAAGAGTTCACCTTCACATCAAAAAGCACAGGAAGCACTCCCGGCTGGTGGTTCGATTCTCGATATTGGGTGTGGAGGAGGAGTAGCAGCATTCGGAGTTTCACCTCAGGCGGGACATGTAATAGGTGTCGATCAACAGCAAGAGATGCTCGATATGTTCGCTGAAAATGCAAAATCTCGAGGAGTCTCTTCCGAAGTAGTTCTGGGTGACTGGCCAAATGTTGCTGAGCAAACTCCAATTGCCGATGTCGTTACCGTCCACCATGTTGTTTACAACGTTGGCGACATTAAGTCATTTATTGAGGCGTTAGATTCTCATGCTCGTAAAAGAGTAGTTCTTGAACTTCCGAGAGTGCATCCGATGTCAAACATGGCAAATGGTTGGAAACACTTTTGGAATTTAGAACGTCCAACGCACCCAACTTCGGAGGACTTCTTGAATGTCTTAACCGAGATGGGAATTAAGGCACATGTAGAAAACTTTGTTGGAGAGATACTTCTAGATAAAGCGATTGATGATTTTCATAAACCACTTCGCATTCGACTTTGCCTACCTGAATCACGCGATGCTGAAGTAAAGGCTTTCTATGCTCTAAATCCACCTCCAACTACCCGCGAATTGGCTGTAATTTGGTGGGATAAATAACTTTCCCCTACACTCGCACCTCTACAGATTGCCCCCCTAGCTCAGTCGGTAGAGCGTTTCCATGGTAAGGAAAAGGTCACCGGTTCGATTCCGGTGGGGGGCTCGAAACTGCACAACCCTTGGCGGGGTAGCTCAGCTTGGTAGAGCAAGCGGCTCATAATCGCTGTGTCGTGGGTTCAAATCCCGCCTCCGCTACGTGTAAGGCCGCATGAACTTCATGCGATTTCGCTTAACGAGAGCGCTCAGGTAATCTGAGCGCCTCGTTAGACGAAGCAATACAGTAAAAGATTTATTCACGACTGATTCACAACTATTAAGGAGTAATGACCATGGCAAGTAAGAGCGCGGACGTTCGTCCAAAGATCACCATGGCCTGCGTTGATTGCAAAGAGCGCAACTACATTACAAAGAAGAACCGCCGCAACGATCCAGACCGTATGGAGCTTAAGAAGTTCTGTCCACGTTGCAAGGCTTCAACACTTCACCGCGAAACCCGCTAATGCTCAATCCCGATTCTGTCGGGCGCACCTTTCCGGGTAGCGATGCGGTAACTGTTACTCAATCTCAAATAGATGCATTCGCTGCCGTCGTTGGGCAAAGCGATACATCTGTGGCACCACCAACATTTGCGATTCGAATTACCCTCGATCAATCACAGGCAATCCTTTCAAACCCTGAGATCGGTCTTGATTGGACCCGGGTTGTACACGGTGACCAACGATTTGAGATCCATACTCCGATCAAAGCTGGCGATACATTCAGATGCTCATCAACGATTGAAAATTATAAAGTTGCAGCTGGAAATGAGATCGTTACGGTTCGATCAGATCTTCATAAAGGCGGCGCTCTTGCCGTAGCTACATGGTCGACTTTAGTGGTGCGCGCATGATTGAAGTCGGATCAGTTCTTCCAACTCAGGTATTTACTCTAGATAGAGCGCTTCTAAAAGCTTATGCAGATGCCAGTGGAGACCAAAACCCGATTCATCAAAATGAAGAGTTTGCAGTATCTGTCGGACTTCCAAATGTAATTGCACATGGAATGCTGACGATGGCTTTAGTCGGCAAGTATGTAACTGATTGGGCTGGTGGAGCCGCCCAGGTTCACGAATTTAGTGCACGTTTCATTAAACCGGTTATCGTCCCTGCAAATGAAAATGTAGACCTTACGATTTCTGCAACTATCGCATCGATTGAAGATGGGAAGATAAAGCTAGATATCATCGCTACATCTGCAGGCGTAAAGGTTCTAGGCATGGCTAAGGCGGTTGTGACTAAAAAATGAATAAGGAAGAGCTCGCACAGGAGCGCATCAAAGCAAGGGCAGCAAAGGATTTTGCAAAGGCTGATCAAATCCGTGATGAAATTGCCGCACTTGGTTTTGAGATTATCGATGTTGCAGGCGGATATGAGTTTCGCCCTATCGCCCTTTACGCAACCTATGCATCTACCAAAGACTTAAAGACCATACCTCTAAACGGTGAAATCTCGATAGCAGTGATTGTCGATGGCTATCAAGAAGATGCAGTAGAAACCGTAACCTCTATAAAAGCCCACACATCCACTCCAATAGTCGTACTCTCCTTACAAGAGCCCAAAGAGTTAGCCTCTATCGTAGATGCACAGACTAAGTTGATATTTGTCAAGGAAAACTTTGGATGGGGTGAAACCGCCAACGCACTTTTGAAAGCTGCTTCAACCAAGTTTGTCATTCTTATGGATCCATCAACGAGATTTACCGGTGATGCAATTACGCCAGTCCTTGAATCTCTTAAGGCAGGAACCTATGCAGCGGTTGGTTGGCATGGGGGATTGGTCAATATTGAAGATGAGTGGCGCTCTGTCGATGACAAGGGAGCCGGAGAGGTAGATGTTCTCTTCTCTTACTTCATGGGCTTAAATCGTGAAGCTGCCATTGAAGCTGGAGGATTTAATAGCCGTGCGATCTTTTATCGCAACGCTGATATTGAATTCTCATTGAAGTTACGTCACTCAGGCGGTCGACTCCTTCAGCTCGATTTACCTTTAGAACAAGCTAGACACCACGGCTACTACGACAGCGATCCAGAGTTTCGCGAGGTCCAATCAAAGAAGAACTACGACCGTATTCTCGAGCGCTTCCGAGGAAAAAGCGCAATATTGTCTCCACGCAGGTAGCCTTTACCTATGGCAGAGCTTCGCGACTACACAAGCTTGCGCGTTGGGGGACCCGCAAAGAGCTTCGTCGAGGTACGCACCGAGGCACAGATCATTGAAGCGATTGAGGCAGCTGGAGATACACCAATTCTTATTATTGGTGGCGGAACAAACATCTTAGTTTCAGATAATGGCTTTGAAGGCACCGTTATTCGAATTTCTAACAACTCACTAGAGGCAGAGGTAGATGCCTGTAGCGGTGCCACACTAGTTATTGGTGCTGGTGAAAACTGGGAAAAGTTTGTAGAGACAACTATTAATCGTGGCTTTGCTGGGCTTGAAACCCTAAGCGGTATCCCAGGGACTGTTGGTGCGGCACCCATTCAAAACATCGGTGCTTACGGACATGAAGTAAGTGAGTTCATCACTCGTGTGCGAACATATGACCGAAAAGAGAAGGCGTTAAAAACATTTACTAACTCTGAGTGTCAGTTTGGGTATAGAAACTCTCTCTTCAAAGCAACCCCAGGACGCTACGTTGTGCTGGATGTGGGCTTTCAACTCAGAGTTGGTGAAGATACGACGCCAATCCTTTATGGAGAGCTAGCAAAGAAACTTGGCATTGAGGTTGGCGATAAGTCAACGGTTATTGCAACACGTAAAGCTGTGCTCGAACTTCGACAGGCTAAAGGGATGCTCTTGGTTCCACAGGATCGCGACTCTTGGTCAGCTGGTTCTTTCTTTACTAACCCAATTATCACCGCCGACTTAGCTGCGATGCTGCCGGATGGTGCGCCAAAGTGGCTACTCGATGATGGACGGGTAAAGACCAGCGCAGCGTGGTTGATTGAAAACTCAGGTATTCATAAAGGCGATGCTCACGGTGGGGCAAAGGTTTCTTCTAAGCATGTACTTGCATTAACAAACGCTGGAAATGCAACAGCACAGGACATAGCTGAGTTAGCAAATATTGCGCGCAAGAGCGTTAAAGATAAGTTTGGGATTACTTTAGAGGCCGAGGTAAATCTTGTCGGCCTTAGCCTTGCGTAATCAACTTCTTAATTCGTCCGATTCCTTCAACAATATCCTCATCGCTTGTTGCGTATGAGAATCGAAGGTAACCAGATGGACCAAAAGCTTCTCCAGGTACAGCTGCAACCTCAACCTCATCGAGAATAAGAGTTGCTAGCTCTGCAGATGTTGTCGGAACCTTGCCACGGACAGTTTTTCCAAGGACACCCTTTACAGACGGATAGATGTAGAAGGCACCCTGTGGCAGCGGGCACTCAAAGCCAGGAATCTCATTAAGAAGGTCAACAATCAACTTACGGCGACGGTTAAACGCCTCGCCCATCTTGTGTACGGCGGCAAGGTCTCCGGTAAGTGCGGCAATAGCTGCGCGTTGTGAGACGTTTCCAACGTTTGATGTGAGGTGCGATTGGTGGTTGGTTGCAGCTTTGATGACATCCTTTGGGCCAATCATCCAGCCAACTCGCCAGCCAGTCATCGCATATGTCTTTGCAACACCATTAACGATGATGCATGTATCGGCAAGAGCGGGAACTAGAACCGGAAGAGAGGGAGCGGTCGCACCGTCATAGAGAAGGTGCTCATAGATCTCATCGGTTACAACCCAAATATTGTTAGCCAGCGCCCATTCACCAATTGCCTTAGCTTGTTCAGGTGAGTAGACAGAGCCAGTTGGGTTAGATGGTGAGCAGTAGAGAAGCGCCTTCGTTTTTGGTGTGCGGGCCGCCTCTAGCTGTGCCACAGTGACAAGATAGTTCTGAGTCTCATCTGCAAAGACTTCAACGCTCTTTCCACCAGCGAGCTTGATCGCCTCAGGGTAGGTAGTCCAAAAAGGTGTAGGGATAATTACTTCATCTCCCGGATCAATAATTGCTGCAAAGGCTTGATACACCGCTTGCTTTCCACCATTTGTTACTAAGACTTGATCGGCGGTAATTTCATAGTTGGAGTCGCGCTTAGTTTTAGCAACGATTGCATCACGTAGTTCAGGTAACCCTGGGGTTGGTGTGTATCGATGGTTTGCCACAACCTTTGCAGCTGCAGCAGCGGCTTCAACGATGTAATCAGGGGTTGGAAAGTCAGGCTCTCCAGCACCGAAGCCAATAACTGGACGGCCCGCCGCTTTGAGCGCTTTGGCCTTTCCATCAACTGCCAAAGTGGCTGACTCTGCGATAGCTGCAATTCGTGCGGAAACTCTGCTCATAGCCGTATCTTGCCCTATATATGCGCTCACTTTCAGCGCGAGTTTTACCTACCCCCACTCCTACCTCTACACTTCGACGCTCACGAGGATTTGCAAATCCCTAGGGTTTCGTCATGCTCTCGCGAAGGGCAGTAGCTCAATTGGCTAGAGTTGCCGTCTCCAAAGCGGCCGGTTGGGGGTTCGAGTCCCTCCTGCCCTGCAAGGTTTTTAGAAGTATAAGTAAAGAAGTACTAGCGAACTGAGAGAAAGGAACGATGATGACAGAGTCAACAGAACAAGTTGCCGAGAAGCTCGGTCCATTTGCGCGCATCGGACTTTTCTACCGCCAAGTTGTTTCAGAGCTTACAAAGGTGGTTTGGCCATCACGTAAGCAGCTCACAACTTATACAGCCGTTGTTCTTGTCTTCGTCTCATTCGTTATCGCAGTTGTTTCAATCTTTGACGCCGTTCTTACCAAGATCGTCTTCTGGGTATTTGGGTAAAGGAATCGATGATGAGCGAAGATTTAACAACTCCCAAGGCTGACGCCTTCGAAGCAGCCCTTGCTGCAAACGCGGAAGATATTGCCACCCCCGAGATTGTTGAAGAGGTAGCTGTTGCTTCCGATGTGACTTCTGGGGAAAACGCAGCTGATGACCTTGCGCTCGCAAGCGATGAAGATGGCGACATTGAATCAGAAGAGAACGATCCAAATGCAGAGTTCCGTCGCACGCTTCGCGCTGCGATCGGTGATTGGTATGTAGTTCACTCATACGCTGGCTACGAAAAGAAGGTTAAGGGCAACCTACAAAACAGAATTCAATCTCTCAACATGGAGGATTACATCTTCCAGATCGAGGTTCCAGAAGAAGAAGTTACTGAGATTAAGAACGGCCAGCGCAAGCAGGTTAAGCGCAACATCTACCCAGGTTACGTTTTAGTTCGTATGGAGCTCACAGATGAGTCATGGTCTGCAGTTCGAAATACACCAGGGGTAACTGGCTTCGTCGGTAACGCTCACCACCCAAGTCCACTCAGCATGGATGAGGTTGAAAAGATTCTTGCTCCACGCCCTGTTAAGAAGTCTGACAAGGCAGATATCCGTGTTGTTGATTTCGAAGTTGGCGAGTCGGTCACCGTTATGGATGGCCCATTCGCAACGCTTCCTGCATCAATCTCCGAGATTATGCCTGAGCAGGCAAAGCTCAAGGTTCTTGTCTCTATCTTCGGACGCGAGACACCTGTTGAGCTTTCATTCGGACAAGTACAGAAGCTCTAAGTAGAGATTTAAATAAGAGAAACTAGAAAAGGAAAACGACAATGGCACCAAAGAAGAAGGCAACCGGATTCATCAAGTTGCAGATCCAAGCTGGCGCAGCAACACCTGCACCACCAGTTGGTCCTGCCCTTGGTCAGCATGGTGTCAACATCATGGAGTTCGTGAAGGCGTACAACGCTGCCACTGAATCACAAAAGGGCCAGATCATTCCGGTAGAGATCACTGTCTACGAAGATCGCTCATTTACCTTTATTACAAAGACTCCACCAGCATCACGTCTTATCTTGAAGGCTGCCGGAGTTGAAAAGGGTTCAGCAATTCCTCACAAGACCAAGGTTGCAAATATCACTATGGCTCAGGTTCAGGAGATTGCAAAGACCAAGATGTCTGATCTCAACGCCAACGACATCGATGCAGCTAGCAAGATCATTGCTGGTACAGCTCGATCAATGGGAATCACAGTCAGCTAATTAAAGTTTCTTCTTCTCACGGTGAGAAGAAGATGTGGGAGAACCGCGCTGGTTCGCTAACCACAACCACTAACTTCCAAGAGATTGGAAGAAAGAAGGAAGATATGAAGCGCTCAAAGAAGTACACAGCAGCGGCAGAGAAGGTCATCAAGGACCACCTCTACACACCGCTTGAGGCAGTAACACTTGCCAAGGAAACTTCAACAACTAAGTACGACTCAACTGTAGAAGTTGCTCTCGTACTCGGCGTTGATCCAAAGAAGGCTGATCAAGCTATTCGTTCGACAGTAAACCTCCCACACGGAACCGGTAAGACAGCACGCGTTCTCGTATTCGCAAATGGTGAGCGCGCTGAAGAAGCACGTGCAGCTGGTGCAGATATCGTCGGTGGAGATGAACTTATCGACGAGGTATCAAAGGGTCGCTTGGACTTCGATGCAGTTGTTGCAACACCAGATTTGATGGGAAAGGTTGGTCGTCTAGGTAAGGTTCTTGGAACCCGCGGATTGATGCCAAACCCAAAGACAGGAACAGTTACAACAGATGTAACTAAGGCTGTTAACGATATTAAGGGTGGAAAGATTGAGTTCCGTATCGATAAGAACTCAAACCTTCACTTCATTATCGGTAAGACATCTTTTACAGCTGATCAGCTAGCTGATAACTACGCAGCAGCACTTGATGAGGTACTTCGTGCGAAGCCAAACTCATCAAAGGGTCGCTACATTCAGAAGGCTGTTGTTTCAACAACGATGGGACCTGGAATCGCAGTAGATCCAAACCTCGTTCGCGAGCCTGTAGCTAACTAAGTATTAAAGAACTACCCCGCAACGGTTGCTCACGCAGTCGCCCTTGCGGGGTTTTTCATGCTCAGAGGCGAATTTGACCGGGCCGCTTTCCAAGCCTTAAGGTTGGGCCATAACCAAAGACCGCAGGTCTTGAAACCAGAGAAATCTAGTTTCGATAATTGAGGAAATCTCAGCCCGCGTAGGTGTTCACGTAAATCCGTGCGCTCTTACGCGTTACGGATTTTTTTCATTTATACGCCTTCGGTCACAACGCAAGAACTAGTGAAAGGTGAACCGAATGGCTCGCCCAGATAAAGCAGCAGCGGTTGCTGAACTGACTGAAGATTTCAAGTCAGCTACAGCGACCTACCTCACCGAGTATCGCGGTCTAACCGTGACATCGATGAAGGAGCTACGCCGCACACTTGGTAGCGATACTAAGTACAGCGTCGTAAAGAACACCCTTACAAAGATTGCAGCAAAGGGAGCTGGAGTAGACATCTCTGATGATCTACTTGCTGGTCCATCTGCGCTTGCATTCATCAAGGGCGATCCAATCGATGCAGCTCGTAACCTCAAGAACTTCCAGAAGGAAAATCCACTCCTTATCGTTAAGGGCGGAATCTACGAAGGCAAGTTCGTTACAACTGCAGAGATCATGAAGCTAGCTGACCTTGAGTCCCGTGAGGTTCTCCTGTCAAAGCTTGCTGGTGCAATGAAGGGATCGCTTGCTAAAGCAGCGAGAGTCTTCGATGCACTTCGTATCAAGATGGAAGCAGAGCAGGGGGCACCAGTTGCCGCTCCTGTTGCTGAAGTAGCACCAGAAGTAGTCGCTGTGTCCGAGCCAGTAGCAGAGAATGCTGTGGCAGAGGTTCCAGCCCAAGATGTCACCGCGGATGTTGCGGTTGAAGCAGAAGCACCAACAGAAACTCCAGCGGAATAAGAAAAGGAAAAGAAAAATGGCAAAGCTCTCATCAGATGATTTAATGACACAGTTCAAGGAGATGTCACTTATCGAGCTCTCAGAGTTCGTAAAGGCTTTCGAGACTGAGTTCGATGTAACAGCAGCAGCTCCAGTAGCGGCTGCAGCAGCAGGCGGCGCAGCAGCAGGTGGCGCAGCAGATGCTGGTCAAGACGAGTTCACAGTGATCCTAGAAGATGCAGGCTCACAGAAGATTGCAGTGATCAAGGAAGTTCGTAACCTCAACTCAGCACTTGGATTGAAGGAAGCTAAGGACCTCGTTGATGCAACACCAGCAACTCTTCTTGAGAAGGCAAACAAGGAGACAGCAGAGAAGGCAAAGGCAGCTCTCGAAGCAGCTGGCGCAAAGGTCACACTTAAGTAATAGATCCGTCGATCGTAGAGATCCCCGCTCAAGCTTTGGCTTGGCGGGGATTTTCTTTCCCCAATAAGCGTGACAACCCCAACGATTTAGGGGTATAAGCCGCCGGTTGGACACGCCGAGGGGTGAGGCGATACCCTACGCGTTCGCAGAAATCTTTCATGGTCAGGGCATATAGCGGCTGAGACCTATTAGTTCTGCGTCCCCACCTTTGTCTGAAAGGACATCTCTTGGCCGCGAAGAAGAACTCAGTAGCACCACGTCGTATCTCATTCGCCAAGATCCGCGAACCTCTCGAAGTTCCAAACCTATTAGCGCTGCAAGTTGAAAGCGTTGACTGGCTCTTGGGTAATGACTTGTGGCGTTCACGTCTTGCGCAATCAACCAATACCAACCGTGGAGAACTCCCATCAAAGTCCGGTTTGGAAGAGATCTTTGAAGAGATCTCACCAATCGAAGACTTCCAAGGAACGATGTCGCTGTCATTCCGCGATCACCGTTTCGAGCAACCTAAGTATTCAATCGCTGAGTGCAAAGAACGCGACATGACTTATGCGCAGCCACTCTTCGTAACAGCTGAGTTCACCAACAACGAGACTGGCGAAATCAAATCGCAGACGGTCTTCATGGGTGACTTCCCTGTAATGACTCCTCGCGGAACATTTGTTATTAACGGAACTGAGCGCGTTGTTGTTTCACAGCTCGTGCGTTCACCTGGTGTGTACTTCGAGCGCACAATCGAGAAGACATCAGATAAAGATGTGTTTTCTTCAAAGATCATCCCAAGCCGCGGCGCTTGGCTTGAGTTTGAAGTTGATAAGAAGGATCTCGTTGGCGTTCGTATCGATCGCAAGCGTAAGCAGTCTGTAACAGTATTCCTTAAGGCACTTGGTTGGACTGAAGAACAAATTCTTGAAGAGTTTGGAGACTTCGAATCAATTAAGGCAACACTTGAGAAAGATACTGTTAAGACTCAGGATGAAGCGCTACTCGATATCTACCGCAAGCTTCGTCCAGGTGAGCCACCAACAAAAGAGGCTGCACAAAACCTTATCGAAAACCTTTACTTCAACCCTAAGCGTTACGACTTGGCCAAGGTCGGTCGCTTTAAGGTAAATAAGAAGCTAGGTCTTGAGCTCGAACTTTCACAGAGCATGCTGACGATTTCAGACATCGTTGCAACTCTTCGCTACCTCGTTGCCCTTCACCGTGGTGATCTGACTATGGAGTACGGCCGCGAAGTTCGCGTAGAAAAGGACGATATCGATCACTTCGGTAACCGTCGCCTTCGTACAGTTGGTGAACTAATTCAGAACCAGGTACGTATCGGTCTCTCACGTATGGAGCGCGTAGTTCGCGAACGTATGACTACTCAAGATGTAGAAGCAATTACTCCTCAGACTCTGATCAACATCCGTCCGGTTGTTGCATCTATTAAGGAGTTCTTCGGAACATCTCAGCTGTCACAGTTTATGGACCAGACAAACCCACTTTCAGGTCTTACACACAAGCGTCGTCTTTCAGCGCTCGGACCTGGTGGTTTATCTCGTGACCGTGCGGGCTTTGAAGTTCGTGACGTTCACCCATCTCACTACGGACGTATGTGTCCAATCGAAACCCCTGAAGGTCCAAACATTGGACTTATCGGTTCGCTTGCAACATACGGTCGCGTAACAGCTTTTGGTTTTATCGAGACTCCTTACCGCAAGGTTGTTAAGGGTCGCGTTACAGATCAGGTTGATTACTTAACAGCTGATGAAGAGGATGAGCACATTATCGCTCAGGCGAACGCACCTCTTACAGATGACAATCACTTCGCAGAAGCGCGCGTACTTGTACGTCGTCGTGGTGGAGAAGTTGAGTACATCATGGCTGATGAAGTCGACTACATGGATGTATCTCCACGTCAGATGGTTTCTGTTGCAACAGCGATGATTCCATTCCTTGAGCATGATGATGCGAACCGCGCACTTATGGGTTCTAACATGATGCGTCAATCTGTTCCTTTGATGCGTGCAGAAGCACCACTTATTGGTACAGGCATGGAGTTCCGTGCAGCAGTTGATGCTGGTGACGTTGTCACTGCAACTAAGGCTGGCGTTGTCACTGAGGTATCTGCAGATGAAGTTAAGGTCATGGCAGATGACTCGACTTACCAAACTTATTCACTAGCTAAGTTCACCCGCTCAAACCAAGGAACTTCATACAACCAAAAGGTTGTTGTAACCGAGGGTCAAAAGCTTGAGGTTGGCTCTGTTATCGCTGATGGTCCATGTACCGAAAACGGTGAAATGGCACTCGGCAAGAACCTGCTCGTGGCGTTTATGTCATGGGAAGGTCACAACTACGAGGATGCGATTATCTTGTCGCAGCGCCTTGTACAAGATGATGTTCTTACATCAATTCATATTGAGGAGTACGAAGTTGATGCTCGCGACACCAAGCTAGGTGCCGAAGAGATCACCCGCGATATCCCTAACGTTTCAGAGGAGGTTCTAGCTGACCTCGATGAGCGCGGAATCATCCGTGTTGGCGCCGATGTAGTACCTGGCGACATCTTGGTTGGAAAGGTAACTCCTAAGGGAGAAACTGAACTCACACCTGAAGAGCGTCTGCTCCGTGCAATCTTTGGTGAGAAGGCTCGCGAAGTTCGCGATACATCTCTTAAGGTTCCACACGGTGAATCAGGAAAAGTTATCGGCGTAAAGATCTTCGAATCAGAAGAAGGCTTCGAGCTTCCAGCCGGAGTTAACCAACTTGTTCGCGTGTACGTTGCACAAAAGCGCAAGATTCAAGATGGTGACAAGCTCGCTGGTCGCCACGGTAACAAGGGTGTTATTTCAAAGATTCTTCCAGTTGAAGATATGCCATTCCTTGAAGATGGAACCCCTGTTGATGTTGTCCTTAACCCACTCGGTGTTCCAGGTCGTATGAACGTCGGACAGGTTCTTGAGATGCACCTCGGTTGGGTTGCAAAAACCGGCTGGGATCTTTCAGGTGTCGATGAGGCTTGGCAAAAGCACATGCGTGCAATCGGTGCAGAAAAGGGTGAGGCTGGAACACGCTTTGCTACACCTGTCTTCGACGGCGCTCTTGAAGAGGAGATCTCCGGTCTTCTTAGCAGCACTCTTCCAAACCGTGATGGTGTTCAACTTATTGGCAAGAGCGGAAAGGCTAAGTTGTTTGATGGCCGTTCCGGAGAGCCATACCCAACACCAATCTCAGTTGGATACATGTACATCTTGAAGCTCCACCACTTGGTTGATGACAAGATTCACGCACGTTCAACCGGTCCATACTCAATGATCACTCAGCAACCACTCGGTGGTAAGGCTCAGTTCGGTGGTCAGCGATTTGGTGAGATGGAGGTTTGGGCACTTGAAGCTTACGGTGCTGCTTACACACTCCAAGAGTTGCTCACAATTAAATCTGACGACGTTCTAGGACGCGTAAAGGTTTACGAAGCAATTGTTAAGGGCGAAAACATTCCTGAACCAGGTATCCCTGAGTCATTCAAGGTACTTATCAAGGAGATGCAGTCACTGTGTCTAAATGTTGAAGTTCTCTCTTCTGAAGGTGTCGCAATCGAAATGCGCGACAACGATGAAGAAATTTTCCGTGCCGCCGAAGAGCTAGGTATCAACTTGTCACGAGTTGAGCCAAGCAGCGTCGAAGAAGTTTGAGAGAGGGATAAATAACTATGTTAGATGTCAACTTCTTTGATGAATTAAGAATCGGTCTTGCATCGGCTCAAAATATTCGTGATTGGTCCTTTGGCGAGGTTAAGAAGCCAGAGACAATCAACTACCGAACACTCAAGCCAGAGAAGGACGGACTCTTCGATGAGAAGATCTTCGGACCAACTCGTGACTGGGAGTGCTACTGCGGTAAGTACAAGCGCGTTCGCTTTAAGGGAATCATCTGCGAGCGATGCGGTGTTGAAGTTACTCGTGCAAAGGTTCGTCGCGAACGCATGGGTCACATCGAGCTTGCTGCTCCTGTAACTCACATCTGGTACTTCAAGGGTGTTCCATCACGTCTTGGCTACCTACTAGATCTTGCTCCAAAGGATCTTGAGAAGGTTATTTACTTCGCTGCATACATGATCACAGAGGTTGATGCAGAGGCTCGCGAAGAGGATATGCCTCAGCTTGAGAAGAAGCTTGCTAACGATCGTAAGAAGATCGAAACTAAGCGCGATGTAGATCTCGATGCACGTCAGAAGAAGCTTGAAGCAGATATTGCTGAGCTTGAGTCTGAGGACGCAAAGTCAGATGTAAAGCGCAAGGTTCGTGAGTCTGCAGAGCGTGAGCTCAAAGCGATCCGCGAGCGTGCAGAGCGCGAACTCACACGTCTTGAAGATGTGTGGTCACGCTTTAAGAACCTTAAGGTTCAAGATCTCGAGGGTGATGAAAACCTTTACCGCGAAATGCGTGACCGTTACGGCATGTACTTCAAGGGAGATATGGGTGCTGCTGCAATTAAGAAGCGCCTAGAAACCTTCGATCTCGAAGCTGAGTACGCAATTCTTAACGATCTTTCCGAAAACGGAAAAGGCGCAAAGAAGACCCGTGCTATCAAGCGTCTTAAGGTCGTCAACGCATTCATGACAACAAGCAACCACCCAGCATCAATGGTTCTTGATTGTGTTCCAGTTATTCCACCTGATCTTCGCCCAATGGTGCAGCTCGACGGTGGACGCTTTGCGACATCAGATCTCAACGATCTATATCGCCGCGTAATTAACCGTAACAACCGTTTGAAGCGTCTTGCTGATCTCGGTGCACCTGAAATTATCGTCAACAATGAAAAGCGTATGTTGCAAGAAGCAGTAGATGCTCTCTTCGACAACGGTCGTCGTGGTCGTCCAGTAACTGGCCCAGGTAACCGTGCGCTTAAGTCACTTTCAGACATGCTTAAGGGTAAGCAGGGTCGTTTCCGTCAGAACCTTCTCGGTAAGCGCGTTGACTACTCAGGCCGTTCTGTAATCGTTGTTGGCCCTCAGTTGAAGCTGCACCAGTGTGGTCTTCCAAAGCAGATGGCACTCGAACTCTTCAAGCCTTTCGTAATGAAGCGTCTTGTCGATCTAAACCACGCGCAGAACATTAAATCTGCAAAGCGCATGGTTGAGCGCGCACGTCCAGTTGTATGGGATGTTCTAGAAGAAGTAATTGCTGAACATCCAGTGCTCCTTAACCGTGCACCTACTCTTCACCGACTTGGTATTCAAGCCTTCGAGCCACAACTAGTTGAAGGTAAGGCGATTCAAATTCACCCACTCGTATGTACAGCGTTTAACGCCGACTTCGATGGTGACCAGATGGCTGTTCACTTGCCGCTATCTGCTGAAGCGCAGGCTGAGGCTCGTATCTTGATGTTGTCTTCAAACAACATCTTGTCACCAGCTAACGGTCGGCCAATTACATCTCCTACACAGGACATGGTTCTCGGTTTGTACTACCTAACAATGGAGCGCGAAGGCGAACTCGGCGAAGGCCGCGCATTCGGTTCTATCTCTGAAGCGATCATGGCTCATGATCAGCGCTCAGTTTCATTGCAGGCAAAGATCAAGATTCGCCTCACTCATTCAGGTGAAACCTTAGAAACAACCCTTGGTCGCGCACTCTTTAATGAAGCTCTTCCTGCTGATTATCCATTCGTCGATGTCGATGTCACCAAGAAGCAGTTGGGTGCAATCGTTGACAAGCTTGCTGAGTTCTATCCAAAGGTCACAGTTGCTCAAACTCTTGATGCACTGAAGTCACTTGGATTCCACTGGGCAACTCGCGCAGGAGCAACGATCGGTATCGAAGATGTTGTGACTCCACCACGTAAGAAGGAGATCCTCGAAAGCTACGAAACACAGGCTGACAAGGTTCAATCTCAGTACGAAAAGGGTCTCATCACCGATGACGAGCGTCGTCAGGAACTTATCGAGATCTGGACAAAGGCAACAGCTGAAGTGGGTAAGGAGATGGAAGAGCACTTCCCTCGCGTTAACCCAGTTTGGATGATGGTTTACTCAGGTGCACGCGGAAACATGATGCAGATCCGTCAGATCGCAGGTATGCGTGGACTTGTTGCTAACCCAAAGGGTGAAATTATTCCTCGCCCAATTAAGTCCAACTTCCGTGAAGGTCTCTCAGTTCTTGAGTACTTCATCTCAACTCACGGTGCACGTAAGGGTCTTGCAGATACAGCGCTTCGTACCGCTGACTCTGGTTACTTGACCCGTCGTCTCTGCGACGTTGCACAGGATGTAATCATTCGCGAAGAGGATTGCGGAACCGATCGTGGTCTTGCACTCCCAATCGCAACACGTCAGCAAGCTGGCAACCTGGTTAAGCATGACCACGTCGAGACATCTGTTTACGGCCGTACATTGGCTGAGGACATTGAGGTTAACGGCAACGTTATTGCGAAGGCTGGAGTTGACCTTGGTGATCGCATTATCGACGAACTAGTTAACGCAGGTGTTGACGAAGTTAAGATCCGCTCAGTTCTAACTTGCGATAGCAAGGTCGGACAGTGCGCAGCTTGCTACGGTCGCTCACTTGCAGCAGGACAACTCGTTGCAGTTGGTGAAGCGGTCGGAATTATCGCTGCACAGTCAATCGGTGAGCCTGGTACTCAGCTAACAATGCGTACCTTCCACACCGGTGGTGTTGCAGGTGATGACATCACTCACGGTCTTCCACGTATCGTTGAGCTCTTCGAAGCACGTACACCTAAGGGTGTTGCGCCAATCGCTGAGGCAGCAGGCGTTGTTTCATTCCGTGAAGATGCAAAGGGTAAGAAGATCGTCGTTACTCCAGATGATGGTGGCGAAGAGGTTGCTTACCCAATCACACGTCGCCAGAAGCTACTTGTTGAGGATGGTTCACGCGTTGAGGTCGGCCAGAAGATGGTTGTCGGCGCTATCGATCCAAAGCAGGTACTTCGTATCCTCGGTCCACGTGCAACTCAGGTTCACTTGGTTAACGAGATTCAATCCGTTTACCGCTCACAGGGCGTAGGCATTCACGATAAGCACATCGAGGTAATCGTTCGTCAAATGCTCAAGCGCATCACCGTGCTTGAAGCAGGAGATACCGAGATGCTTCCAGGTGAGCTCGTTGAGCGCGGTCGCTTTGAGGCTGAAAACCGTCGCGTTGTGACTACAAGCGGCAAGGCTGCATCTGGTCGCCCAGAACTTATGGGTATCACCAAGGCATCTCTTGCAACTGAGTCATGGTTGTCAGCGGCTTCATTCCAGGAAACAACTCGTGTACTCACAGATGCTGCACTCTCAGAGAAGAGCGATCCATTGCTCGGTCTTAAGGAGAACGTCATCATCGGTAAGTTGATTCCAGCTGGTACTGGCCTTGCCCGTTACCGCAATATTCGAGTCGAACCTACTGAAGAGGCTAAGGCAGCTGTTTACGCAGCTTACGATGAGTACGACTTCACACCGTTTGATCAAGGTGGTTCAGGCGAAGCGGTTCGCTTGGATGAGGTCGAAGTTCCTCGTTAATAAATTCAAGAACAATTAGTAAAGCAAAAACCCTCGGTTACAACCGGGGGTTTTTGCTTTACCATTGTGCGATGAGCCAAGACAAGAAGTTTCACGTTCAACGTAACGACTCACGGGAACTCTTTGATCGTGAGTCCATCAATAAACTCCTCGACTCTGAGTACGTCGCACATGTTGGCTTTATCGACCAGGACATCAATACCCCCTTTGTAATACCTATGGGATATTCACGAGATGGCGATCGAATTCTTCTACACGGATCAACTGGTTCACGGTTGATGATGCAGATTGCTCAAGGCGTCGACATCTGCGTAACGGTCACAAAGCTCAACGCAATCGTGGTTGCAAGATCTGCCTACAACTCATCCATGAACTATGAGTCTGTAATGATTTTTGGTAAGGCTCGAGTTCTCAAAGACTCCGAAAAAGAGCTTGCTCTAGAGCGCATTACAGACAAGCTAGTACCTGGGCTTTGGGCTTATGGCCGACCTACTACCTCAAAAGAAAACGCAGGAACTTTGATTGTGGAGCTTCCCATGGAGAAGATGTCTGCAAAGGCACGAACAGGTGATCCAGTCGATGAGGATGAGGATCTCGCACTTCCAATCTGGGCAGGAATACTTCCTATAACAACATCGGTAGGCAAAGCGATTACAGCCGCTAACTCACAATCAATTCCAGTGCCTCCTCACATTGCAAAGGGATAGACTCAACGCATGGCAAAACTTGTTCGAGATGGTGATGACCTCAGACTCGAGCTCTCATTCCGGGAGAAGATCGGTGCACTTCACTCATCCCCGCACGCGTCACTGAAGGCACTCGAAAGCGTCACCTATTACAAAAGCCCCTGGTCGATGTCGGTAATTCGAGGGATTAGAGCTCCAGGCACCGGATTCCCATTCGTTATTCTTCTTGGAACGATGAGGGGCCGCGGATATCGGGATTTTTGTGCGATTAGGGGCAAGCGCCCTGCGGCAGTACTTCGCTTTTCATCCGGTGCCTTCTCCCAGTGGATCTTTACCCTGAATCAGAGCGAGGAAACAATTTCTACCTGCTTGCATAAATAAGCCCAGCCTTCACGGTTAATCCTTTGATACACGTAGGCACATTCTTGGGAGAGATGATGAAACTTCAAAGCAAGCTGATTACTGCGGTTGTTCTCCCACTAGCGATCATTGGAAGTGGATTAGCTCAAGCGAATACATTGCCGGATGAGCAGTTTGTTGTTGGAAATCCTCCAACAAATGAGCGCTACACAGGAATTAACCTAGCAGATGCTGATTTTGCTGTTGATAGTTTTTCAAGTCTTGAAGCCATGACCGGTAATGGCACAACGCCAAATGCAACAATTACTTCAAGGACGCCATGTCAGAAGATAGGTTCAGCCGGTTGCGAAGCAGATAAGTACTTCCAATACAACGCTCTCCTTGGATTTTGCGACTCAACCCTTACAACAGATTGCGTAACAAAAGTTTTTGCTAGGGATCAATCAGGGAAAGAGGTTCTCGGAAAGTTTGTAGAAAACTATCCAGGGACAACCGAATACACATACCTTGGAGACTCAAGCATTGGATTGCCTACAGGAGCCAGCTCATTTATAGTCGATTTTCCTGATCTTGCTCATCAGGGCGGAACTCAGTACTTAGTGGTGGCTTACCTACAAGGCTCTAGGAGTTTTAATCAGACTCAGTTTCGGATTGAAAACTTTAATAGTGCGATTTTTGCAGTGAGCAAGGTTTCAGGAAACTTCAGTATTCCTAAACCAGAGCCAAAGCTGCGACCAGATATCACTTTAAAAGGGCGATCAACTAGCGCGGGTGGGTTTAATCAAAATCAATCCGTTTCGCGCCGTTCTGCTTGTATCAAGACAGCGCCTGGAGGTTGTTTGATTGCGTGGACCCTCCCGTCGGATATAACTTTTGGATACTCTTTAAAGCTCCATGAAAAAATCAAAGGATGGTTACACGGACGATTATCTGACGCACAGGCAACAATAACTTCTGCATCAGATGGCGATCAACTTCTTTCGATTGAAGGCAAGCCAACTCTCATACCCGCAGTTTATGCTTGGTTCAAGAAATCTGATTACCCTGCGCCCTTAGGAAAGTTTTATAGCTCGCAGGATGCTAAGTTAGTTAACGCCAATGGTCTTGGTTGGCCAAGTAATGATGGAGTAACAATCGATGGACCTGATGGGCTTCCGTACTCAATCCTCAAGGAAGGTTTTGGATATGAGGAAGGTAGTTTTAAAGAGGTACTTGCTTGGATAGATTCCATTGGAGATAAGGCATCCTATGCACGCTCTGCTTGGTCTATTCGTTCCATGGAGTCTCAACAGTACGAGAAGTGCATGAAAGGCTCCGATACCCTGAGTGGAATCGTTACTACAAATTCAACTATGTACATCGGCAACCCGCCTACATTCAATCGTGCTGATCAGACTCTGGATTACAAAGTAGTCTCTCCTCACTATCTTCCTGATGGTTCAGAGTTCAAGGGAAGCTATGACCTTGCCATCAAGGGCGATGTAGCCCGATGCATATATGGATTCTCTTCCGCCCCAATTTCAGCGACTATTTCAATCATCTCCTCGGATGGAACCTCTCAGGTTGCCACGACCCTGGTCCGAGAGAAGGGTGAATGGTTATTCCTATCGGCCAAGAACTTCACCTTCTCCTCTCCAACGGTGAAGGTAAAGCTCAAGCAGGCGAGCAAGAAACCATTGGCTAAAACCGTGACGATCACTTGCATCAAGGGCAAGGCGATCAAAAAGGTGAGCGGATCTAAACCGGTTTGCCCAGCCGGATATAGGAAAAAGTAGCCACACCACTCTCTATTAGGTCCTAAACCCACGACACGCCCGAGCCCCAAAAATGGGCAAAAACGGGGGTGTGTCTGGGGTCTCAGTAGTAAAAGGGCCGTTTTGACCTAGGGAGCGTGGCTCGGATACCTTTCTCCTCTGCTCTTTTTAGAGCGCTTGATGACTTGCCCTGTATAGAAATATTCAGATGCAACTACGAACCGGGTGCAACACACCCGAGCGCGTGGGTCGTTAAACAAGCGTAAATAAATTGAAGTAGATACACGAATGGAGAAGAAGTGCCAACGATTCAACAACTAGTTCGACGTGGTCGCGCAGAAAAGACTACGAAGACGAATACACCTGCGTTGAAGGGTTCACCACAACGTCGCGGTGTTTGTACACGTGTTTATACAACAACACCTAAGAAGCCTAACTCTGCGCTTCGTAAGGTTGCACGTGTTCGTCTAACTAGCGGTATGGAAGTTACGGCATACATCCCAGGCGAAGGTCACAACCTACAAGAGCACTCCATTGTTCTTGTTCGTGGCGGTCGTGTTAAGGATCTTCCAGGAGTTCGTTACAAAATTATTCGCGGTTCACTCGATACACAAGGTGTTAAGAACCGTAAGCAGTCACGTTCACGTTACGGTGCTAAGAGAGAGAAGAAGGCTAGCTAATGCCACGTAAAGGTCCAGTAGTTAAGTCACCAGTTGTTGCAGATCCTGTTTACAACTCACCTGTAGTAACTGCACTTATTAACCGCGTGCTTCTCCATGGCAAGCGCTCAACTGCAGAAAGCATTGTCTATGGTGCCCTCGAAGGCACACGTGGAAAGACACAGGTTGATCCACTCATTACCTTGAAGCGCGCACTCGATAACATCAAGCCGGCAGTTGAGGTTCGCTCACGCCGTGTTGGTGGAGCTACCTACCAGGTACCTGTTGAGGTTAAGGCTTCACGCTCTGCAACTCTTGCACTTCGCTGGTTAGTTGATTACTCACGCGATCGTCGTGAGAAGTCGATGTCTGAGCGTCTACAAAATGAACTTATCGATGCATCTAATGGTCTTGGCGCAGCTGTTAAGCGTCGCGAAGATACACACAAGATGGCGGAAGCAAACAAGGCGTTTGCTCACTACCGCTGGTAATCACAGGTAATTAAAGAACTTACGAAACGACGAGAAGAGGAATATAAGTGTCAGCAGTAGAAAAGATCGATCTAGCTACGGTTCGCAATATCGGAATCATGGCTCACATCGACGCGGGCAAAACCACGACTACTGAGCGCATCCTTTTCTACACAGGTATCTCATACAAGATCGGTGAAGTGCACGAAG
>Ga0222712_10000639_pt1 | contig 44971 bp, 38 predicted proteins | sample C33_657DmetaG_FD_165043 | JGI IMG/M metagenome (GOLD analysis project Ga0222712, IMG submission 165043) | Estuarine water microbial communities from San Francisco Bay, California, United States - C33_657D | ecosystem: Environmental > Aquatic > Marine > Unclassified | place: USA: California... | reverse complement strand
AAACGGGACCTATCGTTACGCGCTTAAAATTAGATACCACTTTGCAGGAAAAATATGCCAAACCCAAGGGCCTTTGGTCGAAAGGTTGGGCTTACGCCTTTTATACCATTCCCTCCTTGCCTGGAAAACAAGACTTAGTTTGGGAGTTTACAAATGCCAAAACAAAGCCAGATCAAAACACGGCTTCGATCGGTTTTTGGATGATGATCCCCGAGGTACCGGCCAATTTAAAACCGACCGATTTTCAAAAAATGGCGTATCAAATTATTTCCGCATCGCCTGAAACAACCACCCCGGTCATGTTAGAAAACCCAACGGAATTTACGCGAACTACCCGACTCTTTAAGCGGGGGTCTTGGCTCAATCCGGGGGAAGAAATGACCCGTGGAATTCCTGCTTTGTTTAGTAAAAAACCAGTTTCAAACCGATTAGAATTGGCCGAATGGATGGGTGGAAAAGAGAACCCATTGACGGCCCGAGTAGCGGTGAATCGTTTTTGGGAACAGTTGTTTGGGACTGGAATTGTGGAAACTTTAGAGGATATGGGAAGCCAGGGCCTGAACCCTGTAAACCAAGGTTTATTGGACCATTTGGCGTATCAATTTCAATATAAATTCAAGTACCAAACAAAAGAATTGTTGAAATATATCGTGATGTCGGCGAGTTACCAACAAAGCTCCATCGTTTCCGAAAAATTAAGAGAACAAGATCCTTATAATCGTTTCATCACTCGGGGCCCAAGAATCCGATTGAACCCAGAGCAATTGCGTGATCAAGCGCTCCTTTGGTCAGGAATATTATCCACTAAATTGGGGGGAGCGAGTGTGATGCCAGACCAACCAGATGGTATTTGGAATGCGCCATACAGTGGAATGCAATGGTTAAAAAGTGATGGAGAAGATCAGTGGAGACGCTCGCTTTATACCTATTGGCGCAGAAGTAGCCCATATCCTACAATGGTTTCGTTTGACGCGGGGACTCGGGATGTTTGTCTTTCGAGACGGATTAGGACAAATACGCCGATGCAGGCTTTGAATACATTAAATGATCCAGTGTTCATCGAAGCATCTCAATTTTTTGCGCGTAAGTATCCAATCACTGGCGCCGAATTTATCAAAAAAGGGTATTTAGATTTATTTGGAAAGCCTATTTCGGAAAATAAATTGGCCAAATTAAATGCTTTTTATGTTAATATGTTGGCCTACTATTCAAAGAATAACAAGGAGACTTTGGCCTTTTTGAAACTTTGCCCTGACAATAATGTACCTAAAGACCCGGCTATTTTGGTGGCTAAAACTATGGTGGCAAATGCATTATTTAATATTGATGAAAGTATAAATAAACCATAATCATAATATTTGTTTAATTTAGACCTTACAAATAAACCTAATTCATTATGAACGAGCATTTACCGCGCAGAGACTTCTTGAAAACAAGTTCAGCGCTTATTGGCGGATCGCTTTTAACCTCAAGCCCTATGAAAAAAATTGCCCCAAAAGCAGGAGAAATTGTCCTTGGACATGGAAATTTCAAATACAAAGTAGTACCCAATTGGGGTATATTAGATGCTGGTAAAAACCCAGTCAACGACTGCCATGAAATGGTGGAAGACGCAAAAGGCCGATTGATTTTATTGACCAATGAAGTCAGAAACAACGTCATCATTTACGATAAATCAGGTAAATTATTAGAGACTTGGGGACATTCATACCCTGGCGCACACGGCTTAACCATTTTAAATGAGGGAGGCGAGCAGTTTTTATTGATTTGTGACAATGCCCGTCACCAAGTAATCAAAACGGATTTAAAAGGAAAAGAAATATTTAAAATCGAATACCCGAAGGAAACAGGTGTTTACGATCATCCAAACCAATTTGTTCCAACCGAAACTGCGGTTAATCCTAAGAACGGAGACATTTATGTAGCCGACGGTTACGGAGCGAATTACATCACACAATACGATTCAAAAGGCCGTTATATTCGCCATTTCGGTGGAAAAACAAGTGAATATGCGGACGATAAATTCAATTGCTGCCATGGTGTGTTAGTGGATACACGTGATCCAAACAATTGGACTTTATTGATCACAGACCGAGTGAACAACAGCTTAAAAAGGTTCACTTTAGACGGTAAATTCATCACGCGTTACCACCTTCCAGGTTCATTTGTTTGTCGGCCCGTTTTACACGGCGACTACATCATCGCCGCTTGTTTTAGAAGCACGGATGGATCGTGGGCTGGCTCAGGATATGTACAAATTTTAGACAAAAACATGAAGGTTGTTTCTACCCCAGGGGGATCAGAGCCTATCTATAAAAATGGCGTTTTGCAAAGACAATATAAGGAGGATGAAAACAAAGTGTTTATCCATCCACATGATGTATATGCAGATTCGGACCATAATATTTATGTGCCTCAATGGGCGTCTCAAAAAACGTATCCTATTAAATTAGAACGAATTTAGTCTACATGATTTTATTGGACGCTGGCCCATCGGATTGGGTATTGTTTTTTGGGCATTTTCATCCTGTACTCGTACACTTGCCTGTCGGGATGCTCGTGCTTGCCTTTTTAATGTACTTTTTTTCAAAAGAACAGAACGAGGGCTTGCGTCAAAAATCTGTTGCGACTATTTTTTTATGGGCTTCCTTAAGTGCTTTCATTTCATGCGCCATGGGCTGGGCTTTATCCCAAACAGGTGAATACGATGAAGATCCCTTGTTTTTTCACCAATGGTTAGGCATTTCTACGGGCGTAATTTCAGCGGCCTTGGCTTATATGGCTAAGTTTTGGTCCGATGAAAAAACGATGATGAAATTATTTAAACCCGTCTTATGGGTTTCATTAGTTCTAATCACCATCACGGGACATTTAGGCGGAAATTTAACCCATGGTTCGGATTATTTAACTGCTTACTTGCCACAGCCGATTCGAGGTTGGGTCGGGATGGAAGCTCGGGCCGAAGCGGCTGAGGGCGGAGCCATTATTCCTAAGATTGATAATATCCAGCAAGCGATAGTGTACCAACAATTAGTCCAGCCGGTCTTAAAACAAAAGTGCTGGTCATGTCATAATGCTGAAAAGCAAAAGGGGAAATTAAGAATGGATACGCCTGAGTTTTTAATGGCGGGTGGAGAGGATGGTGTTATTATTAAAGCGGGAATGCCACTGGAAAGTGAAATGATCAAAAGACTATTAATGGACGCCAGTGAAGAACATCACATGCCGCCTAAGGGTAAAACCCCGTTCACCGAGGATGAGATTGCTGTTTTGCAGTGGTGGGTCCAACATGGTGCTGACTTCAAGAAAAAGGTGGTGGCTTTGCCTGCTGATGCTAAAATAAAAACCATCTTGGCCAAATATGCATCGGGTACCTCGGCGACGGAACCTTATTGGTCTCCAGTATTTAAATTGTCGATTTCAGAGGCCGACGAAGATGATATGAAAGGCCTTCGGAAATTGGGATTATTGGTGAACCCAGCGGCAAAAGACCAAGCATTTTTGGAGGTAAATGCCGTGAATGCCCACGGACTTGCCGATAAAGAATTGTCGGAATTGTCTTCGGTTCAAGAGCAAATAGTCCAATTAAAATTAGGCCAAACGAAGGTTACCGATGGCTTTATGCCGCAAATTGCTGACATGCCAATATTAATCCAGTTGGATTTAGATCATACCAACATAAGTGATAAGGGGGTAGTAGCATTAGAAAATTTGAAATATTTAGAATCATTAAACCTCTATGGAACCCAAGTTTCTGATGCGGCCATCTTGAGTTTAGCGAAAATTAAATCGTTGAAAAGAGTGTTTCTATGGCAAAGCAAATTTACTGAAGCGGGTGTAGCCAAACTGAAAAAAATGAGGCCGGGTTTAACGGTTGATTTTGGTTTCAAAGGCAAATGGCCTTTGGAAATTGACACGGTTAAAGTGGAGGAAAAAGCTAAATAGCACGATTTTATTTAGGGTAAAATTCTCGTCGAAAAATTCAATCGATTCTAACGTTTTTGGGATATAATACTTCTTATTATTTGACATAAAACCTACCAATTGTTTAGACCTAAAATCATGAAAAATCCCTTTCTCAACCTATTAGTTTTATTCGCTTTGGCATTGTTCATGAGCGATACGATGGGCCAAGGCATTTCACATACAAAGCCTAAAACTACTTCGGCAAAAAACGTATTAATCCTGTACAGTGACGATCAATCTTACAGAACCATCCAGGCTTTAGGCAATACAGAAATCAGAACCCCTAATTTGGATAAGTTGGTCAAGGTTGGTTTAACATTCCAACAAGCACACGTGATGGGTGGACATCAAGGCGCAGTTTGTATTCCCTCCCGGGCGATGTTGATGACGGGCCGCTATGTAAATCGATTGCCCGGCGACGGAAATGTAATTCCCGACAGTTTGGTTAGTCTACCTGAAGTGTTGCGCCAAAAAGGATATACCACTTTTCACACAGGCAAATGGCATAGCGATAAAAATTCCTATACGCGTATGTTTTCAAAAGCTGACCATATATTTTTTGGTGGCATGCACTTTCCCAAAGAAGGTGGACAGGAACATCCTCGTGTGAACCACTTTGACCCCACGGGGAAATATCCCGTAGAAAAAAGTTTTTTAAGTGAGACTTATAGCTCCTATTTGTACGCGCAAACTGCCATTGATTTTTTACAAAGTCCTGCGGCAAAAGATAAGCCCTTTTTTGCCTACGTGGCTTTCACTTCGCCGCATGACCCTAGAACACCTACCGCAAAATTTGCCAAGGCCTATGATCCTTCCAAAATTTCTTTACCACCTAATTTCCTTCCCGAGCATCCCTTTAATAATGGAGATTTAAATGTACGTGATGAAAATTTATTGCCACATCCTAGAACCGAGGAAGCGATTAAACAAGATATCGCGGCCTATTATGGAATGATTTCGGAGCTCGACGAGCAGATCGGGCGAATCATGTCGACGCTGGAAAAAGAAGGATTATTAAAAAATACGTTGATTGTTTTTGCAGGGGATAATGGCTTGGCGATGGGCCAACATGGCCTCTTGGGAAAGCAAAATTTATACGAACATAGCATTCGAGTTCCTATGATTTTTTCGGGTCCGGGAATACCCAAAAATGTGCGGAATAATTCCTTTGTTTATCTGAGTGATATTGCGCCTACAATTTATGATTATTTGAAAATCAAAGCGCCCAAAAGCGTAGAGGCAAAAAGTCTACAGGCGATTATCCGCAATCCAACCAAAGCCGTTAGAGAACAAATTTATAACGTATATGGGCATTGGAGCAGGAGTTTGAAAACGAAGGATGGGTACAAATTGATCTTGTATAATGTAGATGGGGTGTTGACGAGCCAACTATTTAACCTTAAAAAGGATCCGTGGGAAAAGCATAATTTGGCGCAAGATAAAGCCCGACAAAGTCAAATTTTAAGGATGCGAAATCTATTGAAAAAGGAGATGTTGGAAAAGCACGACAACCTCCATATCGACCTTCCCAACTGGGGAAGAACGGCCAAGCAAAAGTCGTCGGGAAGCTAGTTTTTCAACCGTATTTCGGTAGGTACAAAGCCAATTCGATGGCTCATCACATAAAGCGAATCTCCATTATTTAAAGAGAATGGCTTCGTATACACTTGCCAAGTCTCCTTAGAATTCTTTCTAAAACCGATCGATGCGCCGGCGGTTGGGCATGATAATTGGACCGTACCATTCGCGATGGCCACATTACTTTTTTCCGTTACCGGAGGTTTATCCTGGCCATTCCACCATTCTTTAATCATCTCTAATTCCGGCTTAGCCCCCAGGTCACCATATTGTTTTATCCAAGCCAAATGCTTTCCTCTTAGCTCGACTAATTTATCTTTATAGGTGGGGTTATTTGCCAAATTATTAAATTCATGCGGATCGTTTTGGGTGTCAAAAAGTTCCTCTAAAGCTTTTGTTGGCCTAAACCATTTCATTTGAGTTTCGTTTAATTTCCCCGCATTTTTCAGTGCTAACATATGTAACATCAACGGATTTTGAAGTCGATATTTAATGTTTTGATAGTATGATTTTTCGGGCATATAATTCCGAATGTATTTAAATCGGCCATCACTGACAGCACGTACCCGGTCATATTCTGAATCCATTCGATCGCGGGCGGCATAAATATATTGACGCTTTGCTTTTGCTTTTTGACCACCCAAAAATGGCTGTCCATGAAGCGTTTTAGGCAATGTTACACCGGCCAATGAAAGGACCGTGGGTCCAAAGTCAACAAAACTAATCAACTGATTATCTACTTTTCCTTTGGGCAAGTTAGGTGCCTTAATCAGCAATGGAACCTTTAGGCCTCGTTGGCTTAATTCACGCTTCACAAAAGGCATCCCATCGCCGTGATCGCTGTAAAAAAAGATGATGCTTTCTTCGTACAATCCATCCTCTTTTAATTGATTGATGATCGCGCCAACTTGTTGGTCCATCACCATCACATTCGACAGAAAGCGAGCCATAGTTTTACGGCTCACCGAATCATCCGGATAAAAAGGCGGCACCATTACATCTTTGGGATTAACCAAAAGGGCTTGTTTTTCTCGAACCCAAACTTGGGATTCGTGTGTTGTCTCAATATTAAAAACAGAGAAAAAAGGCTGAGATTTATCTGGCCTTTTACGCCAATGAGCCTTCTTGCTACTCTCGTCCCATGCTGTTACCGGTGCGTCAAATTGATAATCTTGTTTGGCATTATTGGTGCAATAATACCCTGCCATTCGGAGGTATTCGGAAAAGCATTTTACGCCTGCTGGGATAACGGCCGAATAGGGTTTTAGGCCTTTGGGATAATCATCTAATGCATTCGCAGAAAGACCTAAGGTGCGCATGTTATGTCCACCGATGGCGGTTTGGTAATTTCCGGTAATGAGCGCACAGCGACTTGGGGCACATACTCCTGCGGTAGAATATACTTGGGTGTAGCGAACTGCTTCTTTGGCTAATTGGTCCAATGCTGGCGTTTTAGCCACTTTTTCACCATAGGAACCGAGGTGAGGCGACATGTCTTCACACACGATCCAAACAATGTTGGGTTTTTTAACTGGATTCTGTGGGTTTGCCAATAGCCCAGATAAGGAAAAAAGAGAACAAAAAATTATGAGTATATTTCGCATGATTTAAACCAATTTTGACGTCATGAAAATACTAAAATATTTACCTATAATCCTAATTTTCTTATCATTAGAAAGTAAAAGCCAATTTGTTTCCCTACAAAATGATTGGTTAGTTAAGCCTGCTCAACAGAAGTCGACAATCATCCAAAAGGGTTCCAATATTGTTTTAGACAATGGCCTTTTGAGAAGAGAATTTTACTTAGGTAAGAATTTAGCCTGTTATAGTTATGTCAATGTAAGCAATGGCCAACAACTTTTGCGGGCGGTGCAGCCTGAAGCAAAGATCGTTTTAAACGGGAAAATGTATGCGGTGGGAGGTATGGAGGGGCAAAAAGAAAGAGCGTATTTAAAGCCCGAGTGGCTATCCCAAATGACTGCGGGAAAAGAGGATTTTGTATTTGTCGGTTCAACTATTTCAGATGTGAAACCCTTTATTTCTTGGCAAAGAAAAACCTGGGCATCCAATCATGAGCAGGCTACGGGAAAACAAATTTCTTTTGAATTTACCTCGCCACTTCCTGAACTTAAAGACATTCATGTATATGTGAATTATGAGTTGATCGATGGGTTGCCCTTGCTTATCAAATGGGTACAAATTGAAAATAAGCGTGTGGTGAAAATAGGGGTTGACCGAGTGATCCATGAGGTGTTGGGATTGGTGGAAGAAGAAAGTGCGGTGGTGGGGAAACCAGAAGAAATGAAGAAACAGCATGGCATTTATGTGGAGACCAATTACGCATTTAACAATGCGATGCGCTATGATATTAGTGATCAAACGACGCATTGGAAGACGGAGCCTACTTATACTTCGCAGGTCAACTATAATTTTGAGACGCCCTGTTTGTTGGAAATTTATCCCGAAAAAGCGCCAGGAATTGATTTAAAACCAGGTGAGATTTTTAAATCACCGAGAACGCATGAGTTGCTCATGGATAGTTATGATCGCCAAAGAAGGGGATTAATGATACGTAAAATGTATCAAAAGATTGCGCCATGGACGACTCAAAATCCGATCTTCATGCACTTGGTTAGCAAGAATGATGCTGAAGTTAAAACGGCCATTGACCAATGTGTGGCAACGGGATATGAAGCGGTTATTCTAAGTTTTGGAAGTCATTTGAAAATGGAGGATTCGACAGCGGCGAATATAAATCGTTGGAAATCTCTGGCCGATTATGCCCACGCTAAAAATATTTTAATTGGCGGATACTCGTTGTTTAGTAGTCGGCGCATCAGCGACGCCGACGATGTCATCGATCCAAAAACAGGCAAACCGGGCGGTGCTTTTTTTGGAAATGCTCCTTGTTTTGGAAGTCCGTGGGGACTGGCTTATCGAGATAAAATAAAGTTGTTTTACACGAAAACGGGTTTTGATATTTGGGAAAATGATGGGCCTTATCCAGGGGATGTATGTGCGTCCACTGTCCATCCGGGCCATGAAGGTTTGAAAGATTCTCAATGGCGTCAAATGGAAATTCAGAAGGAATTGTATCGTTGGCTCAATGAAAAAGGCGTCTATATCAATGCCCCAGATTGGTATTTTTTAGATGGGACGCATAAGATTGGCATCGGGTATCGGGAGGTGAATTTTAGTCTTTCGAGGGACCAACAAAAAATATTAAATCGTCAAAATATCCATGATGGAACCATCGAAAAAACGGCGGCGATGAGCTGGGGTTTTGTGCCATTAACCCGATATCAAGGGGGCGGGCCCGAGGCGGTTTTAGAACCTTTGAAAGAGCATTTAAAAGATTATCGCCAACTCATGATTCAATATTATGGGGCGGGGGTACAAGCCTGTTACCGAGGACCAAGGCTCTTTGATAGTGAAGAAACCAGGATCATGGTGCAAGAAACGTTGGACTGGTACAAAAAATACCGCGATGTGTTGAATGCGGATATGATCCAGTTGCGCCGACCGGATGGCCGGGATTGGGATGGATTTTTACATGTAAATCCCGGGGGAAAGCATAAGGGTTTTGTGATGCTTTATAATCCGACCAAAGAAATTATGAAGCGGAAAATCACCTTGCCTTTGTATTATACGGGTATTTCAAAAATAGCTAATCTTACCTCCAAAGACGGAAAGAAAAAAGCCATTTCGTTAAGTCCTACCAAAGATATTACGTTGGACTTTACCATTGCACCTGATTCGTATACTTGGTTTTTGATTGAATAAATTAGGCTTTGGCGTAAGGTAATTTTTCCAAAAGTTTTGTTTCGTAATAGCCATTAATCCCTAGTGAGCAAAGGCTATTGGCTTTTTCGATGGACAAATAACCGTCCTCATCCATGATTTCCGCTGGAATAAATACTTGTTGGAGCGAACCCACAACCAAAAATGTCCCGTTCAATTTGATCGGAATTACCTCTTCCAGTTTAAGTACGTATTGAACTTTAGATTCCTCCACAAATGGCGCTGAAATTCCGGGTCTAAATAGGGGTGTAAGGCCCACAGCCTCAAACTCAGAAATATGTTCGGGATATTTAGCGCTCGTTTGATGCGATTTTTCAAAGATGCCTGAGTGAATATGATTCACCGTATAAAATTCCGTCTCTTGAATATTGGCTAAGGTATGCGGGGCTGCTTCCATGGGCCGATTGACGAAGCCTATCAGCGCTGGATCAGCCCCAATATGTACCAGGTTACTAAATATGGCTAAATTGGTCTGTCCTAATTTATTTATTGTCCCAATCAAAGAGACACTTTTAAAGCCGCTAAGGGTATTGATGAAATGAGTTCGTGTAAAACGATCCATCAATTTAATTTGTTCAACGGAAAATGATTTCATGTGAATCTAACGAATGGACTAAGAAATTGTTATGAAATAATGGAAGGAACGTTCAAATGAAACACTCAAGAATCGCCATGAGGGCACAAAAAAAAGCAGGGTTTATAAAACCCTGCTTTTAAGAAACCTTCTTTCATTAGTGGTTAATCAATTGATCTAAATATATCCTTAGGAGGATTGGGTCAAAAATATGGAAAGATTTTTTTGCATGGGACATGGCTAGCTTTAGTTTTGGACCCAATGATTAAAAAGGTCCAAATTGCATTAAGACTAAGCGATTTAGATAACACCAAAAAGTTTTTTGAATAAAACCCTTTTGTCCAAAGGGTACAAGCTAATCTAAATTTAACTTTTTAAGAAAGGCGGACGGGGTTTTGCCTTGGGACTTTTTAAAGGCATTTGTAAATTTAGATCTAGATAAAAATCCTGAAGATTGAGAAAGACTTTCCAAGGTATTATTTATTGCCTGTCCATTTTTCACCAAAAGCATGAAGTGCGTAATTCGGATTTCATTTTTCCAATCGTTGAATGTGATTTTGAGGTGATCGTTGAAAAAGTAGGTCAACTGGTGTTTGGGGATTTGTATTTCCAAAGACATTTGAGTCAAATTAAAACCGGGACGAATGCATGGATTGCCTACCAAATATTCTTTGATGGCTTCGGAGATTTCGGTCAATCTTTGGGGAGCTAAAAAAAACGAACTCGCCTTTTTGTTAAAGTGAATATCATTTTCCATTTCCGACTGCTCATCTCCTAAATTTTTTATCAGTTTTCCTAAGAAAGGGATTCCATACAGCTCTTTGGGGAAAAGTAAAATCGACAAATTAGAAAAGAAAAAGGAAGCCGTACTAACGTTGATCGTCATGATGACAAATTGATTAGATAATGCCACAGCTCCATACAAAAGATAAATTATTGAAATAATCAAATAAGGTAGGAACGTGAAGAATAAAAATAGCAAAAAGATGAAATACCAATTCCTATTCCACCTAATTTTGAAAGTTGGAATAAGGCTTTCATGCTGTTTTTTGACATGTCGAAAATACGTAACCGCACATAGGATGATGTAGATAAATACGTGAAAAGGCCTAAAGGCAAAATTAAGTTTAGATGAAATTAGTGGTTGGTCTATCATTATGACCTTTGACGTATTCCGTATAACCTCTTCGGCCATTTCCATTTTATAGTCAAATGGCGTGAGGATATGTGGAATTACATTCAGCAATAACACAAAAGCTGGCAAAAAATGTAGGTAGTCCCAAGCCCTAAGTCTTGCATCTCCACCGTTAAGAATCGTTCTAAAATAAAAGTATAAGATAGGACCTGAAAGAGCATAAAGGGGCATCGTATTAATAAATAAAATCGCCACCCAAAAAGGCGATTTCGAGTACACGATGGAGTGACTTCCTAAGCCATAAATACTATTAATCAGAAAAAAAATGATTAGATATATGTTAGCCCGATTGGTTTTATTGAGGAAAAATAATAAAACAAACGATATGATAATTGCTGCATTTGAAATGCTTAATAACATAGGCTGATTTTTTTAGTACTTAGGATTTCTAAATATTGCGAATCATTATTGGTTAACCAAAATAAAATATGATTTAAATCATGTTATTGGTCAACATTTAAAAACTCTGCACAGTGAATTGAAGGTGGATACCTCTATTAATTTCTCTCGACAATTTGTTGGTCTGCGATTAACTGCTTTTTAAGGATTTCATAAGGAAGCTTTTGTGGGCTCGTCTTATGTTCGATGGAAAGCACGGCGGCGGTGGCGGCCGACTGACCTAAAATCATAAAAACAGGTTCCATGCGAATCGAACCATAGGCAATGTGGGTACTGGACATGCACACGGGGACCAACAAATTAGCACATTCATTTTCTTTGGGAATGATGGATCCATAGGCAATCGAATAAGGCTTTAATGGAGCAACGCCGATGTCTCCTTCATTCTGCACAAAGCCCTCTTTAGTCACAAATCGCTGTGCATTATGGGCGTCCAATGCATAAGATCCCATTCCTACAGGAGATGGAACTTGAGTTTTTCCTAAAGCATCCGCTTCTTTCATGATGAATTCACCGCGCATACGTCGAGCTTCCCGGACGTAAATTTGATGTGGCCAACCGCCATTTTGGACAAATTCATCCTTAGCCAAACCCCAGGTTTTCATCTTTTCCTGGACTTCCGTTGGAACGCGAGCGTCATTTTGCAAAAAGTACATCAATCCCTTTTGGTATAATTGATGCTCCTTTAAAATCTGAGCTCTTCTGGCATACGAGGCTTCCGGATAATCATAATTTTTGCCAAGAAAATCCGTGCTGAAAGGACCATGATTATTGGTATCTGTTTTTCTATTGGGAATAAAATCAAATTTATCAAAAGTTTCGCGCCAGCCGCTCGCAAAAACACGCGCATATAGTTCATAGCGTGCAGGATCGTAGCCCACTGGTTTTGCAAAAGGAATTCGGTTGTCGGGGTGATTGCTCAAACACATGCGGTAACAATACGCTTGAATTTTATGATCTCCTGAACCATTAATCCCCGGTGATTCGGATGATATTTCGGGCAATAAGCCACTGCTCGGATCTCCAATAATTTTATAGGGACTGATTTTAGATTTAAAATAATGTCCATGCTGAAAAACACCTACTTGGACCCCATTCCATTGTTCTCCAAACATCGAATTAGCCTCCCGTCCCACATGGAAATTGACCCCAGCCAAAGCCATTAAATCTCCCTCATACGTGGCATCAATGAACATTTTTCCTTGATAGGTTTTTCCAGAAAGCATCTTTATTAACTGGATTTTACCATCCTTCTTTTTGATGCCATTTGAGCTTCGATCAAGCCATTCATTTCTAAAAATTTGAATGCCAAATTCCTTTGCGTAATCTTCAAAAATCTGTTCCGCAGCATGAGGTTCAAAAATCCACATCGTACGATTTACTCCGTCCATGGCCACGGTTCCTTGGCCTTTGTTGCCATATTCAGACTTTTTCTGCCACATCCAATTCGAATCCTTTTGATAATGCTGATAAACGCGTTGGTAAAAATCACGTGCTAATCCTCCAATCACTTCCTTGTTGCCCGTATCCGTAAAACCCAAACCACCCGAAGTCAAGCCGCCCAAATGCGTATCTGGACAAACAATCAAGACCGATTTCCCCATTTTTTTTACTTGGACTGCGGCAATCACAGCGGATGCGTTGCCCCCGTAAATAATCACATCGGCTGATTTGATTTGGGAGAAAAGTAAATAGGGCAACAATAGAATGAGTACAATTAGGTTTCGTTTCATTAGACTTTGAAGATTATACTTTTACGTTTAAATATAGATAAAATAACAAACCAAATCACAAGGTAAACAAACGCGCCAGCAAATGAAGCCCAGCGCAAATCAGTAAAATAGGGTTGAATTGCTTGTCGGTATACATACGAAATAAGCCCCAGCTCCGGATGTTCTGGATCTCCAGCTACAGGAATTTTAATCATATTCAAGGCCCTTGGGATTATACCTGAATAGAAAAAAACGAGCATCGGATTAACCCCAAAAATAACAAAAATAGACGTCCATTTTTTGATGTTTCTTTGCTCAATCAATTCGTGTAAAATTCCTGTCAATAAAAAAGCAAAGCCTGAAGAAACCAATACAAATGAACTGGTCCACAAGGATTTGTTAATCGGGAAATAAGGATCCCAACAAAGCCCAAAGGTTATGCAAACAAGTCCAATCAAGATTAAATACATACTTTTCCGCGCGTACGAATGCATCAAAATTTTACCTGCAAAAATACCGGATAAGCCGGTGGACAAAGCTGGAATGGTACTTAAAACTCCTTCGGGATCCCAGGTTTTTGAGGTGGCCCATAAATGTCCGGGCAATAAATAATGATCAAGCCAAGCGGCTAAATTTTTGCCCACTTCTACATTAGCCGCACCAAATCCGGGAACGGGAATTTGTGTCATCAACACATAATATACTATAAGGAAAAAGAGTCCCAAAGCCCCTAAAAGGCGTAGTGAGCAAAAATGATACAATAAACTGATGATAAAAAAGACGAGCGAAATTCGTTGAAGTACCCCAGGGATTCTCACATATGCAAAAGATTCAAAGCCGCCAAAACATAAAAATATGGTTAGCATAAATAGCCCAATGGCTACATAAAACTGTTTTTTAAATGAATAATTTCCTAGCAATAAAATCGTCATGATGGCCGTGTAAATTAATCGAATGGCCAACAGTCCCAGTCCTGATAAATCGCCTATTTTAATACGTGAAAAAAAAGCAAGCGCCATCCCCAATAAAAAAATCCGAAGGGTTCTTGTGATTAATTTTTTCCAGTCTAATGTTCGTTCTGGATTTGACAAAACCACTGAAATTCCAACAATAAATAAAAAGAAAGGAAAGACTAAATCGGTTGGGGTCCAACCATGCCAAGCGGCATGCTCGAGTGGGGAAAAAATGTGTCCCCAATCGCCGGGATTATTCACGATCGTCATCATCATGATGGTCAATCCACGAAGCACATCTACCGAAATAATTCTTGGTTTTTCCATACACAGATTTTCTATGCTCACATCATTTTACCCCAGATGCTGTTTAAATTCTAATGGTTTTAATTACTTTGATTTCGCCATTCATACGAACGCGTACGGAAGCCGAATTTTTAGATTTTATTACCACATTTTTTACTAGGCCTCCCTCCCATTGCATGGAAATCTCATATCCCCCGCGTGCTTTTAAACCGGATACTTTTCCTGAAGACCAGGCTTTTGGAACAGCAGGCAATAATTCAATTAGATCAGGAGTTGACTGTACTAACATTTCGGCAACCGCAGCTGAGCCCCCAAAATTACCGTCAATTTGGAAGGGAGGATGTGCGTCAAATAAGTTGGGATAGGTTCCTCCGCCTTTTTGATAATTTTTTTTCACCCCATCGGGTTCCACATATTTTAAGAGTTCGCGATACATTTTATACGCATGGTCGCCGTCTTTTAAACGTGCCCATAAATTGATGCGCCAACCTTTTGACCAGCCCGTTGTTTCATCGCCTTTAATTTCCAAGGTTTTTTTGGAAGCTGCGGCGATGGCTGGTGTCTGGTCCACTGTCACGTGGGTACCTGGATAAAGCCCATACAAATGACTTTGGTGGCGATGTTTGGGATCGGCATCGGCCCAGTCGTAATACCATTCTTGCAAGTTTCCTGCGGCACCGATTTGGTATGGCAACATCTTCGCCAATGCGTCCTCTAGCGATTTTTGAAAAGCCGGATCTTTCTTCAATATTTTTTCCGCTTGAATCATATCTAAAAATAATTCCCGAATCATGGCTAAATCAGCCGTTCCGCCATAACCCGTATCTCCTTTATAGCCCGCTGGCGTAATAAATTGATTTTCAGGCGAGGTAGAAGGTGAGGTAATTAAACGCCCTTTTGAATCTGGAATCAACCAAGCCAAGCAAAATTCGGCTGCTCCTTTCATTAAAGGATACGCCTTATCCGCCAAAAATTTCTTGTCTTGGCTAAACAAATAATGCTCCCATAAATGTGCAGATGCCCACGCACCTCCCATGGGCCAGTTGGCATTATTCGGATTTCCGATACCAAAATCACCCACGGGATTTGTCATCGCCCAAATATCTGAATTGTGATGGCAAGTCCATCCAGGCAAATTGTAAAAAGTCTTTGCGGTGATGCGGCCGGTTTTTTCAAGGTTCTCAATGAACGATAAAAAAGATTGATGCATTTCTGGAAGGTTGGTGTTCTCGGCCAACCAGTAATTTTCCTCGGCATTGACGTTCATCGTGTAATTACTCGACCAAGGCGGTTGGATATGTGGGTTCCACAAGCCCTGTAAATTAGCAGGAACTCCTTTTGTTCGAGAACTTGATATCAACAAATATCGGCCAAATTGGAAGTATAAAGACTCCAAATAGGGATCCGATTCTCCTTTGGCATAACGCTTTAAACGGTCATCTGTAGGCAAATCTGGTGCATTTTCAGTCCCTGCTAAATACAATGAAACCCGATTAAAAAAGGTCTGATAATCTTTTAGGTGGCGGGAGGTCAAATTTTGAATGCCTTTTACACTGGCCTCTTGAATTTGTTTTTGAACAATGGCATGATCATCGCGCCCCTGCGTGGCTGGATTTTTATCAAAGCCATTAAACGAGGTGGCTATGCTGACTAACACGACGGCTTCTGTGGCACCGGCGAGTGTTAAACTCGTATCTGTGCGCGACACTTTTCCATCGGTGGATTGCAATAAAACATCCGTCGAAAAGCGCGTACCTCTGTCGTCCAAAAATAAAAAAGAGTTTCCCTTTTTTCGCACATAATTAGGCTCTGCTCTGACCGGCGCCACCCCCTTAAAATGCAGGTGATTGATGGTGGAAGTGCCACTAAATTTGAGTTGGGAATTAAATCGAACGGTAAAATTCAATCCGTTTTTTTGTTGGCTCGTTAGGTGAATCACAAAGACTTTATCGGGATGTGAAAGAAAATATTCACGCTTAATTTTATTGCCGTTGACCTCATGATTAACCGTAGCGATGGCTCGTTCGAGATCCAATTCGCGGTAATAATTGGAGCTTTGATTAGGCTGAAAATCTAAGTATAAAGTCCCTAAAGGCGCATATGACTCGGAATACTTACCTTGTATTTTCCTTACTAGAGAATCTGCTAATTTATAATTTTCTGTTTTAGCGCTTCGCGAACACCCGGCAAATGCTTGTAGGCCTCTTTGTTCATGTAAGGATCCACTGGCTCGCCAGACCAAAGCGTCAAATCATTTAAGAAAATTTTATCCGTGTCCGTTCCACCAAAAACCGTGGCTCCTTGTGTTCCATTTCCTAACACCAATGCCTCCTCAAAATACTTCGCTGGTTTGTTATACCAAAGTTTAAGTTTTTTAGGTGTCGCTAGGGCAGCAGGCTTTGGAGCCGCAGCTAATGATAGCGGAAATAAAATAGCAACGACCAGGTAATTGATCATTTTCATGCGGTGTATCGATTAATTTTTTAATTAGAATATCTTTGGGGGTAAGGGGGGTAATTTTAACTTTACTAACTTTCTAAAAGTTAGTAAAGTTGGAAATTACAAAATTAAATTTCAACCAAATATGTTACCGAAAATCCCTATAAATTCAGTGCTTTTAGTTTGGCCAAACCTGTTTTTGCCACCAGCAAAGCGTCTTGTTGGTACAACGTTTTGTTAAATAACTCAAGAGATAAAATGACAGGTTGGGACGAAGGTTTCAACAAGCCCACGATCTTTTTAATAGGTGCTTCGCCGTCGCCCGCATAAATGCGGTCTGCATCGGTAATGACCCCAGGTTTCATGGTCGTAACGTAATCGTTGACGTGGAACACTTCAATCGCATTTTCGCCCACTAGGTGCAAGCAATCATGGCTAGATTCTCCTTTGTAAATATGAAACACGTCGAGTAGTAGTCGGGCAGCGGGGTGGCCGGCTTCTGCGGCAACAAATAATACATCAGCTACGCGGTTCAGGTTTTTGGAATGGCCCCACATTTCTAGTTGGGGAATCACCGACATCGATACCCCGAGGTCCAAAATGGTTCGGTAGCGTTCTGCGACACGGCGAAGGTCTAATCCCGCTTCTTTGGTGGCACCCATCGGAGGAGCCGCGGTACGGTGGCAACCTAATTGGGCCAGAAGATCCATCTCGCGTTTCAATTGCTCAATTCCTTTGTTGCGGGTAGTTTCGTCGTCGACAATCCACTGAGCAAAGCCGATGGCATTTTGAACTTTGATACCAAGGTCGGCAATGCGCTTGCGTGCATCTGCGATGGTTCCTCCCGACTTAAGGTAGGTTTCCAGGGTGGGTACCCAAATTTCACAATGTTTATATCCGGCTTGGGCGGCTACTTCGAGTTCCTTGATGAAGCCCAGTTTTTGGCCCATGATGGTACTCATGTTGAGGGAAAATTCGAATTTTTGTTTAGCCACAACAGAGCTATTGGCTAACGAATTAGATTTTGCTTCTGTTAGGGAAGGAATAAGCGCCATTCCGGCGGCGGTTCCAGACGCTTTAATTAGCGCACGACGACTCATTTGCATCATAATTTATATAGGTTTGATGCAAATTAAGTATAATTAAAAAGAACAAAAAATAATTTTACTCTTGATACGATTCGCCGGCCTTAAAACTATTCTCGATCCCTTGCAGGCTTGGGTTGTCAAAGACTTCGCCGCCGTTGTATTTGAAGCGCGTGGGCTCCTGGCCCATCGCTTTTCGGTGCCATTGATATCCCTCCTGTGAAGAATAATGACACACAAAAGATTTGCGGGTCAGTAGCGGATTGATGATGGGATCACCGCCATGAACTAATGAGGCGTGCCAAATGAGTACATCTCCTTTTTTGATCAACAAAGTCTCCTTTTTCAGTTTTTTTTGCGCACACAGATTGTCTAAATAGATGGCAAAATCATCCGGATTTTTTTTGGAATGTTCATTGTAAAAGATGCCATTCCCAAATTTAAATTTCTTGATTTTATGAGATCCGGCAAAATAATAAAGAGGGCCGGCATCTGCCTGTACGTCTTCCAAAGGAATCCAGGCGGCGGCCAAATGGCTAGGTATTTGCGAAGTCACGTAGGGAAAATCCTGGTGGGTGGCTTGTTGGCTCCCATACAAAAACGTCAAACTCTGCATCGCCACAGGGGTCTGATTAAAGATCGCTTGTAAAAAACCGACGATTCCGCTGTGCAGCATGAGTTTTTTCCCGTACACCGACTGGTTATGGAAATCATTGATTTTGACGTAGCGGCCCATTAAAATATCCATGGGAACGGCAGAAATGGGTTGGACTGGATTTTTTACATACTCAGGCAAGTCGATGCGAATTTCAGTATTGTATTGGTCTTTGTGTTGGACTAGCTCATCCACATCCTTCATGTAGAAATCAATCAGATTTTCGGGGATGATATTTTCCAGAATCACGTAGCCATTTTTCTCCCAAAAAGTCAGTTTTTCTTGTAGGTCAAAAGGCAAATGATCTGAAAAAGTGTATTGATTCACAAAGTCGGGAATATCAGCCTCAGCCACATCGATCCAAGGCAGGTTATTGGGATCAAAATTTTCAGGAAACGTTTTAAATGTATTTTTTACAAATTCCTTTAGCTTATTTATCATGGTTTTTGGTTTTCAAATATTTTCCTTTTTCTAAGGTATTAATATAAAAGATACTAAAATAATTTTACTTATTTTGGCCGTAGTAAGCATCTTTTCCATGCTTCCTAGTAAAATGTTTGTTTAAAATATAATCCGGGAAATTCGCTGAAGGATTTAGCATTAAAGTGTGGTATGCCATTTCAGCACATGATTCCAAAGCTACAGCATTTTCTAAAGCCTTAAAAATTGTCTTTCCCCATACAAAGGATGCATGACCAGAAAGCAGACAAGCAGGTATATGTAAAGGATTGATTTTGTTGGTTAAAAAATAGTCAACGAGCGTGGATCCGGTTGTTTTTTCATATCCTTCTTCAACTTGCACTTTAGTCAAAGGAGGCAAACATGGAACATCCCCAGAAAAATGATCCGCATGAGTCGTGCCTAAAGCTGGAATAGATTTACCCGCTTGGGCCCATGCAGTAGCCCAGGGCGAATGTGTATGAACAATTCCGCAAACGTCGGAAAAGCCTTTATATATCTCCAAATGGGTTAAAGTATCTGAAGAAGGTTTTAATTTAGAATCAATCACCTTGCCCTCCAGGTCCACCAACACCATATCTTGCCAAGTTAATGTATCATAAGCCACTCCACTTGGTTTAATAGCCATGATGTCCGAAGCTCGGTCTATCGCTGAAGCATTCCCCCAAGTCAACACCACTAATTTGTGCTGCACGATAGCCATATTAATTTCAAAGGCTTCTTTTTTCAAATTTTCTAACATGACTCTTCCCATTTATGTACTAAACCTATATCCGTCATCACGGCTGTTGGCGTGAAATTTAAAGCGTTCATTTTTTGACGATACGCCAAAATATCATTGGGCCTACCCCATCTTTCTGGACAAACTAAACAAGTATTCATTCCTTTTAATTGACGAACTATCTCGGGATTTAACGGCAACATCGTATTCGTATCAATCCAAACCCAATCTACCTTGGAAGCATAATGATTGACCAATTCAATAGGTTCATCTTCAGAATAACGTATAGCTATTGCTCGCTCACCAGCTCTAGATGCTCGGTAAATATATGGAAACTCGACGTCCAACAAAAAATGTCTGTCGATCCCCCTACTCCTCACCGCCTTAAGTACATCCGATTCTATCCCAGCTTCTTTAATGTTAAGAACCAATAAACCATGTTGGTATACATCTAAATAATCTTCCAAAAAGTCTCCGCCAACATACGGATCATGGTGTAAAATCAACTTACTTCCTTGGGCCCGAATGTCAATTTCACATCCATATTTCTTTGGAATTTTCTTAAGATCTTGAACCTTATTTACCCTGTGAATAACTATTTCCATACTCATCTTTTCCCTTGTTTTATATCGTTCCGCAATTGGAATATATAAGCAAATGTTCTTTTAATCAGTTTATATTTACCCTTTAAATTACCTCCGCCTTTGGCCTCCCCGAACTCTCGCTTGGCGAAAAATACAGGAAAAGATTGAATTTTCATTCCCAATCGATTGGCAACAAATAGCACGTATAAATCCAAAGAAAAATCATGTGGGGCAACATCTAAATGTTTCATAAAACTACGGTGAAACATTTTAGGCTGGGCATTAACATCCCATAGTTTTGATCCCAATAAAAAAGACGAAATCACCGACATAGAAGCAGTAAAAAATACATCAAATAATCCCCTACCATTTCGTTCTCCTTTTACGATTGTTTGACCCGAATTTAAAATGGTGCCAAACTGATCAAAAGCAATAATTACATCCTTAGGATCTGTTTGCAAATCGGCATGAGTCCACGCTAAAACTTCCCCTTGCGCTAAAGATAATCCTTGTAAAATTCCATATCCATAACCTTGATTTATGGGAACATGCATCAAATGGGCAAAGGCATTTTCTGGCTTGGCCAACAATGTTTTAAAAATTTCTTGAGTCCCATCTGATGAGCCATTGTCGACAAAAATAAATTCCACATCTTCCCGAGCCCCGCAAGCTTCTCTGCAAACCTGAACCAAATTAGGCAAAGACCCAGACTCATTATAACACGGAATGACGATGGACAATTTTTTCATCTTGGGTTAAATTCGCCTTTTAAAATATTCCAACCAATATTGATATGTGGTATAATCCTGAGGGGTGCCCCAACAAATATACTGGTCCACTTCGCAGGCTTGAATATTAAGCCCCGCCCGCATCGCAAAATCTGCAGCTACGTCTACATAAAACTCATGATTAATTCGCTCATTAGCTTGCACCATCGCCTCCACAGCCTCGAAAAAATATTTCGCCTTTTTAAAAGTAAATGCCCCTATAACCGCGTGATCATTCATCGGTGTTTCGCTCAAAGGAATTTTACACAATACGCGCTTGGCACGAACTGAGTCTTGGAAAGTCTCAACCCAACCATACATTTTCGGGTTTTGTAGTACTGCAGGATTATTTCTAAAAGTCCAAATCCAGCCATCCACTTCTTCATCTAAAAATAAACGTTCCATTTCAGATACTGAAAAAGTCATGTCATTGTCTGATGCGCCAATCGTTAAAATCGCATCATCAGGAATATAATCTCGCGCCGCGAGGCAAGTAATCGCTTGGCCCTCCGTCAAATGGTCTACGGTAACAATAATAGCGTTTGGAATATATTTTTTAATTTTTTCCTCCATCGGGTATTTTTCCAAATGGCTTTTTCGGCAAACAAAAATATAACGATCTGCTTTTGGTAAGGCTTGGCACGCGCGAATAACCATAGGCAATCCATCCACTTCAATAAAGGGTTTTGGGATTTGGTAGCCGGCATCAACATAGCGCTGACCTTCACCAGCCATCGGAATTAAGTTAACTCGCATATATTCTTGTATGGGTTTCGCCTTCAATTCGAAATAAGGCCAATTCTCCGCAATTTATTTCATTTATTTCAATTGGCATATGAATGGCCTCTTGAATAAAAGATTTATTTTTAAATGAGGCTATGCTTACATGAGGCAACCAATGCTTTCCTACAAAAGGAAAGCCGTAATTCTGATGTGAAATTTTAAAAGGTCCACTCCATTCATTTGGATACTCAACGAGCTTTAAGATATATGGTTTTAGCCCCTCCGCTAAATCCAATTGAAGTATTTCCCAATCCAATGTTTTTTCTAATCCAATCGTTAAAGTGTCACCACCGGTCACCGCATCATTTTCAAAAACAAACCATTCTGCTGATTTGAAAATAGGAGCATCTTTTTTTATTAGCGATGCATATTCTACTTCTTTTTGTTTTTCCCCATAGAATAAAAAAAGGGTTGCATGAACAGGGTGATGCAAATAAGTAGCGTCTGGCTCTACAAGTTCAGCTTTTTTTTTCCATGAAAGAACTAGCTCTTGGAATTCATTTCCTGGAACCCAAAAATAGCCATACTTTACAAGTTCAGCGTTCATGTTTTGTTAAATATCTTTATATCGAATTCTTTGATCCTTGGTTAATGCCGGGATCAATTTATTTTCAAAAAATCTGAAATTATGTTTTTCTACATGTCCTGGATCTAATTTAAACCAAGCATGAATTGGCAAATCTAGTGCTTTGCCAATCAAAGCCCTAATAACTACATTATGGGTCACGATAGCTATTTTATTCTTGGGGGTAATTTTAGCAATAAATTTTTCTATGCGCTCCGCTACATCTTGTTGGGACTCCCCGCCACCAGGAAATTTAGGGTCTTCATTGCGGTCCCAAGCCTCCACAAGTTTAGGAAATTTTTCTGCTAAATCAGAAAAAAAGAGACCTTCAGCAGATCCATAGTTAATTTCATTTAATAGAGGTTCTTGAATTTTATGGTACCCTTTTAATGCCGTGCCCGTTGATATAGTTCGCTGCAAAGTCCCCGTATAAACAGAATCAAATTCATCAGTTGGTATCTGATTAGATTCTAAGGGTAAAATATCTGGATTTCTTCCTACCCCTAAAAATGAACCATCATTAAGTGGTGTTTTTCCGTGCCTGATGAATGACAAAATAGGTAGCGTTTCATTTAAATTTTTATACCAAATACTTAAGTCTTGAATAAATTCTTCCAATTGTTCAAAAATCAATTGGGGCTCTAATTGCTGATCGTATTTCCAAAAGTGTAACGCTAAAAAAAATTGTGTGTGTCTTTTAAACGAGGGATTTAGTTGGCCAAATTCCTCCGATAGTTCCTGTGCAGAAAACCGCTGATTTGTTTGTCTAATGATTTTTATCAAATTCAACATTAGAAATTTGATTACATGGTAGGCATATTCCTTTTGATGCCTTTCATCCATATCATGCGTAAATTTCTTTTCTGTAATGGAATTAGTTGAAAAATCATACGCTCGATAGCTAATTTTTTGACTTTTTAAATCATCCAAATAGGCCTCCATTCCTCGTCTAGTTCCGATCAAATCTTCAATTTGGACTCCTTTTGCAGAATAAATATCCTTTAGGTTTTTGCCGAATTCAGCTGGGAAATATTCCCAATCAAGGCATGTAAAAGGACTTTCAATCACGTGTTTGCGATGGCCTTCCACATCGTAAATCATGAGGTGAAAAACAGCTGTTTTTTCGTCATTAAACTTAAGTGGCCCAAAACTTAAGTTTAACTTTATTTGATATTCAGGCAGAAAAATATCTTCCCCCTTAATGGTGCCCGCTTTTTCTTCGATCTCTTTAAAGACCGGTTGGGTTAAATGGTCTACGATGACAATAATATCGATGTCACTAATTAATCTAAGGTCAGTAGCAGATTCAAATGAGCCAACAAAAGTAATGGAGATGACACTCTTAACTTCTGAAATACACTTGACAAGGGTCTTTTTGATTTGAACTTTTATCTCCTCAATATTTTTCATATTCGCCGGATGTTTGGAGAAGCATGATATTTTTGATTGGATTAGGAGCGCTGAGAATAAAACTTCCTGAAACGACAGACTCTACATTTAAATATTTAACGGTCGTTTGATTGACGCCCCCATCTAGACAAATTTCGAAATTTTGGCGATTTGCATGTTGATTTAACTCGTCTATCCAAGGAAGGATTTCCATATCAAATTTTTGACCTGAAAACCCTGGCTTGGGAATAGCTAGAAGTAACACATGTTTAACATATTCTAAAAAAGGATAAATTGATTCCAGCTTTTCGCTTATCCCAACAGCAATACCTGCTTTGACCCCAGCACTTTCAATTTTTTTAATTACCTCCTGAACATTTTCGTTGATTTCGGCATGAATATAAATGATGTTCACATAAGGTAAAAGATCATCAAGCCAAATAGATGGTGTTTTTGACATAATATGAACCTCTATTTTCTTTTTTTGCCAGTAGGCGCGAACGACCTCAGCGCGATATGCTTTAACGTCTTTGCAGGTAGGGTTGAAGGATTTGTCAACAATATCAATATGAATAAAATCTGAAATATTAGAAATTCGATCATAAATTAATTTAATATCCTCAACTCCGTCCGCATAAATCGCAACACCTACTTTTTTAAATTCTTTAAATGAAAATTTTCTATGAAGTAGGTAGGACAAAATGAAAAATAAACCAGCGATTAAAAAACGAGAGGCTTCCATAGGTAAGCCAAAATAGATTAATTTCTGCCTAAAAAAATATTGAACCAAATAAGAAACAGATGAAATAAGGGTAAAATATAGAAGAGCTCGTTGTCTTTTTGGTTGGGCTATATGAAAATTAAATCGAATATTTAACCCAAAAGCTGTTATCAAGCCCACAATAAATGAAAGCGCTAATGAGAAAAAGGATGAAATATTAAACGAAATTAAAGCGCGTCCTACAAAAAGCTCCACCAAAAGAGAGATGATTCCAAAGGCAATATAAAGCAATAAAAAGCGATATCGATAAAATAAATAATTGAATGAATGCATTCGGGAGCCTTTCAAGTGTATGATAGCTACAAAAATAATTGATTTTAGAGAGAGACCCTATTTTGAAGGAGATATTTATTTAGGAGTATGATTAACGCCAACAAAATCAAATTAATTCCTATTTTTACCCTATGATTCTTAGGACAGAAAATCTGGTTAAAAAATATGGTGCCCGATTGGTTAATGACCATATCTCATACCAAGTAGCTCAAGGGGAAATTGTGGGCTTGCTGGGCCCTAACGGTGCCGGAAAAACCACTTCCTTTTATATTGCTACTGGTTTAGTTAAACCCAATTCCGGCAAAGTATTTTTAGATGATTTGGATGTAACCAGCTTGCCCATGTACAAGCGAGCACGCTTGGGCATTGGCTATTTGGCCCAAGAAGCCTCCGTTTTCAGAACCTTATCGGTGGAAGAAAATATCCTTGCCGTCCTTGAAATGACAACGCTTTCGAAATCCGAACAAAAGGAAAAAACCGAAAGTCTTCTCGAAGAATTCTCCCTTACGCATGTGCGAAAGAGTTTAGGCCAAGTACTTTCTGGGGGAGAACGCAGGCGCACTGAAATTGCCCGAGCACTGGCCGTTGACCCGAAATTCATCCTATTAGACGAGCCCTTCGCCGGAGTTGACCCCATTGCCGTGGAAGAAATACAAAGTATTGTAGCCAAATTAAAATATCGAAATATTGGCATTCTAATCACCGATCATAATGTGGACGAAACTTTATCCATCACGGATCGAGCTTATTTACTTTTTGAAGGTCGTATTTTAAAAGCTGGTACTCCGCAAGAATTAGCCGATGATGAGCAGGTTAGGAGGGTTTATTTGGGGAAGAATTTTAAGTTAAAGAAAAATTAGGTAAGAGGTATTAGGTAAAAGGTAATAGAAAAAAATATTAGTTAATAGGTATAAGTAAATGAAAAAGGAAACTCAAGCGATTCATGCGACTAATCTAGTGGACGAAACCGCTGGAGCTATTGCCACCCCTATTTTCTTAACAACTACATTTACCCGTGATACAGATGGGGGCTATCCCAAAGGACATATGTATTCTCGGAATTCAAACCCCAATCGCGATGCCCTTGAAAATGGTTTAGCTATTTTAGAAGGAGGAGCTAAAGCCTTTGCCTTTGCTTCAGGTTTAGCTGCGGTTTCTGCCGTTTTTCAGTGTATGAAATCTGGCGACCATGTGCTAATGCCATCCGTAGGTTATTATGCCTCCATGAAATTAGCCGATGAAATCATGGGACCTTGGGGCCTACAAATGAGCCAAGTGAACATGGAAGATTTGGATGCCATTCGGGCAGCGATCCAGCCAAATACCAAACTAATTTGGATCGAAACTCCTGCGAATCCCCTTCTTGGAATATCCGATATTCAGGCTATCTCTACCCTCGCTCATTCACTGGGAATATTCGTTGGCGTAGACAATACCATCGCCACGCCCATTTTACAAAATCCCATTTCTTTAGGTGCCGATATCGTTATGCATGCTACCACTAAATACATTGGTGGGCATTCCGACGTGCTCGGAGGAGCAATTATTGTGCGGGATGATGATGAATGGTCTGCGCGTTTAAAACGGGTACAAATTCTCATGGGCGCCACCCAAAATCCCCTGGATTGTTATTTATTAGCCCGAGGTCTGAAAACTCTTCCACTGCGCATGCGGGAACACTCCGCCACTGCATTAGCGCTGGCCCAACGTTTGGAAAAACATTCCGCTATCGAGCAAGTGCATTATCCAGGCTTACCCTCGCATCCACAGCATGCACTGGCCAAGCGCCAAATGCCCCATGGATTTTCTGGAATGATCTCCATTCAAATAAAAGGTGATGAAGCAAATGCGCGTAGAGTAGCTTCAGAATTGAAATTATTCCAACAAGCCACCAGTCTAGGTGGAGTGGAATCATTAGTTGAACATCGCCGATCTATTGAAGGTCCCGATAGTAAGACTCCCGGTAATTTACTCCGATTGTCCATCGGTTTGGAACACGTAGATGACCTATGGGAAGATTTGAATTCTTCCCTTATGCCCAAAAAATTATAAAGACAAATTAAGATTTATTAAATACGCATTGAAAGGCTTTGTGTAATCAAAACCATTTTCATGCACTTTGATCATGTGATCAAGGCCTTGGTTAATCTGAACAATGGGAATTAATATTCCTGCGTTTGGATTACTATCTGATCGTAAATACACGACATGTCCACGGGTAGTTTTTTCCAAAACGCTTAAGTTCAAAATTTTATATTGCCCAATTTGAGGGTCTATTTGATATTGCTTTTCCAAGGTTAATTTCTGCCCATCAGCTATTTTCAATTTCCTTAATGTCAAATCATTAATTTCATAAGGGAAATGGTATAAGCCTGCATTGGATAATAGATATGAATCACGAGAAGTTAAAATATAATTAGCCGACTTTTTAAACAAAAAAGCATTACTCGCATCTAATTGAACTCTATTTTTTAAATCATATAGCCGCTTTTGGGCATTTGAAAAAGAGAAAATTCCAAATAGAACCGCCGGAATTAAGCCATAAACGGGCTTCATTATTGCCTTGTTCTTCAGGTCAATGACCAGCATTATATATAAAATGACTAATAAAAAAGCTCCGTATGTATAAAATCGATCGGCCAATAATACTTGAAGAGCCGCTTCCCCTCCATCTGAAACTCTACCAATGGCTATTAAAGCCCCAGTCAATAAAGTTTGAACAAATAAGAATAGGGGGAATAGTCTCGCCGAAGGCTTTGAAACAGATTTTTCAGAAATAGTTTGCCATAAAAATTGAGCACAATAGGCTATAATAAAAACCCCAATCATCCAGGCGATAGCCACATTATGTTTTAAAGAACTTCCCAGATAAACCAAAATGCCCTTTACAAACAAATAGATCTTTTCTACATAATCGGTTTTTGAAATATTCGAATGATCCCCCACATAATCATGAAAATAAAAGACAAAAATAAGTACCATCAATAGGACAAAAATTACCCTAAACTTCGATTTAGTAAAAAATAAATAACACGAGGCCCATAAAATAAACACAAGGCCTTCCGTAGAAACAAATGGGTATAATAAAGCCATAATTAAAGGCCAAATATGACTAGGTTTATAAATTAGCCCATAACTTATTAATACCAAAAATAAAATGGATGATAAGTGTTGTAAAACTCCGATTAACCCATAATTATCTAAATTTCCATTAACAGAAAATAATAAGATTGATACGCCTACTAAATACCAAGTTGACATTTGCTCTCGCTTCAAATACCTAAAAATTATCCATAAAATGGCGATCGATTGGAGATTGGCTAACATGATGATTACTTTAAAATTAATAATCCCAATCATTTTATAGTATAAAACCAAAAGTGTCCTTGAAAAAGCAATTCGATGAATGTAACTATGAAAAGCGAAAATATTACCTAACCGTTCAGACCATGAGATTTTATCAAATTTTTCGATAAGGTCTAAGTAAATAATATCATCGCCCCAACTAGGGAAATTGACTACAAACTTGTTCAACAAAAAGAAATGAATGACAGCTGGAATTAAAATAAGAACTCCCAGAAAAATATTGCGCTGTTTGGCCATTTTTAGAAATAAATTTCAAAAGCAAAATAAACTATATTTTATCAGTTTATTGGCGAGATCAATTAAATAAGCGGAATTATTTAATTTACCTTTATAAAAAATATTAGGTCAACATGCTTACCGCAAAAAAAAATTGGAAATTTTTACCTTCTCCCAGTCCCATAGCCATAAACCAGTTACAGGAAGAATTAAAAACAACTAAAAATTCCTACTTCCTTTCTTTAATGGTCAATCGAGGCATTCTTACTTTTGACCAGGCGAAACATTTTATGGTTCCTTCTTTGGCTGACCTACCTGATCCCTTCCTGATGCAGGACATGGAAATCGCGGTTGAACGCTTGGCGCTTGCATTAGAAAATGGTGAAAAAATACTCATTTATGGCGACTACGATGTGGACGGGACCACTTCTGTCGCTTTAGTCTATGGATATCTAACAGAAATTTTAGGGGCAGATGCCGACTACTATATCCCCGATCGTTATAGTGAAGGATATGGCGTGTCCCAAGCGGGAGTCCAATATGCCTATGACAATGACTATAGCCTAATCATCTCCTTAGATTGCGGCATCAAAGCCCATGAACGAGTTGATTGGTGTAACGAAATGGGCATCGATTTTATCATTTGTGACCACCATTTACCTGAAGAAACCATCCCAAAAGCCATTGCCGTATTAGATCCCAAAAGGGTCGATTGCGCATATCCTTTTAAAGAATTAACGGGTTGCGGAGTCGGGTTTAAGCTTTTATGCGCCTTTGCTCAAGCCAATGGGCTAGACATGGACCCCATTTTTGAGCGATTGGATTTATTGGCCTGCTCGATAGCCGCCGACATGGTTCCAATCACGGGAGAAAATAGAATTTTGGCTTTTCATGGACTGGTCAAACTAGGCGCAAATCCAAGTCCCGGACTTGCTTATTTATTGCAAAAGGCCAACAAAAAAGCTCCGATTCAAATTACCGATATTGTCTTTTCCATTTCACCGATCATCAATGCCGCGGGTCGAATGGAACATGCCCATGGAGCGGTGAAGTTATTGTTGGCCTCCGACCTCATCGAAGCTCAAATGCTCGCCGAAGCGGTCATTCAACAAAACCTAGAGCGCCGAGTGGTCGAAAAAGAAATCGTCAGCCAAGCGCTTTCCTTATTTGAGACCAACACATTTCTGCAAACCGCCAAAAGCACCGTGCTATTTCAAGTCGGTTGGCACAAGGGGGTCGTCGGCATCGTCGCCAGTAAAATCCAAGAATTTTATTTTAGACCCACCATTATTTTAACTGAGTCGCATGGCCAAATTGTCGGCTCTGCCCGATCGGTCAAAGGTTTTGATATTCATGCCGCTTTAGAAAAATGTGCCGATTTGCTGGCTCAATTTGGCGGACATACCCACGCAGCAGGATTACACCTAAAACCAGAAAACTTGCAGGCTTTTATTGAGCGCTTTGAGGCGCTCGTGCAAATTGGATTGCCAACGGGCGAGTTGAGGGCTGAGTTGACCGTCGACTTGCAAGTACCTTTGGAAGCCATGACGCTCTCCTTTTACGATCAATTATTATCCCGGCTTTCCCCTTATGGTCCGGGCAATATGATGCCCAATTTTCTAAGTGGCCCTATTTATTTAACTAAGGCGCCATTCATTATGAAGGAGGATCATTTGAAATTACATGTGGCCTCTTCGCCTACTGGTGCAGCTTGGGAGGCCGTGGGTTTTGGAATTCGCAAAGATTTTTACGAAGACCTTTTAAACCACTACGAAAAGCAGCGCGCATTCCAAATGGTTTATCATGTGGAAGTTAATGAATTTCGAGGTGATCGAAATTTGCAATTAAGGATTTTAGATATTTCAGATATCTAAAAATAAGGCGTAATTTTGAATTTAAGTTAAAACTTAATGCCAATGAGACTAATTGTTACGGGGTCTATGGGCCTAATCGGTTCGGAAGTAAGTGAATATTTTCTGCAGAAAGGATGGGACGTACATGGAATCGATAATAATCAGAGAGCCGTGTTTTTTGGGATGCAAGGAGATAATTCGTCCAATAAGGATCGATTAAAAAAATATGGCCCGTCGTATCAATTGCACAATACCGTCGACATTCGAGATCGCCAAGCTATTTTAGATATTATCCCGGCCATTAAACCGGATGCCATTGTTCATACCGCGGCCCAACCAAGCCATGACCGCGCAGCATCGATTCCCTTTGAGGATTTTGATACCAATGCCGTGGGAACTTTCAACTTATTAGAATCCCTTCGTCGCTACGATACCAATGTTCCTTTTGTGCATTTGTCGACCAATAAAGTATATGGGGATGCTCCGAATTTGATCAAAATGAAGGAGTTGGAAACCCGTTTTGACTATGATGATCCCACCTACTTCGAAGGTATTTCAGAAAGTTTTAGCATCGATCAGTCCAAGCACTCGTTGTTTGGGGCATCTAAGGTATCTGCCGATATTACGGTACAGGAATATGGACGTTATTTTAATATGCCAACCGCCTGTTTACGAGGAGGTTGCCTAACAGGGCCCAATCATGCTGGGGTTGAATTGCATGGCTTTTTAAGTTATTTGATCAAATGCAATATCGAGGAAAAGGAATACACCGTTTTTGGATACAAAGGAAAGCAGGTGCGCGACAACATCCATTCCTATGATGTGGCTCGGTTTATCGAGGAGTTTTTAAAGGCTCCACGCATCGCTGAGGTTTACAACATCGGTGGGGGTAAAGGTAATTCGGTTTCCATTTTAGAGGCCTTTGAGTTAATTGCCAAAATTTCTGGCAAGCCCATGAAATATACATATCTTGATCAAAATAGAATAGGCGATCACATCTGTTATTACAGTGATTTGAAAAAAATGAAAGCCCATTATCCAAATTGGGATATCACCAAATCGCTTGAAGACGTGTTTGTAGACATTTATACGCGCTACATGGAAACAGCTCAATCATGAAAATATTAATTACAGGTGGCTGCGGGTTTGTTGGCTCAAATTTAGCCATCCTCTTCAAGCAATATTATACAGATTCAGAAATCTATTGCTTAGACAATCTTTCTAGGCGGGGATCTGAAATTAATCTACAAAAAATACTAGCACAGGGCATTCATTTTGTCCATGGAGATGTGCGCATAAAAACAGATTTGGAGCGCATTCCCGCTGTGGATGTGGTCATCGATGCAGCGGCTGAACCCTCCGTTTTAGCGGGAACAATTCCTGGGGAGCTGGAGAATTTAATTGACACTAACCTGAATGGCACCATCAATACCTTGTATTTTGCCAAAAAACATCAGGCGGCTTTCATCTTTTTATCCACGTCTCGTGTATATCCATATGACCGCTTATTGGACGTTTCTCTAAGGTCTAAACCCAATCGCTTTAATCTTTCTGACGCACAATCCATGCCAGGGATTTCATCAAAAGGATTAACAGAAGACTTTCCATTAACCGGTTTAAGGTCCTTATACGGAGCCACTAAATTGGCCTCCGAATACCTCATTCAAGAATTTGCACATAATTTTAATATCCCGACGGTCATCAATCGATGTGGGGTGTTGAGCGGGCCTTATCAAATGGGGAAGATTGACCAAGGCGTTATTGTGCTATGGATGGCCAGGCATTTTTGGAAAGGCTCTTTGTCTTACATTGGGTTTGATGGGCAGGGCCAACAAGCACGCGACGTGTTGCATGTACGCGATTTATTCCGTTTGGTCCAATGGCAAATATCCCATTTGAGTTTACAAAAAGGGCAAATATTTAACGTGGGTGGCGGTTTAGAACAAACCATTTCCTTAGCCGAATTAACCGACGTTTGTTCGCAGATTACGGGAAATACAATATCCATTTCTCAGACCGCTGAAAATAGACCTGGAGATATTCCGATCTATGTAACCGACAACACCAAAATCACCGAGTTTAGCGGTTGGCGCCCCGAAATCTCCGTCCCAACACTTTTATCCGAAGTGTACGATTGGTTTAAACAAGATGAGGCCATGTTGAAACCTATTTTATCCTAAGACATGAAACTAAGTGTTGTCATTCCTGCATACAATGAAGAAGGCTCGATCCAAGAGACCTTAACTTCCTTATATGCGGCGCTTTCGGCAGCCGAGGTCGATCATGAAATTGTGGTGGTCAACGATAATTCCAAGGACAAAACCTTAGAAATACTGCAAGCGCTTCAGAAAGAAATACCCACCTTAGTACACTTCACAAATCCTGGGCCTAATGGTTTTGGTTATGCGATTCGCTACGGTTTGGACCGATTTACAGGAGAATGTGTCGGTGTCATGATGTCGGACTTATCCGATGATCCGGCCGATTTAATTGCCTTTTACCGACTCATGGTGCGCGATAATTTAGACTGCGTGTTCGGCTCTCGCTTTATGAAAGGCTCCGCAGTTTACGAATACCCCAAACATAAATTGGTCATTAATCGGGTTGCCAATTGGCTCATCAAGGTTTTAGTCGGCATCAAATACAATGACTTTACCAATGCCTTTAAAATGTATAGAAAACATACCATTGATGGGCTAAGACCATTTTTGGCAGCTCACTTCAACTTAACCATTGAATTGCCATTAAAGGCCATCATTCGAGGTTATTCTTTCGGTATATTGCCAAATTCTTGGAGAAATAGAAAAGCGGGAGAATCCAATTTAAAAATCAAGGAAATGGGTAGCCGGTATTTATTTATTTTACTTTATATACTGATAGAAAAATACTTATCAAGAAATGATTATTTGAAAAAAAATTAAATTAAACCCCTAAAAAATGAAATTCATTACACACGTCCCGGCAGCCATCTTAGCCTTTTTATTCTTATTGGGTGGCCTCAGTTTCTTTTTACCATTGTTGCCTGTGCCAGCCATGACTGGAAATTCATTAACCTTTTTCAACCTTTTAGGAACAACAGGTTATATGGCAGTCGTCAAAATATTGGAAATTATAGGAGGTGCCTTAATCATCTTGCCCACAAAGCGTGCCTTAGCAACCGTCATTTTAGCACCTATTTCGGTGAATATTTTCCTTTTTGAAGTTTTTATGATCGGGATTCCTGGAATTGGAGTTGCACTCGTCGCATTGATAGGCATTTTGATTTACCAAGAAAAACAAAAATTTATGGCATTGGTATAAGGCCTGAATAGGCAAAGGACTTACGTAAATTAGCCTAGCAAAAACTTTTTGAAACCTTCAAAATCCGTCCCCAACAGGATGGATTTTTTTTGCTTGTCCAGCAACTCAGATAGTCGCAAGGGAACAGGAACTTTTCCGCCGATCACCGCCTCGACAGTTGGCAAAAATTTAGCATAATGGGCGGTCGATAAAACCACTCCGGTAACCTTCTCCCCACTCTCTTTTTGATATTGCAAAAGTCCATCATACCCCACTGCCGTATGTGGGCACATGATATAACCCGTTTTTTCATACACCTCCGACATTCTATTTTCCGTTTGAACATCGTCGGTAAAATAGCCTTTTACCACCTGCTTTATTTCATCCAAAACTCCCCCAGAAAGAATTTGCATCCGCACAAAATTGGAAGGACTTCCCACATCCATGGCATTGGAAATGGTTTCTACACTAGGTTCCGGATGATATACTCCCGTCGACAAATAATCGGGAACCGGATGGTTTTCATTGCAAGCTGCGATAAAAGCTTTGACAGGCAAACCCATTTGATACGCCATCAAACCCGCACTCAAATTTCCAAAATTTCCTGATGGCACACTGAAAACTAATGGGTCATGCAAGCCCTTTCTTTTCGCCTCCGAATAGGCCGCAAAATAATAAAACGACTGAGGAATTAAGCGTGCTATATTAATCGAATTAGCCGAAGCCAAATTAAACTTGGCCCGTAAATCCGCATCCAAAAATGCCTGCTTAACTAATCGTTGGCAATCATCAAAAGTTCCCTCAATCTCCAAAGCCTCCACATTTCCCCCTAAGGTCGTCAACTGCATTTCCTGGATGTCCGAAACTTTTCCCGATGGGTACAAAATAGTCACCGATATCCCAGGCGTATTAAAAAATCCTTGCGCCACTGCGCCACCGGTATCCCCAGAGGTAGCGACTAAAATCCGTATTTCCCTCTGATGTTTGACCAAATAATGCGACATGACCGCCGCCATAAATCGAGCACCAAAATCCTTAAAGGCCATCGACGGACCATGAAATAATTCTAAGATTTCAACCCCAGGCTCCAATGAAAATAAGGGTGCCTCAAAGTTCATCGAACTGGTAATAATCGACTTTATTTCCGCTTCACTTAAATCATCTCCCAATAAATTATTACATACCGCCTCCGCAATTTCCACCAAGGACAAATCCTGAATCGTATCAAAAAATGAATCTGGCAAACGCTTAATTTCAGTGGGCATATATAGCCCATTATCCGGAGGTAAACCTCTGAAAATTGCTTCCTCGAAAGAAACATTTGGGCTGGATTTTTGCGTACTGTATAGAATCATATTTTTAAAATGCCCCAAAAAGGCTAAAATCAACGTTTTTTATTTACCAATCGTTCCCCTTCTAATTCAGGTAAGACATCATATCGGTCCATTTCTAAACAAAAAGCGATGTCTTTTTCGATGCCTAAACCCAATAATCTTTTGACGTGTGAGGAGTTTTTTACGGCGGTCAACATATCTTTTGAGGCGACATTGAAGTTTTTCCAAGCCATTAATGCCGCGTCATCGGCTACCTCGTAGACGCCGGTCAATTGGTCTATCAAGGCGCCCGCAAACAAAGTATCTTCCAAATTAGGTTTGCCCTTCCAACCCGCACAAACCACCAAAGCGTCTCCTTGCCAATTTTTAACAGCCTCAGTAATGCTGGACAAATTTAAAAAAGAACCCACATATAATTGGGGAGCTTCGGCAGAACGACGAATCGCCACGGTGCCATTGGTCGTCGTCACACAAATTTTAGCTCCTTTAACCTTCGGGTCTTGGTATGAAAAGGGAGAATTATCAAAGTCAAAACCCTCCGGCGTGATGCCATTGCGCTCCGCCGAAATCAAATATCCTTTTTCACGAAACGATTGGCATAATTCAATCTGCTCCACCGGAACAATTTCTGCCGCTCCATGCGCAAAAGCCGTCACCATGCAAGAAGTTGCCCTAAAAATGTCCACCACCACGACACATTTATCCGATAAATCATATAAATGAATTAAATCCGGCGAGAAGCATACATCTATTTTACGCATCTTAAATGAAAGGCATTTTAACGATTTGAGCTTTTAATGATTTGTCACGGATGGAAATAAAAATCTCTGAGCCAACCGTGCTTTGAGATGTTTCCACATATCCCATCCCGATGCCCTTAGACAAATTGGGAGATTGTGTTCCTGAAGTCACTTCGCCAATCACCTCTCCCGCCGCATTCAAAATGGGATAATGTTGGCGTGGAATCCCACGGTCAATCATCTCGAAACCCACTAACTTTTTCTTAGGTCCAGCCGACTTAATCGCCGCATGGAAATCCTTCATGATAAAATCCTTATTAAATGAAGTAATCCAACCCAAGCCTGCTTCAATCGGCGAAGTCGTATCATCAATGTCATGGCCATATAAACAATAACCCATCTCTGTTCTCAAGGTATCCCTCGCACCCAAACCTACTGGCTGAATTCCAACCGACTCACCCGCCTTAAAAATAGCATTCCACATCGCTAGGGCATTTTTATTCTCCACATATATCTCAAAACCTCCCGCTCCCGTGTACCCTGTATTTGAAATAATAACCTCTGAAAACCCAGCCATATTACCTATTTTAAAGGTATAATAAGGCATTTCAGATAAATTTACATCGGTCAACTTTTGTAAAATAGGAAGCGCATTTGGCCCCTGAACCGCAAATAAACTGTAGTCGTCAGAACGATTTGTCATTTCAACCCCAAAGGTATTATGAGACGAAATCCAGTTCCAATCTTTCTCAATATTAGACGCATTAACCACCAAATAATACTCGTGGGCATTCACACGATATACCAATAAATCGTCCACAATTCCCCCGGTGGCATTAGGCAAACAGCTGTATTGCACTTTGCCATCTGTTAATTTAGACGCATCATTCGAACAGACATATTGAATTAAATCCAAGGCTTTTTCTCCCTTCAATAAAAATTCACCCATGTGACTCACGTCAAATACCCCCACATTATTGCGCACACAAACATGCTCCTCAATTAAATTCGTGTATAAAACAGGCATGTTAAAACCTGCAAAAGGGACCATTTTAGCTCCCAAACTCACATGCGTGTCATTTAAATGCACAAATTGCAAAGCATTTTCTTCCATATTATTCTCTATATAAAACTTGTAATAGTGTTTGCCCAACCGCCTTTAACGTGGACTTGTCGATGGTATTTAAATTGTCTTGATGTGTATGGTGAGAGGGCCCAAAATCAAATCCGCCATTCACCGGCCTTATATCGATGATGTCAATCATCTGAATTTTCCCTACTTCATTCACCGCCGTATGGTCGTCCGTTATCCCAAAAGCGTCTTCGTCGATGAACATATTTCCGTATCCTAAATCAGCAGCCGTCGCCCAAATAGAGCGAACAATTCCGGGTGCATATTGCATGGAAGAACCTTCATGTGGAAATTTCGCTCCTCTGGCCCCCACCATATCCAATAAAATTCCATAATAGGGACGGTAGTTTTCTGGGATGATGTTCGTGGCCCAATGTTGAGATCCTAGGGCCCAACTGATTGTCGACGGGTTTCCAGTAAAGTCATGAGGTTCACCATGATCCTCTAAATCAAAGAAAATTAGGTCCACACCTACTGTTGGTTTTTTAGCGGTTTCTGATAAAAGCCTCGCGATTTCCAGCATAACCCCTACGCCACTCCCGCCATCATTTGCCGCGTCAATCGGCTTATTTTTATCCACTGAATCTTTGTCGGCGATACTTCTTGCATCCCAATGCGCGCCCAATAAAATCCGTTTCTGAATTTGCGGTTGGTATTGCGCCATAATATTATATCCCTTCATTTTATATCCGTCATAACGGAAGGAGGTAAATTCTTGGATTTTGACTTGCCAACCGTAGCCCTTTAATTTTTCAACAATCCAATCCTTGCATTTGATTTGTGCTGGAGAATTAGGAATTCGAGGGCCAAAACTTACTTGCTTCGCGATGTGCGCATAGGCCGAATCGGAATTAAATACAGGAGTTTCAACGATGACTGCCGTAGATGCTACGTTCGTTTCTTGGCTTTTCGTGCTTTTATACCAAATGAAAACTCCACTAAGAATAAAAAGAACCAACAAAAATAAGGCGATGCGAGAACGATTCATTTTACAAAGATAAGGGCTTGGAATTAAGAATTCCTATTTGATATTCGTACCTTGCAGCCTAATTACAAATAAATCATGGGCATTAACCCAAAACAAGAAAAATTCTTAAAAGAAATTCAAGCAGAAATACTCGAATTTTTTGAACTCAACGATTATCGATCGTACTCGGTCAACCAAATTCACAAAGCATTTGCGATTCGCGACCGAAAGACCAAGGAAATTTATTCCGACGCCGTAGATAAATTAGCACAAGAAAACAGGATCATTCGCCAGTCGGATGGCAACTATAGATTTGACAGTGAATCATTCCAAGTAAAAGGTCGCGTCGATCACGTAAATTCACGTTTTGCCTTCGTTGTAACCGAAGGAGAGGGAAAAGATATTTGGATCGCGACGGCGGACTTAATGTATGCCAAAGATGGAGATACCGTGCTCGTCCAAGCACGAAGACCTTCTGAAAAAAAGAAAAACGACCGACCGGAAGGCGAGGTGGTTGAGATTTTAGAGAGACGTTCCCCGGAGTTAGTGGGCGTAATCCAAGTCACCCCACACTATGCCTTTTTAATCCCCGATTCAAAAAAAATATACGAAGATATTTACGTGCCGCGCACGGAAACGATGGCCGCCAACCACCTAGACAAAGTGATCGTCGAGGTGACTCGTTGGGCCTCCGCCGGTAAAAAAGCAGAAGGCCGTGTCGTCAAAGTATTAGGTAAAGCCGGTGAAAATGACACTGAAATGCACTCCATTTTGGCGGAATTTGGGCTTCCTTATGATTTCCCAGAAGAGGTGGAATTGGCTGCTGAGGATATCCCAACCACCCTTTCAAAAGACGAAATTAAAAAGCGAAAAGATTTTAGAAAGGTGTTGACCTTTACTATTGATCCCGTCGACGCAAAGGATTTTGACGATGCCATTAGCTATCAAATTTTGACCAATGGGTATACGGAAATTGGCGTTCACATAGCCGACGTTTCGCATTATGTGAAGCCTGGAAGTGTATTAGACCAAGAAGCTTATCGACGTGCGACCTCCGTTTATTTGGTGGATCGTGTCGTTCCTATGTTGCCCGAAAAACTTTCCAATGGCCTGTGTTCGTTGAGACCCAATGAAGACAAATGTACGTTTTCGGCTGTTTTCGAATTAGACAAAAAAGGGAAGATTATCAAAGAGTGGTTTGGAAGAACGTTAATCCACTCGGATCGCAGGTTTGCCTACGAAGACGCCCAAGTTTTAATCGAACATGAGGGGCCTTCTGAAGATCCTTATGAGCCAGTCATCAAAGATTTAAATCGGATTGCGAAAACATTTAGAGACGCCCGATTTAAACATGGGTCGGTCAATTTCGATTCGACGGAGCTTCGGTTTTTGTTGGACGAAGATGGAAAACCCATTGCCGTATATCCTCGCGAGCGCAAAGATGCGCATAAGTTAATTGAGGAATTTATGTTGTTGGCCAACAAAAAAGTGGCTGAATATGTACATGAATTAAAGCAATCAGATCCCCGAAATACCATGGTATATCGGATACACGATGCGCCTGATCCAGAAAAATTAAGAGTGTTTTCTTCCTTTGCAAAGAAATTTGGGTACCAAGTAACCACGGAACCCAAGCAAGTAAGTCAATCGTTTAATGCATTGATGGAAAATATTCAGGGGAAAGCGGAGGAAAACGTATTGCAAAGTTTGGCGGTTCGGACTATGTCGAAGGCTAAATATAGCACCGATGCGATTGGCCATTTTGGCCTTGCCTTTCCATTTTATTCACACTTTACAAGTCCTATTCGTCGCTATCCAGATGTCATGACGCATCGATTATTGCAACATTATTTAGACGGGGGTGAGACCAAAGATCGTTCGCCGATCGAGATTCAATGCAAGCATTCGTCGGATCGGGAGAAGTTGGCCTCCGAAGCAGAACGTGCTTCCATTAAATACAAGCAAGTGGAGTACATGAGTTTACATGAGCCACAGGTATTTGACGGAATCATTACAGGCGTAACGGAGTTCGGGATATTTGTGGAGATAGGAGACACTTCTTGTGAGGGGCTTGTACGTATGGTCGACTTAAACGACGATTTTTACGATTTAGATAAAGAAAATTACCGGATTGTGGGCAAGTCCAATGGGCGTGTATTTACTTTTGGTGATGCGGTAAAAGTGAAAGTGCGTGATACGAATTTGGCCAAAAGAACCATCGATTTAGAAATGGTAGGAATGCGCTCTGGAGGAGGATTTGCCAATAATCGTTCTCGAAAAAGAGAGTCGCCTCGAGGAAATCGGGTCATTCCAAAAGGAAATGAACGAAGGAGAAATACGGGGAGAAGGTGATTTAGGTAAGAAACAATAGGTAATAGGTAATAAGTAATAGGTAAAAGGTAAGAGGTAAAAGGTATTAGGTAAGAAGTAATAGGTATTAGGTAAAAGAAATAAAAATGAAATACGCAAAAAGCCTGACGTGTTTGTCGGGCTTTTCTATTTAACTCAGTTAATCAATTTAAAAAATTTCTTGATTATAACCCTTGAAAATTAATCTTGCACCAGTGGTCCAGGTCTAGAAGTTTGGTATAAATCGTACCAATCTTGATGTTCCAGATCGATATTAAATGAATTCACAATATTGCGAATGCGCGATTCTTCTAGCGTGCCAATTAAAGGTAGGGCACCTAATTTAACCACCCAAGCGACTGCGATAGACTCGATATTGCTCTCGTATTTAGCCGCCATTTCATTTAATTTTTTTCGCACACGAAGGGCGATTTCATCCGTTCCATTTTCAATACGTCCACCAGCTAAAGGCGATACAGCCAATGGGTGCATGTATTTTTGCTTGATATAATCCAGCGCACCATTATCCAAAGCCGTTGTTTGCAATAAATTTAAATCGATGTGATTGGAAACCACCGGGATATTTAAATACGAAACGAGCAATTGATGCTGGTAAACAGAGAAATTAGATACCCCAATATTTTTCACCTTCCCCGAACTTTTCAATTTTTCAAGCGCCAAGGCCGTTGATTCCAAATCCGACAAAGGGTCCAATTGGTCCAACAAAAACACATCTAAATAATCGGTTTTTAAATTTCGTAACGAGTTCTCAACGGATTTTGAAATATGATCAGCCGATGTATTGACATGCTTACCCCGTATTTCGGGTCGGGCTGCATGGGGTAAACAAACGCCACATTTAGAAAATAAAATAATATCTGAGCGGCGCACAGATCCCGATGAAATAAGCTCGCCAAAAGTCTTTTCACAAGAATAATCGCCATATCGATCCGCATGATCAAAGGTATTAATCCCCAATTCAAGACATAATTGGACAATTTTCTCCATGGAAGCCACCTCATTTTCCCAACGCCAAAAACCATAAATGGCCGGAGAAACTTTGGGGCCGGCATCACTTAAATATACTTTTTCCATATGCTAGCTTTTTAAAATTAATTGGGAAGCTTCTAGTAAATCACGTACCACAAAAGTGGCGTTCGTTTCTTCACCTTCAGGGGCCAAACGTATCGTTCTAAGTCCCGCTCTCGTTCCCGCGATGATGTCCCGTTCATGATCCCCCACCATAAATGAATGATCAAAGTCGACCTGGTATTTAGCCGCCGCCTTCTCAATCAATAAAGACCCCGGTTTTCTCGTTAAAGATCGGCTGTCAAAATTTTCATGATAAGGGCAAAAATATAAATCATCTAAAACGCCGCCACATTCTTTTTGAATCGCTTCATGAATCGCATATACGTGCTTGCGTTCATAAAGTCCTTTGGCGATACCACTTTGATTCGTAATAACGACCAATAAATATCCGGCTTCTTTTAAGGCGATTAAAGCCTCAGGGACACCTTTTGGAATGATAAAATCTTCCATGCGGTACACGTAATCCACGCGATCCACATTAAGAACACCGTCGCGATCCAAAAAAATGCACTTTTTTTTCATATAAAACTTAGGCAAACAAACGTGACCAAGGGATGCGGCTTAAAATTAATAAAAGACCGATTCCATTAAAGATCAACGCATTTTTATGCTTAGCAGCATCTGCTATATTTTTCTTGTTTTTGGCATTTACAATAGTTGCTAGTACAACCGCAATGACGTTCACTGAAATATGCTCAACGGCAATTAAGCGAGTCGCTGGATCTTTCATCGCCGCACCAAAATCAGCAAAAGCAGCTGCAGTCACGGGGCTTAAGAAAAAATAAAGCACTAAGCCGATTAGCAATTGAGTGTGCAAAGAGATCATGAAAAACAATCCGGCTTTGCGATCTGCGTCAACAAAAGCGCTTCCGCTGGATAATCCGCGAATAGCGCGAATCAATAGATTTAAACCTAAAATAAACACAAGTACAAAAAGCACAATGTGAACATTCGTAACAATAGAATACATATCGTGTAAGTTTGATTTGTGCAAAGATACAAAAAGGGAGTGGAACGCGACCTTAATTACGTTTAATCCTCCAATTTTCTTTACCTTTATGGCTTAATTTTCTTTAATTATGGCAGATCCCAGTAAGCTTAACGCGATGATCAATGCACGTTGTCCTCATTGTCACGAAGGCCGACTTTTTAAATATAAATGGTGGAATCTTTTAAATTTCGCTCAAATGCATGACAATTGCCCCCAATGTGATGTTAGGTATGAAGTTGAGCCCGGATTTTTTTATGGTGCCATGTACATTTCATACGCCTTCACAGTTGGGATTATGTTGATCGGCGGCATTATTGTTTTCAATTTTTTTAATGACCCTCCTGCTATGGGTTATGTGGTGCCCATTACTATATTTTCTTTGGTCATGGTCCCATTCAATTTTAGGACTGCGCGTGTGATATTTATTCATTTGTTTTCTGGAATTTCTTACGAACAAGAATCGATCAATAGCTAATGAAAATACTCGATTACTACATTTTAAAAAAGTTTCTGAAGACATACGTTTTCGCGGTTTTTTTAATTGTATTAATTGTCATGGTCATCGATTATACCGAAAAAATAGATGATTTCATTCGCAAGCAGGCGCCCATGCATGCCATTATTTTTGATTACTATTTGAATTTTATTCCCTACTGGGCCAACTATATTTCGCCGTTGATGGTGTTTATTGCCACCGTGTTTTTTACGGCCAATTTGGCCGCGAAAACAGAAATAATCGCCATTTTGAGTTCTGGGGTTAGCTTTACTCGACTAATGAGGCCCTATTTAATTGGGTCAACCATCATTGCCATCGGGACTTTTATTATGATTGGTTGGGTCGTCCCAAACGCCAATAAAATTCGTGTTCCCTTTGAGCATCAATACATCAACGGTACCTACTTTTTCGACAAGCGAGATGTGCATATCAAAATCGCCCCGGATGTATATGCCTATATTGAAAGCTACGACAACAACACAAATACTGGTTATCGCTTCAGTTTGGAGCGTATTTCCAATAATGAGATCAAAGAGAAATTAATGTCCGACCGGATTACCTGGGATACCCTTCGCAAAAAATGGACCATTCATGATTATCGAATTAGGAATTTAATGCCGGGAAAAACGGGAATTATATCAGGTGTAAAAATTGACACGACCTTAAATTTATTTCCAAAAGACTTTCAAAATAAACATTTGTTGCACGAAACTTTTACGCTGCCTGAGCTCAATCGGCACATCGATTTAGTCCGTTCTCGTGGCGCTGATGGCATAGAAGTATTTTTAATCGAAAAGTATTTACGCTATGCCAATCCCATTTCTGTGATCATTTTAACAATCATTGGCTTCTTAGTTTCGGCGCGTAAATCCCGTGGTGGCGTAGGATTTCAAATCGCGCTTGGCTTTAGTTTGGCTTTTATTTACATCTTGTTTTTCATGATGAGCAAGGGAATTGCTGAAGGGGGTGGAATGCCTCCATTGTTGGCCGTATGGCTCCCAAACATTGTTTTTGGCGCCGTGGGTGTTGGACTTTATTATACATTACCTCGATAAGATGAAGACCGCGCCGCGCCTACTGGACTATTTCAAAATCCATTTCATTGTCATCATTTACGCTTTCACTGCGATTTTAGGAAATGCAACTCAGGCAAATACGCTCACGATCGTATTTGTCAGATGTGTGATCGCGTCGATCAGCTTGGCTTTGATTATTCGTTACAGTAAAAAAAGTTTTCGAGTAAGTACCTCTGTTTTATGGGTGTGGATTTTAAATGGGGGATTTGTCGCGATGCATTGGCTGTTGTTTTTTGGCGCGGTAAAAGTTTCTACCGTGGCCATGTGCCTGGCAGGCTTATCTACACAAACATTTTGGACCTCATTAATTGAGCCTATTGCCAAGAAAGTACGCATTTCGATGATTGAAGTTTTTTTAGGGCTACTCGTCATCGTGGCTTTAGTCATCATTTTTTCGGTCCAACAGGCACAGTGGCTCGGATTGCTTATGGGCATCGCTTCTGGGTTTTTTGGTGCTCTATTTTCGGTAGTCAATGGCCAATTCACGGATACACATGACCCGAAATTAATTACCTTTTATGAAATGATTGCGGCGGGAATCATGACCGGAATGGTTTGGAGTTTTGGGGCATTTGATGGGCTTGCTGGATATTTCCCGATCGGATTGGACTGGCTCTGGATTGGAATTTTAGCGCTGGTTTGTACCGTGTATGCGTATACCGAAACCATCCATTTATATAAAGTTTTCTCTGTGTTCTCCATCAACTTAGTCATCACGCTGGAGCCCGTTTATGGAATTATTTTAGCGATTTATATTTTTGGTAGCAAAGAAATTATGCAACCAGGCTTTTATTGGGGCACCATTTTGCTGGTATTAACCGTCATGGCCCAACCTTTTTTAAAAAAATCCAAAAAATTGGTCTAAAAAATCTATTTTCTCTTCCCCTTTATCAAAAAGCTTTTTTAGCTTTACTAACTTTTAAAAAGTTAGTAAAGCTGGAAAAGCTAATCAGAAAAATAAAAACGAGAGTAGCAAAATTATAAGTTACCTGTTGTATTTAAACCTATTAATTAAATGAAAAAGTACAACGTTGCCATTGTGGGCCTTGGTTTTGGGGCTGAATTTATCCCTATTTATTTAAAACATCCTTTGGC
>Ga0222712_10000638_pt1 | contig 44984 bp, 52 predicted proteins | sample C33_657DmetaG_FD_165043 | JGI IMG/M metagenome (GOLD analysis project Ga0222712, IMG submission 165043) | Estuarine water microbial communities from San Francisco Bay, California, United States - C33_657D | ecosystem: Environmental > Aquatic > Marine > Unclassified | place: USA: California... | reverse complement strand
ATGGTTTACCCCATCAACAATAGACCAATCAGTTATTGATCCGTTTATTGGTGTTTGGAGTAACAACTTTGGTGGTGAATATATTGGATTGGGTAGTTACTATATTTTACCAGCTTTTGATATTTTAATGAGAGCCCAAGATAGAAATTTAAAAAATAGGATTATTAGTTCTGAACTTATATATAAAATTACAAATGCCCCAGACGGGAAAAAATATCTTCATTTAATGAATACCCCTGGTGGTAATATGGATAAAAGAAATTCGATATATAATCAAGCTAAAGTTTGGTATTGGTATTACGACATCAATGGAAACAAAGAAGATTGTCTAGAAAAAAATAAAGATATTATTAAATCACCAGCTGACGTTAAATTTGAAAGTATGTCATTTGACGATTTAAATGAACCATCTAAAGTTTGGGTTAGACGTTACTTTATCGCTCTAGCTAAAGAAACTCTAGGTAGGGTTAGAGGTACTTTTGGTGGTAAAGTCCCAATCCCAAATGCTGAAATGACGTTAGAATATCAGTCATTATTAAGCGAGGGTAAAGATGAAATGGTTACACTTAAAAAAGAATTAGAGGATAGATTATCTAGATTAAGTCCACTTGAGATTCTTAAACGTGTATCGGAAGAGGCGACATATGTAAACACATCATTAAAATTCAGAGCATTCCAAAAACCAATTAGAGTTATATAATGTATAGTACCGAGTTAGAAAAAGGGGAATATTACGATTTTGTTTTAACCAAAGATTGTAGGCCATTCAATAGAGATTATGATGCGTTCAAATTATTTTATATTGACGTAACATTAGATCTTTGTAGTATTGTGGGTATTAGACAATCTAGTGATGTTTTATTACCTAACATATCATTAACTGGTTATGACAATTTTTTTATACCACCTGGTGCTGGTGACATAGTTCCAGATTCACAAGTTGAATATGTTGTTAATAGTGGCGATACATTATGTCTACATGCGGTATCTGGATATACATCTAATTTAATATACGATATTTCGCCAAAACTAGGTTATAATCAACTTTTTGGCGGGTTTTACCAAGGGTTTTTTAAATTGCATGGTTATCCAGTTGAATTTATGCCAACTAGAATGAGAAAAGGTTGGACAACAAATTTAATGTTACATTTTCCATTAACTGGTGACACCACTGGGGCTACAACTGGCGTAACTAGTGGTACAACATTAAATGATATTTTCAATAATGATGGTTTTATTTATTACATTGGAACCAGAGCTGAAAACAAATATTCTGAATTTACTGACGTTGAAATAACTAGATTTAAAGATGAGTATCAATTTACATTTCTAGATACCAATAATTTATACACTAATAGTGGTGTGTACCTTTTAAATGGCTCACCCTACGCTGGGTATTTTTACACTAAAGATGGAATATCATATGCAGGTAGAAATGCAACTGATACAAATATTGTTAACGGTTATGGTAATGATGGTATTTTAAATCTCACGACATCAAATGTAACTGGATCCACAAAATTAACTTATTTTAGTGGGTATAAAGACATTATTGACAATTGTTTTGGCGTTAGAATATTACCAGACGGTAGAATTGGTTACAGAACAATATATGCAACAGATTCTTGTTATACGGGTGCAACACAAGAAGTTACAACTATAACCAATAACTCATTTATTGATTTTAGTAACGATTGCGATGATTTTACTGTCGCCAAGATTATTACAAAATATTTTACTATTGAAGAATCATACACTAGATACCCCGTTATCAACCAAAATGAAACTAAATTTTTATTTTTTAGTGTAACATTTGAAAGGGATTTTAGTTACGAAACAAAATGCTTGTTAAAATACGGTGCCTATCGAAATGGTACATTATCAATGAGTTTAAATGGTTTTACGGTTTACAGGAACCCTAGATTTAGAGAATTTATACCGCATGAATTGGACACTGAGGTTAAATATCAGGAAAGTGTACCATTTAATATTTCTTTTGGTGGTGGTACCCAGGGGCTATTTGATGCTGTTTATTTAGATCCAACTAAACGTGTTAACGGTATTATAGAAAAATTCTTTGCTGGTACATTTGAAGGTGGTGTTAGATTTATTGAGATGTACTCAATACCACTGTATATTGTTGAGATTAGAGATATTATAAAAAATAAGCTACAAAATTACAATCTTTATTACCCAAAGGGTGGTAGGAGAGTATTTATTAAAAATATGATGTAATGGTTTTTTCAATTAGACAATATTCAGAATTACCCGTTTTAAAAATGAGATTATACCATGATGGTAGAAATGATTATAAGCATTTTGATGAAATGCTTGAAAATTCAGTTATAACCTTTTCAATGAAAGACCAAGTCACTGGAATTTATAAGATAGCTAACAAAGAAGCTAGGATTGTCTTAAAAGATCCTTGTGATATAAACGGTGGTAGTGATAAGGAATATTACATTGTTTACGATTTCACATCAGAAGATACCGAAAAACCAGGAATATATATTGGTGAATTTAAAATTATTTTCTTAAATTCGCAATTACAACCAAACGGCAGTCTAATCGTACCAATATCTGAGGAATTATACATCCATGTTTTGGATAGTTTCGTTAAAAGTGATATTAATTTTATCAATTAACGAACAAAGGTTTGGTTTTTAACTAAAAGTTTACTATATTTGCGCTCAAATAACTTTTATTAGTATGAGCGATTATAAAATATCATTGGATATAGTTGAGAAATTTTTACAAGGTCACGATGATGAAAAATACATCGTTAATATCGAATACGATAAAAGTACTAATCTAATTTACAAATTTAAGCAAATGCCCGATGGTTCAAAAACCGTTGAGACTGAACCACTTAAGGCATTTCTTTGGATGAAAAACTTAAATGAGTTAAAGAAAACTTTAAATTTTTACGGTAATAACGAATTGGCTATACAAAACGCCAGAAAAGAATACGGTATTAGTATCACAACCCTAAAACATGATGAACACCCAAGACTTCTAAATGGTTATAGATACTTATTAACCTGCGACCAGGGGTATGAGCGGATGTTAGATTTTTTTAGAAACGGTGGTTTTTATCGTGGTATTTACGATGAAAGAAATAATATTAGAGGTCATTTCTTAATTTTATCCCCCGTTGAGCAATATCTAATATCAACAGGCAAACGCTTATTTAAGGGTTATGAGGATTATAACGATTTAGAGAAATTTGTATTTGACTTGGAAACAACAGGTCTAGATCCAGAAACTTCTAGGATATTCTTAGTTGGTTGCAAAACTAATAAAGGGTTTGAAGAATTATTTGATTGCGAGATTGAGGGCGATAACGCTGATGCTACAGAAGTTGCGGCAATAGCTAAATTCTTTGCGGCAATTGATTATTTAAAACCACCGATTATTGGTGGGTATAATAGTGCTAACTTTGACTGGCCTTTCATATTTAAAAGATGTGAAAAATTGGGTATTGATATTACACAAATAGCTAAAACATTAAAAAGTGATGAAAAAATAAACACAAGAGAAACCATACTTAAATTGGGTAATGAAGTCGAAGATTATACCCAAGTTAATATGTTTGGTTATTCAAATATTGATATTATACACTCGGCTAGAAAAGCTCAAGCTATTGACTCTAGCATGAAATCTGCTTCTTTGAAGTATGTTTGTAAGTACAATAAGGTTAATAAGAAAAATCGTGTTTATATTAAAGGTGATAAGATAGGCCCCATTTGGAAAGATAATAAAAAATACTATTTTGAGGATATAACTGGTTCGTATTGCGAGACTAAACCAGCTATAGAATATATGGATGTTATTACTAGACATTATGTTAAAAATAATCCCGATAAAGTATTCATATTTGGTGATAACGATGAAAAAGATGGGTATGCTGGGCAAGCAAAAGAAATGCGTGGTGAAAAAAATGCTATTGGTATCCCAACTAAGAAAAAACCAGATAATACGCAAGATTCCTACTATACCGACAGTGAATTCGATTTGAATAAAAACAAGATTAATTTAGCTATTAATCGTATTATTAAAGAAATTAAAGAGGGTAAGACAATTGTCATACCAAGCAGAGGTATTGGTACTGGTTATGCCATGTTGGACATTAAGGCACCTAAGACATATGCATTCTTAAAAGCAAGCATATCGGCTCTACAAAATTTTATAAACCAATATCAAGAAGTTGACGGTCAATTCATTGTTAAACGATATCTAATGGATGATTTATGGGAAACAATGGAAGTAGACAATATCTACAACCAATCATCGTTCATGTTGGCTAAATTAATACCAACAACATACCAACGTGTATCAACAATGGGAACAGCTGGTTTGTGGAAGATGCTTATGTTAACATGGTCATATGAAAATGGTTTAGCTGTACCTGAATCCGACACCAAAAGAGATTTTACTGGTGGTTTATCTAGGTTATTAAAAGTTGGTTTTTCAACCAATCTTCGCAAAATGGACTTTAACTCACTATATCCAGCAATTCAGTTGGCTCATGATGTATTTCCTGGCGTTGACATTACTGGGGTTTTAAAATCAATGTTAAAGTATTTTCACTCTGAACGCTTTAAAGCTAAAGATTTGGCTAAACAATACAAAAAACAAGGTAATTACCAACTCGAGTCTTTATATAAACGTAAACAATTACCGTTAAAAATATTTATCAACTCAATGTTCGGTGCGTTAGGAGCACCAAATGCTTTCCCATGGGCTGAAATGGATGTTGCTGAGGGTATTACATGCCGTGCTAGACAATATCTAAGATTGATGGTTAAATTTTTCGTTAAAAAGGGGTATACACCAACGGTTTTAGATACGGACGGTGTAAACTTTATGGCGCCAGAAATTGGTGAGGATCATTTTTATTACGTTGGTAAGGGTTATAACGATGAGGTTGTAGCTGGAAAGGAATACCGTGGTGTTAGTGCTGTTGTAGCCGAATTTAATGATTTATACATGAAAGGTGAAATGGCGCTAGGTTTAGATGGAATGTGGCCATCAACGATTAATCTAGCCCGTAAAAATTACGCTTTACTTGAAGATGATGGAAGTGTTAGTTTAACTGGTAATACCATTAAATCAAAAAAATTACCAACCTATATTGAAGAATTTTTGGATAAATCAATTGTCTTATTGTTAAATGATAAAGGTTATGATTTTGTTATGATGTATTACAGTTATGTTGATAAGATATACAACAAACAGATACCGTTGGCTAAAATTGCAACAAAAGCTAGAGTTAAAAAAACAATCCAACAATACATTAATAGAGGTACAAATAAAAATGGTAAACCACTACCAAAACAAGCCCACATGGAATTGGCGATAAAAAATAATTTAAACGTTAATTTAGGTGATACGTTATATTATGTTAACAATGGCAATAAAAAATCACATGGTGATGTCAAAGAAGATAAAAATGGTGAAATTTATGCTAAATTAGTTGATTCTGAGATTATTGATAAGGGTTTAAATACTTTGGGTGAGTATAATGTAGACAAATATTTAGATATGTTTAATTCAAGGATTAAAGGTTTATTAGTTGTTTTTGACAAAACGGTTAGAAATAATATAATAATCACAAATCCAGACCAAAAACAATCTTGGTTACGTTCTGAATTGTCTTTAGTTAATAATCAACCGAATAACGAAAAGGATCAGGATACGATTGACGAATTGTTTACACCATCAGACAATGAGCTAGTATTTTGGGATAAACATACATATAAACCAGACTTTTGGTTTGAGGGTGATATACATTTTACCATCCCTGGATTAGGAAAAGAAGTCCCAGTTTAAACAAAGATGTTTTCTGTGATATTTATAGTAAATAAAATATAGCATGGAAAATGAAGTAAATGAATTTGTGAACCCTGGTGGTGAACCGATTGGTAGTAAAATACCTAACATCGACCCAAAAACATCAGCAAAAACAACCACTGATAAAAGTGTCAGGATGAGAGCACAACCATTTATGTATACGGTTTATAGACGTTTTTTTAGTGAAAGCGAATTACCCCATACAGAAAAGGCTGATGAAATGAAAGATAACCCAAAAGGTTTTCACGAATATTTGGAATCAATTGGTGAAGGTGAACAATTCGAAAGTTATTTCCAAAAAGATGACTCACCTAAGTCTAAATTAAAAGAAATTAGTAAGATTAAGGCTTACGAGATGATGGAGGCTTTATTGGCCACAAAAAATGACAATAAAGATATTGTCAATAGAGAGTTGCCGACAATCGAAGAGATTAAAAACAAAGAAATCCTATTAGTTGATAAATTGACTAAGTTAGCTGAAGCTATTAAAAGCGTTATGAGTGAAGAGGAGAAAAAAGTATTATTATCGTATTTTGCTAAACAAATTAAATAATGTCTAATTCTAAATTAGTTGGTAAAGTATTTCCAGTTCCAGAAAAGGTATTAATCGAACTTGGTAAAAACCTTAAAAAGTTTTCTGATAAAAGAGAATCTAAGGGTTTTAACCGAGCTATTTTTATACTTGAAAGAAAAGCCTGCACATATGAACAACTAAAAAGAATTAAAAATTATTTTGATTCGGTTACTGATGATAATTTTGATGAGGTTGAATATTTATTAAATGGAGGTGATGTGATGAAAAAATGGGTTAATTACACATTAGATGAAGCCAGAAAAAGTGTCCATGGAACAAAATCAGCTAGAAAAAATGCTGGTATGGAAAACCAATTCAGATCTGATTCCGAGGATAATTTAACACCATCAACACCAGTGCTTAAAAAAGCACCAGAATTCATGTCAACTTCAGATTTGATGGAAGAAATAAATAAAATAAACGAAATAAACAAAAAATTAAATTAACATGGCAGATTCAGTAAGAATTCCAGCATCAACACAACTTAGAAAAGTGGCTGTTGATCAAAGAGAGGGTGTGTTGATACCCATCAACGAATATAAACCAACTTCATATGAGTATAGTGCAACAAACCCAAATGCTCTTAGTGATGGTGATGAAAAAGGTAAAGGTGAGACAACTACAATTGGTAACAAAACAGATATCAATACTAGAACAGCTTTAAAGGGTGTTAATCAATATACAGACTCAGCACCATATACATCACCAGAATAACTTTACAATTATTTTTTTATGCTTATAGTTGAAGAACAAGGTACTGATAAAGTCGAACTTATCAAAAAAGCGATAGATGGTAAATACATCTTGGCTTTTTGGTATAAGGGAGTTGGTTTCCGTGATCCAAAAGAAAAGGATTACGTTAAACAGGGCTGGAGATATGTAAAACCAGTGGCTTTAGGTAAAAGTCCTAAAACTGATAAGCTAATGATGAGAGCTGAACAATATATGGGTACAAGCAATAGCAATAAAGTTGCTTGGAAAACTTTTTTGGTGGATGAGATGAGTAATATTTCTGTTTGGAATGGTAAAGACTCCAAATACCAAGTTTTTGATCAACCAGGTTTAAGTGGTTATAACACATCTGGTGATAAAAAATTTAAAGGCGGTGTTACTGACTATAAAGCTGATTTTAGTAAACCACCAGGACAGGACATGTCACAACAAAATAATAAACCAGAAGAAAACCCAAATCTAGAACCAGAATTGGAAAAAGAGCCGATACAAGAAAGTTCTGGGTTTTTAAAATGGGTCTTAACATTATAATATGGATCATCAAGAAAAATTAGAGTTTCTAGCTAATTCAATCAAAGGGGCTAGAAAAGTAATGGAAAAGGTTGAGGATGGTAAAGTATCAACAAATCAAAACACTCGTAGAGGTATGAGTGAGGCTGATGTTGATAAGATGCTAGATTCTGATACAAATTATTTAGCTGAAGCACCAATTAACAGAACCACCCAACAACCAAATCCAGGTAACTACATGAAAAATTTAAGCAAATCAAAAATGCCAGCAGCTATATTGCAGTCATTTGCTGAGAACCCAATTATTGACCCAACAATGCCAATGGGTATGGAGTCAATGATGCAAGAGATAACAAAAAAAGCTGCACCAGTACAAGAGGTGACACAGAAAGTTTTCACCGAGTCAACTCAAACTAAACAATCACCTGTTCAATTAGATACGCAATTAATTGAATATATAATTAAAAAAACCGTTGAAGAAACGCTAGAGCAAGTTAGTAAGCGAACCACAATCGATGAAACCATTCAAATAAAAATTGGTGACAAAGTATTTGGTGGTAAATTAACAGTTCTAAAAGAAAATAACGTTAAAAAATAAAAACTAAAACTATGAAAAAAGAACAATTATTAGGAATAGTACGCCACGTATTAACATTCGTTGGTGGTATTTTAGTGGCTAAAGGTTTGGCTACAGAATCATTATCTCAAGAATTAATTGGTGCCACCATGACATTAGTAGGTGGTATCTGGTCAATAATCGAAAAAAACAAAACAAAATAAAATGAGTAACATTATCACTTTTTGCAAACAAAAATGCTGTCCAGTTATCGAAGTTCAAGAAAATAATATTGTTTTAGGTGACGCTAATGGCCCTGAAGGTATTACAACTTGGACTAAAAACCAATTTAAAGATTTTATTGAAGCCGCAAAAGATGGCAAATTTGATGGAATCGTTAATGGGGAAGAAAATTAATGCGTATCATCGATAAAACAGTAAAAGGGGGCTTGATTTAGCCCCTTTTTTTATTTATTATTGTGTATGGAAAATAAAGTTTGGGTTAACGGAACATTTGATGTGTTACACAACGGACACTTTCAATTACTAAATCTAGCCGCAACACATGGTAGATTAATAGTTGGTATTGATAGTGATAGAAGGGTTCGTGAACTAAAGGGAGACAGCAGACCGTACCACAATCAATTTGAACGTGCTTACAATTTAATGTCCATAAGGGGTGTTTATAATGTAATTGTTTTTGATTCTGATGATGAATTAAAAGAATTACTTAAAAAAAACAAACCAGATTATTTGGTAATCGGATCGGATTATCGAGGTAAAAAAATAATTGGTGGTGAATACGCAAATGAAATAATATATTTTGATCGTATAGACCACTCAACAACAAAAATCATGGAAACATGGGACACAAACAACAACCAAAAGTAATAAACGCCCTAGAGTGTAAAGAATGTAACGTACCCAAAGGATGGGGACATGAGGTTATATTCGAAAATAACGAATTATATTGCGGCAAATTACTTTGCTTTAAAGAAGGCGCTAGATTTTCAATGCATTATCACCTTATCAAAGATGAGACTTGGTATGTAAAAGAAGGTGTGTTTTTATATCGCTACATAGACACAAATACAGCTGAAACACATGAAATTGAATTACGTGAAGGTGACTCAGTTAGACAGTTTCCAGGCCAACCACACCAGTTAATTGCCATCACCGATGGTATTGTATTTGAAGTTTCAACAGAACATTTTGATGATGATTCTTATCGTGTTATAAGAGGTGATAGTCAGTAATTATTTTTATTCTTAACTTGTTTTTTCCCCAAAAATTGTTTATTATTGGGGAAACAAACAATTTATAGATGTCAAAGATTAAGATTTTAGTAGCACCAGGAGATAGAGCTGGTTCAGGCAAATTTAGATGTGTTGATCCACATGTAAATTTACAAAATAATTTCCCAGAAGATTTTTTTGTTGAAATCAATCACCAAATTGATTTTAATGACATTAATTATCTAAAGGGGTTTGATGCTGTGTTTATTCACAGACTACCACAACATAACCATAAAGATGCTGTCGCAATAATTAACACAATTAAAAGATTGGGGTTAAAAGTTATTATTGATACTGATGACCATTGGAATTTGGATCCATCACATGGTTTATATCATATAGCTAAGATTAATAAAATACCCGAAACAATTTTAGATTGTATTAGAATGGCTGACCTAGTTACAGTTCCAACTGAAATATTAGCAGCTGAAGTTAGGAAATTTAATAAAAATGTTGTAGTTTTGCCAAATGCTGTTGATCCCAATGAAGATCAATTCAAACCAAAAGAAACTGAATCGGATATGATTAGATTTGGTTGGCTTGGTGGGTCATCGCATATTAAAGATATGGAACATTTGCGTGATTTAGGTACAAAACAAAATGGTTTGGGTAAGCCAACTCAGATTGTTTTATGTGGTTTTGATACCAGAGGTAATGTCCAATTTGTTAACCCAGACACAAAACAAGTTGAAACCAGACCAATGCGCCCACAAGAAACAACTTGGTTTATGTACGAATGTTTCTTAACTAATAACTATAAAAACTTAGAAACTGATAGAGAATATTTAACTTATTTGATGAGTTTTATTGACGATCCAAATTTCGATACAAAATCAAAACCATACAGACGTATTTGGACTAAGGCTATTAATCAATATGCTAATGGTTATAACCATTTTGATGTGGCTATGGCACCATTAAATGAAAGTACCTTTAACAAATATAAATCGCAACTTAAAGTTATTGAGGCTGGTTTCCACAAAAAAGCGTTAATAGCTCAAAATTACGGGCCTTATCAAATTGATTTAATTAGTGCAATTGACCGAGGCGGTGCAATTAACCCGAATGGTAATTGTTTATTGGTCGACCCATCAAAAAATCATAAACAATGGTCTAAATTTGCTAAAAAATTAGTTGATAATCCAGAAATGATTAAGGATCTTGGTGAAAAATTATACGAAACTGTTAAAGATAAGTACGATTTAAATAACGTCACCAAAAATAGATATGAAATTTATAAAAATTTAATGAAATGATAGACGCAACACAAATTGAAAAAAACAAAAAAGCGTATTACGCATCAATAAAGGCATACAACGTTTGCCATATTGACCTAGTTGATAAGTTAGCCGATATGGGTTTATTTGAGGCACCCGCATCAACAATGTTAAATTTACATAACGCATTCCCAGGTGGCTTGGTTGATCATTTAATAAGGGTTGCTGGTTATGCTGTAAAATTAAATGAAATGTTACCCGAGGCGTTAAAACAAACTAAAGAAAGTGTAATTCGTGTTAGCCTATTACATGGTATAGGTAAAACTGGTTTATATACACCTTGTAAAAGTGAGTGGCATATCAAAAATCAGGGTAAGATGTATGAATTTAATGAGGATTTGACATCTATGACAATTGGCGAGCGTAGCGTTTATTATATGATAAGCAATAACCAATGCGATGGTTGGTTAACAGATATCGAATATCAAGCTATATTGAATTATGATAAAGGCCAGGGTGATAAAATGGCCGAATGGCATACATCATCTTTGGGTGAAATATTAAAAATGGCTATTAAATTGGCTATTATGGAAGAAAAAACAAAAGCATAATATGAATTTTGATTTTAATAAATTAAATGAGATGAACGTTGGTGATTTTTTATCTGATGAAGAAAAAAACCAAATGAGCGAAATTTTTAACCATGTTGGTATGGAGGATTGGGAATACGATCCATCCGATAATAGCATGAGATTAAAAATTAAAATCATAAACAATTCAAATAATCCAGACCCATCCTACCAAAAAGAAGGTGATAGTGGTTTTGATTTCATGGCTAATTTACCACAAGATGCGACTATTGTTGTTGAGCCACTTAAACGTGTGTTAGTACCAACTGGACTACATTTCCAAATACCAATTGGATTTGAATTACAAGTTAGACCCAGAAGCGGATTGGCTTTAAAAAATGGGATAACTGTTTTAAACACACCAGGTACGGTAGATTCTGGTTATCGTGGTGAGGTTATGGTTATTTTATTTAACACAGGTGAAGAACCTTTTACAATAAAAAACGGTGATAGGATTGCGCAAGGCGTTATATCACCAGTTCAAACTAGAAAAACAACCAAGTTCGCTAGAGTCAATACATTAGATACGTCTGATAGGGGTGCTGGTGGGTTTGGTTCTACTGGAGTATGATGAGACAATATTTTAAATTCCAATGTGATTATTACCCTAACATAACTCAAGATGTTTTAGATCGTATTGAATTTAAAACAGTATGGTCTGGTAAAAGAATGGGGGTTGGTGATAAAGTTGTGTATGCTTTAGTTTATGTGCCAAATACAGATGATTTAAAAGCAATCACATTTTTAGAGCGTGAGCTAGATGAAATAGGCTCTAGATTTAGATTTATACGTTTTGAAAATGAACATTTACCAGTTCTAGCTTTCATTGAAGATAGAAAACAAAGAAATGATGTACAATAGCATAACAATAGCATATTCAACCAGGGAAATTGACCCAAATTACATGACGCATGTTAAAACTACCTGTGGCTTGGATAAAATTGAGGTATTAACTTACCAAAATCAAGGTCAGCAATCATTGACCGAACTTTACAATCAAGTTTTAGAAGACGCAAAAAATGATATAATTGTTTTTTGTCATGACGATTTAATATTTGAAACAAATGATTGGGGTAAAAAAATATTAAACCATTTTAAGAAAAACCCAAGATACGGTGTTATTGGTTTAGCTGGGACAGATAATTTAATTAATGGTACTTGGTGGTCTATTAGAGAATCTATGCACGGTATTGTAAACCATACTGACGGCATTAAAAAATGGACTAGTAATTTTTCCACTGATCAGGGTGATAAAGTTAAAGATATGATTGTACTTGATGGTCTTTTTTTTGTTGTTAACAGAAAAAAATTAGAGCATCATTTTGATGAGGATTTTAAAGGTTTTCATTTTTATGATTTATCATTTTGCTTTCCAAATTATTTAGATGGTGTTGATATTGGTGTTATAACAGACATCAGGGTAACCCATATGTCAGTGGGGGAAACAAACGATATGTGGGAAGAGAATAAAATTTTATTTGAAAAAAAATATAAAGACGAGTTACCTATTAAGATAGATGGAAACAATTAAAAAATTTAAGGATATCCATAAGGGTGAGGATATATACATTATAGCTTCTGGTAAATCGTTGGATTTCATAGATGAGACTTTTTTCGATGATAAAATTTTAATCGGTGTAAATCAAGCGTATAAAAAAATTTGGTGTGATTACCTTGTTAGGAAAGAAACTAAATTTATTAAAGATAGCCTAGATAGCGAATCAATTGTATTTGTTTCTGAATACGATAGTGGTAATTTAAATTCTGGTGAAAATAAATTAAACACCAATAAAATAGAGCACGATAATTTATATTATTTTGAACATTTGGATAACGGACATACTAATATTGATACATCGATATTCGGTACGGATAAAATTGTCGTCAGTTTTTCAACAATAACATCAGCAATACATATAGCAGCATATATGGGAGCCAAAAATATTATTCTTGTTGGTCATGATTGTGGTACCATTGACGGTGAAATGACTTTTAAGGGTTATTATAACAGTATCAAGGACACTCCGTGGCAAGATTGGAAGCAGTATAAAAATTGGTTAAAGGTTATTGAATCACAAACCATTATTGTTAAAAATGGGATTAAAAAACATTATGGATCGAATGTATTATCATTAAACCCATTTGTTTCGTTAAATTTAGAAAACCATATTTACCAATGATTAAATACGTCATCCCAGCTAGGCGAAATTCAAAGGGGTTACCATTTAAAAATAGAAAATTAATATCTAGAACCTTAGATATTCTCCCTAAAAACATATTAAAAGATACCATCTTAACAACAGACGATGAGATTTTATTAGAAATCGGTAAAGAATATGGTGTTAATTGTGTTAATAGGGATCCAGAATTAGCTCTAGATGATACATCCACAAAAGATGTAATGTTAGATCTTAAGAAACGAGAATTAATCACCGACCCTGATGTGGTTATAATGCTATATTTAACTTACCCAGAAAGAACCTGGTTGGATATTAATAAAGCGCTTAATTTTTACAATGATAATTTAGCTAAAAGTCTTTTATGTAAAAAAGAAATTAAAGGTACTCACCCATATTTATATTTGTTGGATGTGGATAATATTCGGGGTAAACAATTAACACCGCATAATTTATACAGAAGACAAGATTATCCAAAAGTATTTGAGTTGTCGCATTTTATATGTATATTTAACGTTAACGAACTCGAAGATTTAAATAATAATCTCTATAATGATAATACGATATTTTATAATATTGAGGATGTAATTGATGTTGACACAATCGATGATTTAAATAAGTTGAATGACTAATGGGTGTTTTTATAAAAAATAAAAGTAAGGCGATACAAAAAAAAATTGTGGAGGCTCCAGTACTGGTTAACAAAAAAGTTGATGAGTTATTAATTGGAGATGAAAAATTTATTCCAAGTAAAAGATCTATTAAAGTTGGTTTAAATGATAAAAAAAGTAAAAAGATAGAATCTTTTAAAAAAGAAAACCCAGTTTTAATCTCAAAAAATAATACCCATAAAGAAACCATTCAAAACACAGTTAAAGAGTTACTTTTTGAAAAAAACCAAAACGATGTTGTCAGTAATAGCATCATAAAAATAAATAAAAAATTACCAAATAAGTACGCTTTAGTTTCGATACTGGACGATAGGTTTTCGGAATATTTTTATGTTTTTTTAAATTCTTTTTTAGAAAACAATAAATGGTTTGATGGTGATCTAATTATCCTTCACAATGACGATTTATCACACTTATCTGATGAGAATATTGAAAAGTTGAAGTTGTTATACAGGAAGATTGTATTCAAAAAAATAAAAACAGAGGGTTATTTTAACCTTATTGAATTATTTAAATCAAAAGTCAGTAAAACATTTCACAGGTTCATCCCATCTGTTTTAACGATAGAAACATTTAATTTAATTGATTATGATAGGGTTGTTTATTTGGATTCCGATACTTTAGTTATTGGTGATTTATTTGACCTTTTTAGGATTGAAAATGATATTGTAGCAACCAGAGATACCTCAAATTATATTACCGATACAACCATAAAGGCAAAAAATGACGACTCAATTTTATTAAACGGAGGTTTTTTATCTTTAAGTGGTAAATTTATGAGATCAGATGATCACGTAAAAAATATGATAGAACTATTCCCTAAAATATCTGAACCGAAATTTTTGGATCAGACATTAATGAATACATATTTTAAAAATTTTGATGTTTTATTTTTATCATCCGACTATAATCTATTAAAAAGATGTTTTGATGATGACCATATTGATGATCTCAATAAAGCGATTAAAGACATTAAAGTTATACATTATGTTGGTCAAAAACCGTGGGATGAAAAAACAAAGGAATTCGAAAAAAACTATAAATTTATTGAGGGGATCTGGTCATCTTATAGAGAAAGATATGAAAACTTTTCTAATAAAATTAGTGACGTAACATTGATATCTTCGGGTATTGATAATAATAATTTAAGTAGATTAGCTGATCGTATAAATGATACAAATATTGTAACAACAAATTGGGGGTTTAAATACGATAATATTGTTAAAATTGACTATTATTATTGCTCAACCCCAGAAAATACCTTACTGGAATCTATAATAGATTCTAATTTTGAACCGAAAAAACAATGGCTAATGACCACAAATGTGGAAAATAAATTCAACGGTCTAATCAAAAAGAAAATAAAAAATGTTGATCCTTTTAACATTATGATGTTTAGGTCAGCACAATATAAGTCAATAAATGAAAGACGAAAAAAAAATAAAAAGCTACCACTACCAACTTCTGGTGTTAGTATGTTATTATTTTTTAGTTTACAAGATATTAATTCGATAAATATTATAGGTTATAACTTATATACGAAAAAAAATTCAGATGGTTCATATAAACAACACGGGTCATCTAAATTAATAAACCCATATACTGATGAATTAAAACCACATACGATTGAATTTGATTTAAATTTAATTATATTTGCTTTAAATAAAATGATAATTAACGGTGTTAAAATCAATATATATGAATCTGATATTATTCAAGATATATTTGATTTAATTAAAGATAAAAATAGCACAGGTAAAATAATAACAAAAATAAAATCTAAATATTATGAATAATGTAAAAATTATCGCTGAAATTGGTATTAACCACAACGGTGATTTAAAAATTGCAAAAGATTTGATTCTTGTTGCAAAAGCCGCTGGTTGTGATTATGTTAAATTTCAAAAAAGAAATCCAGATATTTGCGTACCAGAGGATCAAAAAAATAAAATTAGACAAACACCATGGGGTGAAATGACCTATTTAGAATATAAATGGAGAACTGAGTTTGGTGAAAAAGAATATGATGAAATTGATAGATTCTGTAAGGAAATCGGTATTAATTGGTTTGCATCAGTTTGGGATAAATCGTCTGTTGATTTTATGACAAAATATAAAACTGATCTGGGTGTTGTTATGAAAATACCGTCAGCTTTAATCACAGATCTAGAATTATGTCAGTATGCAAAAGATAAATCAGATTATTTAATGATATCGACTGGCATGAGCACTGAGGGTGAAGTTAGACTCTGCACCTCAAGTTGCGACCCAAATGTCATTATGCATACCAACTCAACATATCCATGTCCCGTTGAGGAGTTAAATTTAAATTATATCCATTGGCTTAAAAATTGGTATCCAGAAAAAGAAATTGGTTATAGTGGTCACGAATATGGTTTGGTCACTACATTTGCAACAATTCCAATGGGTGTAACTTGGATTGAGCGACATATTACTTTGGATAGAAATATGTGGGGTTCGGATCATTCAGCTTCAATTGAGCCATCTGGGTTATTTAAATTGGTTAAAGGTATCCGTGATATAGAAGCATCTCTAAGTATCCCAACTAAAGCTAGAGAAGTTTTTGGTGGTGAATTAACCAAACAAAAATCACTTAGAAAATGATAAAAACTTTATTAGATCATACTTTTTATATTGATAAGATTAATGATGTTGTCATTGTTGACCTAGGTGCTAACGATGGTAGATTCTATGCTGAATGTTTAGATCATTTTGGCGCCACATCAATTAAATCTTACATTGGTGTTGAACCAAATAAAATTTTATATGATGATTTAAAAATAAAATATAATGACACTAATTTAATTTGGGTTAATAAAGCCGTATATAAGAATAGTGACCAAGATATAGTATTTACTGAGGTTGATAACCATGAAGCTGGAAATATACTTGGACATGAAAATCAATATTTTAAATGGGGGTTGGAAAATCCAAATAGTTATTTAGTTAAAACAATCACAATCGAGGATTTAATTAAAAATTATAACTTAGATCAAATTGATTATCTTAAGATTGATATTGAGGGGGCTGAATATGATTTGATTGATTCTTTAAATAATGATATTTGTAATAAGATAACTCAAATCTCAGTTGAGTTTCATGATTTTATAGACCCAGAATTAAAGAATAAGTCGAGGCTATACGTGAATAAATTAAAAAACTTGGGTTATAGGTTACATTCCGCAAAAAAATGGAGTGGGCGGTATGGTACTGATTATATGGACACACTATTTATAAGAAAATAATATGGATAATTTAACTAATTTTTGGGATAACTGCGAACCAGTATTTTCTCACATCGAAATTTCTGATTACTTAAAGGATATTAAATCTTTAACTGATAGTTGGGAAAAGCATTTTATAAATCACTATGAATTTAAAGATAAAACTGTAATTGATTATGGTATCGGTGGCGGTTATTTGGGTTTATATCTTATAAAAAACAAAAACATAAAAAAATATATTGGTTTTGATATATCTAAAAGACAAATAAACGCAGCAAAAAATAATTTGACTGGTTTGCCAGTTGAATTATATACTGTAAGCAACACAACTAATTTTGGTAAACATAATGCGGATATGTTTATTTGCCAAGCTGTAATACAGCATTTTCCAAATGAGGAGTATTTAATTGATTTTTTAGATAATTTAAATCAATCAAATATAAATGAAGTGATGTTACAAATACGCTATAACGAAAAAACAATATTCAGTGGGTCATACGAAACAACTGAAGATGTTAGATTAGCGTGTCAAACTAATTCTGAATATATTTTAACTTACTTAACAAATTATGAATTAGTTAAATCAAAAAAGATTACAAATAAATCAAACTACGAATTCCTATTTCTCAATAAAATATAGTTATATGAATATATACGTTGATGTTGACAACACAATAACAAAAACAGTTGGTATGGATTATGAAAATGCCGAACCAGTGTTTAAAAAAATCTCTATAATTAATGGTTTATACGATAAAGGCCACACCATAACTTATTGGACAGCAAGAGGTTCAGTATCTGGTATCAATTACTACGATCTAACAAAAAAACAATTAGATGAATGGGGTGTGAAATATCATAATTTTATGGTCGGTAAGCCACCTTACGACATATTTATAGATGATAAAACAATAAACGAAATAACAGAAAACCTTACCGAATGGCTAACCAAAGAAGAAGAAAAAAATTAACCGCTGAAGAAGAACAAGAGGTATTTAATGCAATAAACGCATCACATGGCGGTAACATCTTAGATAAAATAAAGGTTGACATCAAATATAAAACCCAAAACCAAAAACATCTAGTTACCGAGATCAAAAACAAAGAGATTGTAATTTGTTCTGGTTTACCAGGTACGGGCAAAACGTTTTTATCTTGTGCTGTTGCTTTAGAACTACTAAAGAAAGACCCAAGGTATAGAAAAATAGTTATAGTTAAATCCGTTACCACATTAAAAGATGAGGAAATCGGATTTTTAAAAGGGACTATGAAAGAAAAAATGGAACCTTTTATGTATTCTTTTATGCATAATTTTGAAAAAGTTATTGGTAAATACAATGTTGAGTTATTAAGGGCAAACAACATGATTGAGGAAATGCCTATTGCATATATGAGGGGTATTAATATTGACAACTCAATTACAATTATCGATGAAGCTCAAAATATATCGATTGACAACATTAGAACAATTATGACCAGACTAGGTGAAAATTCAAAAATGATTTTCCTTGGTGATGAAAATCAAATTGATATGAAGAAAAAGAATGAGAGTTCACTTAACTTCATTATTGATAAATTTAAAGATTTTGATGAGGTTGGCACAGTTGTTCTTGGTGAGGATGATGTTGTCAGAAACCCATTAATCAAAAAAATAGAGCAAATTTTTAGGGAAAGTAAGAATCAATAATTTACTTTTACGCCAATAATCATATTATTGTTAAAAATGATGATAATATGATTATTGGTATAACTATCAACAACATTCTTAGGGATCATATAACCCAATTAAGAAAAGCGTACAGTTTATTAACAGAAAAAGAACCGATCGAACCGATCAATCCATTTGATCTTGAGACCTCATTTCCAACAGTTGAGTCTGAAATTGCATCACAAGAGTTTAAACCAAATAATGACACTGAAATGGTGTTAGATATGGTTGCAAACGAGCAAGACGATAATTTTAATGTATTTGAGTTTATGTATGAAGAAGCCTCATTTGAGGTTTTTGGCCGTTCAGACGAAGCCATTGATGGTTTATTGAATAAATTAAAAAGTCTTGAGAAAAAATTAAAAGTGGAATTTGTGCTTTTAAATAAAGAGTCGCCCAGATCCAAGTGTGCGACACTATTTTTCCTATCTAAAAACAATTTTAATTTTAAAAAAATCTATTTTCCTAACAAAGAAAAGGAATTTTGGTCATATGTTGACGTTTTAATTACGGATACACCAAAAATATTAAAATCAAAACCAAAAAATAAAACGTCAATTAAAATTCAGAATGATTTTAATGTTGACATTAAATCTGATTTCACTATAATTGGATTAAACGATAATTTGAAGGAATTAAAAAATACAATAAAAACAATAAAAAATAATTCTAAACAATAAAAAATGGAAAAAATAAATGAAACTCTAAAGAATATCGGTGAAGCTATCGATAAAATCAAAAATAAGGGGTGTAAAATCGTATTTTTATCACCCGACACAAAAGGTACTGCTAGGGCTAGTGTTGCTTACATTTATAGACAAGCGATGACCTTAAAAAACAACGGGTATAATGTTAGTATTTTGCATGAAAAAAATGATTACATTAAGCCAGGTGGTTGGTTAGGTGAAGAATTTGACACACTAGAGCACACATCTATCGAAAATAATGACCTTAAAGTAGGGCCCCAAGATTTTATTGTGGTACCAGAAATTTATGGTAATGTCTTTGAACAAATTCAGCAATTACCTATCGACAAAGTTATTTTGGTTCAAGCCTACGATTATTTGTTGGATAGTTTTTCACCTGGTAGCTCTTGGGTTAATTTTGATGTTAATGAATGTATTACAACTTCTAAGGCCGTTGCTGATATGTTAGATGAATTAGCTGATACAAGAATACAATTTGTTAATCCAGCTATTCCAGATATGTTTAAAAAATCGGATATGCCACAAAAACCAATTGTATCCATTCATTGTCGTGATCAAAGAAAGGCCGCAAAAATCATTAAAACTTTTTATTTGAAATATCCACTATATCGATTTATTTCTTTTAAGGATATGCATAGTATGACAGAAAAAGATTTTGCGACAAATTTAAGAGAATCAGCTTTATCTGTTTGGGTTGATGACGATAGCACATTCGGTACATTCCCATTGGAATCAATAAAATCTAACGTACCAGTTATCGGTAAAGTTCCAAATATCATCCCAGAATGGATGACGGATGATAATGGTATTTGGGTTTATGATGAAAATCAAATTCCAGATTTAATTTTTAATTACATGAAGAACTGGATGGAAGATGCTTTACCAGAAAATTTATTAAACGTCTCTGATAGTATTAAAGACAAATATACAATGGAGATTTTTGAAAAATCAACGTTAGAAGTTTACAACACTTTATTAGAAAGAAAAGTTGCTAAACTTATTACAATAAAAGAAAATTTAGAAAAAACAACAGTAGAACAAAATGAAAACTAATATAGACTTAACAGTAGTTATCCCAGTACATTCAGTTGCTGACCCAAATTTTAATGAGCTAATGAATGCTGCGTTAATGAGTATCGAAAATAACGATATCCACCCAGAGAAAGTTATGATCGTTAGATGCGGTTGTGGTGATGTAAAAGAAGTGATCAACAATATGGATACCTCAAAATATACATTTAATCTTGAGGTTGTTGAAAATACAACTGGTAAACAATTCCAAAACCAAATTAACTTTGCCGCATCATTGGTAAACACCAAATACTTTAGCTTTTTAGAGTTTGATGATGAGTTTTCGGTAACTTGGTTAAACAATGTAAAAACATATACAGAGGCTTATCCTGATATGGATATGTTCATACCTATCATTACCGATGTAACAACCGAAAACAAATTCTTAGGGTTAACCAATGAAGCTGCTTGGGCATTTAACTTCTCAGAAAAATTAGGTGAAATTGATCACGAGGTTCTATTAGAATATCCAAATATCAACCCAGATGGTATGGTTATTAAAACAGATGTTTATAAATCAATTGGTGGTTATAAATCATCAATGAGGTTAACATTTAACTATGAGTTTTTATTGCGTTTCACAAACAGTGGTAGAAATATTATGGTAATCCCTAAGATGGGTTACAAGCATATGAATATGCGACCATCATCGTTATTCTGGGAATACAAAAATAGCCAAGACCAAACAATGCAGATAACACCAGATGAGGCTAGATTTTGGATGGAGACTGCTAAAAAAGAATTCTTTTACAACGATGATAGAAATATAATTTATGAGAAGCAAGAACAAGTTTAAACATGCCAAAAAAGAAAACGAACCGCAATTATTATGGCGTGGATCAAGAAGCAGCGGTTGTATCTTTTTTGAATGCTAAAAATGTAGCTGAGAAAGAGAAGATTTATCGAGAGTTTTTACAAGAACCGATCAATAAAATGATCGAAAGTATTATAAGAACGTATAAATTATATAGACAATCATACGAATTTAACGATTTACATGCCGACACTTTGTCATTTTTAATGACAAAATTTGATAAATTTAAACCAGAGAAGGGTAATAAATCGTTCTCGTATTTTGGTACTGTTTGTAAAAACTATCTTTACAATGAAATGATGAAGGAGTATAAAAAAAATACTTCGTTTGTTAATATTGATGATACGGAACAGGATTTTTTAAGAAGAGAAGATTTATTATATAGAATTGATGAACCAGATAGTGATTTAACTAATTTTATAGATCAACTAGCTTTATCAATAAAAGAAGAATTAAGAACCGAGAATTTGACCGACAATGAATTTAAAGTCGGTCATTCTCTGGTTAAGATACTTGAAGAATGGCGTGAGTTATTTAACCAAAACGACCACTCAAAAAATTCAACAAAATTCAATAAAAACCTAATATTACTCTATATTAGGAATATGACTGGGTTAAATACTAAAGAAATAAGGAATAGTATGAAGAGATTTAAATCTCTGTACGCTTTATTTAAAAACAAATATCTGGAAGAATGATATTTATATAAAATGTTATTATTATGAACGTACCTAATCAAAAGAAGAAAAAAATTGACGTTAGTGTTGAAAGCATGAAAGATCTTATGCAAGAAACTTATAATGAGATTGTAGATGAAAGAAATAAAGCTATAACAGCATATAAGAAATTCAGTAAAGATATTAACGAAAATTCAGACATAGCCTTAGTCGGTAAAATAACAAACGACCTGTTAAAAATTATTGACGGTACGATAGAAAAAAAACTAAGGTTAATTAAAATACAGGGTGATATCCTATACAAAAACGGTAAAGCTGGTGGAGATGCTAGCGCCCCTGTTACAATCACTGAAGAAGATAGAAAATGGGCTGAAGAGTTTATAAAAAGACAAGCCGTATCATCTGACGATAACGAAAAAGAATACGAGTAATAATGAGCCAACAAAGTGAAATATTTGCGAGATATCGTTCCCTATTTAATTCAAAATCCGTAAAACCAACTGAAAATGAATATTCAAAAAAGTTGGCAAATATGGACTTTGTTGATTTTTTATTTGAATTGGTTAGAGCAACAAAAGGTCAAAAAGAATTTAAAAATGTTATATTAAAGGGTAGTTTATCTCAAATGAAAAAAAATGATGAGATAAATAAAGCGATAAAAAAAGCTATTGCCGCAAAATTTCAATGTGATACCAAATTAATTATACCAACAAAATACACAACCAAATCAAGTACTGGTATTAGAATGACCAAAAACGAAATTGACACGTTTGGTTTGTTGGGTGTGGATCCAGATAAAAAACCTGGTAATTACATGTATGAAGGTAATAACCCCGCAAAGCATGTTAATTATGTGGTATATAAAGCTCAGGGGGTTACACAAAATAACCCATTAACAGTTAAACATGGTGATCATGTTTTATTTACGATCTATTCACACGACCCAAATACATTTATCTTTAAATTCGGTGAATTCTATGAGAACAAAGCGTATAATCTTTGGTTGGATGATTATTTAAAATTAATCGATCCAATATTTAATACGGTTAATTTTACAACAATATTAACAGATTTAATTACTGGAGCCATATCAATAAAAGCTAATAAAAATAAAATTGAAATATCAAAACAAAGTGGTGTTATCAAAGCATTACAAAAAATATTTGGGTTTTGTTCTGAAGTTGATACTGATAGCGATGTAAATAGTTCCGCAAATGACTTATTAAAAAAACAGTTAAACAATCCAAATAGTAACGGTGATGGTCAAACAGCAACGCAGGGTGGTTTTGGTAACACATTGGGTAATTTAAATAATACGGCAAGTGGTAAAGAAGATGAAGATCCGTTTAACTTTGATTTTAACGATTTAGATGAAATTGATAGGGATGCACAATTAAGATCTGCTGGTAGAATTAGATTCTCAACTTGTGGTGATTTGGATTTGGATATTAATCCAGATGATATAATATCAGGCTTAGATTTATTATTTGCTAACTCTAATGTTAATGATGTTTACAGTTATGGGGAAAATAACGACAATCAATTACCAAATACTAAAGGTGATACACAGTCAAAATCATATGACAATTCTGAGATAAGCCCAAATGCAGATAAAGCTGCTGATTTTTTTGATAACGCATTAAAAAATGGTGCAAAATCAGCCTTAAATGCTGGTGAGGATAGCATAAATATTAATTTACCTAATATGAATGCTGAATTGCAGTTAAATATATTAAAAGCAATACCATACGCCATAATGCAAATGGTGTTAACACCAAAAATAATGTTAATACCAAAAACATTCAGTGTTTTAAATGGTGATGAAAGCACCAAATCAACAAATGATTTTGTTAAATTAATGCGTAATGTCATAAAAGAAATTGGTGTTAAGATAACAACAATGTTAATTAAAAACATATTTGATGCCATTAAAGCGGATTTGACCAGACTAGCTAAAGAGTTGGCTGTTCAATTTCTAAAACAACGTGGACTTGATTATATATCAACATTAACATCCCTACTTAAATTATTGGGTATGTTTGCTGGTAAAAGTAATGGTTGTGGTGGTGTCTTAGATAAACTATTAAAATTACTAAAATTAGCTAATTTTGGCCCTATGCCAATGTTACCACCACCTTTAGTTTTTGTTGGTGGTGCGCTAAAACCTGGTATGAATAGTGTTGCAATGATTAATGATATAAAATCAAACTTAACACAAAAAGGTATTGAAACTGCGCCAACATTACCAGATGGTACACCAAATAATATGATGATAGCAATTGAAGAAACAGTTAAAGTTATGACATCACATATTAAAACTAACTCAACAATACAAACTTTTGGTGTAGGCCCTACAGGCCCAGTTCAAGGATACGGTCAAATTCAATAATTATGGACAATAAAAAATTAGAGGAAATAATTGTTAATAAGAGTAATAAGTCAAATAAAGAATTGGCTAATATATTACTAACACTTAAAGTTGATTTCGACACAACTAAAAAAACAATTTTAGAAATTACTAATATCCTAAAAGAAATTGAAATCACATATGATTCAGTCTATGAGGAATTACAATCTAGATTAAAATTTAAAGATAACGAAAATGAAGGCTGATTACATTTTAGGTATTTGCGTTGATAATGAGGATCCACAAAATTCTGGTAGGATTCGTGCGTTACCTTTAACTGAATTGGGTGTTTATTCAACATTAGGTCAATTAAAAACTTATTTAGCAAATCAAGATATTAAATCAGAAAATGGTAAGATATATAAACCATGGTATAAAACAAAAACAAGCCCCTACATTGAAAAGGACAGATTTTTATGTGAACCATTTTTACCAAAAAATATCACTGTACCACCATATCCTGGCCAGCTAGTCAAAATATTAACATATGACGACAATCAGGCCTGCAATGAATTTATAGGCCCTTACACAATTGATCAGGTGACCTTAACCGAAGAGTTTAGGAATGTTGTATTAAATTTACAAAAAACAAATAATCTAAAAGAAGTTTTACCTCAATACGGTAAAATGTTTTTATCTGGTTATAAAAATGAACAGGTTATTTTGGGTAATGATGAAATCATATTTAGATTAGCACACATTAATCAAGATTTAACCAGAAAACAAGCATATCCTTTTATACAACTATCCCAATTCAATCAAAGTTACGACTTAAAAAAAGAAACCGTTACTGTTATTGAAGAAATTGATATTCCTTTAGATGGTATTTGTCAGTTATATATTGATTATACACCTAAAAAAGATATTGCTGATAAAAATTTTACAGGTACTTTAATTTTATTTAACGCACAGAAAATAAAAAATGAAAAGAACCAAATTGGGTTAACATCGAAGACGTACTCAAACACTAAAACATATGTTGCTAAAAATGATAGTAATTTTTTAGTTAAATACGTTATAACCACAACAACATTAAGTGATTTGAGATCAATCATTGATACCATAATTAATAGTTTAAGCACTAATGGTGTGATATCCTATTACGCAACAAAGAATCCAGACGGTACCAATGCGCCAACCACGCAAAAAATAGTGACCGATAAACACATAATTAATGTATTCAATAACACACCAAACGAACCTAATGCTGGCGGTGCTTCGGATACAGAAAATCACAATATTGTAACTGGGTTAAAAAATTGGATTTATAGATTAACACCAGGTACAACCATTAGTAATTATCGAAGTGGTTTGGATTTATCCAATCCACCAAATTTACCACCTGATAATATTAACATGGTAAATTATAATAATTATAAAACATTGGAAACCTTTATTAACGCTAATAAAGAAGAAAGACGTTTTGGGAATCAATTAAATAACTCAACTAAAACATCAACATACGAAAAAAATATACCTAAAGCCAGCGGATCACCGTTATCGGTTAATATGGTTTATTGTGACAAATTTTTGTTTTTAAGTAGTTTAAATTCGCCAAGTATTATTGATGACACAACAAATGATGGTATACCATCACATAAGATAGCCGAATACTTTAATAACACAAATTTAAATGTAAAAACATACGGTTGGGTTAGGGGTGAAAAGATAATGGAGTTACTAAATGAGATGATGGAGATGTTTTCAAGACATGGTCACGAGGCTGGTAAAGATCCTAGAGCGTCAATAACACAAACCACAATAGAAGATTTGGATAAAATTAAGAAAAAGATAAAGGATGAATTGACACCAAATCAAAATAATGTCATACTAAACCATAATTTAAGGTTTAATTAAAGTATTTATATACATGGGTATTTATCGCACATATTTTGACAAAAATAACACTATAATTAGAGATTCGTTGGTTAATACTGGTCGAAACCAGATCTCCGAACTATTTTATGGTGATAAAGTTAGTCGTTTTTTGTTTTTTTGTTCGTTTGACGAGTTAAAAACCAAAGTAGCTAATAAAGATATCATTATTAACAGTAATGTAAAACATTATGTTAAGATAAAAAACACTTCTAATTTTGACGTTACTACCTTTTTATCGGATAGTAATAATTTAGTTTTTAGTGATAAATATCGATCATCTTCCTTTAACTTGGAATTAAGACCAATTAAAGAATTTTGGGATGAGGGTATGGGATATGACTTTGAACAAAGCCCACTTTCTAGACCACAAGATCGAAATTTCAGTGAGGAAGCATCAAATTGGTTCTATGGTACAACCGCTGATTTATTTTTAACTCCTGGTGGTACACTCGGTGATGTTTTAGATAACCAACACTTTGATAAGGGTAATGAGGATATCTTAATGGATATTACTGATTTTGTAAATGATATATTAATTAACGGTATAACAACAGGTATTACAACGGGAATAACCACGGGTATCACAACTGGAATTACAACTGGAATTACAACGGGTATTACCACGGGTATCACAACTGGAATTACAACTGGAATTACAACGGGTATTACCACAGGAATAACGACTGGTATTACAGGAAATCATTATGGTTTTTGTTTAAAATACACAGATCAGTATGAATCAATAGTGTTTGACGATAAGCGATCATATGTCCTAGGTTTATTTACAAATCATACCCAGACATTTTTTGAACCTTTTATTGAAACAGTTTACGATGATTATATTGACGATAACCGTGTCGATTTTTATTTAAATAAATTAAACAAGCTATACCTATACGTTAATATTGATGGTAAGATGACTAATTTGGATTCATTACCAACATGTACAATAGGTGGCTCGGAATATGAGGTTAAACAAAAAACAAGAGGTGTTTACTACGTTGAGGTTTTTGCTGACGGTAATACATATGACTCATATGTCGAATATAGCGATATTTGGTCAAACATATTTGTTAACGGTGTTAATAGACCCAATATTAAACTTAAATTTATCACGAAAGAAGAAAATGATTACTACCAAATTGGATCAGATATAATGGAACCAATAAAATATGGTGTTTCGTTAAGTGGTATAATGAAAGAGGAAAAGGTTTACCAAGGTGAAAACAGAAAAGTTTATGTCCATTTAAGAAAACCATATACTGTAGCACAAAAAGATGTGGTAACAAATGTGTTTTATAAATTATACATTAAACAAGGCCCTAATAAAATTGATATTTTAGATTGGCAACCAGTTAATAAAACTTATAATTCAAATAGTTTTAATATTGATACCACATGGTTAGTACCTCAAATATATTTTATTGATATTAAGGTCGAAATTAATGGTGAAATAAACATATACAATGAAGAATTGAAATTCATTGTCCCAAGTAAAATGAAAGGATAATGGTATTAACTTATATAAACCCACTCAATAAAAATTATAAAGGTGAGTTCACCTATGAGTTTTTATTCTCAAAGACAATGGAAATAAATTTTGGTGAGGATTGGGATGTAACTCCAGCTGCAAGCGGTAGCTTAACGCCACCACCAATAGATGAAATTAGTTGTGTTGGTATTATTAAAAGTGAGGATATTGAATTGGAATTGGCGCTTGAATCCGATCATTTTTCTATGTACGACTGCGTTGAAAGAATTATAGCGATGGGTTGGGAAAAAGAATCACCAGCCAATGAAGAAAGATTGGTGTTTCATTTTGGTGAATCACTTGAAAGTATCAAGGAAAAATTCTATAGCAGGGATAAAATAATTGACATTATAAAAGAACAATAATATGAAAAAAGTTGATTTTATTGAAAAAATAAAAGAAAATATTAATAAACCAGGTGGTGTACTAGGAGCCATTACCGACCCAAACCAAATGAAACTAATAAACACAAATTTAGATAGTATTCAGAAAAAATTACAAGCTATGGGTATGATGGAAGAAGACATCGCTGAAGCTCTTAATATGGGTAAAGATTATAACGACCAAACTGAATTTTTTAGGGATATGATTGATAATTTGATGCATCGTTATTACGGTGTTACATATTATAATCCAGCAGTTGATGAAAAACCAACGAAACCATCTGAACCCGAAAAACCAGAAGATAGTCAACAACTTAGCCTCTTCCCCAAAGAGAAAAAAGTCGAAGAACCCAAAGAGGAACCAATCAAACCTATATCACAAATGTCTGATAGTGAATATAATGAGTTTGTTCGTCAAAGAGCTATGTACGGTCACAACAATTTATTCTATATCATTAACAGAGTTAAAGACGCTGAGGAAAAATTAAAAAATGGTTTGCCTGATGAAAATGGTGTATCTAATCCATTGAGAATCCCATATTTAGCTTTACAAGACACCAAAAGAGTGATGGAAGAAGTAAAAAATATTAATGAAAATTTTGCCAATTCAAAAATGTTTAGTATTATTGCAGAGTCGGAAACACCGAAAATCTCAAAGCAAGAGATACTTGAATTTTTAAAAGACAAATAATATGAATACAAAACCAAACGAAACTGAAACACCAGTTATCACCCCAACGATAAATCCAACACAGGATCCATCGAAAATCAAATTCCCAAAACCTGCGGTAAAACCAAAACCTCAGGCTTAAAATTTGGTTATTAAAAAACTTTTACTTATCTTTGCCCTGTAAACTAAAATTACAGGGCTTTTTTTATGAGAAAAATTAACATAAACCTAGAAGGTTATTCACCGATCATTAATCCGAATATCCTAAAACGTGTCGCTAATCGCAACCACACAATGGCTAAAATGCCATATTACCCAAAAACAAACGAACCAACTAAATTATATGAGGAGGATTTGATTGAGGGTCGTTTTAAGGAACTATCTGATTCGTATTCAAATACTTTTGAGACCGATAAAGACAAAATCAACCCAATGGCGGTTATGATGAATGCTGGTGGTAACGGTATGAAGATTATGGGTATTGAGAAACCCAAAAGACTTCAGTTATGTCGTTTAGTTGAAAAAATAGCTAGAGAGCAATATAACCTTGATAAAGATGAGGTTTTATTCGATTTGGAAATTGTTGATGTTGGCGGTTGTTCACTTCCAGAAGAAATGGATATTGAAAAAGAGGTTACTGATGATTTTGAACAGACGAATGATTTAGATATCCTTAAAAAAAGAACGATTAACGCTTTATCACAAGGTGCAGCGTTGAAATCACACTACATATTTCACTTGTATCACGATGAATTTGAGGAATTATGTCCTGGTATCACAGAAATATACCAAAAAGCCTTAATTGCAAACGACTTAATTTATTTTATGTTGGATGATGATGATTTAAACGGTCAATTAGCCGATGGGGATGATTCAGCCAATGCTGGTTATTGTAAATTAAACTTTGATGGGGATATCCCAGTTATTGAAGCTAAGGCCATTAGCGCACCAATATTAATTCATGAGGTATCAAAAGCCATCATATCGTTTTTATCAATCCCAGGTATTCAAAACATGGATCAAGAAACAATCGATGAGACTGATTTTGTTATGGCTGAGCTTTGGGATATTAGATTTGGGCCCTCAATTTGGGCTGACTTCCATAGTTGTATTGATTTTGATGATTATGACGTTAAGAAACTAGTCATTATGGAGCTATTTAAGCTCGATTCTAGCGACTTTATTGATTTTATGGGGTATGTTCTCAAAGACAAAGAAAAAGCCAAAAAAGAGATCAAATATATCGTTAAGGATATACGCAATAAAATCGTCAATTACCAATTTGATCAGGATTTACCAGACATTGATTTAAGCGAATTAGGTTTATAGTAAAATAAAAACTATTTATATGAAAAGATAATTAGTGAGTATTACAGATAAGAGACAACTTTTAATAGAATACGCTAAATGCGCATCAAACCCATCTTATACAATCGAAAGTTATTTTGAAACATTCGATAAAACGCAAGAGGGGTTTGTTCCATTTAAACTATTTGATAAACAAAAGTTATTAATAAGCAATTACGAAGAAAATAGATTTAATCTAGTTTTAAAGTATAGACAGGCTGGTATATCAACAGTTACAGCAGCATATGCCGCAGTTAAAACAGCTTTTGCTCTATCAGATAACCCAGAAAGAGTTCTAATCTTAGCAAATAAACAAGAAACCGCAGTGGAATTTTTAAATAAAATCACTGGGTTTATTAAGCAATTACCAGATTGGGCTGGAATTTCATTTGATAAATCATCCCAAAAACACGTTAGGCTATCTAATGGTTCGGAGTTAAAAGCCGTTGCAACATCCACGGATGCTTTGCGTGGTTATACACCAACAATCATGATCTTGGATGAGGCTGCGTTTATCGAGGGTGGTCAAGCGCTATGGTCTGCATGTTTGGCTGCGATTGGTACGGGTGGTAAAGCATTCTTAATCTCAACACCAAACGGTCTTGATGAGATTTATTATGAAGCATATGAGGGTGCAATTAGTAACACCAACAAGTTTAAAATTACACATTTAAGATGGTGGCAAGATCCACGTTTTAATAAAGATTTACGTATGATCAAAACAAATGACATGATCACGTGGATTGAGAAACCAGAAAATGAAAAAATAGAATCTATTATTGAGGGTGCTAATACATTGCATTTTGATGCGATAATGAAATTAATTGATGAGGGCTACAGGCCACATTCAACCTGGTATGAAAATATGTGTAGGGATATGAACCTAAACAGAAGGATGATCAACCAAGAGTTGGAGTGTGCGTTTATTGGTTCTGGTGATAACGTGATAGAGGGTGAGGTTCTTAGAAAACAAGAAACTGATAATGTACAACAACCCGCATTTAAAGCCACCGAATGGGACAACAATGTTTGGGTCTGGCAATTACCACAAAAAGGTCATAGATATATCCTAGCACTGGATGTTTCACGTGGTGACTCTGAAGACGCTACAGGTATGTGTATCATAGATTATGATACATTTGAACAAGTTTTAGAATATCATGGTAAAGTACAACCAGATATCGCAGCACAACTAGTTGATCAATACGGTAGAATGTATAACGCTTTATCCACATTTGATATTACTGGTGGTATGGGTATTGCGGCAACATCAAAACTAAAAGAAATTGGCTACCCCAAAAACTTACTCCACTATGATAATGTTGGTGAGAGTAATATTTTTTGGATGCCACCACCAGATGCGATACCAGGTATAAACTTTGCTTCAAAAAATAGACGTGGTCAAATTATAGCCGCACTAGAAGAAGCTGTGGCTAGAGGTGGGTTTAAAATCAGGAGTGAGCGTTTGGTTGCTGAATTAAAAAAATTCATATATAAAAATGGTAGACCAGATCACATGAAAGGGTCACATGATGATTTAATTATGGCGTTAGGTATGTGTTTATTTGTTGCCAACACATCATTTAAAAAATTACAAGAATCTGATAACATGACAAAAGCCATGTTAGATAGTTGGAAAGTAAATAATCATGTACCAGAAAATAAAACGCAATATTTATTAGATAATGACACAATAAGTTCAAGCGTAACACCCAATAAAACCTATAATAATCCAAAAGAATTGCTAAGTAATAACAATAATTTGCAAAATACACGTGACTTTTCTTGGCTTTTTGGTAATATTAACAAAAGATAATCATCGCAATGGCAAACAAAAAAATAATAGCATCCAAAATTAACGCCACTGGTGCGATGAGGCAATTTTCGCAGGGTGGAAAAAGCAAAGGCTTATTCGATCAAATTAGCGATAAAGCACTAAAAAAAGCGTACTGTTCTATAGATAATGATAGTATAACAACATACGTCCAGAAAAAAGAATGGATTGCTAATTTAAGTGAATATTTATACCCACCCTATGTTGAGTGTGAGTATGTAATGTAAAAAAAATATTATGGCAGATAAATTAACAGTATTTCAAAAATTAGGTAGGGTTCTTGGTGGTGAATCGGAAACCCCAACTTATATAATAGATCCTAAATCATTCGATGGTTTGGAGAAAAGTGAATTTGAGCAAAAAAAATTAGAGGCTCAACAAACGCTTTATTTACAAAATCAATGGAAGAAGATTGATAATGAATTGTATCAAAAAGCAATTTATTACGAACCAACCAGAATTGCATCATATTATGATTACGAGGCGATGGAGTACACACCTGAGATATCAGCGGCTTTAGATATATTTGCTGATGAAGCTACAACTGCTGATGAAAATGGTAGAATATTAAGAATATACTCTGAAAGCACTAGAATTAAAAATGAATTAACTGAATTTTTTGAAAATACTGTTGATATCAATACCAACTTAACTAGCTGGGCTAGAAATTTGTGTAAATATGGTGATAACTTTGTTTACAATAAAATAGTACCTAAAAGGGGTATTGTTGGTGTTAGTCAATTACCCAACGTTGAGATTACTAGAACCGAACCAGGTTTTACACAAATAACAAATTACGATGATTATCAAAAAGAAAAAGCAACCAAGTTTTTTTGGAAAGATAAAAATATCGAATTCAATTCGTTTGAGATTTCCCACTTTAGATTATTAGGTGATGATAGAAAATTACCATATGGTACCTCATTACTTGAAAAAGTTAGGAGGATATGGAAACAACTATTATTAGCTGAAGATGCGATGTTAGTTTATCGTACAACTAGAGCCCCAGAAAGACGTGTATATAAAATATACGTTGGTAATATGGACGATAAAGATGTTGATGCGTATGTTGATAAAATAGCCAATAACTTTAAAAGAGTTAATATGGTTAATTCATCAAATGGACAACAAGACACTAGATATAACCCACTTGCTGTTGACCAAGATTATTTTATTCCAGTAAGGGATCCAGGTTTAGCCAACCCGATTGACACTCTACCAGGGGCTACAAACCTTTCTGAGATTGCGGACATCGAATACATCCAAAAGAAAATGTTAGCGGCTCTAAGGGTACCTAAAGCGTTTTTAGGTTTTGATGAGGCGACTGGTGATGGAAAGAATTTAGCTATATTGGATATTAGATTTGCTAGAGCCGTGCACAGAGTTCAAAAAGCTCTAATTCAGGAATTAAATAAAATGGCTATTATTCATCTTTATTTAAAGGGTTATGAAGATGATTTAACTAATTTTACTTTATCATTAGTATCACCATCAACACAAGCTGATATACTTAAAGTTCAAAACTGGAAAGAAAGAGTACAACTTTATCGTGACGCTGTTTCTGACGCTGGTAATGGTTTTGCTGCGATGTCTATGACCTACGCTAAAAAAGAAATCTTAGGTATGTCTGAAGATGAAATCAAATTAGATATCCAAAGACAAGCCGTTGAAAAAGCGGGTTCTGAGGAGGTTAAAGTTTTAGGTGAAACCATAAAACAAACAGGTATTTTTAGAGAGATCTATAGGGCGTATAAGATTAATCCAGATAATATGGGTTCAGTCGAAGGTGGCGCTGGTGCTGAAGGTGGTGCTGGTGGTGCTAGTATGGGTGGTATGACTGGTGGTGCTGAAGGTGGTGCTGAAGGTGGATTGGGTACCGACTTTACAACCCCATTAGAAACTCCAGGAGCTGAACCTGGTGCTGAGGAAACCCCAGCTCCAGAAGAGACAGCACCAGGTACGGAAGATTTAGCTGAATTAACCAGAAAAAAAATGGATAATAGACGTAATAGAATAACCGAAAGTATCAAAAAAACTATTGGTGAGATCGATAATTTGATTAACGAGTAATTTTTTTAAAAACCGTTAATATTTATACTAAAGCTATTAATTATGTTTGGAATTTTAAAAGAGAACGTCTTAAATAAGTTAGAAAAGACTTATAATGATAACGGAGAGACCGTATTCAAGAAAGAATTTAACCAGTATATCAAAACAATTAAAGAAAACAAAGACCTTAAAGAATTTTATGAGGTTTATGATTTATTTAATCAAGTTAATTTTGATGATGAGTCGATCGCTAAGGAATTCGTTGACGAGTCAATTAACTACCTAAAGCAATTTAATTTAGATACTGTTAAATTACTTGAAAGTATGTTGGCATCGGAGGACAAATTAAATTCATTACATGAAGAGTCAATTGAGTATAAATTAGATCAATTAGTTTTCAACGAAAACTTAGATTTAAAAGATAAGGCGATTTTTAAAGTAAAATTAATCAAACAAATCACAAATAGAAATACTGAAAAGGTAAATCATCAAGAAGCATTTAATACTTTACACGATAAGATAAACGAAAACGTGTCAAAATTAAATGAAAATCAAATCGAGTTATTAAATTTATTTATAGAAAATGATAGTCAAAAAATAAACGACTATTACACCAATTTAATTAATGAAGTTACCGATATCGTTGAGAATAATATAGTTGCAACTGATAATGGTGAGGTTATTAAAAGACTAGTTGAGGTTAAAAAGAAATTGAATACCTTAAAAACACAAAAACCTAATATTGATGAAGTTGAGAAGATCATTTCATTGAAAGATTCTTTTAGTTAAAATTTGGTTTTTTCATGTTTTTTGCTTATTATTATATCAGTTTAACTAATAATAAAAACAAAAAATATGGAAATTAAATGCAAACCAAATTCGGTAAAGAAAAAAAGCTCTTTAAGACAGACTCATTCAGAGTAAAGTATGGTACTATCGATGCCACTAAATTAAACGCAATTTACATCGATATTGAATCCTGGGTTGAACCTCAGGAATTATTGAATTTTGATTCAAACATTAGAATAACAAGAAAAAATATACTATTAAAACTAAAAGAAACCCTGGATTACGATTTTTTCTCCGAAAACTTCATAGTTGATTTGGATTTGAGATCATCTGGTATGCATCTTAATAAAAAAAGTTTTATGTTTATTGAAATAACTGTTTTCCCTAAAAAATATTTGAAGTTTAATTCTGAAATTTTAATAAAAAAAACAAAAGATATTGCGATTACGGCTATATCAGTGATACAAAAAAATAACTTTAAATTTTACGCAAAAAAGTAACATGGATATAACAGCAGAAGACTTATTTGATAGATTACAAGATGAATCAGATAAAGAACAATTAGAACAATTACTACCTAAAGTTGAATCTTGGGTAACCACTAATAATAAAGATTTTTTCTTTAGTTTTAAATCAATAGATACAATACCATCTGGGTTATATTCCATGACCTATACAGATAACAACGGATTTGGTTTATCTAAAATGGAGTACAAAAGTGAGGAATTTTTTCATTTACCATCGTTACCCCACAAACAAATTGTTGCTGATCTACAGGCTTTTTGGGATAACAAACAAAAATTTATTGATTATAATTTAAATCCAAAACGTGGTATTATCCTACATGGTGACCCTGGTTGTGGTAAAACATCATTAATTTACTTGGTTGTTGAAGAAATAAAAAAACGTGATGGTATATCAATTTATTTTGACATCCCACAAAATTGGATTGAAATAGCTAAATTAGTTAGGAAGGTAGAAAAGGACAGACCGATCTTATGTATAATCGAGGATATTGATTTGGTTATTGCAAAACATGGTGAAGAACCATTTTTAAATTTCTTGGATGGATTAAATTCTATAACAAATGTTGTTTACGTTGCAACAACTAATAACCTAGAGAGAATACCAGATAGAATTAAAGATAGACCATCTAGATTTGATAAACAATATGTCATTAAGAAACCAAATGACGCTGATAGGTTATTGTATTTCCAAACAAAGTTAATTGAATCTGATATAAAAAAATATGATCTAAATAAATTGGTAAAAGATACAAAGAATTTTACCATGGCACATTTAAAAGAAGTATTTATTTCCTTATATATCCTAAATAACCCATATGATGAGGTCATTAAAAGATTAAAGGGTAGTAAGATAACCGACAATTCTATTGGGTTTGATTTAGATGGTAATGACGATTGATGATAATTTTACCTTCTATTGGTATATTTATATAAAACGTAATTTAAGATGTCATCTATTAGAATTTTAAAAGAAAATGAAGAAGGTTTTGGTATTATCATAGATAAAGACGCTGGATCAATAACCAAAGAGATTAATACTAGATTAAATGAATCAACAATAAACGGTTCATTGGATCTAACTAAACCAATAATATATTACGCAACACTACAAAAATATGGTGTTGAAAATAGAAATGGTAGAATATATCCAGAAGATATCTTAAAACGTGAAGTTGAGAGATATCGTGATGTTATTAATAGAAACGCTAGTTTCCATGAATTAGATCACCCACAAGAATCAGTTATTTCATTAAAGGGTGGTTCACCACACAGAATATTAGATATGTTCTGGGAAGGTAATGCGTTAATTGGTAAATTGGAGATATTAGTTTCTGAAGGTTATAGAAAAAGCGGTATTATTTCATGTCATGGTGATTTAGTTGCCATGTACTTGTCATACGGCCAAACATTGGGTATATCATCTAGAGGTGTCGGCAGTCTTAAAAAAATAAATGGTAAGAACGTAGTTCAAAGCGATTTCGAATTAATTTGTTGGGATATTGTATCATCACCATCAACTCCAGGATCTTATTTATATAAAAACCCAGAAGATTTTTCTAAATACGATGAAAAATTGGCTCCAGACAATGAGCCACAGATACAAATTGATACTCAAAAGGGTAAACAAGATGAGTTTTTAGCTAAATTAAGTTCTTTTTTGGGTAAATAATTTGGACTTTTTATTTTTTTTTATTACTTTTGTGTATAAGTAAAAACAATTATATATGGATTCAAAAAATTTCTACTGGTACACTGTTACAGTTCAGTTTGTTGTTGAAGATGAACAAACTGGTAAAATTAAAAAAGTAAAAGAAAATTATTTGGTTAAAGCTGTTTCTATTACAGACGCTGAGACACAAGTAGCTAAAGATTTAGATGGTGCAATGTCTGATTATAGAATTTTGACGGCAACAGAATCTAAAATCGTTAGAGTTATTAAGCCAGAAAACACTGAGCTAAACGCTTAATTAAAACTTTTTTAAAAAAAAATTAACGAAAGCCTCCATTTTTGGGGGCTTTTTTTTATGTTTTTACTAAATATTTTGAACTTTCTTAAAATCATAGATATTTATTGTTAGCAATATAGGCTAAAAAATAATTTTTTGTCAAAAATTAAAAAATGAGTAATACTAAAAGCATTTTAGCTGAGACTCTAGCGGAGATCCAGGAAATTAAAGAAGGTATTTCTAAAAACGCTAATCACGTTTTGAAAAGTACATTAAAAGAAGACTTGGAAGCTATCGTTAGAAAAGGCTTAAACGAAGCTGATGAAGATCAGCCAAATGACGTAGACGGGAATGGAAATCCGTCTGATTTAGAAGGTGGTAATGTTGACTCAATGGAAATGTCTGATGATTTAGGTATCGACCCAACTGCTGGTGTCGAAGAACCTGGTGAACCAGAACTTATTGATTTAACTGATAAACCAAATGATGAGGTTATACAACACTTTAACCTTATGGATCCAGCTGACGAAATCGAAGTCGTTCAAACACCAGAAGGTGGTGTCCAAATTAACATTAACCCAGCTGATACTGAAAATGTCGGTGGAACTGAAGAGTTGCCAGCTACAAACGATGAACCAGTTGGTGATGAAACACCAGTAAATGGCGATGAGGATAATGTTTCAGATGATGAAACATTAAAGTCTGATGAACTTGACGAAACCATGGAACCTGTTTATGAGATCGAAATTACCGAAACCGAGGAGGAAAAACCTATTGAGGAAACCAAGGTTGAAGATGAGTCCGCAACACACAACAAAGCTGAAAAGCATGAGAAGAATGTTGATGAGGATACACACATGCGTGATATCGAGCACATGAAGCATAGGGAAGAAGAGTTACATGAAAGTTTAGTAGCTACAAGAAAAAAACTACAAACTTTAGTGGCTGAAAACAAAAATAAAACCAATGAACTTGAAAAAGTTAACCAATTAGTTGAGGAATTTAAGGGTGCTGAAAACGAATACAAAACAGCAATTAAAAATCTTAGAGGGCAATTACAAGAGGTTGCTTTATTCACTTCAAATTTGACATACGCTGTTAAATTGATGACTGAAAACTCAACTACTAAGGATGAAAAATTAGATATCCTTAAAAGATTTGATTCAGCTAAAACTTTAACAGAGTCAAGAGAAATTTTCAACAGTTTAGAAAATTTGTTTAACACAAGTAAGAAAAATGTTGAGAAGACAATTGAAGAAACTGTTCTTAAAGGTAGTAAAACAAGCGGTGCGTCAAATTTAAATGAAACCACAGCTTACCAAAATCCACAAGTTTCAAGAATGTTGGATATAATTGGAAAAATTAAATAATAAAAATAAAAACAAAACTAAAAAATTTTAAAAATGGGTGCATTATTAGAATCAGGAAAAGTTGGTAACGTTAGCTTAAATCACTTAAAAGCTGTACGTACTGACGTAATTAACAGATGGGACAGCTTAGGCCTTTTGGAAGGTTTATCTGGACATCGTAAAGAAAACATCGCTCAATTATATGAGAACCAAGCGTCTTATATGTTGAACGAATCAACTGCATTGGGCGTTGAAGGTTCATTCGAAACCGTTGTTTTCCCAATCGTGAGAAGAGTATTCTCTAAATTATTAGCAAACGAAATCGTTTCTGTACAAGCGTTGAACTTACCTATTGGTAAATTGTTCTACTTCGTACCTAAGATCGGTGCTTCAGCCTTCGGTAAAACTGGTGGTGCTGAAAGTAATGATCCTAGAAACCAAATGGGAATGACGGATGCTTTCAACAATAACGTAAACACTTACGATGCTTTCTATGGTGAAGATGGTATGTATGACAAATCTAAAGGTGAGTCAACAACTAGCAACGCTACAGTAACTACAGCTAACTTATATAGCTTCAGCAAGACTAGCGCTTCTGGATTTGCTAACAAAGTTGGTACTACTATCGCATCTGGTGCTACTGAAATCGTTAAAATTACTTTAACTGGCGCTGGTAACTACGAAAATGCTGAAGAATTCTTAAGCACAATCGAAGTTAGCTACACTGGTGGTACTTTGGACTACTATTTCCCATCTCAAAAATACGGAAAACAATTAATGGATGAAAACGGTGTGACTTATATCGCTGTCGTTGCTCCAGATAACGATACCGTTGCTTTGGGTGACATCGATGTAACTTACAAAACTTATGAGTCATTGGAATTATCTGATGCTATGGGTGAAGTTAGTTTCGAACTTAAATCTGTAACTGTTTCGGTTATCGAAAGAAAATTAAGAGCACAATGGTCTCCAGAATTAGCTCAAGACGTATCAGCGTTCCATAACATTGATGCAGAAGCTGAATTAACAGCTTTATTGTCTGAGCAAGTTGCTGCTGAGATTGACCGTGAGATCTTAAGAGACTTACGTAGAGGTGCTGCTTGGAGAATGACTTGGGATTACTCAGGTACAAGAAACACAGGTGGTTTAACTGCTGCAAACGGTTTCTATACTCAAAAAGAATGGAATCAAACTTTGATCACTGCGATCAATCAGGTTTCTGCACAAATTCATAAAGCTACTTTGAGAGGTGGTGCTAACTTTATCGTATGTTCTGCTGAGGTTTCAGCTATCTTCGATGATTTAGAGTATTTCCACGTATCAAACGCTGCCCCTGATCAAGACAAATACAACATGGGTATTGAAAGAGTAGGTTCATTAGCTGGTCGTTACCAGGTTTACCGTGATCCTTACTTCCCAGCTGACACTATCTTGATGGGACACAAAGGTACTTCATTGTTGGATACTGGTTACATTTACGCACCATACGTGCCAATGCAATTAACCCCTACAATGTACAATCCGTTTACCTTCGCACCAGTTAAAGGTATCATGACTCGTTACGCTAAGAAAATGGTTAACAACAAATTCTACGGTGTAATCAAAGTTAAGAATATCGTTAGCTTCGGTATCGATGGTTTCAGATAATCAACACTGATAGGATAAAACCTTAAAATAGAAAAGGGACTCAATTGAGTCCCTTTTTTTGTTTGTAGTAGTTTAATCTTTTTTCCAGATTAGTTTTTGTGGTTTCATTTAAAACTCTTTTATTTGCTCTCACAAAAAAATACAATTCTTCTCCCAGGGACTTAATCAATTTTTTTGCTGTATCCAAACAAAGCTCAACATCAAATATTGAAACATATTCATGAATAGAATGCATATTATAATAACCAACTGAAAAATTTACACAGGAAAAATCATACAATGATTTTAAAGCTGATACATCTGTATATGGATGATTACCAAGACTTTTCTGACCATAACCAGGTAAACACTCCTCAAAAATTGGGTTGATTTTCTTAAAAAATTCACTTCCAGTTGAAAATAATTTCACACCATCAGAATAATGACTAACCCAATTATTAAACGGAGCGTCAAATTGCATGGCGTAACCAACATTTTCAAAAAATTCTGGATCTGATAAATAAGAACCAAGACAACCAACTTCTTCTGATACAAAAAAAGCTGCTTTTATGTTATCAAAATGATCTAATAGTTCCAAACAAACAAAGACACCAGCCTTATTATCACCACCGATACCAGTAGGCGAGCCATCTGATTTAATCGCAGAAAGCATATAGTTATCCTCTACGACCGTGAAATCTGTTATTGGGTGTACAGTGTCAATATGAGCAATAACGCACGGAAAATGATCCGTATTACCCTTTACAGCGTAAATATTACCATATTTATCCGTATAATTACTGATATTACGTTCATTGAGTTGATTAATTAAATAATCTCTCATCCTATCCTCATCACCAGATACGGAAGGTATTGATAACACATTGGTTAATCTTTGTATATTTATCATTTTAAAAGTGTTTCTGTATTAAAATTGGCTATACTTAAAGCATATTGGTTAATAATGGGTCTACCCGTATTATATGCGCCAAGAGCCAATTTCCAATCACCATGCTTTTTCTTTAGATATGATAATATTCTCATACTCAAATCAACATTCAACTCTAAGTTGTTTAATAAATCAATTCTAGTTACTTTATTATCTGAAAATGAATTAGCTGTTGGTACTTGTATTTGCATTGCACCGTAAGCATTAGCTATTGATGTTAATCTTGGGTTATAATTCCAATCAAAAGGCCCATCATAACCACTTTCATGGTGAGCCACACCAAATGCAATATTAATTGGTACATTATATTCTTTAGAATATTTTACGATGTGATAATATAATTGCATTGATGGGGGCATATCTTTTGATATTTTACCCATATTTTCAATACTTTTCTCTATTCTTGATGTTTCAGCGTACCACCCCAAAAATAAAGTGAATCCGAAAACACAGATAGCTAAAACTATTAATTTACTAAATATTTTCATACTATTCTGTTGTTGGTGACTTTTCTTTTATGAAAAGTTTATTTGCGTACATATTAAATATAACAACCCCAATTGAGTCCTCATAAATTTTATATGTACCATTATTTTTATTCATTAAAATAATTTGGTTTTTCTCATTAACAGCTACACTGGTTTCTGTTAAAGTGTTAACATGTTTAAATTCATTTGATTCGTTAATTTTACCGAATACTACTTTGTAATAGTACCCAATAACAAATCCAGAACCTAAGGCCATAACGATCAATGATACGGCACCAATTTTCTTAAGAGCATTATTAACATGCCCCATAATCTGATTAAATTTTGTTTTTACTTCCATTTTTTTATGTTTTTAATTAATACAAAAAGAACGCCAGAGATTTGACTCTCTGGCGCAAAGATAAGAAATGGATTTTTAATATCCAAATTTATGTCGTTTTTTTATTTCAATACACTGTCAACTGCTGAAATAACCAGTGGTAATTCAATTCGATTAGTACATTCAAACATTCTTTCAGTACCTTTATGATCTGGACACCAATCCCAATCACCAGGATTTAACCAATGTCGATTAAAACAACCAGTACAAATATCTTTATTGTCGTTAAATACCCTAATACAGTCTTTAAACTCAGTATATGGATAACTAAAACCTGATATCATAATTGTTTTAGTACCTAGAGCCCAAGACAACCAAGATAAACCGCTACCAACACCAATAAATAAATCGGCACCTTTAATATCAATCATTCGATCCTCAATGTAGTAATCACCTGTTTTGTCAATTACACCAGTTAATGTACCACCCAATTTTGAATCATGCCACGCATCACCCAATTTTTCTTGTGTTATCATAACAACTTTATAACCCAAATTATTAATATGGTTTATAACCGATTGCCAACCACCTGGTTTATTCCAATATTTGGCATGCGCTGATGCGTGTGGTGCGATAACCACATATTTACTACCAACACTAGAGGTTCTTGGTGGGACAGTAATTTTTGGTTTTACCTCAATTGGATCTAATCCTAAAATAGCGGATGCTGTATCTTGCAATGGCGCCAATCTAAAATTAATTGGACATTTATTATAATTGATTTCCTGGTTGTTATAATACCAACCAATTGTATACATCGCATATAAATCATAAACCATTTCACCTGGTTTAATAAATTTAATTTCTGGATATTCATTTTCAAACCAACTATTTTTAAATGTTGATACGGTTAATTTACAATTCCATTTTTTTCTAAATTCTTCCAATAACGGGAACCAAGCCACAGTATCACCAATTGCCGATGAATCTAATGCGATATAAACGTGTTTACCAGTGGGATCAAACTTATGTGTAGCTACCAGCTCATCACCCTCATAAACATTAACCAACCAATTAATGAAATATTCTTTTAGTGGTTTAGTCCAGCAATTATTTTTGATTACACCAATATGTTCAGTATTATTAGTGTCAGCGTTAATAAATTCAACCCGATACTCAGATTGCCTATTACCCAGTACTTCAACCTTAGCACCTTGAATAAAAGTAATATTTATCTTATTTTTCGGCTCCAATTTACCACGTAAAGAAATTTTAGTGTTTTCGTAAATATCCATTAATTGATTCTTCATATTTTTTTTATTATTTAAAAGTTGGTTATATTTCCCAATTAGATTTTTTGTTATATTTTCAAAAGAATGTGCTTCAGCTGTATTTAATATAGTTTTTCTTATATTATCATAGTTATTGATAACAAAGACAATTCTTTGGACAATTTGTTTAACATCACGTTCAATTGTTACCAAACCTGGTAACTTATTACCACCCTCATAAGTCGCTATAACTGGTAAACCACAAGCCATGGCCTCAAGTAAAGTTAAATTAGGGTGACCAGCTTCTAATATTGAAGGGTGTAAAAATATGGTATGTTCTTGATATATTTTTAACAACTCCTCCTCGTTTACATCAAAAATTAAATTAAGTTTATCGTATGTATTTTTATAGCGATTAAAGAAATTTTTATTATTTGAAGGCCCTACAACCGTTATAGGTAAATTAAGAATTTTAGCTGCTTGTATAGCATATGAGAAACCCTTTCTATCAAAACCCTGATCATTAGCAAAACCGTTATTGGCAACGCATAATAATTTATGTTCATTAATTTCTATTTGTGGTAAAACACTAGGTTTAAAAAAACTTGTATTAACACCATGAGAAAAATAATGTAGCTTTGGGTGATTATCGAAGTATTGTACTAAAAACTTAGCTGGGACAAAACTCATTTCGGATTTTTCTATAGCCTCTAAATTTTGCTTATAGACGTGAGAATCTTTACCATAAACATAAGCATGGTGATCATGTAGTGAGAATATATATTTAATCCCTCTAGCGTGCGCTTCAATGGCCAGATTAGCTACGTGTATGTGAACAATATCAAAAGTTGGGTCAACATCATTTAAATATCTAATATGGCTATCATGACCCATATCATTACTTTTACAATGATATTCCCAAATAATTTTTTCAACTGCACCCCAACCATTTGGTGGTATAGGTATCAAACCAGGTGTTACTTGACAGATTTTCATTTAAAAAATATTTCGTTATAAATTGATACAATTTTATTTTCTGAATTAATAGACCTAATGTCTAGAATAGGTGCGTCTTTAAAGTACAACCAATAATCTTCATTTGGTATTATGATTCTTTTTTCGTAATCTAATCTATCAACTATCGGTCTAAACGCCTGAATCGTGTACAAATAAAATGGTACCTTA
>Ga0222712_10000637_pt1 | contig 45014 bp, 77 predicted proteins | sample C33_657DmetaG_FD_165043 | JGI IMG/M metagenome (GOLD analysis project Ga0222712, IMG submission 165043) | Estuarine water microbial communities from San Francisco Bay, California, United States - C33_657D | ecosystem: Environmental > Aquatic > Marine > Unclassified | place: USA: California... | reverse complement strand
CCTTGAGTACCTATAGTTCCTTGAGTACCTATAGTTCCTTGAGTACCTATAGTTCCTTGAGTACCTATAGTTCCTTGAGTACCTATAGTTCCTTGAGTACCTATAGTTCCTTGAGTACCTATAGTTCCTTGAGTTCCGGTAGTGCCTTGAGCACCTATAGTTCCTTGAGTACCTATAGTTCCTTGAGTTCCGGTAGTGCCTTGAGCACCTATAGTTCCTTGAGCACCTTCAGTGCCTTGAGTACCTATAGTTCCTTGAGTACCTATAGTACCTTGAGCACCTTCAGTGCCTTGAGTACCTATAGTTCCTTGAGTACCTATAGTACCTTGAGCACCTATAGTACCTTGAGCACCTTCAGTGCCTTGAGCACCTTCAATTGAATTAATTGTTACATATCCACTATTATTATTTAAAGATACTCCAGGACCTGCAGAAATATAAGTAACAATTCCAGAAAGATTAGAACCAGAACCACTGAAGCTTGATGCAGTTACAATTCCTGTGGTATTGATACTAGTATCAGATCCAAGACCAACTGAAGATGTCTTACCTGTACTATCAATAAATTCTACTTTTCCTGTTGAAGGATTTTGTTTAATTGAAATGGTTGTTGCAGATCCAATTATGATTTCATCAATACCTTTTATTTGTCTTTTGTTTGAATCTAAAGTAATAGATCCAGTGCCAATTGTTAGTATTCCTGTTATTCTTGCATTACCATTAACGACTAAATTTTCCCCAAAAGTAGTCGCACTTCCTACATGCATCTTTGTAGTTGCAGTAAGAACTCCTACGGAGACGTTAGGAGTTCCAGTTAATCCTTGTGCTACTGTAGAAATACCTGCAGTTGTACTGTAAGTTGCAACATCAGCAGTGCCTGATAAGTTACCATCAAAAACATTGGCGATTAAAGTTCCTGTATTTGCATTATATTGTAGAGATCCATCAATAAATGGACTTTGATTTCCAGTACTTTGGTTTGGAACTAATACGATTGACGTTAGTACATCCGAGGAATTTGCTGCTGATATATTAATATTCGTGGCATTAGTTGCAACACCAGCAACTACAGCATAGTTAGAATAACTTTGCAATGAAGAACCGTCACCAAAAGTAGTGTAAATTTCATTAAAATTGTTGTTTATTTTTAACGCTGCAGACAATAAACTATCACCCAAACCATCATTTGGAGAAAAACCTGTATTTATACCTAATTTTGCCATTATACAGTAGAAGACGTTTATTTTTATTTATAGATTTAATTGGAATCCATGGTATATTCAGTACTATCAAATCCTATTATTTGGATATCAAAAGTTTCAGATATGGATCCGTATGAGAATGAAGTGTCTACTGTAGTTTTTTACATCAGCGGTAGGATTAGCATAGTTAGGGTCATAAGTCAATAAAAAAGACCCTTAAGGGTCTTTGCGTTTCAGCAGGGTATTATATTTTTATCACAAGGCATTGCCCCGGGGCAAAACTTCCTCTGGAAATATAAAAGACTCGTGTGGCTGATCTACGGGAGCCATCCAAGCACGTAATCCTTCGTTTAATAATATATTTTTTGTGTAAAATGTCTCAAATTCTGGATCTTCTGCTGCCCTAATTTCTTGACTCACAAAGTCGTATGCACGTAGGTTAAGAGCAAGACCGATGATACCAATAGAAGAAGTCCAGAGGCCCATAACTGGAACAAAAAGCATAAAAAAGTGCAACCAACGTTTATTACTGAAAGCAATACCAAAGATTTGAGACCAGAATCTGTTAGCCGTAACCATAGAATACGTCTCTTCCTCTTGAGTCGGTTCAAATGCTTTGAAAGTATTTGCTTGGTCACTGTCTTCAAATAATGTATTTTCTACTGTAGCACCATGAATAGCACAGAGCAAAGCACCACCTAGGATACCAGCAACTCCCATCATATGGAAGGGGTTGAGGGTCCAGTTGTGGAAACCCTGAAGGAACAACAGAAACCTGAAAATAGCAGCAACACCAAATGACGGTGCGAAGAACCAACTGGATTGACCCAGAGGATACATCAGGAACACAGATACAAATACTGCAATAGGACCAGAGAATGCGATTGCGTTATAAGGACGAATGCCTACCAGTCTTGAAATCTCAAACTGGCGAAGCATAAAACCGATTAGACTGAAAGCCCCGTGGAGCGCCACAAAAGTCCATAGTCCCCCAAGTTGGAACCACCTGACGATATCCCCTTGAGCCTCAGGACCCCAAAGTAGAAGAAGAGAATGACCCATAGAATCTGCAGGGGTGCTTACCGCAGATGTTAAAAAATTACAACCTTCCAGATAACTGGAAGCAATACCGTGCGTATACCAAGATGAAACAAATGTTGTTCCAGTCAACCAACCTCCAAGAGCAAGATATGCTGTTGGAAATAGGAGCAAACCACTCCAACCAACGAAAACAAATCTATCCCTTTTCAACCAATCATCTAATAAATCAAACCAACCTTTTTGTTGATTTGGAATTGAAAGTGTAGAAGAAGTCATAACCTCCTATGTATTTCTCATATTTAGTTTACAATACTTTACAAAAGAGGTCAATGAGTGTTTGTGCTCATCCCCAATAAATTACTGAAAGAGTGAAGGCGACAAACACAATAACTGTGAAACCCATCATACCTACACCTGCCCAAATGATCCAGGGCTCCATAGGATGATGTTGATTATTATGAGACATTGGTTTCGTGTTTTTCCAAATATGAATGAAGATCCTTCAAGTGTTCTGTTGCTTGTTTCCAGTCACCATCAAACCTTTCATTCAGGAGGTCATACATTTTAGTAGCACTATCACTGGTCATTCCATTTTCGGACATATGAGTCACAAAGTCTTGTTTGTTCATAATTAAAAATAGTAAAATTGTAATTTTTGTTTTTCTTCTTTCTCCCATATGAGGAAAGATAGATTTTAGAAGAGAAGGTAATCGTATTTTACCGTTACATCCAACCCTATAAAGTAACTTACGATTTCCTCTTTTATCCTGATAAGTTCTAACACTTTTTGATTGAAATAAAGATGCTACTCTATAAACAACATCTTTATCAGTCATTTGAAGATGAACATATGGATCATAATAAAATTTTACTTCACCCGTAGATTTGAGTGAGTATTTTCTTTTATTATACCCAAAGTGTCCTTCACCTTCAAGTATTCCCGCCAACCAAGCAGCATCAATATCAGACATAAAAAAAGAGGGGTGTTTATTCCCCTCTCATTATACTAGGTTTTTCCTAATAAATCAACCGATAGAAGGTGCAGTCAGAGCAACAGGGGTTGCTTCGGCAGCAGCCAGGTCCAGAGGGAAGTTATGAGCATTGCGCTCGTGCATTACCTCCATCCCCAATCCAGCACGGTTGAGGACATCAGCCCAAGTGTTAATAACCTTACCCTGACTATCAACGATAGACTGGTTGAAATTAAATCCATTAAGGTTAAAAGCCATAGTGCTTACACCCAGAGCGGTAAACCAGATGCCGACCACAGGCCAGCTAGCGAGGAAGAAGTGCAGCGAACGGGAGTTATTGAAGGAAGCATATTGGAAAATAAGGCGACCGAAATAACCGTGAGCGGCTACAATGTTGTAGGTTTCTTCTTCTTGACCGAACTTGTATCCGTAGTTCTGTGACTCATTCTCTGTCGTCTCGCGGACGAGAGAAGAGGTGACAAGAGATCCATGCATAGCAGAGAAAAGAGAACCACCGAAGACCCCAGCAACTCCCAACATGTGGAAAGGATGCATGAGAATGTTGTGTTCTGCCTGGAAAACAAGCATGTAGTTGAAAGTTCCCGAAATCCCCAGAGGCATTGCATCAGAGAAGGATCCTTGACCGAAGGGATAGACCAGGAACACTGCGCTAGCAGCAGCAACGGGTGCGCTGTAAGCAACACAAATCCAAGGACGCATACCAAGTCGGTAAGAAAGTTCCCATTCGCGGCCCATGTAGGCATAGATACCAATCAGAAAGTGGAAGACGACCAGTTGGAAAGGTCCGCCATTATATAGCCACTCATCAAGAGAGGCAGATTCCCAGATGGGATAAAAGTGGAGTCCAATAGCATTGGAGGAAGGAATAACAGCACCAGAGATGATGTTGTTTCCGTACATGAGTGAACCAGCAACTGGTTCACGAATCCCGTCGCTTACATCTAACAAACAACCATATCTTTTGACTTAGGTTGCTTCTGTTGACGAATTTGATTTGCTCGTTTTGCGTTTTCAACTCTTCCACCATTTTCTACCCACTCTTTCCAAGTTTGTAGATGAGAAATACATTCGGTTATTCTTTCTGCTCGTCTTACTCCCATATAAGGAAGTATTTTTTGTAGAATGGATAAGACCTTTTCTTTCTCTCCGATGTGAAGTGTATAAACTTGTTTGCCTTTTACAGTTTTTCTTGATGGTGAGAAATAAGACTTATCTAAAAGTTTACTCAACCTTTGGATAATATCTTCATCTACCATAGAAACTTTGATAAAAGGTGCTGGCGGTGTTTTAGAAACTTCATAACGGTCTTTAGAACGATTATCTATCCCAAAGTATCCTTCACCTTCTAATAAACCAGCAATCCAAGCAACATCAGTTTCAGTTAAGTTTAACATTTTACTCTTGCGTCTTCTGTATTATTTATACAGCATTAGCAAGAAAAAGTCAACAATAGATGTGTGGACTATATCTTCACCCTTCATTTTTATTGAAGGGGCTGGGCACTTAAACCTGTTATTAAGGGGACTAAACCCCTCAGGTAGTCTCTGAACCTTCCTCAAGTGTACTTGAGGCTTGGATGCTGATTGCCTTTCGGTTTCCAGCAATTCACCCAGTTTCGTCAATACTCTTACGAGTAAGGGACACCGATTAGTTAATGTCTACGGGAGGTGCGCCAATAAAGGCGATGATGAAACAAGTTGTAGCAGCAAGCAGGCAGGGGATCATCAGAACGCCGAACCAACCCACATAGAGGCGGTTGTCAGTTGATGTTACCCAGTTGCAAAACTGTTCCCAAGTATTCGATTGTCGTTGTTGTGAAATTGTAGCAGTCATTGTTTTTAAAAGCTAAGTAGTCCATCAGGGAAATGGTGGAGATACTTATTTCCTAGACACCCTTAGTCTAGGATATGAGAGACGATTTTATACTCCCTATAGGTCTCGGTTTTCGGAGAGTTTAACAATGTTGCGAAACATTAAAGATTCGTAACATTTGTTTACCTATTTATCATACTACGGTTTCCCGTCCATGTCAAGCCCCCTATTTCGGTTTCTTTCGTGCTGCTCTAACTTTTACATTTATTTGCGGATCATCAGTATCTGTCATTGCAGAGGCAGTTTGAGGATCTAATTTATTATAATAATCAGATCTATCTCCAAATTTAGGATGCCATCCATTAATCATCTCAGGTGGTGGATCATTTGGATATCCTTTCTTTGCTGGTTTGTCTGGATAATCAATTTCTTTTTTCAATCTTTTTGATACCTTTTTAAATAGAGGATCTTTATCTACTTGAGCAGTTTCTTGTTCTTGAAAATATTTTTCAAAAAGTTCTTTATTATATTCATCCGCAATTCTACAACTTAATTCTGATTGTAGAATACTTTCTTTTTTTCCATTTTCATCAACAATAAAAAGTAAAGTATCTCCTTTTAGTTCTTCTTTGCGAATTATTTTTGCTTTCTTTTCTTTCCCATCAAAATTACTATACATTATACCATTATTTTTTTGTCTACTAGTTTCTGTCATGTATTCCCAGAAGTGATCAGATCCTCCAAGATGGTCTAGAACTTCATTCTTTCTTTCTTGAGATGCTCTTTCATTTTGCTTCCATTCGTGCCTGCCCCACATCCTATCTTCCATCCTTTTAAATGAAGAAGGAACTTCTGCTTTCTTCATCAAATCAACATTAATAGTTCTGTTTGCTCTTGGTTTAATTTTATATTTTACCTTTGGTTGCTCTGGAAGAACATATGGTTTTTTAATATCTTTAAGAATTCTTTTTTTGCTTTCTGAAAGAACTTTACCTTGTAGAAAATGTTTTTCTAAAAGTCCCGATCTTTTAACTATCTGCCTCAAAAGAGGAGTAGCACCGGTTCCCATATATTCTGCATCCAAAAGTTTTGTGGGATCCCATCCTTTTGGTGGTTGTCCAGTTTTTTGATAATTATTCCATTGATTATTAGTATATCCTCTTTGATTCCAATCATTTCTAAGTAATGCTCCCCAAGAGGCAGTATCCTCATCAGGCATCTGATTTTTGTATCCTTTCATAAACCAACCGCGTCCCTTTTCCACCAGAGACTTTGCTAGTCCATGCCCAGCAGCAACTCCACTAATACCTAACCTTGCTAACGCCACACCCAGTCCCAATCCGGCGATAAGATTAGCAGGATCAAAGGTATCAATCGGAACAGGTTTATCCGTAAGATATGGATTAGCAGCACCAGGTGGAAGATTAGGATCGAACCCACCCATTTCAGGAGGAACTCTTCTTGGAGGTGGAGTATAACCTGTTGGCTTTGGTGTTCCTGTAATCACACACAAATATCTACCATATTGATCAGGAGTATTTGATGGAGGACCTGGATAAAATGCTCTGTAGTTTGGCGTATCATTGTTTGCGCCATTTAGTTTAGGAGTGTCCTTAAACCATTGGGCTTGAGAAAGAGTTAATTGCCCATAACTAGTAAAATTACTTGTCCCATTCCAATTCCCCAATCGTCCAGTGATTCTACCAAGATCAACCATTCTGCGATCAGACTGACGAATATATCCAATAGTTGAGAAATTTCCCCAAGCATACCACATCGATGCCATTGGACCAAGAATATAACTTGTATCTCCGGGAGGTTCAATTGTCAGAATCGTTCCATCTTCTAAAAATAATCCAGTAGTATCTCTACCATTTGCAAGCGAATCTTGCGTAAAATCTACTGCTCTAGGCAATCCTTGAACATCTGGATCCTGAACTTGATATTCTGGCTCTACAACATAAATTCCGGCAGTATTGTTTGTCGGAAACTCATTAATTAATTGAAGTTTTTCATCAATCTGGGTAGACTTCAGATGACGAATAGCTCTTTTAAACGTATTACTACGACTCTTTCCCATTAATCATCAGACCTCTATTGGAGTATTTATTATTATATTTGCATTTGGATATTCTACACAACCCTCTGGCCATCCAACAACTGTTATTCTATTATGAGTAGCAGTTGAATTTACTACTTCAATTCCGTGAAAAACTGCAGGATTAATCCAAACAAATCTATTTGGTTTTGGTTCTATTTTTTCAATACTACAATTTTTAAATTTTAAATGACCTCCCCAAGAAGGATCCCAAGATGGATGTACATAATAAACAAATCCACCAAATTCACTATGATAACCCCCATTATCACTAGAGGATTCTCTATCTATTCCAGAAGGCAATGAATTAATATAAGACCACATATCAATTGTATTTTCCCAATGGTCTCTCCAAATAACAAGGGATTTTAATTTTTCTTTTACCCAAGAAATTATTTGAAAGTATGTTTCACCTTTATCTTCAACAAATTTATCATTATGAAGATAATCGTTAACATTATTTTGAATGACGTTCCATTTTTGATCATCCAAAAAATTGTCAATCACTATAGCAGCAGTTCTAGTTGACATTTACTTTTTTAGATATCTATTTTGAAATGTTTATATGATATTTAATAGTATTAGTAATTTTTTACGTAAAATTTTTTCTGTTTAAAGATTGAGACTAGAAATAAAATTAATAATCTCCTGCTGTTCCGCCAGCACCAATAATAGACGTATATGCAATTCCTAGATTGGGGGAATTGCAATCATACAGTAAAGGACATTTATTTTTATTTATAGGTTTAATTAGAATCCATTGTATAACTGGTATTATCTACTCCTATTATTTGGCTATCAAAAGTTTCAGATATTGGAGCATAAGAAAATGAAGAGTCTACCGTGGTTTTTACTGAAGCAGTAGGATCAATATAATTTGATCTGTAGATAATAGATTGCCCCGATTGGAAATTATGATTATTAAGATTAAATTTATCTAAACTTAAATCAACAATTATAGAATCCGAACTTCCAAATATTCTATGGAACAATGGAGTAGAATTTGACTTTAGTTTAAATGTCGAAAGACCAACTATTTCTCCACCAATTGTTGTTGTAAATCCAGTAAATTGAGGACTAATATCATCAATTTTAAGAACTTTATTTGTTTTGCTTAAAATATATGGTCTTAATTCTACTCCATTTGGGAAAAATATTCTTTCTACAGATCCGTCTGGTAAAGATTCTTCTTCAGTAACCATTGAAAAATTATAACGATTATATACGGATTCTTCTTGATCAATGTTAACAAGAAAATCTAGTGTCGATTTATCCGATGTTACTTTCATATCAGATGATTTTGATATTCCAGCGTTTACTGCTCCATCAGTAACAATCCCAACAACATCCAAATCGCAGAATTCTTTTAAACCTGCCGGATGAATTATTGTTTTTATTGGTTCTCTCCAAGTATCATAATTTAATTCACTCTTAATAGAATATGAAAACTTCTGATAATAATTATTGTCGGAAATCCTTTGTTGATAATCATTTAGATGCCCTACATGGTCATTAAAATAGTTAACTTTATCTCTATAGACCCCCAATTTGGATTCCAAATTGAAGTTATTAACTATCTCTACAATACCATTTAATCTTGACCTTTCTCCATAAAGTTTATCACCAACATTTAATTCACCCTTTGAATTAATCATTCTAATTTGGTTAATATTATTATCCCATCCATTTTGCATCACTGTTGCAGTAAATGTATTTGATCCTTTAGAGTCGTAACCAAAAACTTTTTCTCCAGAAAAATAACTTAAGTCATCAATTATGTTCATTTTAAATTCAGCCATATCTTTTCTGTTAATTACCTGACCATAATTAAAATCACTAGTATACTGTCCTAAATTATTAGAAATACCATTCATACTATAAGTAACAGTAAAGTTTGAGGTGCTAATTCCAGTTACAGTAAAAAAGGCATATCCATAATCAGAAGAATTAAAATTATCTCTCACTATAGGATTTCCAGAAGAATCAAATTCATTTTGAGTTATTCTGCAATTTTCAATAAAGATTTGATCTCCTAGAGAGAAGGGAAACTCAATTTCTGTTCTACCATAACCTGTTTTTATTAATGGAAATAATTGAGTATCTGAATTTACTAGTTCCAAAGTAACGTCATTACCAGAAATAGTAATATCATCAATATCGTATCCGTTTGAATTTCTAATAGGAACAATTCTTAAAGGAGATGTCAAATTAAAAACATTTTGATCTAATGATGTTTTTACTACAGAACTACCTTGAATTGAACAAGATATTTTAATAGAATCATTACCAATGACCTTAAGTATTGGTGCTCTATTATATCCTTTACCTCCAGTAACTATGCCTATATTTTCAATTCTAGAAATTCCACTTATTTGTGCAATTGTTGGTATACTTAATAGTGGATTAAGAGTTTTGTCAGTCGGATAATCATATCCATCTTTTGCTCTTTCTAGTAATTCAATTTTTCCTATTGTATTTGAGATCGGTTTAATGATCGCACCAGATCCACTTGTAGATGCTACAGATACAACTTTAGGAAGTTTTTTATATCCTTTTCCGCCAAAATTAATTTTTAATTTTGAAATTGCTCCAGTAGTATTTTTAGAATCTGTATCATAAAAGACAGAAGAAATTCCAGAAGTGGTAGTATATTTTGTTGATTCTGGTTTTCCGTTAAAATTAATTTTAAATGATGTTGAACCAATAGAAACTATTTCATAGTCGTCAACATATTTGCTTGGTAAAATGACAACTTTATTCCTTGCGAAAACATCAGTATCTGATGAAACTTGATATTTTTCTGCTTCAATAGGAGATAGAGGAATTAGAGAATAATAAAAAGACTTTCCAATATTAGAAGTTTTAGTATTAATTGTTAATTTTGCATCTCCAGATCCAGATTCTACTGAATTTCTATTATATTTGTATGTTTCTATTTCTTTAGAAAAATCTAAATCACTGAATAATTTTAAATCCATTCCAGCGAGAGATGGATCAGATAAATCAAATACTATTGTGTTTTTGTCTGTAAATTCTATACTTGGGTTTATCAATGCAATTGATTGGGTTCCAGATCCTACTGATGTTAATGTAATAGAATTGCCAATTTGACTATCATAATAAGTATTTGCTAATTTAAATTTATCTGGGTGATTTTTAATTACATAATAAGTTTTATTGTCAGACAATCCACCAATAGTGGTATTTCCTTGATTATAATAAACTATTTTATCTCCTGTCTTCAAATTATTTCCATAAATTTGAATCTCTGATGAACTGGTAAATACAGAAGTTAAAGTATTAAATGTTTTTAAAGATGTAGTAACTTTTCTTAAAATTAAATCATAACGTAAAGAAACAGTTTCAATTAGATTTGGTATTAAATTAAATTTAACTTTATCGCCATCTTTTAATTCGTGAGGATATTCTACTATAGAAGTTAAAGAAAAATTTTCAATCCTTCCGGTTACACTTGGATATTTTGTAGATATTGAATGAGAATATCCTGTAACACCAACAGAATCGTAAATAAACAATGAGTTGTTATTTGTTCCAATTCCACTTGAAGTGGTAAATCCTAATGTTGAAATTCCGAGAAAATCTTTTCCATAATTAACTGCATATACAGTTTGCCCATCAATCAAATTAAAAGAAGATGCTAAACTATTATTTGAAACTAAAAGTCCTGTTCCTCCAATTCCTACATTGTATCTTAATGGTTGACCTGTGTATAAATTATGCTCTTTAATATAAATTGATTTTTGTGGTACAAATAAATTTTCTCCATTAAATAATTCATAGTTAGATCCAGTAGTTCCAAATCCAATTAATGTTTTTGAACTAAAATATAAAGTTTTATTCTTTTGAATTTTTTCTCCAATATAATTATTAGAAAAAACAAATTTTCTAGGGAGTAATGTAACTGAAGAAATTCCTGCAGTGTGAACTCCAGTGTTACTAATACGATTGGCAGAAAACTTCTTAAGATCATAATCTATTGATGTAATTCTTAAAATTTCAGAATCAATCCGAATATAATCATCTATTTCATAACCATCAATATTACTAACAAAAATATCAGTAGAGTCTCCAGTTGTCAAATAATTTGCAATATTGGTTACAATTCCTGTTGGTGATGGTTTTTGTACAAAAATATTTTTAAACCCTTCATAATCTGAATATTGATTTGTTGATATTCCACTTATTAAAACTTTATCTCCATTCAATAAATTATGAGGAAATCCAATGTCTACAGTAATAGTATTGCCAGAATTACTAAAAGATGCATCGTTGAATGTAGAAACGCCAATATTAATACTGTATAGATTTTTCCCTTTAACTCTTGATACTACTGCAGATGCACCAGTTCCTCCTGTACCAGAATTATCAAAAATTAAATTATCAGATACTCTGTAATTAATTCCATTGTTATAAATTAATAAGTCATCAATTGAAGATGGACTTATTTCTTTTACTAAAAATTCTTGTTTATATTTGTCTTTTATTTTATCTATAAGTCCATATCCAGAATATGCGGAGTTAATATAATATGGTCCTATGTTACGAATTAAGGATATTGATTCCGATTCTATTTGATTGCTGAATTCATCTTGATTAAATCTTGAATTAAAGTTTTCCAGAATAGGATTTGATTTAAAATAATCTCCAATCAAATAAGGATAAACTGGAATTGAATTTAAGCTGGAGTCAATTGTCATAAAATAAGCGTAAGTCCCATTTGGAAACTCTGGAGTTATACAAAATCTTCCATTATACTCATCTAAATCCCCAGATGCTCTAGAAAAAGAATAATCTTGAACAAAAAATCCTTCAGGAAAATCAGGTCTCAACAATCTATTAGATTCTACATTTTTAATATAACTTGATCTTACTCTTCTTATTTCTGAATTTACCTGCCCATAAGGACCGTAAATTGGATTTCCATCATACGCCCATCCAACAATAGGAGAATGTAAATCATTTATAACCTCTCTATTATCGTCATTAATATGATCATTTATTACTTTTCTTAAAACTTTTGGAGGATAAAAATGTATAAATTGAAGACCAAATTCTTGATTTTTACTTGGTACAATTATTCCCTCGTCATCAAAAGATAATAAATTTTTATTTTTTTCTATCTGATTTATTTTCCACTCAAAAATATTTCCAATAAATTTGGCATCACGACCTCTCCTAACTACAGACAGTGAAGTTTTATTTTTATCGTAACCAATTCCACCATTTACAACATTAATATTTACAATTCTTCCATTTTCAATAATAGGATCTAATTCGGCAAAAGATCCAGTTCCATTAATTACGATATCAATACCTTCATCATATCCTCTACCAAAGTTTAAAATTTGAACATCTACTATAGAACCGTTAAGAATTATTGGCTTTAACAAAGCTTCTGAAGTAATGCTTGATATTCCAATATATGGTCTTCTATGGAAGTTGATAATATCTGAAGAACCATATCCAATTCCACCATTAATAATAAAAACACTATCTATTGGTCCTGTAACAATTGGTTTTAATGTTGGAACTACTGCTGTTTTTGATTCTATACCTGACAGAGATTCTACAACAATCTGAATTGGTGGATATGAAAATGTATGATTTCCTACTCCTAAACTTTCAAAAGATACATATTTTTTATTATTAAAATCGTCATCATTTAAACTTTTTCCAATTCCAGCTTCTGAAAGTTTAAATTTGTTTGAATCAATAACTGTAACATAATACTGGGTCTCTGTAGATAATCCAGAAATTGCACTAGTTTGATATGAATATCTAACTATATCTTTTGTTTTAAAATTATGATTTTTTGCAAAAATATAATCATCAAACGTATTTACGCCATTTGTTTTATTATCAAAAGAAAGAATAGAAGGAATTATTACTTTTTTATTTGAATATCCAGATCCACTATTTTTTACATATACTTTTGTTATAGTATTTTTAGAATTTAATGATTTTAATTTATGGAATCCAGAACTTATTCCAACCAAATTTATTTCATTTGTTTTTTGTATTGCATCAAATTTTGTAGAATAAAGTTTTAATTTTCTGGAACTCTCAATACCAACAAAATACGTTGAATTGGATATTAAAGGATTTAAATTTGAATTAAAATTAGAATCATATATTACTTCTTCTCCATTATCAAAGTTGTGGTTTTGTGCAAATGTAATTGTATTTTCAGTTGGGTTTACTCCACTACCATCTCCTTTAAATCCTGAAACAATTTGAGATCTTACTAAATTTGGTTCAATTACTGCACCTGTTCCATTTCCTCCAACCAAAGTCATTTTTGGTTTATTTTGATATCCTATACCTGGAGTAATAATTTTTATTTCTTTTAATGATCCAGTTACATTTAAATGTGCGGTTGCTCCAATTCCATTTTGATCTAATATATCTAATTTTGGAGAATTGATGACATCATAATTATCTCCAAAATTTGTAATTTGAATTGAATCAATATTTCCATAGTAAATATTTTCATCGTAAAGAGTTGGAGAATATATTTCTACTCCATTTACAAGAATTCCTACTTGTCTATTATTTGTTGTTTTATCTTCTTTTTGAATAAATTCTGTTTCTCTATTATTTGTTTTAAACTTTTTAAATATTTTTTGATTAAATAAATCTTTATTTTCATAATCAAGTCTTATAAAATAATCACTAGTAATTCCAGGATTTAATTCAATATATTTTTTAAAAAATAAATCATTTTTACTGTACGATAATTTAATTTTAGTACTATCATCTGGACTTCCCACTGTAGCTACATGATAAATTCCGGTATTAATTCCAGAGTTTGTAGAAGAAAAATAATAAACTTTCTCTCCAGTATAAAAATTATGTACTTTATCAGTTTCTAATATTGTTGTTTTAGCGGTTCCAGTTAATGTAGATACATTAATTTTTCTATTTTCCGAGAAAATTTTATAAGATGGAAGTCCAGATGCAGCAATATAAAAATTTTCATTATTGGAGTCAATGTATGTATTTTGAATATTGCTTGATAAAATAGAAATTTTTGGAAAATTATTTTTATTACTCGATGCTTTGGAAATAATCCTTTCAGCTCTTGTTTTTCCAGAAAGAGGTAAAATTGATTGTACTTCAATAATATTTTTTGATAATATATTTTTTACTATTGCTAGTTGCTTTACATCATTCGGATCGTTTGAATTTATAAATCTTAAATTATCATCAATACGATAATCAATAGAATCATAGAATTCAACTCTCCAAATTGATGGAGATTCTGATTTAATAGTTTTTATTTCGTTATATGTTGGTAGATTGTAAATCCAACAATTAAACTTTGGATCTTCACTAAAATCTAGTCCAAAAGATGATAACGCCACTTTATCACCAATTCTTAGATTTGATGTATTTTCATAATCAATATTTTCAATTACATTAATAAGACGAAACTTAATTTGACTTTCATCATCTAAAGAAGAATATACAAGATTGTCTTCTAAAATTATATCACCAAAAGAAATATCATAATTTAATCCTGTAATTCCCAAAAATTGATTTATATTTTTATCTGTATATTCAACTTCAAATATATCAGATAATGCTTTTGATTTTATTAATAATTTGCCACTTTTTGGAAATCCTATTGTTGAGTCAACGAAAATATAGTTTGATCTAGAAGATACATTCTCAAGAACTTTTGTTGTTTTTGTTGTTTTAAAGTTAGAAACAAAAGATTCGTTATCTAAAGAAATTTCATATAAATTTACCTTATCAAGAGGTCTAAATTCCACATTATAAATTGAAGCACTTGCTGAAAAATTACTTGAAATATCCTGATATAGGGTTTGTCCTTTTAATAATAATGGATCACCACCTATAATTTTTTCTACGAGAATATTTTTTGTTACAACATAAGTATTATCAGAGGGTCTTAATAAGTAATCTTGGGGTTTTAATACCTTAATAGATTTGTTATATAAAACTGTAAATAAAATTTTAAAGGCAGTATCTGTTCCTTTTGATGAGTAAAAATCTCTTGCTCTTGTTAAAATATTTTGTATATTAATACCAGTAACAAAATTTCTATTTTCAAATCCAGGTATAAATTGATATTTAAATTTTTCAAATAATTTATCATAAAAAATAAGATTAAGATTCTCGACAACGGAACTATTGATATGAGAACTTGCAAAAGTAGTAGAAAATTCAAGAACTTCTGAATTTAAATTAGAATTTATATTATCAATCCCACTAAATCCACGAATACAACCAGTAAATGATGTACTTGTTTTTCCAGTATAAGTGATAATTTCATCATTAATTTTCAATAGTCCATATTTTGAAGGAAATCCAATAGTATGATTTACATTTATAGTTGTATCAAACGCAACTATTTCTTCAGTCAATACGCAAGGTATAAACTTACTAAAAAAAGTTTCGTTATTAAAATTTCCAATAGATTTATAATAACTTATATTTTCTGCTAAATCTACTATGCCAGTCTGATGTTCTTGAGAAATATAATATTGCTCTAAAAACTCTTTAAAAAGAAGAGAGTCCTCACTCAAAAACTCTGGGATTTGAGAATCTACTATATTTTGAATTTTTACTCTTTGAATTTCTGACATTTTATCTTGTATATTCTCCGTTTACGTAGCTTGAAGTTGTAATATAGGTAGTTGCAGAAGTATTTTCACCAGAGGTAATAGTATCCTCTAACATATTTACCACAGTATTTTGAGTGCTTAATTCCAAATATATATCTTTCAATGCAATTACATCATTTGATTCTGGAACTGCTTGTATTTGTATACCCTCTGGATTTATAGAACTTGTAATATTAACTACATCTAAAATAATTTCCCCTTTTTCATAGTTTACTCTTCCGGCAGTATTTTTTACAATAGATGGTACATTATTTTCCAGTCTAAAGAAGAAAATACTTCCATTAGTTTCATCTATAGGAACATCACTCATATACAACGTTCCATTTATATTCTCAATTGTAAATCCTGATGACTTTATGTTATACCCTCTACCATCACTTAAATTATTCTTTTTAATATGAAATTTATTACCAAAACAAATTTCATATGTTGCAAGTCTGCCAAACTCTGGCTGCAGATCTCTTCTAATTTTAACTTTAGTTATGTTTGAAGTTATAGAATCACTGGTATTATCAATTAAGGATACTATTCTACTGTATTTAAATCTTCCTCCAAAATTATTAATGTCATAAGAACTTGAATATGATTCTATTGTATTGATTACACTTCCTTGAAGAACTGCTACATCAGATGTTGTACTCTTGTTATAATAGACATTTACATCAAGTTCAATAAAAAGGTACTTCAAATCAATAATTTCCGGTTTAATGCCAGCTACAGAATACTGTCTTAATTCTTTTTTTATTGATTCTTTTGTTAATTGTGAAATATATTTTCCTCTTCTTGGTTTAATAGATATAAAAACTTTTCCATATTCTGGTGGATCCAATTCATCTCCACCATATGCAATTACAGATTCTACATTAGGAAAGATATAAGGAATAATACCTTTATAATCATTTGCAGTAACTGCTCTATATTGAGATGCATAAACTCTTGGAGCAAGGTATTTAATAGAGTCTATACTTTCAATATCATCACCATTTTCTGCTTTCTGTATTGTTGTCAGTGCAGAAATTCCAGATGTAACAATTTCATTATTATTATCTTTTAATACCCCAGAAAATGTAAAGTTATTTGCTCCTTCTGCATCTTTTCCATTTGTGACAATATATGTTACTGTTATTGATGATCCATCTAATGGTTTTTTACCAATAATATCATCACCAAATATAATTTCATATTTTTCATCAGTTGATTCTTGAATTAAAAATATTTTAGAATCTTTTTTTAACTCAAAAATATTTGAATATAATTTATATTCTTCTGTAACTGTATTTGTTACAAAAACCCTAATTGTGGATGTGTCTATATTTGGATTTGGTAATATAAATTTTTGATTTAATTGTGAATTATCAACTATGAAATTTTTTATTAAAAATGATCCTTCATACACTTCAACACCATCAAATATTGCAATATTTGCATCATTGACTGGTGCTGTTTTACTTTCTGGTAAAGAAAATATATAATTTCCACCCTCTACAGCGCCAAGAGCAACTATTCCTGATTGTAAGATTACAGATCTTGATTCTCTTGTTCCCAAATTAACACTAAAATTAATTTTTGCTCTTGCTGCTCTCTTTGATCTAGGAACATATCCTATATTTCTTGCAAGCGATACTACATTCTCTCTTAAGGTTGCACTGTCAAGAAATGATTCATTGACTGCCATATTGGTATTATAGGCAGTTATATAGCTATTATACGCTAAAATATCAATTAATGTTGAAAAATTAGATCCCTCAAAATCAAAATCAGTAAAATTACTATTAGATCTCAAATAATCCTTTATTTGAGATCTTAAATCGGCAAAGTCTAAATTTGTAAACTGATTGAAAGACATTATACTCTAGATGGTAGTAGTAAAAACTCTATATTTTGTGAGGGAAATCCCAAACCAACAATGTCATAATCAATTTTAACATTCATTTCATTAGTATCTAAAGGAAATTCAACAATAACATTTCTTACACGTATTCTTGGCTCAAAATTTTTAAGAGTAGTTTCAATTTGTTCTCTTATGAATATCGCTTGCGACTCATCTTGATTTTCGAAGAGAGAATCTTCAACTGATGTACCAATTAAGGAATTGAAAAATCTCTCTCCAACACGAGTTCTCACTAAATTTATAACAGACCTCTTAATGGCGTCTTCATTTTTAATGGGAATGATATCATTTGTTACAGGATGTCTAGAAAAAGACAAACTAATGTCCTTAAAACTCCTGGAAATATTGAGTGCCATTCATATTTTAAGTATTTAATATATCTATAAGAGTTTTAAATGAACTTCCCATAACTAGGTTCTGTTCCGTATTCCCAATCATCATAATCCTCATCATTGCGAATACGTTCATGTAACTCTGTTTGTACTTTTAAGTTATGTTTTGGGGCACTGTCGTGCATAATCTCTTGAATAACTCTTTTTTGGGGGTCATTTTGATAATCAGTAATCAATTTTGTAGTTCCCCACATGTTATACATGTAGTTTTTGTCTCTATCTACTGGTAAATTGGACATTTTAGCTCCTGTTTTATAAAAAACAGAACTTTTTTTTGGAAGGAGGTTGCTATCTCCTATCAAATATTTAACGTAAAATGTGCCTCAATGTATAATTATCCGAATTTAAGTATTTAAGCATCTCAAGAGCAATTAATTTAGGATTTCCTGGACCACATGTGTAAACATCGATTGCGATACATCCTTCTTCTGGCCAAGTATGACAAGAAACATGACTTTCAGATAGCGCCATTACAATCGTGACACCCTGTGGAATAAAGCAATGTTGGTATATATTCAAAATCGTCATTCCTGCCCGTTCTACTCCTGTTTCCATTGCTTCCTGAATGGAAATACCATCATTTAGAAGACTATATTCAACATTATAAACTTCCAAAAGAAGATGATTTCCCATTGAAAATTTTTCCAATCTCCATATACCCCCAATTTATAGCAAAAAAGTTATTTATTTGATGTAAAATCCCTTTCTTTTGTAGTCAGAATCCTTTATATACCTTAAATTTTGGGATTTTTCTTGATCATTATCATCCCAAACTGGAATTGCAATATCATTATTATATCTAAAGTCAGGATTTTGCCTAATATGCACTTCAATTAAGTTTCCATCAATGAATTCGCAGTTAATCCAGTCATAATTGCCTGATAAATTAGACAAAATCGGAGGAAATCCGATTTTCCTATCAATTTTCTCCCATTTTTGCCACTTATAAAGAGGATAATTGTCGTCTTTTATGCCTCTTACTACTAATTTTGCCTCTTGATAGTGAAAATCAACACTTAAATGCCTCGCCCTTAAACACTTCACACCAAAAATTTGACGGATAAAGGTGATCTGTAACATTTTCTATCCATAAAATTTCAGCAAAGCGCCCCATTCCAAGAAAATTAATGGATGGTCGAACAATATAAAAGTCGGGTTTAGGAACAGTGGTCCCAATTGGACCACATTGATACCCTAAAACCCGACTTAATTGTAATTTATTGTAAATCCATAGGTCGTTAGGATGAATTGCACTCCATTCATCATTAACGTCCAAATGGTACATAAATTACCTACCTTGTCCTCTGTACTTTTTAGTTGCTTTATTGCGACTTGTCGCTGAATGTTTAGTATTCTTGCTGCTTCCTTGGCGAGTAAGTTTGGGAACACTCTCAACCTTCATTTCTTTACGGTTTTTTGCTGCCATAATTTTTACATCCTCTAAAAAACGGTTTTATAAGTTTAAAAAGGCACTCAATAAGTGCCTTTAAGAAAATCAAATGATACGAGTTTTTTCGTGCCCAACTCGAATCTTTGGATCACACCAAATTTCATATCCTAGATCTTTTGCATCTAGACAGAATGAGACATCCTCACCGCACATATCCTGCACTTCACCAGATTCAAATTGTTGCATCTTTGGAGCAAACCAAGGATATTCGAGACTTTCAAAGACTCCATTCTTAATCAAGACCCAACCAAAACCAGTATAATCTACTGTAAATGGTTTACGACGCTTGCTCATAGTCTCCAAGGTTTCGTGATTCATTACACCACCATTTCCTCGGAAGTCTTCTTCATCTAACCAATGTGCAACTGATGTGGTGTGACCATCTTCAGTGCAATACCAACCAGCAGCAATATCTTTGTCCATTGCTACCAGACGATAGAACTTCTCAGTATCAAACACAATGTCGTTATCAATCCAGAGTTGATAATCATAATTTAGTTTGCCATCCCAAGGTTTTTGCCTTGGTCCTCTGAGAACATTCGCACCAAGTACTTTGCATCGTGCAAAGTTTACCATTGAACTGTAGTCTTGTGAAATTTGAATACTTGCACCACTTTGTACAAGATCAAAACATAATTGAACAAAACTCTTCAGGAAAATGTATGAACATCCACGTCCAGGTAAACAAAATACTATTGTTTTACCTTGAATCATTTCACGCGCTTTTTGTATGTCGAAATCATCTCCATTTTCAGAAGGAGAAGGTGTTTTTGCTTTTACTGTAAATCCTTTTGCCATATAAAATAAATTCCAACGTAAGTATTATACCACTGCAAATCAATCATTGCAAGGGGTTTTCAGAAGTATTTAGAATTACTTCAATATCCTTGTCGCTTCCGCCAGAGGTCCATACAAGACCTCTGACAACGTTTAAATTTTTCTGAAGTTCTTCTTGCTTTACTTGTGCTATTACTTCTATCCCATTTACTTGGATATTGTAAGTATTCATAAATCTTCTATCTTTCTTAAAAGATCCTCAACATCTTGTCTTAAACTATCATTGATAACTAAAATTTTATCACTGTCTAGTCTATGTTGAATTGTGTCAATTAACACGTCTCTTTCATAATCATCAAATTCGTAATTCATATCCTTTGTGAGTTTTCTTTTATATATTTAATTTTTCTTTTATCCGAGAACCTTGTGGGCCACAAAAATTTTGCCGGAAAATTTTTTAATTCTCATACAATCTCTCGGTCTCTTTCGGATCGGTATAGCTTACAGGGACCCTTTGATTTTATATAAGGGGGGGCATCGGTTTATAATAATTAACACCATCAAACGCAAATAACTGTCTATTAGAATTAAACAAGCACGAATAATTATAATACATGAAGAATCACGAATAGTTATTATAACTAACAAACTATAAAGAATAAAGAATGTATTGGGAGGGTATACTAATTACAACGAATGTTGTATTCTTTATACTTATAAAGAGTGTTAATATTATAAACTATTGGGGGGGTATAAGAAACTGTGAGGACGAGGAGATTATATAAAGAACTGTTTGAACGAAGGAGTATGAAACTGTGTGATGTGATGCTTATACACAGTGGACGTACAAGTTACTGTCTAGAACTGTGTACAACGAATAGTATAGCACAGGCGCATTAGAAATGCAAACTATATGGGGGGTATGAAATATAAACTATTGGTAGGGTATAAGATGCTATAACGAATTGTATGGTGCTTATGTATAACGAATGATTGTGCGCCTGGAGGACAATATAGGACGAACTCCTAGGGTGTTTATAATGAACGAATGCTTCATAGTTCAATACTCGAAGAGTTAACGAATAGTATAAGATAAGAGTGATTGATTCGTCATTCGACACTTATATAAGTCTCTTACACATAACGAATTCCACAATCTTATAAGTTTTCCACAGGTTTTTCCACAGGTTTGCAATAGTTTTCCACAGGGCAATTCTTATAAACCCTTGCAAATACTATAAAACCTTATAAACCTGTGGAAAACTTTATTGTGGAAAATCATCACTTTCCCCTATAGGAAACCTTTGACGCCTGCGCAATTCTTATAAGTTATTGGCATTCTATTATATTCCCTCTGCCGCCCACCCTATAAGTCTACACGCAAATCGGTGAGACTCAACATAAGATGTGCCAGTTCTTGAAGTGGTTTGAGTCCTATGAGTCTTACGAGTAACTAGCAAAAAACCCCCGAGACTCATAAGATATATGAGTCTTCAGGGTCTTATTGTCTATAAGTATTGACAGATTCTTGTCAATAGTGTCTTGTGCCAGTCCTAGGAGCGCCTATAAAGTGCTTGACTTTTTTTGAGTCTTATGGTATACTGCGGGCTTATACAACAAGAACTAGAAGGATTTAGAGATCATTTATAAGGTCTTTAAAACATAATAACTAGAAGGATTTAGAGATCATTTATAAGGTCTTTAACATAATAATATAACACTTCTATGATATAATTATCAGCATTACAAAACATTAAACTATATTTTTTAATACATTTATTTTAATACTTAAATTGCAAGAGCACTATCAGGAATATCTACCAACACAGGTTCTTTCATCTCATAATCATAAGGTTTGTAGCAAATCCATTCACCTTTGCGAGTATAAAGATAAGCGTACTCTTCACCATTAGACAAATACTCATTCAGAGTATCATCGTGTCGTGGAGGACAATCTTCTCCTCTTTGTGAATAGTATTGAGGACCATACTCTTGTGCTTTAGTTTCACTGTCCCAACGATCTTCAGTCCAGCAAGAACTCATATCACCACCATCAATTAACTCTACAACTTTATCTCTGGTGTTATAGTGAGTTTTTAGAATCCTTCCTAACCATTCAGGATAACCATCCCAGTGATGATAAACAGAAAGAACAGACTCATTCTTGAGTTGAATACCAATGCGAGAGCGTGTTGACATTTTAATTAAATAAGAATCAGGTGTTAAGTTCTACTAGAGCAGTAGTGAAAGTATCAATAATCTGTTCACATAAAGATTGTTCAACTGGATTAAAGTCACCTTCTTGTTGTTCGAGAGTGAATAGAATCAAATTCATTTGATCTTCACTTAACCTTACAAGGGTTTCTTGCATTGTATCAGTAAGAAGCAGGTTCGAGAGTATTAATGTTTTCTTGTTTAGAGAGTTGATCTACTTGATAAGACACTTCATCATTCATACACTTATAAACAGTCTCATAGATTACATCATAACAATCTAGATTAGAAAGAACTAATTCTGCGAGTTCATCAGTGTATGGATAAACAATTTCATTAGTTACTGGATCATAATGTTCCAATTCTTTTACATCTTGCTTTGTATAAAGAAGAGAAAAGACTGTATCATTAGGATTCATCTTTTCGAGTTGATTGATAACGTCTTTAACTGTTGTTTTCATATGTTTAAGTGCAATCATTTACGGGCGATGAGTTCTTTTTGAATGTTTCTAATTTCTACTTCATCATCGGCATTTTGTAAATCTACAGGTGCAAATTCAGAAAGATTTACAGTATTGTTTGTATAGATAGGAGCGCAGAAAAGTTCATCAGTATCAGTGTCAAGAGTATAGACACAACCGTGATTTGCTTTAGTGAGAATAATCATTTGAGGGAGTTTAGAATAATCAGAAGTTCGTTTCCTGTTTGTGCTTTAGACAGGAGATTGATCTTGGTTTTACATTTCATTCAGTTACTCATTACCTTATCAAAGAGAGAATCATAAGCATCTTCAGATAACCAATCTGGAATCTCACAACCTTGATGAAACTCAATCAGTGCTTGAAGAACTTCAACTTCTTCAGGAGTGAATCGAAAGATCATTTCTTGTTTAGACATTTCAGTTACTTACTTTACGTTCAATCAGTTTAGCGGGAGATCCACAAGAACGGTAGAAATCAACCATTCTTTCTGCTTCCTCTTTAGTCGAATAGTATTGACTTCTCCACTCACAATCGTTGTAGGGAATCTGATAAGTAACTTCAAACATTTCAGGCGCTGATCAGAGTTTGCAGTTGTGCGAAATCCTTACATTGTGCTGCTCGAATTGCTTTTGTGATGCTATAAGTCACAAAACCACATCGTTCTGTTTGAACATCACACACAGCATAAACAGGTTGTTTCGTTTCAATGTCGAAAACAGTCTTAATCAGCATTGGTTGTTTGTTTATGTGGGACAGATAAAAGATTCAGACGCGAGCAAGAGCATCTTTCTTTTGCTTCGGATTGGAAACTTTCTTCACCCAAGCAGATTTACGAGTCGATTGAATCTGCGAAGGAAGTTTTTGCTTACCCTGAACTTCATCAATCAGGTGAATGAAGTGAAGAAAGAATTGCTTTTCCATCCGTTGAGCAGCAGTCATCTGATTCATCTGAACTCCGTTCAGTATAGCAGGTCTGGAGAGGGTTTGGGGAGTCTATTGTGCCACTAGAACAAGTGGCACATTGTATCATTGGACTCGGATGAGTTGATGATACCTTACAGGTCATTCATTGCATTACTGAAACCTTGAGCAATTCCAGTTACAAATGCAGCACCAATACCCATCCAAAAATCAGGACTTTTCGCACAATCAGAAATTGCTTGTGCCCAATCTTGAGGAGTAGAGTTCATCAGCATTTTCTTCTCCTCAGGAGTCAGATTAGAAATAGTTTCACTCCAGGCAGTTTCAATCTCTTGCTCAAGAACTTGACTGAAAGTAGACACTTCACTCATCTCTGAACTCCGTTCATCATAGCACCAATCTGGGTGCTTGTCAAGGGGTCTACGGTTCTTCTACCTATCAGCATCCCTGATGGGTATGCTGAAGCACAAGACTAGACCTCATTCAGAATAAAATCAATTTGATGCTGATAGTAATTGATGTCTTCAGTAATAGATTCAATCACCTGAACTTGATGTTTAGGTACATTGTCTCGTTCTTTCTGAAGTTCTTGAATCCTTTGCATCAACAGTTTAACTTGATCTTCCATTGTGCATTACAGTTGAACCAGAACTTTCATCATTGCACTTACTTCTTCTTTTGTATTCCAACCAATCACATCTTCAGTCATATTACCATTCGGTTGAAAGATTGCAACCTCAAAAGTACCATCAAATACACTACCATACAATCCACAACCAGGAAGTCCAGAAACAACAGAAATACTCCATCCATTGCTGAACTTATACCTTCCTTGAATTGCACCAGGAATCTCGTGCGGTTGAAAATCAAGTTGCTCAAACATAATCATCAAACAATTTGTTTCATCAGTGCATATCGAACAATCTCTGTGCGATTGTTCTTATACTCAACCAGAAGTTCAATCAGAGGTTTGAAATCTTCTGGATCTTGAAGTTCAGGATCACATTCATCATTGGCAAGTGCAGTGAAAATAGTTGCAATTTCAAAGTCAGAATCGAACAGAAGTTCTCGATGCTCATCAATTTCAAGATAATCTTCCACTGCATTACCAGACAGTTGCAGAGGAATATCAGGACCAATCAAACCAAGAGTTGCAAGTCGTTCGAGTGCTCCAACGACCCACATCACTTTACACTCATCAACAGTCAGTTGTGCGTTCATAATCAATAAAAAAGAATAAAGGACAAAATGAAAAAACTAGAATCCTCTAATTTTTGAAAGCATCGTTTTTACTTCATCAGAGTTTTTTCCTTTGGATTTCAAATAAGTTTCATATCCATTTCCAGACTTAATAAAATCTGAAAGTTCATCTAATTTTGAAACATCATCTTTTTTGATGTAGTATGATCTCCCAATCTTAACTCTATCAATTCCAGCAAGCAAAATCCAATTACACAAAGTAGTTGGACTTGAGAAACCATACATATCTCTCAAATCTTTAGAACTAACATAATCTGGAGTTTTATGAACTTTGCTATGAGTTCTTGGAGTAGAATTTACATTGATACATTTTGGATGGTTCTTAAATTCTTGAATTAAAGATGTTTCACAATAAATCATCTCACGTTCACTGGTGAATGTTTTTATGATAACCTTTTCACCATCTTGATATTTCTCTTTATCTTTGTATGAACCAATGTAATTTACATCATTTTCTGGAGTAGATTGGCACACCCTAGATCCGATGTAAAAATTGCCATCAAAAAAGAAAGTAGCATACACATAGTAATGCTCAACCTCTTTATACTCCGAAGAAATTGTTTCTGTTTTCTCCAGGATTTGATTTAGGATTTTGATTTGATCCATAGAAGAAAAGACAGTTGTGCCGTTAATTTTGTAAGATCAGGAAAGGACATAACGGAAATCAATCAGGTTAATACACACACCTGACTGACTAACAATCTCTTGAACTAAACAATCACATACAGTATCATCATTCACTTCATCATAACAACACATGTCCAGATCATATATTTGCCCGACATACTCTTCTTGCAGTGATTCCTTCATATTCGGTTGTTGAATACTATCAAGAGTGTCCAAGTCAAACTCAATTTCAGTAATCTGTACTTGTGGCATTTTGAATCAAGAATGAATGAAAGTGGGGGATGTAGGATTCACACCCCACAGAGTTGTTTAGTCACAGAACCAGATGCTTGACGATTCAGAGATACACCAGCACCAACATTGGAACCAGCATAAGCACCAGCACCGTTAGCACCATTCATTTTCTTTGCACGTCCGAATCGCATTGTGGAGAGTTTGTTCTTCACAGCATCAGCATCATCGTGAACTCGGTTCTCTGCTTGCTTCATTTCACGCAGACGTTCTGCAACCTTATCAGCAAATGCTTTACGGAAGTTCAACTTGAAACTGCGGGAAACAGTTGCACCAGTCAAAGAAGCAAGAACTTTCTCTGCTTTATGTGCAACATCTGCTTCATTCTCCATCACCTGAACAAGGTAATCATAATAGAGACGCACTTGGATTTGTTGTGCTTCACTACCAATCACCTGCAGAGACTTACCATCATTCTCATTCTTCAAGTATGCCATTGCATCATAGAACTTTGCAATCGCATTAGCAATCGTAGTCAGAGCAACATTAGTTTTCTTGAAAGAGATAAAAGACTCATCAAGAACTTGAGTTTCAGTTGCTTCACTGATAGTTACACCATACTGCTTGCACAGTTTGTCAATCATCTTGGCAGCAGCATCTGCCTCACCCTCAAAGTTAGTTCCATTCTGAAGTTTCAGGATGGATTGAATCTTGGCGATAACTTGCTGACGATCCATTGTAAAGAATTGAGATTGGGACTCGGGTGGGACTGCTCCCTCCACCCTCTTAATCTACCAGAAAAAAGTTCCAGTGCTCGTTTAGTGTGCCACTAAAACAAGTGGCACAGTCGCATCTCAAGTCCCAAAATACTTGAGATAAAGTTCACTTGCTTCTTTGTGTCTTCCGTGATTAGTGAGAAATCGAACTTGAAGAATAACATTCTTCATAAACTCTTGTTTGCTCATTGAGAAGAAATAAAATCAGCAACAGTGTAAAGTGTGTTTGCAGTTAGATTCCTCACACTTGGAGAGAAAATAAATGCAACCGCAAAGATAAGAATTATAGTTTTCATCTTGTTTGGTGCTTTGAAAGTTAATGTCTTGATTCTCATTTGCCAATCAGTTCGGCACGACCCTGATCCATCAAATCACCGAAAGAATACATTACATCCTTCTCAATACGAGCAAGATTATCTAGAGTCCAGTTATTCCAAATCTCATCATCACCATCATACAGTTCTTCAATCCAATAGTGAAAGCAATTTACATCCCAATTATAGAGATTATTCAGTGCCTCACAGAAGGCATCAGTCAGTTCGGATTGAGTCATTGTTCCTTTTTGGTTGATGAACCTATTGTAGCACCCCACAGGTGCCGATTAGGATGAAAGTGGACAGTTGTAGCACTGTCGATCAGGCACAGATAGAACTTACAGGTTTGAAGTCGTAACCATAATTGCCTTCGATTGCTTCATAAACAATCACATTCTCACCAGAGAGTTCTACACTCCAATCAAGTGCATCTTCTTTTGCTTCATCAATGTCATCAAACCACTCTGCATCTTCAAGAGTGAAAGTAACAGGGCAAGCAACAAACATTGGAGTCAAAAGCAAATGAATTAAGTTGATGGTGCAAGTGTGATACACCTCATCAGGATGTAACAGGGACTTGCACTCTATCGTTTCTATTTAATCAGATGTCGTCGTCACTCAAAGCAGCATAACCACCCTCAATGTCTGCATCTTTATCACTCACAATCACATTCAGGATGTCCAGAATCTGATTGCCAGTAGCACCCTTGCGGAGCATACCGAGCATAACATCCTTGGAGAAATCAACAGTCATTTTAGTTTTAGTTAGTTTGACGTTTGTGGGGTGGGTTGGTTGCCCTTCCCTCACCACCCCTATACAATACCACATTTTGGGCACCGTGCTCATTTACTGTGACACTAGAACAAGTGGCACATCGCATAGTTGGACTCGGTGGGACTGGATTTTGCTCGAAAGCACCAACCCCCTTGAGTCCTATGCGGGACACATAATGAGACCGAGAGAAGTTTTTGTTTCCTCTTTGATTCTACCTGCAACCAAGGCACCCCTCCCCGCAGGATGCAGTCCCATTGCAGTCTCGTGTGAAACTGTCAATAATGGATTTTCCTGCAATTTGGGGTCAAGGTGCCCTAGGTCATGGACCGCAATCTCATTGACGGTCCATCTGAAACTGTTGAGAATCAGTCCTCAATGCCCAGAAGTTCAGGATAATACTCCGTCACTTCATTGATAAGTTCTTCATCACTGTAGGTAGAAAGATTCTCTTCCAGTTGGTCTCCAACAATCCGAATCAAATCTTTGGTGCTCATATTATCAAGCACACGGTCAATGTATGCTTCAACAAGTTCTTGTCGGTTAATTTCAGGCATTTCAGTGAGATTCAGTAATTACAAGGTAGTCAAGTGATTTAACACACCAACCAGTTTGGTCGGAAATCACATCAGCAAGTTCATCTTCATTATCAACTTCAAAGACTTCACCAATCACAGATGAAGAAACTGCGACCTGCTCATCATAAGGAAGTTCCTCGGATGAATCAACAAAATCAAACTCAATGTCAGTTAGTTTCAGCAGCATTATCAGACCTCGGCAAAAGGATTAGCAAGTTGGGGAATCGTATTAAAGTCCACAACTTCATACGGAACTGTGTGATTGAGATACTCCTCAACCTCAAGATTCATTTCAACTCGGTTGAGAAATTTCTTGGATTGAGTTTGACCCATAAAGGTCAAAGTTTTCAGAAACCACTCATCGGATACATTACCCATCGGAGTTTTGATGGGGTAGAAATCCACCACCATTGAACCATTTTTAGATTGGAGTTTCATCAGAAGTCGTATTCAAAAGAGTTTGCAATTTCAATAGAATGAAGGATGTGTTCATAATCCTTCATTTCTTCTTCATTGAACTCACTTGCCTGTTGTTCCAGACAATAGAGAATCAAATCAACTGCCTTTTCTTGAAGATAAAGTCGCATCAGAATGAAGTGTCAAAAACAAAACCATCTTGATAAACAAAATCAAGATTATCGAAACTTGTTTCCCAGTCAATCTCCAGGAAACCAGGAATGTCTACACAGTAGCAGTCATTTACAAAATCCTCTGCAAAATGACCTTTGGATTCATAAGAACCACGGTAGGAATCTTGGAAACCAGAAAGTTGGTCAAACCCAAAATACTCAAGGAAAGCATCTACAGCATCGTAAGAATACTCTTCACCAAGTTTACAATAATCCTCATAATACTTTACGAGATTATCTTCACCGTGCTCATTGATGAACTCATAAATGTCCTCATCGTAATAATTGTCTTCAACCAGGTCTTTGATGTACTCAACAGTGGATTCTTTCAAGTTTGGAATAACAATTTCGGACATACTTGGTCTCTCAACCTCAACATCAGTATAATAGCACCCCCAGAGGGGTTTGGGGGGTCTCTTGTGCCACCTCTACGACTGGCACATCAGGTTCACTATCTTCGATTCTTTTTGTGGCAATATCAAAATACTTCTTTTCCTTTTCTATTCCAATGAAGTTTCTATTTTGAAGTTTACAAGCAACACCAGTTGTTCCACTCCCCATACAAGGATCAAGAACAGTATCACCTTCATTAGAATAAGTGCGAATCAAATACTCATAAAGTGCGATAGGTTTTTGTGTAGGGTGAAGTTTACCCTCATCTTCAGCAGTCTTAAAATACAGAACACTTCTGGGATACCTTACACCTGCTTCATCTTTAACGTGAACTGCTTTTGTCTGTTTACCATACTGTTCAGCATCTCTTACTGCTTTCCCCTTATCATAAGGTTTTCCTGGAGTCATTTGAGGATTGTATGTTGGTTGTTTCTTATAAAAAACTACAATGTCCTCGTGTGCTCTCATCGGTTGCTTTTTAGCATTTAAGTATCCAGTTGCTTTGGACTTTTCCCAAACCAAACAATACTTAAAGTGCTGATAGTTTGTTGATATTAGAACCGATGTAAATGGTTGTGCTGCTGTTGAAATAATCGCAGCATTTGGTTTGCAGATAATATCAATATGATACCAAAAAGCATCATAATCAATTACCCTATCCCATTCATTTCTCTGCTTATTAAGCGTACCATAGGGAAAATCTGTCAACAAAAGATCAACGCTTTGAGGTTCGATCTTCCCCAAAACATTGAACATATCATCACAGAATAATTTCATTTCTTCAACCACTCTACAAACTTATTAACTTCTTGAATGTCCAGTTGGAAATCACTATTAAACTCTTCCATATAAATTGCACGGGATGCGTTGCGCTTCTTGTGCTTATTAACAACAAAGATATTTACATCTTTGCCAGTCATCTTTTTGAAGTATGCAGAGTAATAAGTCAAAGTATCTTTTGATACACACTCTTGACCAGCAAGAATAGCATACTCCACATCATCAGGAACATCGGGAGATGCGTTCAATTCAATAAAGTCTAGTATGGCACGTTTGAAATAACAAGCATCCAAATAACATTTGGATTCTGTTGCTTTTACCATCTTACCGTTACGATAGATGTGTTTATCAACTTGAAGATTCTTGAGACAAACACCACCAACCTCTTCGGTTCGCTTATAGTCATTCTTCTTTGCTTCTAGACCATTATCAGCACAAATACGCTTAATAAAGTTCTCGAAAATTACACCAGATGCGTTTCTTGCTTTACCACCACCATCTTCTTTATGCAAGCGAGGAAGATCCTCAACTTCAGCGTTGTATGCTTCGATAATAAGATTTAAGTTGCTCATTGTTGCTGAATTGAAGAACCTTCACCACCCCTATACAATACCACATTTTGAGCACCGTGCTCATTTACTGTGCCACTTGTTCTAGTGGCACAGTCTCAATCAAGACTCACTCATCATACCAGTATTCATAATCTTTCACAATATCATCAGGGTGATGATATTTTTTAGTCATACGGTCAATGAAATCTTGGACCTCACCATCATCCAATTCAGCATTAAAATAAATTGTGAGGTTGACAGATTTATATTGAGTCACAGTCGTTTGTTCCATCAAAGTTGTTGTTCGATTAAATTAGAAAGTTCATTGAAAGTATAACCTGAATCGTTCAGGTCTGCAAGTCCCTCGTGATAAAACCAATTATCTTCATCTTCCTCTTCAACATCAATTTTTACCACAGGACAATTAATTTCAAATCCTGCCCAATCCATTACAGATTCAGGCACAAACTCACTTTGGTCATCAAAATACCAATAGTCTTGAAGTTGAAGATTGGTTTCTTCATTGCCTCTGAACTCCCATTCAACATTGTGTTCTTGTGCATAAAGATCACACAGAACACCGAGACAACAGTAACCACTCACACTGCGGAGTTTCTCACTGCCTTGCTCGTATTTACCAGAACGCAGAGCATCAATCCACTTCTGCTTAACTTCAGGATTCATTGCCGTTGACATCATCAAACCAAGTGTCGAGTGAATTAAAGATTTCAGTTACGATGCAATCAGTAATAGCATCAATGTGTGGTTCGGGATTGTGCTTAAAGGCACGATTGTATCCGAACCTAACACCTTCCTCGATTGCCATTTCTAATACAGCACGGAATCTAGGTTTCATAACACCTCCCAATCACATTCCCAGAAGTCATTGACATTTACCCAAAAGAAGTATTTTTGATTCTCTGATGCGAGAAACAACATACCATCGCCCTTGTCTTGCTCTACAATGCAAGTAGGGTTGTTATCCATCACATTGCAAAGTCTATTCTTTGCTTTCTTGGATTTGGGTCTAACAATTACTTTGCGTGGATGTGACATTAGTTTGCAGTAAGGACAAGATTAGCAACTCTAGACTCCCCAGGGAGTTCTTGCAACTTATCATAAATGCGTTGGAATTGACAACCAAGATTCATGTAGTATGCAGCAAGATGCTTATCTCCCGCAAGATAAACAGCATCCTCTTTTGCTTCAATAAGAGACATAATATCCACCAACTCACCAGAAGTAAAAGAGATTGAAGTCATTTTGCAGAATTAGGAACGCAGTTGTCATCAACAATAACAGTAGTTTCAATGAGAACATCAAAATCTTCTGTCATCTTAACATAATTCCACTCCTTATCAGTCTCATCCTCCACATTTTCTTGATAGCAGTGAATGAAACCTTCCGAGTCTTGTTTTACATAACAACCATCATAGTCCTCATCATCAAAGACATAACCAGATGCAATTAGTGCTTCAACAAAAGTCATTTGATGTCGAAAATGTCGAACAGTTCTCGTTGAGTTTTAGTGAAGAGTGTATCTTCAGGGGGATAATCATAGAGTTCCAACTCGAACTCCTTGTAGAAATACATAATGTCCCGAAGAGCAGTAAGTTGCTTCTCGGTCAAGATTTCTTCGATAGTCAGCACAGTGTCAAGCATAGTTTCAGTAATCAGTTCCTTCATTTTCACACTTTTGAATCCAGTAAGCATAAGCAGGAAAGTTCATTGGATGGTCTTGTTTTCTTTGATACCATCCAAAAGCATTGTTCACTCGATTCTCTGGCACCAGCAAATAAGGAATGTTATGGGGCAGGTGCGGAACGTAAGTCATTGGACCTCTTCAACCATACAAGTATGATACCCCAGAATCCCCCGCACCGCAACCACATCAGTGCCACCTCTACAAGTGGCACAAGGTATCACTGGACTCAAGATAGATTGTTTATGTATTTTCTCAACAGATGTTTTCCTTTATCAACATCAAATCTACGTTCAAAGAGTTCCATAAGTTCAAGCACAAGATCAGCATAAACTACTGGAACTCTGATATGTTTAGTTTCACCTGATTTGGGAAACTTTTTGGTAAATGGCATTGTATTCTATGCGGGACACATAGAGATTTATGCAGCAAGCACTTCACCCTTCACAAAGATGGTATCAACCACAGTCTGAAGTTGACGGGCAATCTTATCACCATAGTTGTTGTTCACAGGAATAGTGATAGTGCCAAAGGGTTTCTTATAGAAAGCAAACTCACCTGGTTTCATTGTACCATCTGCGATTGCTTTACGATCATCACGGTGCATACGGATAACACGTCCAACAGTTTGTGCCATTTCAATCAGTGGAAGATTGCGAAGCATAATGCAATGAGTCAGACCGTGAACATTCATACCTTCGGACAAGATGCTGTAATGAAATACAATGAACTTCTTGTCTGGGTCAGCACCAAACTCATTCATCTTTTGGAAGAATACTTCCCGAGACACTTTGGTTTTGTCGATGTAAGCACCGTGCTTGGAAGTGATGTGCATAATGGTATAACCCATGTCATTGAGTTGTTGCAGCAGATCACTTTCAGTGAACATTGCCCAAATTACTTTGGTGCTCGGTGCAGCAACAAGAACTTTAGGTGCATCACAATCAGAAATCTCTGACAGAATACCTACAATGTTCTCTGCATCTACAAAAGGTGCATTTTCTTTGGTGCGGATGGTTTCTGCTTCATAAGGCACAACCCGAGGGGGAATGATACTACCTGCAGCAATCAGTTCTTGTGCAGGAATACTAATGATATTGTTACCATACACAGAGGTATTATTCATCGACTCTTCACTGTTATTGAACTTCGGAGTTGCAGTGAAGAAATAAGCATTATCTGCCACTGCTGAAGTATGAGCAATACCCACAAAGTTGCTGGGTTTCACACAATGGTGTGCTTCATCAAAATACACTACATCAATGTTGATGTCTGCTTCATTCACCCGACCAATGGAATTGTAAGTGGTGAAGATGAACTGATGCTTACCACTTCCGATTGCTGTGTCATTATACTCTGCAATGACTGCTGGACGTGTAGAGGATTGATGATGAGTTTCACCACTGTGAACGTGCATAAAAGCAATGTTTTGCTCTTTGAGATACTCTTCAAACTCCGAACAGAGTTGGTTTGCAAGCAGGATTCTAGGTGCAACAACAACAAATGTCATCGGTTCTGTTGCGTTCAGAACACGTTGACGGGCATCTTCCATCATCACAACAGTTTTCCCACCACCAGTAGGAATATACACAGAACCCCTGATTGCTTTCTGCACAGCATCAAGAGCACGTTGTTGATAAGGAAGCAGAGTCAGCATCAAATAATCAAATCACGTTTTGTATTCATACATTATAGCACCCCTCCCGTGGTTTCGGGAAGAGTGCTGGACAGTCCCACAAGTGGCAAGTCTCATTTGTTTCTCAAGAAGAGAAACCATACTAAACCACAAATAATTGCAAGTGCTAAAACATATTGCCAATAAGCAATAACTAAACAAATACCAACTAACCAAAGTATTCCACTCAAACTAATGTTTGAGTATTCACTAGACTTTGTTGTATTTGATATAACATTATCATTATATGTTTTTGGTGTACTATAAACAACTCTTTGAGCACCTGTCATTCCTAGTGCTGCTGCTTCTGCATCTGTTCTTGTTACGCAATCATTTACTCTAACTTTTTTAATGTAATTTGATTCTGTAATTACTCCTACTTCCCAATCAGTCATCGCTATTCAAATAATCATAAAACTCTTGAATTGTCGGAAGTTCTTCTCCTTCCTCCATTGCAATTTGGCACATCAAATCATACATTTCTTCTTCCATCTTATCAAGTGAAGTAGAATCATAATCACTATAATTAGATTCTACTTCATATGAAGTATAACTATCATTCTCTACTACTTCATATACAACTTCTGGTTTATCGTTATAAGTTTTAGGATTGCTATTCAATACCTCACGAGAACCAGTCATTCCTCGCGCTGCTGCTTCTGCATCTTCACGAGTTATACAATCATTAACTCTTACATTTTGAATGTAGTTTGATGGAGTTACAACCCTTACTTCCCAATCCATAATCAAACAAATTCCGCAAGATAGTAGTCAACAGTTACTTCAAGTTCTGTTGCCTTTCTTTCAATTTCTAGAGCATACTCATCTGCAATCTCATCAGAGTTGTCATTACAGAAGAGGTCGAGAGTAGATTCATGCATCGTTGTCACCTTTTTGATTAACTGAATGAAGGCAATAATTAAATCCAAGTGATACTCCTAAAAGTATCAAATATACTACCAGATAAGTCATTAAAACTCAATAGGTTCAAGAGTCGGTCCAGGAAATCCAAACACACTCGGACACACTTCTTCAAACTCATCAGTTCCAGGAATCTGCCTATAGGTTCTCAAAGAACCCTCTAGAGTATTATTAAGAGTAGAGTTAATCTTATCAACCTCCACAGAGTCATTATACACATCTGCAGGAGTGTTGTCAACCTCAAAGATAATCAGGTTGATACAAGCATCCTTTGCATCTTTGAGAGTCTTTGTAACGTGTTGGGGAGTATCAACAACATCAGTTACAATCCACTTCGATGCAGATGCTTTACGAATGAATCCAACAGTATTAGAATCCTTCTGGACTTCGTAGATACCAGCAGACAGACGAGGAAAGGTGAAAGTCATAATCAAGCAGCAACAGAGTATTCAGGAAGGATGCAGAAAGAATTGCACCACTTGCGAACCCATTGAAGAGTATCAGCATAGCAACGAGGTTCACTCATCACCATACTAGAATCCTTGCGAGGATTGTAAGCAACAGCAACGTAACTATAACAGTCAGGAGACTGCTCAATTTCTTGAATCCACATCTGATTCACATTACCATCATGCCAATCCCAACGGGAAGTGGTGTAGTGGAAAACATCAAGAACCATCTGGTTTCCTTTGCTTGTGTCCCTGTATTATAGGGCATCAGGGGGGTCTGCGGGACTTTACTGTGCCAGTGCTACAAGTGGTACTTCAACATCATCGTGGACCGATTCTCTTGATGTTATATACTCAAGTTCGTGCCATTGATTATGATAACACAGAATAAGAAGATGGTCTTTCTTATGATGTGTTCCCTTATTGCATTGTTTATCTTTTACTGCAATTTCAATAGAGATATATTCTTCATCTTTGAAATATACCCATCCCTCCATATGTTTCCATTTTACATAATCATTAACTTTTGGATTGTAATGAAATGGCATTTGGCAATTAAGTAATCTCTTTTAATTTATACAATCATTCGGCATTACAATCTGGATGCCAACCTGCTTGACGTTCGCACCAAGTCTTTAGAGAATTGCTTGGGGGATACTTCAATCGTTCAATTCCTGCTTGTTTGTCATAAGCATCAAACATCTTTTGGTCACGTTTGATTAGAAATGTGTTCCATCCAAGAACAGCAATAAAAGAAAGAAAGAAATAGGTAATAGTTTTAGAGTTCATTTGTAGAGATAACTTCCTGCCCAATCGGCACGTTGATACATTTCTTGACGAGACTTCTCATCAACAAGATTAAACCTTACACCATTCTTTGCAGGTGCTTTCCACGATGCAGATTTATACACATCACCAGTGCTCAAGTCAACAAATGCGTGAGCACTACGTTGCCCTTGAGGAGTGTGAAGTACAATCTTTGCATACTTCCTTGCTTTATCATAGGTGAAATTATACAGACCTTCACCTTCACAGAGTTTATCAATCTGTTCTTGATGCCATTGAGAAGTTTCTGGGTCATCAAGAAACTTTCTGTGAGATTCTATTGCATATGTTTGATAATTGGTGCGAAGAACATCGCAAAATTGCTGAATCAAATCAAGGATTTGTTCTTGGATTAGTGTGGTGTTGTTCATCCGTTGTTCAATTCGTTTGTAATGATTTCAATTCTTTTGATTTTGTCGGTGAGAGATTTGATTTTAGCAACCACAAAATCATAATCATCTTGCGTTTTACCAATCAATGCCTCATCAATTCTCTCAAAGGCAGCAGCAGTTTGTATTGTGAACTTGTTAGTTGGCATAATTATTCAGTCAATCCTGCTTTTTCGTAGATTTCCATACCTTTACGGTCACTGATTGAATCGTCAATCATCTCACCAACCTGTTCGTAAATGTATGAAGAAGCTCCTACATCAGCAAGAACATCTTGACTAAAAACTAAAGGAAAATGCTTTTCTTCATTTTCTACACCATCAACAAACTCAAAAACATCTTCTTGAGTGAATACAAACGCAGCACAAGGTGCGTCCTCACCTTGCTTCTCAATCATACGATTGATAGAGTCACGAAGTTCAGAAAGTGTGCGGAACATAATCAGTCGTCTCCAAAGTTGTTGACAAGAAAATCTTCAAGTTCTACAAGTTCCACCTCATCCAAGGAGGAAATGTAGTTGTACAAAGTATCTACTAAGACACCATCATTCTTTTTGCAGGTTTCATACAGAAACTCAAAAAGTTGCGTTTTGGTAGTCATAATCAGAAAGAAATGTAAGGATGCTCGGGGTCAAGAACGTCAACAGTTTTATCGGTGAAATGAAAACCATTCATCGGATAAAACTCATCATCACCAATGTCATAGATTGTCACATCCATCTTCAACTGCTCAAGAGTGAGAGTCTGAAGAATCTCCAGAAGATTTTGATAAGTCATCAGATTACTTTGAGTTTGCGTTTGATGTGTTGAAGTGCTTGTTTTCTTGCTTTGAGTTTCCCTTTGCAAGAACCTTTAGTGTTCTTTTGCTTGCCAGAGTTATGCTGCCAATTCGGAACCATTCCTCCCCTTTGATTGTCTCCATAGTATAACACCCCTCCAGGGGTTTGGAGAGGTGTTAGGGACAGTGCTACAAGTGGCACACTGACTATTTTTTGAGAGTCTTGGTTTCTAATCCTTTCACAACCATTCCCTTCTTAATCATTTTCATCATTGCTTCTTGTGCAGATTCAAGTTGAAAATAACAAGCAAACTTGGTCTCACCCATAAACTCATATTCTACTGTATAAAATTCATTATCGAATTTATACATAAGAGTATTCTTTCCACTCTGGATCATTTGCTCTATCTAGAGTGAAGAGCATTTTATTGATTGGTTTTCTTGGAATAGTTTGAAGAACTAAATTAGTATCTTCAAGCAGTTTATCACTCTTTCTGGTATTGCAAGGCATACAAGCAACAACTAGATTTTCCCAAGTATCCTCACCACCACGAGAACGTGGAATGATATGATCAATGGTTAATTCTTTAGTGGAACCACAATACTGACACTTGTGACCATCACGTTTGTAAATCATTGTTCTTGATGGTTTTGTTTGTGCGAGTTTCTCGTATGGCAACTTAATATAATTGACCAAACGGATAACTCTCTTTCCAAGTGCTTGTGCCTTATTCTTCATAAGCAGCACAATTGCTCTCTTCCAATTAGTGAAGTTGATTGGTTCGTAAGATGCGTTTAGAACAAGTATTGTTTTGTATGGTTCAATTTGTAAGTAGTCCATCGACCTTTTGTGAGTTTGCATTTAGGAGATTCTAACTCCCCTTATATCTAGATGTCAAAGAATAAATCTGGATTGCATCCAGTATTTTGACCAGGATAACCACCAGGATTACAGATGACTCTACACTGCTCAATCATATAATCAAAAGCAGTGTGCGTATGTCCGTGGACCCAGTATTTAATTTGTGGATGATTTAGAATAAGAGTATCAAGATTACTACAATAAGCACCATTTGCATTATTTTTGTATTCCTGCGGAATAGATTGATAACTCGGTGCGTGATGACTGATGACAAATACGTTTTCATTCAGTGTTTGTAGTTGATTTAGCAGATACTTCTTACTATCCTTATGGAAGTTGAGAGTATCTGTTGGATTCAGTTTCCGATACTTTGGAGTGATACGAATAACTTTATAGTCATTCATCACTTGTGCTGCTTCCATCATCTCTAGAGCATTTTCATCTCTAAAGTCTGTCCAGAGAGTGAAACCTATAAAGTTCCAGTCTCCAATTTTAACTGTGTCATTGTCAAGAATATGAAAATTATGAGGAAGATTCTCTTTTATCTTCCTCTTTGCACCTTCATAATTATATCCATAGTATTCGTGATTTCCAAATACATAAAGAACTTTATCGTAATTCTTGCTGCAATCATTCAGGAATCTATCATAGACTGCGTGGACATAACCATCAGTCTTGAAATGCTTTGCATTAAGAATATCACCAGCAAGAACTAGAACATCACCCTCACCTACAGGATACACCTGACAGGCAGTAAAGTGTTCCAGGTGCAAATCACTTAAAACTTTGAGTTTCATGATAAGAAGGAATAACGTTTCAGGAGGGACTCGAACCCCCGACCAACTGCTTAGAAGGCAGATGCTCTATCCAACTGAGCTACTGAAACAAATACCCTCCTATTTGTGCATTATTAAGAGGCATGGAGGGGGTGGGACTTATTCAAAGTTTGGACCTTTGATGCCCGTATTATCTATCAGACGTAAGTTACAGTGCCATCAGCATCAGTGAGGGAAACATAACCATCATCTTCAGAATCCACGGGTTGAGTATGATTCTCAAGAACAGTGGAGTCATAATTATCCAGTGCTTCGATAATATCAGCACCAGTTTCTGCATTAGTCAGATTGACAATCAGTTGAGAACCAGCAGGGTTGGTGTCAACGATTTCAGCAGCAAGAGCAATCAGTTTAGCAGACATTTAATGAAAAGTCAAGTGAACAAAGGTGAGTAACTTTGTCGGTCAGACATTTCTAACCCATAGGCAAACTCATTCCCCGAAATCAAACTCCTACTGGAGATTCAACTTCAATTTCATCTTCATCAGGAAGACCCATTTGAAGACTAACATAATCTTCATAGTCAACACCGAGAAACTTTTGTGCAAAGTCCTCGTAATCATCGTGAAGAATACAAGTGTCAATCATCTTGAAACCTCCTTGACTTGATGAATACATCATAGCAGATGTGCCATGATCTGTAAAGTGTTATGTGCCAGAAGGATTGGTGGCACAAGTGGCATCAAACGTCATACCACCTATATTCATTGAAGTGTTCTCGATAAAAGAACTCATCAATTTCATTATCAACATCATTCAAGAGTTGATTATATTGTTTCATTCCTTGTGTGCAAACAAGTTCAAGAACTTCAAAGTTCTTTTGGCAATAACCATAAGTATCTAGTTTAAGCATTATCTTCGAGTTCAACTCCAAATCGTTGGAGAACATATGGGAAACATTCAGCACATTCCTGAATGATATAATCTTCTTGGTTATCATCACATTGCTTATACAAGTCTTGAAGAAGACCATCTGCATAAGCACGGATAATATCCTTTGGATCCATTGAATCAATTATTTCATCAACAAACTCTTGAAGAAAGTTATCTCGAACTGTTGGATCTTCTACAAGTTCATTTGCAAAATCTTCAATTGATTTCGGCATTTGTTCAGACTTCAGGATTTCATTATACAGATCCATTTTCATCAATAAGACTCAATTTCCGCAAGTTTCTTTTGCTGACGCAGTTCCTTAACAATCATCTGAAGTTCAGCAATGTCTTCATTCAGAATTGTCAGGTCATCATACATCATCTCTGCTTGATAAGCACTCCTGCACTTTTTGTATTGTTTGGAGAGTTTATCGAACCTTTTCTTTGCTTCCTTGAGGTCTTTTTCATACTCGGGAAGTGTTTTTTCGAATTGTTGATAATTCATTTGCGATAAGGACTAGACCAGTAAGAACGAAAAACGGAATAAACGATAACAACAGTGCTGATAACACCAACCAAACCGATAAGGGTAATGGCATCACCTGTAAATTGATAAGTTTCGGGCATAACCTCGACTTGTTTACCTTGTAATCATAGCACCTTGGGGGTGCTGAATCAAGTTTAGATGGACAGTCCAAAAACTGTCCATCGTTATACTTATGTATTCAATCAACCAACAACTTTTTGGTAAGTATTCCGAACATCTTGTGTAAAATTATCTCGTTTCTCTTGAGTTGTCAGATTAGCAACTACAAACCGAATAGTTGCATAAACACCGACAACTTCCATCAGAGAATTAAACACAGGGATGCTATCTACAATCTCTACAAGTCCATGAAGAAGAACTTGAGAAACAATCACTACTGCAAAAATACCAGCAGTTAGTCCAACTTTCTTCAGGACATCATCAGTAACGTTTTCAGTGTAAAAGTCTTTAACAGTAGAAAAATCAAATTGCATTGTTTTAGGGGGTAGGGTCAAAATAAACAATTTCTTCAAGTGCGGGGAGAATCTCGTATTGAATGTCATCGAGATGTCGATTCATAATTGTCATATCCATCTCGTGAAGTTTGTTTTCTCTATCTACAAGTTCTTTAAGAATCTTATAGGCACGTTCAACTTCAGGATACGCATAAATTGCCATTAGTTTAATCCCAACTTACATTTTCAACAAGAACTCCTGGCATTACATATGTCCAACCAGTTCCTCCAACCTTATACTCATACTTGTACTCAAATTTATTATGACTATCCCAAGTCACAAATCCTTTCTCTTTATCAAAACGTGATTTGATAGTGAGTCCGAAGCGATTAGAGAAGATGTTGCGAGTTCGAAGTGCTCCATTTGGTTCTCGGGTTTCAATCACCACACAAGTATCATCATAGAATTGATCTTCTTTTTCAATTCCACAAGCAGTCTCATATCGGAATGGACGATACTCTTTTGGTTTTGAAACTACTGGCACAGTTTGTGCAAAAACAGGAGAAGAAAATAATATTGTAGCAAGAACAATTAGTTTTTTCATCCAACAACCCTCCAACAAACGACAGCGTTACCTTTTGAGGATGACCCTATCATAGGGCAGAGTGGGGCAGAGTGAGGGGCAGAGTGGACAGTTCCACAGGTGTCAGTCGTTTGTCAAATGTCGGTACTGAAGTTTATCCATATAATGATAGATTGTATTATCATCATAAAATTCATAGAATCTTCGTGGGTTTTTTGCTCTCATTTGCGTTAGCATATTCACCCATTGATAATCGCAATCAATTTCATATCCAATATGTCTTTCATTCATTTTTTATTTCTCTCGTCTAGGTAATCAAATAAAGGGGAATAAAGAACAAAAAAGAACCAGGCAAATGAAGCAGCAATAATTAAAAAGTAAATCATCACCAAGGACCAACATTTTTGTAATACTCTGGATTTTCTGCTTTCATCATTTTAAGAAGAACACGATTCAAAAAAGAATAATGGGGTTCCCAAACTGAATGTGAACCTGCATCTGCACAAGACCGAATTGCTTTATATGCAGAGTCGTATTCTTCTTGAGTCAGTTCAATACTAATCATTTTCCTCTGGTTGATTTGTTGATTTAAATCCATGCTCTGTAACTTCATCAAACAACTTGTTTAAAATTTTATCACAAGTTTCATAAGATTTTGATGTTAGTCCGACGTTATTCATTTGATATCGTCTGACAGCATTATAGATAATTTTTCTTTCCTCTAGAGTAAATTCATTCGTATTCATATAAAAATCCTTGATTAGTGGTATAATGAACTTTTGATATTCCTGCTTCTTTTATCGCCAGAGAACATATTGGACAAGGTTTTGCCAACCTTATCTTACCTTGCTTATTTACTCTCGCTACAATTATAGTATCACATTCTTCTTTACATTTGACAAGAGCTGCTATTTCCGCGTGAAGATAAATTTTTTGGTGTAATCCTACTCTCTCTGCAAATTTTGCTTGTATTGGATGTGATTTGGTTTCAAGATTTGTTGCTGCTATAATAATCTTATTTTTGTTTAGTAACATAGCACCAACTTTTACTCTTGATGGAGAAGATTTTGCAACTTCAATAACAGAATCAAATATAGAATCAGAAAGCATTACTCCGTTTCTTTCTCCTTAAGTTTAGTTAAATAGTCTTCTATTGCTTTTTTGAAATCATCTTCGGTCCAAGTATTAAATTTACTTTCTACTGGATCATTTTTATCCCAGGAAATATCAAAAGATCCATCTTCATTTTCAGTTACTTTGATTGTCATTTTTCGTCAGTATCAAACTCTGGTTGTGGAGAAGGAGGAGCAGGAGTAATTACAGAATTAAAAAGTTTCTCTTGAGTTTTCTTTGTATTTTCCAATTCTTGTTGTAGTTCTACAATCTTTTGTTCTAATTGTTTTGTTTGTGGTTGAATTTGAGTTTGATTTTGATTATATTGAACTACTTTCCAAGCAGCAATAGAAGCGCCAAAGATTGTCGTAAGTGCTGCGACGCTAGAAACAGTTTTACTAAAACTCATTTTTCCTCCCAAGGTGTTTTACGATTCATTAAATCAATCAATCCCTGTGATGGTTTTGGAGGACTATTGATTGCGTATACTATAGCATCATATTGTTCTTCTGTCACATAGATTGTTGGTATATCCTCATCCAAACGAAACTTTCTTTCCTTACTGATAGTTGGATTATACCAATCATCATAAGGGTAGATATATTCTCGATACCAACCAACATTTAATTCTTCAAAAAATGCCAAACGGTCTATGTTGTCATTGTAATTAACAAACCTAAAGCTAATACAATTAACCCAAGACCACCAAGAATCTTCAATCCACTGCTTGAGAAATTTCATAAAATTAAGACCAATATCTGGTATTTTTAGGAGTTAATAACTCATCAACATTGACACTATTTCCATTATTTTTCCACCAATTATGGACAAATTCTGAACTATCAATCTGACATTGTATGTGGGTATTTTCAGCAAATGCTGGATAAAAAGTAGATGCATGACTCACATCTTCTACAAAAAGAGGTAATGTAAATTCATTTGGTCTACCTGCAATATAAATTATATTTTCAATATATGGAATATAATCTTCACATTCATATACAGTTAAATTAACTTTATTATTTTCATCAATATAATAATTCAATATTTTTTCCGCATATTGTCTTTTAAGAATATAAGAACCCGCTGACCAGTTATAAAAACTTCTTCGTCTAAGTCTAATATCCTCTTCATCCAAAGGGACTTCAGCATCATTACATCGTTGCAATGATAATTGAATACAATTCCATTCCTGTTTGTTTAAACGACTTATAATATCATCCCAAGTAAAATTCCAATATTGGCAAATATTGAGATTCATATCATCTTCTAAAAATACTGCCATAGGAGTATCTGAATGATAATACCATTCAGAAATTGCTTTTAGATGAGATAATGTTGTTGCAATTTGACCAGAATTTAATTGATGTTTAAATTTACCTGTTACATTTTGGTCTTCGCAATAATTATGAATTCTTCCATCAAAAGCTAAAATTTTTGTATAATTTTTTACACCCAAAAAATTTAATTGTTTTTCCATATAATTCTGTCGGTTAACAGAATCTTCCAAAGTAATATAATACACATGCGGAAAATTGGTTAATTTCATTTTAATGATATTTTTTACTAATAATTTGATTCATCACTCCAATAATAACGTAGTTTATCACCATCAGCAGAAATGTTTAAGTGATAGATTTTATCATCTTCAGTATAAACACCAATCCAAAGTGTGCGTTCATTCATACTTTCAAGATGAAACATTTGAATGTCTTGAATCACGATTTCATCAGGATTTTCTTGAAATCTACTCATCGCATCAACTCCGTTGCACTTGCATCACCATAGTTTAGATACCCAAACCGTTCCATTACATAACCCTCAAAGTCAGTGGCATCAGATTCATAAACATAATGCCCACCATTATTATCACTCTCGGTATAGTTTCCAAGATAGTCACTGAAAACCATAAAGATTGCTGCTGCCTTTGCTCTTTCGGAATCGGTAGTAATCACAAGAGGATAAGTAATAATCTTTGTGATACACTCAAACAACTCTTCACGAGTGTAAGAGAATGGTTTTGCTTCTTGGTTTAGGTCGTAAGTCATTATGAGAAATTGTAATGAACACGGGTGTAGAAGTCTTTGAAGCAACTCCTATTGAGAAGTTTCATCATTGCTGGAGGAATGTAGTATGAATATTCACTAAAGAAATCTTCTTTAGTGAGAAATC
>Ga0222712_10000636_pt1 | contig 45137 bp, 40 predicted proteins | sample C33_657DmetaG_FD_165043 | JGI IMG/M metagenome (GOLD analysis project Ga0222712, IMG submission 165043) | Estuarine water microbial communities from San Francisco Bay, California, United States - C33_657D | ecosystem: Environmental > Aquatic > Marine > Unclassified | place: USA: California... | reverse complement strand
CTGTTAATTTCAATACTTCTTCCGCAAAATCTTTTAAACTAATTTCATTCGGGTTGCCAATATTTACAGGACTTGAATAATCACTTAATAATAATCTATAAATACCTTCTACTAAATCATCTACATAGCAGAAGCTTCTTGTTTGTGAGCCATCTCCAAATACGGTCATATCCTCTCCTCTTAATGCCTGACCAATAAAGGCTGGTAGGGCGCGGCCATCATTCAATCGCATTCTTGGACCATAGGTATTGAATATTCTAATAATTCTTGTTTCTACATGATGGAATGTATGGTAAGCCATGGTTATACTTTCCATATAACGCTTTGCTTCATCATAGACACCTCTTGGTCCCACAGGGTTTACATTACCCCAGTACTCCTCTGTTTGAGGATGCACTAGTGGGTCGCCATATACTTCACTTGTACTTGCAACTAGTATTCTTGCCCCTTTTGCTTTGGCCAAGCCTAATAAATTATGCGTACCCATCGCACCCACTTTTAAGGTTTGAATAGGAATTTTTAAATAATCAATAGGGCTTGCAGGGGATGCGAAATGTAAAATATAATCCAATTTACCTTCTATTTCAATAAAAGTAGTAACGTCATGGTGTATGAATTGAAAATTGGGATTAGATCTTAAGTGTGCGATGTTTTGAAGGTCGCCGGTAATTAAATTATCCATGGCCATAACATAGTAGCCTTCTTTAATAAAACGATCACTTAAATGCGATCCTAAAAATCCGGCAGCCCCTGTTATTAAAATTCTTTTTTGACTCATAGTTTTTATTTTGTGGCAGAAGCCCTTCCAATGCTCTCATAATGATAACCTAATTCTTTCATTTTTGAAACTTCAAAAAGATTACGGCCATCAAATATGATTTTGTTTTTAATTTCTTTTTCTATTCTTTCAAAATCGGGGGTTCTAAACTCACTCCACTCTGTAGCAATGATTAAAAAATCGGCGCCGCTTAATGCTTCGTATTGGTTAGTGGCATATTTTATCTTATCTCCTATTTGCGCTTTTATATTGGGCATGGCTTCAGGATCATAGGCTGCTATGGTGGCGCCCATGGTAGTTAAAGCATCTATAATACTTAATGCGGGTGCTTCTCTAATATCGTCGGTATTAGGCTTAAAGGCCAAACCCCAAAGTGCAACATGTTTTCCTTTTAAATCGCCTTTAAAATGCGCCTTTATTTTTTCAACTAAATGTAATTTTTGATTCGCGTTTACTTTTTCTACCGCTTTTAAAATTTCAAAATCATATTTCACTTCATCAGAAGACATGATTAAAGCTTGTACATCTTTTGGAAAACATGATCCACCATATCCAATACCTGGGAATAAAAAACGCTTCCCAATTCTGTCATCCGATCCAATGCCTCTTCTTACCATATCCACATCCGCACCCATGCGCTCACATAATTGAGCCACTTCATTCATGAAAGAAATTTTAGTAGCTAAGAATGAATTAGCGGCGTACTTCGTTAATTCAGAACTACGCTCATCCATGAATATAACGGGGTTACCTTGTCTTACAAAGGGCGCGTATAAATCACTCATTAATTTTTTAGCTCTCTCCGATTTAGTTCCTACTACTACTCTATCTGGTTTCATAAAATCATCTACCGCCACCCCTTCTCTTAAAAACTCAGGGTTACTCACTACATCAAACTCACCTTTGTAATTTTTAGCAATAGCAGCACTTACTTTATCGGCAGTACCCACTGGTACTGTACTTTTATTGACAATAACTTTATAGTCTTTTAAAATTTTTCCTAAATGATCAGCTACGCCTAATACATACTTTAAATCGGCACTACCATCCGCACCCGGAGGTGTAGGTAGGGCTAAGAAAATTATTTCAGCCCCTTCAATAGCCGATTCTAATTCAGTTGTGAATGTCAAACGACCTTCTTTAATATTTCTTAAAAATATTTTTTCTAGTCCTGGTTCGTATATCGTAATTTGACCATTACTTAACTTGTCTACTTTGTTTTTATCAATGTCCACGCAAGTAACTTTATTGCCTGTTTCAGAAAAACAAGTTCCTGTAACCAGTCCCACATAGCCTGTTCCTACGACTGTAATTTTCATCTAGTTATTTTTAGTGGATTTTGTGCTTTATTCATAAAAATTGGTTTAATATAAAAGAATTATTAATGTCATAATCTTTGTAGTTATTTATTTTTGAACTCTTCCATAGTCAAATTATTTTTAGCATTTATATTTTTACGTTTTAGAACTTGTAGCAAAGTCATCCAAAGAATTTTTATATCTAGGTTAAGGGATTGGGTCGTTACATATTCTAAATCATATTTAAATTTTTGCTCCCAACTTAATGCATTACGCCCATTGACTTGGGCCCAACCTGTAATACCGGGTTTAACAATATGCCTTTTGGCTTGATCTGGTGTATATCTTGATAGATATTGCATTAATAATGGTCTTGGGCCTACTAAACTCATGTCTCCTTTTAATACATTTATCAATTGTAGTAGCTCATCTAAGGATGTAGATCTAATAATACTTCCAATGCTGGTAAGTCTCAATTCGTCTGGTAAAGGATTGCCTTCTTGATCACATTTATCATTCATTGTTTTGAACTTTATTATCTTAAATGGCTTACCATTAAGTCCGGGTCTAAGCTGAAAAAAGAAGACTTTGCCATTATTAGCAATAAATAGAAAAACAGCAGTAAATATTATAATTGGGGAAAGGATAATCAATAAAGATAATGAAACAGTAAAATCACCTAATGGTTTTATAATGCACTTATACATAAATTAGCTGTGCTTTGAAAATATAGTATCTAAACAATTAAAAATTCTATTGAATTCATCTTCAGTAAGATTAGATCCACTAGGTAGACACAACCCATTTTCAAATAACATATCCGAAACTCCATTTAAATAATTTTTAGAAGTGGCAAAAACTGGTTGTTGATGCATAGGTTTCCACAAAGGTCGTGCTTCAATTTTTTCAGCTTCTAAGACTAATCTAATTTCTTCTCTAGTTAACCCTTTATTTGTAGTTGGTTCAACTAAAATACAAGTAAGCCAACGATTTGAATAATATCCTTCTGGCTCTTCTTGAAATTGAATATTAAATCCAGCATTATTGTGTTTTGAAAAGTACTGTCTATATCTATCGAAATTACTTCTCCTTGCTTCTACACGATCAGTTAGGACTTCTAATTGTCCTCTCCCAATGCCAGCTAATATATTCGACATTCTATAGTTATAACCTATATGTGAATGTTGATAGTGTGGGGCTGGGTCTCTTGCCTGAGTTGCTAGAAAACGTACTTTTTCAATCATTTCTGCATTATCTGAAATTAATGCTCCACCACCTGATGTTGTAATAATTTTATTTCCATTGAAACTTAAAACACCAAATTCACCAAAACTCCCACAAGGTTTTCCATTCATATTGGAACCAAGCGCCTCAGCAGCATCCTCTATAATAGGCACATTAAATTCTTTTGCAATTGCAATAATTTCATTCATTTTAGCTGGCATCCCATATAAATGAACCGGGATGATTGCTTTAGGTAATTTTCCATTTTGATTAGCTTCTTCAAGTGCTTTTCTTAAAAGTGAAGGATCCATATTCCATGTATCTTCTTCAGAATCTATAAATACTGGTGTAGCACCCTGATATACAATCGGATTTGCAGAAGCAGAAAATGTAATCGATTGACAAAAAACAATATCTCCAGATTTCACACCTAACAATATTAAAGCTAAATGAATCGCTGATGTGCCTGATGATAAAGCAGCGGCGTGTTTAGTTTGAGTTAAATTTTGCAATCCTTCCTCAAAAGCATTTACATTAGGTCCTAATGGCGCTATCCAATTAGTTGTAAATGCTTCATTTACATATTTTAGCTCATTATTACCAATATGCGGGGAAGAAAGCCATACTTTACATATCATATATATAATTTAAATTAAAACTTGATCAACGTCAAAGCCTTTTAAAACCATATTGGTGTTATCTGTAGAAATAACTTTTAAATTAGTTTGTAAAGATTTTAAAACTGATGACAACTCATTTTTTGAACTAGCTGCAATATAAATTCTGCAAAAAACTTGTTTTTCTGTTCCGATTATTTCTTTTGTAATTAAATCACCCACCTTTAATCTAGTAATTACTTCTATAATATTTGGGTTGTTATGTAGTATTTCAAAACCTTGTGTTTCTTTGATTTGTCCCTCCTTTAAGAGTATCCATAAAGTAGAAGCATATTTCCCATTCAAAAATGGATCATCTAATTTATAAGCTTTTTTTTCACCCATACTTCCAGTAAGAGCAAATGTTATTAATTGCTCTCTTTGATCATAACCATGAAAATAATCTAAAAATAAATTTGGTGATTCACCTTGTAAACGAAAACCTGGATCATAGAAATAAAATTCCCCATTTTCAAAGAATGCAGATAACATTAATACTCCATTTTTAACACCTAAAGCATCAAACATTTTCTTTAAATTTTTATCAGTTTTGTTTAAAAATGTATTAATATGTTTTGAAGGATAAGTTCCGCCTAGACACACCCTACTAACACCATGCTGCTCACCAGTTGTATACCTATCATAAACCAAGGACGTACTACAAATACCATCTTGAAAAGTGTAATAAACTCCAACATCGTCACATTCCATGTATCTTTCTACTAGAAACTTACTTCGTTTAGAAGCGCCTAAAGCTTTTGTGACTGCAATTTTAATTTCTGACTCATTATAACAACAAGTCATTCCTACACCTCCACCATTATCAACAGGTTTTACCATTACAGGATATTGAATTTTAATTAAATCCTCATTCCTTAATTCAGATGTTAATTCAAATTCAGAAATTCCATAAACATCAAATTCTTTTATTTTTTGTTTAAAAAAATCTTTATGCGAAAATACATTCGAAAGCTCTTCCGTAGCATAACAAGGAAAATTTAAGGCTTCACAAACCTTAACATATGATTTAACTAATATATCTGCTACTCCAACTAATACTCCATCCAAATTTTCATTAATTGCTAATTTTATTATTCCTTCAACATCTAATCCATTTACATTAAAACTTTTATTCGCAAATTTTTTAGCAGATGAGTTAGGATTGTCATCTGTCAAGTAAACTTGTATACCCATTTTTTGTGCAACTAAAACCAATGGGATAGTTTCTGGATTTCCGCCAAGAATTAATAGTTTTTTATTAGTGAAATTCATAATTTTTTTTATTAATTAAGTTTTAAATCGAAATTAAATGGATCTAGGCCATATAATGAAATTAAATTATCAATATTATCATTTAAATTACATTGAATTATATTATCAAATCCTAAAATTTCTAGCTGTTTTTGAATTTTATTTATATAGACTGGATTTAATGATGCAATGAATACTTTATCAACATTAATACTTTTCAGAACTGATGGATCTTGAACTGGTAATTTATCTTGATTACATAAGTCCGCATCTTCATCTATCCAAGTTATATTTTTAAAATTTTCGCTTAAAAGTCTATAAAATATTTTTTGGCCAAATGTTCCAGAATTATAAATAGCAATTTTATCAATATTGAAAATTTGATGCCCAATTAAATAATTTTTACCATCTGTTTTAATTAGCCCCCCTGTTCTTATCATTAGTTGACTTAATAAATATGGTTTTAATTGATTATAATAACGATCATGAAATTCATGTGCTTTAAAAAAGTTTAAAAAATAAACAAAAAGGCGACTTAATTTATTTATCTCTTCTGAAATATTTGAAGAATTTTTCAACATTGAAGATTGATGTTGAACATAATGATAATTTGATGCATTAGTTATTACAATTTTTTTACATATAGAAATATACGGATAAACACAAGCAGCATCTTCCCCAATTGTAATATTAGAAGGTATAGCCATTTGAATGGAAATTAAAATGTCTCTTTTGAAAAGCTTTCCCCATGAATAAGTTGAAATGCCATGTGAAAAAAAATTTCCTGTAAAAATCATTTTATCCCAAATTTTTTTAGTTTTATCATTTTCATACCTACCAGCTGGAAGAATATTTTTTACTGTTATCATCCTTCCTCGATAGTTTCTGATATAACCGCCTATAACAATATCAGCATCAAAATTATAAGTTTCCATAATAAGTAATTCACAAAAATTTGACTCCACATAATCATCTCCATCTATATAAAGTACATACTTACCGGAAGCAATCTGTAAGCCTGATTTTCTAGCGTTAACTAAACCTTTGTTTTCTTGATGAACTACTTTAATTCTAGCATCATTTTTAGCAAATGAATTACATATTGCACCAGATGAATCATTAGAACCATCATTTACTATTATTAATTCAAAATTAGAATATGTTTGAGTAATAATACTTTCGATGCAATCTTTGATAAATTTTTCAACATTATATGCAGCAACAATAATAGAAACCTTTACGTCTTTGTTAATACTCATAACTCATTAAATCTTATAATTTTGGAAAATGGCTATTTAAACCCTTGGCATTAGTGCCAATTATTTCAAAAATAGCTCCATCAAACTCTGAAACAATATTATCAGTATTAAAATTATTTGATGCAGTTGTGACAAAAATTCTATTCAATTCTTTGCCACCAAAACATATATTTGTCACATTTGGAGTAGGTATTGATATTGTTTGTAATAATTTACCTTCTATATTATATTTACATACTTTTCCTACACCCCAATGTGCAATCCAAACATTCCCATCAGCATCGAAATTCATTCCATCTGGATACCCTTCATGTTCACTATAAATTTTCCAAATTGACTTATTAATTATATCGCCATTATTTTTATCTAATTTAAAAATATAAGTGATTTTTTTTCCAGAATCATTATGTAACATAATTGTGTTTTCATCATTAAAAGCAGGTCCATTAGTTACTTTATAATTAGTGTCAATTATATCTATTTTATTATCTATAAAATCAACTCTTGCTAATGATCCAATAGGATTTGATTCGTCTATACTACTAATTGATCCAAGCCATAATCTTCCAAATTTATCTATCTTAGCATCATTTAATCTTAAATCATTTTGCCCAGGGAACTCTTTTGTAAACCAAATAATGGGTTCATTTATTTCAAAAAAACGAACAAAAGCAATACCATACTTTAAACCAATAATTATTTTATCAGTATTTTTTATTGGAATAACCCATCCAACAGGCTGATCAAATTGCCTTTTGTTTAAATCGAAATTTTCTAAATTATAAAAGTATACAATATGATTTAAAATATCAACAAACCAAAATCCATTTCTTTCAGAATCCCAGTGAATTCCTTCGCCTAATTTACAATTAATTGGAATGGCTATATTAACTAAAATATTGTTCATTTAAATTATGCCGGATCATGCAATCTTCCGGAAATGCCACCACCAAATTCAATTGCAGTACCTTGTAATGAAGTAAGTCGTTTTTCAAATAAGAAATATATAAATTCAGCCAACTGATCAGGTGTAGATATTTCACCAGATGGATGACATGAGGCTAACTGATTAAGTTTTTCTGGTTCATTTATAAAACCTGCTTTTAACATATCAGTTAAAACTGCGGCTGGTTCTATACAATAAAAAGAAACTTGAGAACCTAATTCAACTGAGAGTGCTCTGTTCATTCCAGAAATAGCTGCTTTCGATGTAGCATAAGCTACAAAATTAGACTTAGTAGCTTTTGCATGAATACTACTAATATTTATTACACACCCTTTTGATTTTATTAAACTATCAAGTAAACCTTGTATTAGAAAGAATGGAGCTAATAGATTAACATTCAGTGTTTTGTTCCATTTCTCTAGATCTAGACTCTGAATATCCCCTAAACATTGAAATGCTGCATTATTAACTAATAAATCTAAACTTTGAGCCCTCAACCAATTATTGACATAATTAAAAAAATCATTTCTTGCATCGTCATTTAAAACTAAAGCTTCAAGATCAACTTTATAGAAATCATCAAGAAAATTTAGATCCTTTGGTTGATTATAATCTATACCTAATATTTTAACATTAGATTCTGCTAATCGTTTTACAATCGCAGATCCAATACCTCCAGAAACTCCAGTAATTATTGCTGTTTTCATTTTATATAATTTGCTGGTAAGTTAATTAAAATTTGTATTAATGTAATTGATATATTTATCAACGATTAAATTTTTATTGAACTCTTTCACCATTTTTTTTCTAGCAAGTTCCCCCATCAATATATGTTTATCTTTATCTAAATTTAAAAATATTTCCATTTTATTTGCTAGATCTATTGCACATTTTGGTTTACATAACAAACCTGTAATGTTATCATCAACTATCTCATAGCATCCAGGTACATTTGTGGTAATTATTGGTGTTCTTAAAGAAGCAGCTTCTAAAAGAATGTTAGACATGCCTTCGTTATATGATGGCAAGACAACACAATCAGCATTTAAAATAAATGGTATTACATTGTTTGTTTCTCCTAGATACTCAATGAAATTATTTTGTATAGCAGATTCAATTTCAAATTTTTGAATTGAATCATTATTTGGCCCTGAAAAATAAAACGGTCCTAATAACTTAAAGGTTACATTGTAATTTTTGGTTTTTAAAATTTTAGCTGCGTTTATATATTCAATAATGCCTTTTTCTATTAACAATCTTGCAATTAAGATAAAAGATTTTGATTTTTTTTCATTATATATTCTTGGATAATTATAATATTCTGTATCAACGCCTGAGCCATTCACTAATTGATAATCTTTTTGTTTTATACCAAAAAGATCAAATAATTTCTTATCATTAATATTTTGAAAAAAAATACAATCAAATTTTCTAAAGCATAGATTTAGAAAAGTATTCTTTAAAAATGAACTTTCTTTTAAAAATGTTGATGTTCCAGTTACTGTTGCAATACTTTTATAATATATTAAGTATTTAATTATGCCTAGTACTATATTTGGTCTAATATTGAAGGATATACAGATTGTAGGCTTTTCGATTATAATTATTTTTGCAACTTTAATCAAATAAAAAAAAAGATGGAATTTACTACTTTTTAAAATACCTAGGTTGTAAATTTTAGTAAAAATTTTTGTAGGTAAGTTAATATTATCATTATTTGTATTTGAACCTATTAGTATTATTTCATGTTGTTTATGTAATTCAATTACTAGTTCTTTTCTAAGTCCGGTAATTGCATTATTTATATCTCCTTCAAAAAATAAAATTTTACTCATTATTAAAATTTAGCCACCATTTTTGAAAACAGAAAATTGTCCATAATTTGAATGTGTTATCCATATTTTTATGCAAATGTTCAACAACTAATTGATTTATTATAACTGGGTTGAATATTTTTTGTTTATGCAAAAATTGTTCGTTAGTTAAACTAATTAACTCAATTCTTAATTCTGATCTCAGCCAATCTCCTACTGGCACTCCAAATCCACTTTTTTGCATATCAAATAACCCTTTCGGTAACATTTTTTTAAATGTGTCTTTAAGTATGTACTTTGTTTCATTGCCTTTAATTAAAAAATCATCTGGTAAACTGAAGCTAAAATCTATCAATCTTGTATCTAAAAATGGTGCTCTACATTCTAATGAAGCTAACATACTAGCTCTATCAACTTTTACAAGCATGTCACCTTCAAGTGAAATACTAATATCAATAAATCTTGATTTGCTTAGTGTTGTTAGATTTTCTGCATTATTATAAATATTTTGAAAATATTTATAATAAGAATTTTTTTCATAATTATATTCGCTTTGATATAAATTTTCTTTTTCTTTTTCTAAGAACCCTAATGAAATAATATTTGAAAGATCTTGAAGTTCATTTTCACCAACACTATTTATAAATTTTTTTATTTTAAATAATTTCCCGCGGTTATCATTTTTATTTTTAATAGATCTAGAAAAAGGTTTTATAATTAAATTATGAATAATATTAGGGGTATATTTTCTATAATTCTTTGCTAAAAAAGGCATAAAATATCTATTGTAACCACCAAAAACCTCGTCTCCACCATCACCAGTTAATGCAACTGTAACATCATTTTTTGTTTTTTTAGCAATGTAATATGTAGCTAATGCTGATGAATCACCAAAAGGTTCATCGTAATTTAAAATCACTTCATCTAACATATTTCTCAGTTCCTTAAAATCTAAATCTATTGGAGTATGATAGGTATTTAAATGTTTGGCAACAGCATTAGATCTGGCTGATTCGTCAAATAATTTGTTTTTTGATGTAATTGAAAAGGTTTGAATTTTATTTAATGTGTTTTGTGAAGACATTATAGCAGTAATTATACTAGAATCTACGCCTCCACTAAGAAATGAGCCTATTGAGACATCGGATATCATTCTTTTTTCAACAGAATCATTAAGTAAGTAAGTTAAAGTGTTTTGTGCATTTAAATATGATATTTTGGGAGGGTCATAATTGAAATTTATATAATTTTTATTGGCAAATGTATGTATTGTTGATTTGAAATCAATAGTGTCTAGTTCAATATAATTTCCTGCTGACAATTTATGTATTTTTTCAAATATTGTAAATGGAGCGGGAATGAAAGTTAATGATAAATATATGTTTAATGCACTTTTACAAATTTCTAATTTTTCATTAGTTAATTTAGAGTATATTTTTTTGATTGATTTTAATTCACTAGAAAAAATTAATAAATTCTCATTATGAAAATAATATAATGGTTTTTCACCTACTTTATCTCTTGCAATTAAAACTTTATTTTTATTTAAATCATGTATAGAAAAAGAAAACATACCATTTAACATATCGAAAAATAAAGTTCCATACATTTCATAGCCTTTTAAAATAACTTCTGTGTCAGATTTCGTTTTAAAAATAATGCCACTTTTTATTAAAGTATCTTTTAATTCAAGAAAGTTATATATTTCTCCATTGAATACTATTGCTATTGTATTATCATTATTATACATTGGTTGTGAACCTGTATCTAGATCTATGACTGATAATCTTCTCATCCCAAAAACTACCTTATCCATATGATTATAAAAACCTTCTCCATCCGGTCCACGATGTAGTATTAAATCATTCATTTCATGAACAAAATCAATTAGATTAATATTTTTTTCTTTAGTTATTAAACCATTAATTCCACACATATGAACGTTTTTTATCTATATAAAATAACAGGTAAGGTATTGCCCAAAATAATGGCCATCTTAATGTAGAATGTACTAAAGTAAAAACTAGATAAATCCCAAAACATACAATTGTAAATAAGTTTTTATTAGATATTATATATAAATAAGGTATAGTAAAGAAAATGAAACCAACTATACCATATGAGAAAAGTAAATTTGCAAATGAAGAATGAACTTCATTCATATCTTTATTACCAAATCTACTATTTAACCCTTCGGCAGATCCGAAAAATAAATATTTGGGGTAATTGATAAGCCTTAAATAATTTCTACCTTCGAGTCCATTATCATCCAAGTCATCATTTGTTTGATCATCAGAAACTCTTTCAATTGCATTCTTTACTATAACTACATTATTGATATTAGTATAAAATTTTATTGATAAAAGAGTAACTAGAATTAATAAAATAAAGGCTAAGAATATTCTCTTTCTTAAAAATATAAATATAAAATAAATGATGAATAATAAAATGGATAAAATAGCAGCTTGCGAAATACTTATTATAATAAATAAAACACAGAGTATAAGTGGAACGTAAATAATTTTTGAATTAATGTAAATTGTTTGTGTTTTTAACAGAATCAAAATTAGAAAATAATTTAAAGCCCAAAATCCAAGTTGATTTGGATTATTAAAAAATAATGACATTCTAATTTCATCTGAATTAGTGCCATACTTTAAAAATATTAAGAATTGTATAATTGTAGAAAAAAGGATACCGAAAAGGGTAAATTTAAAAAATGTTTCTTTATGACTTACTGTAATTAAAAAATATAAAAATAATAAACAATAAAAATAATTTATTGGATTCTTAATAAATATTAAATCGGAATTTAATAGAGAAAATGTAATTCCGATGAATAAAGAATATAAACAAAAATATAAAAGCATTTTTGGATACTTTTCATAAACACTTACTTTATAAATATTTTTATAATTAATTAATACTCCAATTAAGATAATATAATCTGAAACTTGCAAACTGCCAGGACTAAATATTTGAAAAGGAAATAATAATAAATACAAGAACCAAAAATATATAATCACTTGATTTTAATTAAATATATTCTCATTTGATATAAAAAAATTCCTAGTATTGCTATAAATTTTATTAAAAAAGATCTGTTTATAGATAAATCACGTAATATTTCAATGGATCTTTCGTAACCTTTTAATCTATTAGCACTAATATTGTTATTGTGAATGCGATATCCAACTAGTGGTTTATTAATATAAAATAATTTATTATTTCTTGTAAATTCTAGTAGAAATTTATAATCTTCAGAACCTGCCAATTTTACTGCTTCATCAAAGGATATCTTTTTTGCTAATTCGGTTTTTAAAATTATAGAAGAAAGTGTTATATAGTTAGTAAGCCATAAATTATATTTAGTTAAAGAGTAAAATTTTTTTATTAAATTTCTATAAATGCTTTTTTGAATCAATAAGTCGTCTTTACTAATTATATTGGCAGATGTATGAATTAATAAATTCTCATTTTGTATTATGATACTGAGTTGTAATTCTAATTTTTCTTGATACCATATATCGTCATCATCACAAAAAGCAATAAATTTTGATTTTGCATTTAGAATACCAATATTTCTAGACTTTGATGGAAGCCCAGTGTGTTCATTAAAAATTAGTTTAATTCTTTCATCATTAAATTGATTGACTATATTTTGAGTTGAGTCAAAATAACCATCGCTAACTATAATTAAATCAAATTTTTTATATGTTTGATTTAATATTGATTTAATACATTTTTCTAAATAATGGTCTCTATTATAAGTTGTTACAACCACTGTTATTAAATTCATACTATATTACAGAGATTTATAAATTATTTTTAAATTATAAAAAAAAATTAGACCAATTTTGTATAAATAATATCCATCAATATTTTTTATAATAGATATCCTTTCTTTATAACGTAAGATCAATTTATCTTTTCTACTACTAACTCCTGCATTATTAAAATAATATTGTGGAGCTTTAGTTAATATTATTATAGGATTTAGATCTTGATTTTGTAAAGTTAAATGTGCTAAATCACCTAGAATTTTATAACTTGTATCAAAACTATTTTTTTTAAAAAGTTCTACGTGAAATAATGTACCTTGATGATGAAACCCTAGTTCAAATGGATATTTATTAGGTTTAACATAAATTGTTTTATGTAATTCATATTTGATATTCTCTTTGTTATTTTCAAAAATTGCAATTTTGAAACAAATTACATTATTCGTAATTGTTTCTAAAGAGTTCTTTACATTTTTAAAATAAGATGGGGCAATATCGTCATCACTTCCTATAAAGCATATGTATTGACCATTTATATGTTTTAAAGCTTTATTCCATGCATCATATATACCTGTATCATTTTCAATAATAAGATTATCTATTATATCAATGTTTTTTTTCAAAAGGTCTATTGTTCCATCAGTGCTATTACCATCAACTACAATCCATTGTACCCAATTTTCTTTATATTTTTTTACAGAATTTATTAAATTTTGTAAATGATTAATAGAATTAAAAGTAGATGTAATTATTGTTAATCTATGCATATTATGACCTATGCTCATAATTTTTTTGATACCAATTATATGTAATTTCTAATCCATCATTTATTCTAACTGATGGGTTATAGTTAGCCAAGTCTCTTATTTTATCAATGTTAGCTTTCGAATGTTTTATATCTCCTTCACGTTCTTTTATATGATTTAATATTGCTTTAGTGTTGCTAAATTTTTCTAATAGTCTTACAATTTCTATTAATGTAGTTTCATCTCCACAACCAACATTAAAAACTTCATGTTGAGTAAAACTAGTTGACAACATTTTAATATTTGCTTGTATAGCATTTTCAACAAAAGTAAAATCTCTACTTATTAAACCATCACCATTAATATTAATAGCTTTATTATTAATAATACTATTAGAGAAAATTGGGATTACCGCAGCATATGGATTATCAGGATTTTGTTTTGGTCCATATATGTTAAAATATCTTAAACCAATTGTATGAAATTTATATACTTTAGAATAAACATCTGCATATATTTCATTTACTAATTTAGTAACAGCATAAGGTGAAAGAGGCTTTCCTTCAGTTCCTTCTTTTTTTGGTGATATTTTACTATCGCCATAGGTACTAGAAGAAGCAGCATATATGAATTTTATTAAACATTTACTCAATCTTCCAGCCTCTAACATATTTAAAAAACCTCCGACATTAACAGTATTAGTTAATATCGGATTGGTAATTGATCTAGGCACTGACCCTAGTGCAGCTAAGTGAAAAACGAAATCTACATTTTGTAAGCTTTCTATACAAATTTCTAAATTACAAATATCTCCATTTATAAATTCAAAATTATGTAAATTGATAAAATTTTTGATATTACTATAATATCCGTTTGATAAGTTATCAAGTACCCTAACTTGCTTTGCATTATTTTTTAATAAGTATTCAACTAAATTTGAACCAATAAAACCTGCTCCTCCAGTTACCAAAAAGCTATACTTAGATATGTCAATATCGTGATAAATATTTTTATATAAATCTTTATTATAAATTTCGTTATAATCTTCCATCTATTACATTTTTTTTAAGTACACTTTTAACATCATATACTACTAGTTTTTCTGAATTTTCTATATTTAAATTAAGAAATTCTTGGTGTGCTACAGCTAAAATTATTGCCGAGTATTTAGTAAAAGTCAAATCAATACTCTCTAACAAATTAATATTGTATTCCTTTAAAACTTCTTCTTTTCTTGCCCATGGATCATAAAGTTCTATATTAAGATTAAATGATTCAAGTTCTTTATAGATATCTATTACTCTCGTATTTCTTACATCTGGACAATTTTCTTTAAAAGTAAACCCCAATATTAAAATATTAGCTCCTTTAATTTTAATATCTTTTTTTATCATCTTTTTAATAGTTTCGATTGCAACATATTGACCCATACTATCATTTGTTCTTCTTCCAGCTAAAATAATTTCAGGATGAAATCCAATTTCTTGTGCTTTTTGAGCAAGATAATAAGGATCAACTCCTATGCAATGTCCTCCAACTAAACCTGGACTGAATCTTAAAAAATTCCATTTTGTTGCTGCAGTATCTAAAATTTCATTAGTATCTAATCCCATTAGATTAAAAATTTTAGATAACTCATTTACAAAGGCTATATTTATATCTCTTTGTGAATTTTCTATTACTTTCGCAGCTTCAGCTACTTTTATTGAAGTTGCTTTGTATGTTCCTGCTTGTATTATTTCTTTATAAATTTCATCAACTATTATTGCTGTTTGTTCATTTGAACCAGATGTTACTTTGACAATATTAGTAACAGTATGTAACTTATCCCCAGGATTTATTCTTTCAGGACTATAACCAACAAAAAAATCTTTATTAAAAATTAATTCACTGTATTTTTCTAATTCAGGTACACAAATTTCTTCAGTCACACCAGGGTATACTGTGCTTTCATAGACTACTATATCACCCCTTTTAAGTAGTGGTGATATAATTTTGCTAGCAGATAAAAGAGGTTTTAAATTTGGTTTATTGTTTTTATCTATGGGTGTTGGAACAGTTATAATATAAAAATTACACAAACTTAAATGCTCTATTTTATCTGTTATTTCAATACTCCCTGTATTAATTTGCTTTAGAATATCAATTTTTTGAATTTCTAGTGTTCTATCATTGCCTTCCAATAAATCCTTAACTCTTGATTCATTTATATCGAATCCAATACATTTAAATTTTTTACTAAACTCTATAGCTAAAGGAAAGCCAACATAACCTAATCCAATTATTCCTATTTTATAATCTTTATTTTGCATTTTTTTTAGAATACTTTTGAATTTATTAATATTTTGTATGGTTTAAGTAAATTAGATTTTTTATAAATCATAATCAGTCTTTCATTACTGATTTATAAAATTTATTTATGGAAATAATAAATAAATAAATTAAAACAAAAAAAGTAGATAGTAATACTATCCAATAGATTTGACCATGATTTGTATTATCAAGTGGCAAGATAGGTTTGTCAATTACCTGTATCAAAGGTGTTTCTTTTCTTAAATTAACTTTCCCAATTTCTAGTTGAGCTACTAGTTGTGATAAGATGGTAGTATTTGATTGAACATCAACTTGCCTTCTTCTTATAATGGAGCCTTTTTTATTTAAAGAAGGGTTTAAGTTATAAACATTGTCAGTTTCAGAAGCAACTCCCAATATAGCAGAAGCTAGTTCTTGTCTAACGCTATCAACTTGTTTTTGTAAAAGATCAACATTGTACCTTGCTTTTTGACTTTTAGTTTGTATAAAAAAATTAGAAACTTCTTTTGCTAAATTTTCACAAAATAATTTTGCAAATAATTCATTTTCACTAAGCACAGTTAATGTTAGTATACTTACTTTCTTATCCTTCAAAATAATATTTAAATTTTCAGAAATTATTTTTTTATATATGACATATAAAAGAGAGTCATGTGTAATTGTATACTTTGACCTATCTGCGCCTGGCTCATAAGTAATTGACTTTAATGATTTATTTTTAAGTATTTTATTTTTAAAATCACTATCTGAGTCAATAAAGAAATTTGCTAGAGTTACTTTTTTATTATCTACTAATACAGTGTTCAGCAGAGATTTTTCAACTACAAGCCTGCTTTGCATCAATTCCATTATATTATTTGCCGAAAAAGCCCCTCCACCACTAGAACCAATATCAATACCAAGCGAACTAGCAATGCTTGTCGCTCCGCCTAAACCTCCGCCGCTACCCTTATCATCCTCCAATGCAAAAGTCATTGTAGCTTTATATTGTGGTTTCTGGATCTGAGAATAAATATAACCTATGATTATTCCAATAATTACTGCTATTAATATTTTGACTTTCTTACTATAGATAAAAAACAGCCATTCTTTTAAATTAATTACTAAATCTTTCAATGATATTTCATCATTGTTTTTATTAAAATTGTCTATTTGATTATTTTCTAAAGCCATTTTGTAAAATTAAATTTATATTATTTTAAGGCTATTTTTTTAATAAGCTAACTGTAGCTAATGCTGCAACTATTTGTGCAATTACAGTTGTAAATTGTATTACCGTAGTTATTGTTTTATCCTTCTTTGCATCTGTTTCAGGAATAACTACTTCAGCACCTGGTCTAATAGCTGGATTAACTCTAAAAATTCCAAATATTTTTGTTCTATTTGATTTTCCATTAGCATAAATTACATAAGCCCTTCCTCTTTTAGCATATTCTGAAATTCCACCTGCTGCACTAATACATTCTCCAACAGTTAACCCATCTCTGTATACAATATTGGTGGGTCTTAAAACTCCACCACTTATTTTTACTCTATTATCCATTTTAGGAATAACAATTTCATCCTTCGCTCTTAATACTAAGTCTAATTCAGAACCTGGGTGTTGCATAATATAGTTAATATCAATAGCTATCTGATAATAATCTTCTTCTATATCTTTAAATAAGGCATTTAAAGTGTCTTTTAATTTATTGCCTTTTACTTGAGGGTTTAAATCAATATCTGTTGAACCCATTGCACTTGTTGAAGGTGTATTTAATATTGAATTTTTATCAGCCTCTTGTTTAGCCTTAAATTTCCTTGTATAAGCTAATTCAATAGAGGTTTTTGTTTCGTCCGATTTTAATGAATCAATATCAAATCTTTTTCTTTTGATATAAGCGCCTTCTCCATAAGCCTCCCCAATTAACCCCCCTGCTCTTTTTACAATATCACTAACTCTTTCAACTCTTGAGCTTAAAGTATATTTTCCAGTACTTTGTACTTGACCGCTAATGGTAATTACTTCAGGCAAGGTATAGCCTACTTTTTTTGTAATAGTAACTACATCTAAAGGCTGTAAAACAATATTTTCTTGGCCAGCATTAAAACTTAAATCACCATTGATTTCAGTTTTAAAAATTTTAGTGACTTGGTTGTTCTCCACTTTATCACCATATTGAACTAGTCTTGCCACTTCAATATTTTTATTAGCAGCATAAGTAAAGCCACCTGCCATTAAAATTATATCCTTCACAGTCATGCTATCGATATAGTTAAAAGAACCTACTGTTTTTACTTCTCCAAATAAATCTACTTTTAAAGAATCTCTAATTTCTAAAATTGAATTAATGTATAATTCATCTTCTCTTTGTAATAATATGTTTTCAGTCGTATTTTTTTCAAGTGCCTTTGATAAGTTAATACTTATCATTTCTTTTAATAAATTAGGCTTAGTTCTTATTAATTGAGCTCTTCCTAAAAAAGCATCTTCCTTTAATCCATCTGCTTTATTAATTAAATCGGCAATGCGCATACCAGCTTGTAGTTCATAAACATCGGGTCTGTAAACAGCACCACTTAACAAAACTCTATTCTGGTACCTATTAATTATTTTTGAAATGCTTACAACATCGCCGCTTTGAGGCTGGTACTTTCCAAATTCTAATTTAGATAAATCCTTAACCGATTTTTCTTTGTCATTTTTCTGAATAATTTTAACCATTGCAGAATAAGCATTATCACTAAAGCCTCCTGCATATTCTAAAATTTGGCTGAAGCTTTCATTACCTATAACTTCAAAAATGCCTGGCCTTTTTACTTCACCCGTTAACTCTACTCTGTTTTTATAGGCAGGTACACGAATAATATCATTATCCTTTAAGCCAATATTTTGTGATTGATCGCCATATTGTAAAAAGCGGTATAAGTCTACTTTGGTAAAAATTTTATTATTTCTGATGACTTCAATTTCTCTATAAGACCCAATGGTATTTGGTCCTCCTGCTTCAGATAATGCACTTATGACATTCGATAAAGAAGAAACATTATAAGTACCACTTTTATAAGCACCTATAACTGTAATATGTATTGTTCTTATGTCCCCTAAACTAATATCTAATTTTGACTCTCCTCTATTTAAACTTGAATAAGCTGTGGCTGCCATTTGTTGTTTAATTCTAGTTTTTGCAGCTTCTATGCTAAGGCCTGCTACTTTTATTTGACCCACATTATCTACTTGTATTTTTCCTTCTTTACTTACTGTTAAGTCGCTTGAATATTCTTGAACACCATACACCACCAATTTAATTACATCATTAGGACCTATTTCGTAATTTAAAGGTGTTGCAATAACTTTATTAGCTGCATTAGAATTGGATGAACTTGTAGCAAATAATTCTGAGCCATATACCAAACTATTAATACTAGTATTAATAGTTACTGTGGTGCTATCTTTAGTTGTACTATTAGCAGCATTTTGTGACATTACATTGCCTCTTTTAACAGACTTTGCCATGACAATTCCAGTAATGCCGTTTATTCTGTCTTTTAATTTGGAAAACTCAGCTGGTGACATACCTTTAGCAATGGCTTGTGATTCTACCTGGTCAATGGTCATACCAGACTGCTTTAGTTTTTGCTGAATGGCAGTAATTTGATTATCACTTAATGCATCTACTTTTAAAGTGCTTAAGTCACGACCTCCTAATGGGTCTTGTGCATAAACAGAAAAACTAAATGCTAGCAAAATAACAAGGGTAAAAAAGGGCTTAATAAATCTCATATTATGTGTTTTTAATAATTAAATTTGTATAAAAGCTAGCGCATTCTTAATCACATTTTTGTGTGTAAGATTGTACTAAACAAGGCTTTATAATTAAAATCAGTAATGTTCTTGGGGGGATACAAAGATAGTATTTTATATTCTACAAATCTACTTAAAAGCACTAAATAAAAACCCTTTTTAAGCACTGTTATTTAAGCTATATTTGGGCTATATTTATACCGAAAATTGAAAGGAATGAAGAAACAGCAACAGTTTCTACGAAATATTAGTTACACATTAGATATTGTTATAATATTAATTGCCTACTTAATTGCTAAGAAATTCAGCTATAATATTGATTTACAATACTTTAGCTACCCTTTTTTCTTTTTATCCATAGTTTTATGGTTTGTAATGTCTGTTTTTTCAAAGATTTACTTTGAAAAAAGGTCTAATAAATTTGCAGAGGAAATGGTACAGATGATTTACCACGCAATTTTGTTTATTGTAAGTTTAAGCTCGGTTTTATTTTTCTTGAATCTAAACCACAAATTTCCTTCAAAATTTGTACTAGTTTTTGCTAATATTTTGACCTTTCTGGCCATTTTGTCTAAATATGCTATTCGAAAAAAAATTCACGCTTATTTAAACAAAGGTATTTTTTATGACCAGGTATTATTAGTGGGTTCTACCAAGGCTGCAGAAGAATTTATAGACGCTGTAAAAAAATATTATTACTATGGGTATAAATGTATTGGATACATTGACGACCAAAATCAATTAAAAAAAGAATGTGCTTATTTAGGAAACTTAAATGATTTGCATACAATTTTAAGAACTACAGAAATTGATGAAGTATTTATTGCACTTCCAACTGGAGAAAATGAAAAAATTCAAAACTGTATTGCTATTTGTGATGGCTTAAATATCAAAGTACGAATTTTACCTAACTTAAGTGAGTTCACTTCATCTTCAGTTTATATAAATAATATTGGACTTCTTCCAGTAGTGAATGTAGGCGATTTACCTTTAGATAAAAGAGAAAATAGGCTTCTTAAAAGAAGTTTTGATATAGTCTTCTCTCTTTTATTTTTTATTTTATTGGGTAGTTTTATTTTCCCTTTACTTGCTATTATTATAAAATTGTCATCAAAGGGTCCAATATTTTTTAAACAAGAAAGATGGGGCTTGAATAATAAAAGAATTACTTGCTATAAGTTTCGATCAATGTATAAAGAAAGTTCTGACATTGATGATGATGGAAATTTTCAACAAGCATTTAAGGACGATCCTCGTATTACACTTATTGGAAAAATTTTACGCAAAACCAATATGGATGAACTGCCTCAGTTTTGGAATGTACTAATAGGAAATATGTCGGTTGTGGGACCTAGACCACATCCTACGCAATTAAATATACAATCAATGGAACTAGTTGATAACTATATGTTAAGGCATATGGTAATCCCTGGTATTACAGGGCTCGCACAAGTAAATGGTTGCAGAGGTGAAACTAGAACTACTGAGGATATGCAAAAAAGAGTCAACTTCGATTTATACTATATTCAACGCTGGAATTTTTGGTTGGATTTGCAAATTATAATTCAAACAGTTATTAATATTTTCAGGGGAGACCAGAATGCTTATTAATGCATTAAATAAAATTCATTGAAAAAAATATTTTTCACTTTTCTTTTTATATTGGCTTTTACATTCCAAGCCATTTCGCAAAATGTATGGGAAAATACTAATTCAGAAGTACATCCATTTTTATACAGAATGGCCCAAAGAGGTTTAATTGAATACAATGATTTAATTAAACCCATTAATAGAGTTCATATTTTAAACTCACTTAATATTTTAAAACAAAAAGATTCAATACTAAGCATTATAGAAAAAAAAGAACTTAATTTTTATTTACAAGAATATACTAGGCCTTTAAAAGAACAAATTTCTTTATTTAGAAAAGACCAAAATAAAAGATGGAGAGCTGGTGCCATTGTTTCAAACGATTTTGAATTTTACATTGACCCACTATTAGGAATAAATAATTATTCAGGCAGTGGTAAAAATATAAAGCAATTAAGCAATGGTTTTGAATTATGGGGCACTGCAGGTAAAAATAAAAATTTAGGATATCAAGTTTATTACCGTGATTATATCGAAACAGGGACTGTAAATAATAATTTTAGATTAGAATCATCAACACAAGGCACTATTTTAATAGGTACCAAATCGGATAATAAAATAAACTACACCGATATTAGAGCCAATATTAATTATAGCTTTAAAAAGGGAAATATTAGTTTTGGGAAGGATAATCTCATATGGGGTTATGGAGAAAATTCTAACATTGTGCTTTCTAATAAAGTACCGTCCTACCCATATATTAGATTGGATTATAAGCCTCTTAAATGGCTTAATTTTAACTACACGCATGCCTGGTTAAATTCCAATATTACCGATTCTAGCCTCTCTTATTTTACCAATACAGGCAGAATTGATAACGATTTTCGCTTAGTTTTTGTACAAAAGTACTTAGCCACTCACTCTATTGAAATACAGGCTATGAAAGGATTAAATATAGCAGTTGGGGAGTCTATAGTTTATAGCGATAAAATGGACCCTGGTTTTCTAATACCCATTAACTTATTTAAATTTTACGATAATAATAGAAGTAATTATTTAATTGAGGCTGGGTCTAATGGCCAATATTTTTTATCTCTAAGTTCTAGAAATCAGATAAAAAATACTCATTTATATTCTAGCTTGTTTATAGACGAGATAAAAGTAAGTTCCTTATTTAATAAAACTGAGAGTCGTAATCAATTAGGATATAATTTAGGAGGGTCTATAACAGATATATTTATTCCTTATTTAAGTTTAGGTGCAGAATATACAAGAGTCAACCCCTTTGTATACTCCAATTTAATTCCTGCACAAACTTATTCAAGTTATAACTATAGTTTAGGAGATTGGATGGGGAACAATTTTGACCGCGCCATTATATTTGCAAAATACATACCTATGGCTAAATTAAAATTAATGACCCGTTATCAAAAAATTCGAAAAGGTGGCACTGGTTCAATTTATCAGCAGTATGCAGTTCAGCCACAACCCTCTTTCTTATTTGATTATATAAAAACCAGGTCTGATCTATTTTTACAAGCTAGATATGAATACATTAATAATATTTACCTAACTAGCTCTTTAACATTTATGCAAATAAAACTGGCTAATGGAAATCTTGTTAAAGACAATACTTATCAATTAGGAATTTCAGTGGGGCTTCCGTAAGTATTTTCTATAAATAAAAGCCCAACAAAAGTCCAAAAAGGAAAGGCACCCATTGGGCCTTCAAAAAACACATCAAAGCTTCCATTAATAATAAAGGCTAAAAGTATTGAAGTTATAGCTAAAGTTTTACCTGCTAATTTTCTAGTAAATAAGGGTTTGAATAACGATACTAACCAAATTATCCAAACTATAAAAACAAAATATCCAAACCTTGCTAAAATGGTTAAATGAAAATTATGGGGAGATCTCAAATTATCATCTGTGTTTAAAATATCATTTCCAGCCAAACTCATTCCAAGGCCCTTGCCCACAAAAAAATGCTGAAGTGTAAAACTTTCATTAACAAGTGTAGCCCACCATATTAAACGCCATACTTTATTTTCGACTAAATTACCATCAATATTACTACTCACAATAGAACTAAAGTTATCTGTAATTTGAGACAGGCTAATAGTTCTACCTTGGGCATCGCCTTGAATATCAACAGCCACAAATAAGCCCATACCAATAACCATTATAATAGGCACAAATTTTAAAAGTTTCCTAATAGAATCATTCAATATTTTCTCTTTTGAAAAGAAAAAGAATGAAAATAATGCGAGAATATAGGCAACACTGCCAGACCTAGTAAAAGCGAGTAGAATTAAAAAATTAATTACAATGAGTATAGTATTAGCTATTAACCATCTTCTAGAATGTTTTTCTGTATATAAAAACATTAAAATTGTACTTATTAATAAATGTACCGACTTATCCCCATTTTTATAAATAATAATATTTTGATTGCCAAAGATATTAATAGGTGGTAAATAAAGAAATACAAAATAAAATAAAATAAAATTTAAAAATAGCACTAGAGGAACCCATTTATAAATTTGAATAATTTTTTGCCAAATAAAAGTATACTCATCTTTAAATAAATAAATAATAAAGGCGAACCAAGCATACTGAAGGCCTAAAGAATCTCGAAAAACGTTTAATATCGGGAATTGAAACACCCCACCTAATATAAATAAAAAAGATACAATAAGAAAAATACCGATTATAATTTGTTTTCTATCTAAAGCTATTTCGAAATTTTTTCTATTAATAAATATAACAAAAATGCCAGCAACTAATAAAATCTCAGCTATATAAGAATAGGCCACTCCTTTATTAAAAAAAACATAAAGAAGTAATACTAAAAAATAAATTTTTATGTAGATCCTATTTAACAACTGCATGTAATAAATATTTTATTGACATTTGAAATTGATTATTATACTTATCAGAATAAATAGATGGGGCATCATAAACCGAACCGTCCTCTATTCTAATCCATCTATAATTAAACGCATGTGTATTAGTAAAGCTCGCAGAAATAAGTATATTTTTTATAGGCATTAATTGCAATTCTAAACGCTTAGTTAAATCAACCCAATATCTATTATAATAGCCATATCCATTTGCTGCATAGGGGTTATAATAAACAGAATAATAAAAATCATTATTAAAAACTGTTCTTTCTACAAAAACGCCAATTTTATTATAGCCCCTATTCCAACTTAAACTTATACTTTGGTTATTAGAACCAGGCCCAATTGAGGCACCGATTAATTGTCCATTATTGGACCAACCCTGATTAACTATAGTACTTAAATACCAACTATTTGGTTTTCCTCCTGCAAATGGAGAGCCATTTATTAAAATGTCTTGTTGATTCATTAATTGCAGTTGGGTAAATTCTACATTTAAACTCAAATAAGAATCAAATAGTTTTAAAGGAACAAGCTTCGAAGCACCAAATACAAAGGCAGGTCTCATTCTTTCCTTAAAAAATTTCCAAGGCCAAGGTGCTTCATTGGGCATACCCATTTCTCCATAAAATTCTGCGTGGTCTTCAGGCATAGCAAATCGAAAAAACAGGGAGCCTATTTCTTGTTTAGGAAGGTCCTTACTAAAAAAATTAATTGTATCGCCTACTGCATTAGTAGCATGTCTGTAAAATTGCCTAGAATAAGCATAACCTATATAAAAATTAGGTATCCATTTAGGCTGGTAGTTAATTGTAATTCCATCAATTTCTCTTTCATCTAAATTTTTAAAAAATTTACAAGGTCTGCAAATATTCAACAACTCTTGATCTATATCTGTGTATTTTGTTGTATCTAATTTACCCACAACTCCCGCTAGTTCAAAACTACCTATATAGCTTTTAATTGGTTCTACTGTTTTCAAGTAATAATGTTTAAATCCTGCTGCATTATTTGTAAAAACCAAACTATTCCTTTTACCAGGCCCCCACCAAATATTTTCGTTAGAAATGCCCGCTGCCATATATTTAAATTTTATACCAGCTCTTGATTGCCCAAGTGTTGTCTCCTCAATACGGTCATAACCAAATTGTCTAAAATTATCAATATTATTAGCCACCATTCCAAAATACTTAAACATAAAATTACCATCTCCAGTATTTCCAGGATAATATTCTTGAGTTAAGTTTTGTACTGTAATTTTTTCAGGCTGGTAATTAATATCAAAAATCAATAATTTTAAATTTACGCCATAACTATAACGCTCTTGCCAGCCTCTAGCAGGATACATATTGCCATCATTAAAACTGATAGGTTGTAAAGAATTATTTTGTTGGTCGAAATTTAAACTGATTGACTGAACTATATCCTTTGCAGTTCCTTTTAACTTACTTTGCAAATATTGAAAAGAACTTGTGGATCTTATTAAAAAAGAATTGGTGATAATACCATTACTATCATTTAATAATTGTCTATTTCTTTGATAATCCATTAAACGAATATCGTCAAAAAAACTATTTTGCGTATAGCCTTTGAAATAGCAAAAAAAGAAAAAAGTAACTAAAATTAATTTTTTAACTACCATAAATAAATAGTATTTAAAAATACATATACATTGGAAACTTTATTATTATTCTGCCATAAATAATTTTTTGCATTAACCCAATCAATATTTAAATTAAATAAAATATTTTTATGCTTTTGCTTAAAAATAATCCCATAAGAATAATCATCCCAACTCTTTAGGCCTTCAGGATCTCCAAAAATATCATTATACCTTTGAAAATTATTAGAAATATGTTGAAATTTAATGCCGTATTTGCTCCATCCTTTATTCCAGCTGAATACAGCTGTTTGTAAGTTATTCCCTATTCCACTCCCTGCACCTAAGACTTGATTTTCATTTGTATAACCATCTTGTAATTGCCCATGCTCATACCAATTACCAGCATTTCTTTGAAGCATAGTAGGTTTTTGTGACATGTATGTAGCTTCTGCTTCTAAACTTAAAAAAGTCTTTTCGCTCAAAAATTGTATTTTCTTTAAGCCAAATATGGAAGCTGCAGAATGTGACATATCTAAAGTCAAATCTCGTGCATTTGAAGCACCGTCATTCCAACCATATTCAAAATAAATTTCAGCATGCTCTTTTGGGAACAGAAATTTTGCATATCCAGAAATTAATTGATCTACTGTTGATCCATTATCTTGATATATATTTCTAAATAAAGGTTTTAAGGCAATTAAATAATATTCTGTTAAAATGTTACTTGGATTAATTTGCGTTGGTAGTTGAAAGGCTCTATTGGCACCTATATAAAGGTTTTTAAATAAAGCTGGACTATATGTAAATGTTAATATATTTAGATATCTAGTAAATGAATTTGGTTGAAATATTCTTAAATTTCTATTTTCAAACCCTTGTCTTTCATTAGAAGTTAATGTCCCCCCAATAATACTCAATTCAAAACTTCCTAATGGGGTTTTTAAAGGCCTATTTGTCCCAATACTAAAATGATTAAAACCTGGGGCATTATTAGACATTAATAAAGAACTATAACTACCTGGCCCCAGCCATAAATTTTGAGTACTTGCACCTACACTAATTGGGCCAAAATCGATTCTTAAACTAGATTGCCCTAAAGTTAATTTACTTAATGCAGAAGTCCGTTGCCCCCAACTTGAATTAGTTTCATAAGGATCCGATGCTGTTTTAAAAAACTCTGGCCTTAAAGTTAAATGAATATTGCGCCATCTCATATAAACTCCTCCACTTCCAACAAACTGGTATCCTTTGGAAAAACTCAATGGGCCGTCATTCCAGCCATATGGGTGATGTGAATTATATTTTTGCAAAAAATTAATGGGAAGTAATTGAATGTCGGAATGTTTTCTTTCAACTAAGCGGCCATGGTTTTCAAATTCAGGGTCAATCATGGCAAGTAAACTATCGTAGCCTAGTTTTGGGGTAAGGATAAAGGGCCTTTGTGTAAGTGATTGTTCAGGTTGTAATTTGCCTAGTAATTGTAAATCACGGATATTATCATCAAAATCGGTATAGCCCACAGCCATGGGTATACGTAATTTATTTTTAGGGCCATCATAAGGAGTAGGGAGTAAATTCTGATACCACCTTTTAAAATTAGAAATGGGTTTTAAGGTATCGGCTTCTTGCTCTTGCGCTTTTAAATTTATACATAATAAACTACCTATAATTACCAAATAAATGGGTAAAAAATAGGTGGTTGTTTTTTGTACTTTTCTCACTGCTCAAAGATAAATATTAATAAGCAAAATTGATGCTTTCCCTACTTAAGATTTGCCTTATAATTTGATATCTTTGAAACTCAATATGTTTAAACATTCATGAAAATTTCAGTAGCATTTATTGTATACAATGGCGAGCAGTATTTGCGCATGCAGCTAGATTCTATACTAGCTCAAACACATAAAGTGGATGAAATTATTATATGCGATGATGCCTCTTCCGATAATACCAAAGAAATACTAGAAGAGTATAAAAACAAGCATCCCAATTTGTTTTTTATTCATTACAACACAGAGAATATAGGGCCTACAAAAAATATAGAAAAGGCTATTCAAGCCTGCACAGGTGAATTAATTCTACTTGCAGACCAGGATGATTACTGGGAAGCCCATAAAGTAGAAACTATTATAAAATGGTTTGAGCAAAACCCAACTATGAATGGTGTTTTTACAAATGGTTCTTTAATGAATTCAAAAGATGAATTAGATAATAACTACGCCTTATGGGATGCAATGAGCTTTCATTATAAAACCATTAAAAATAATAAGGAACTAAATAACAGTTTAAAATTATATATTAACACGATTGAAAATGCTGTTACAGGAGCAACACTTGCTATTAGAAATAACTTACCTTTTTTAAAGCAACACTTCCCTATTATTAAAAATTTAGTGCATGATAGATGGCTTGCAATTAATTTAGCAGAAACAAATAGCTTAGGTATTTTGGAGGATAAATTAATTCGCTACAGAATTCATTCAAAACAAGCTATTGGAGGCATGACAGAAAATATAGAAAAATATATTGAACTAAACGCTAATTTATTAGAAGGCACACCCAATACAAGTAATAATATTCTAGGCTTTAAAGACCTTCGATATATTTTAAACAAAATTGAAACTAATTTGCAAATTCAAAATGAAATTTTAAAACTAAAAAATAAAAGTTTTGACAATTCCAACTACATAGCTATTTTAAAAAATAAGCATACAATATATTTAGAATACGGCTTTGCAAAATGGCCAATACTTAGCGGCCTTAGAAAATTTAAAAAGCTGTTTATAGCTTAACAAATACAAGACTAGATTTTATCTAAAAAACCATTTAGGTATACTTTAAAATAACTGTTTTTAAGTATAAATAAATGATAAATACAAAACCATATTAGCGATATAATTGAAATAGAAGTTAATACAATTATACTGTCTGCAATAATAGATTTAAATATAATTACAAATACTATATAAGGCAATGCACCCACTAATTGTTTTAAAAACATATTAGTAAGCCCCCCTACTTTAAAATACTTTTTTGTAAAATAGATAAAGGAAACCGATACCGATAATTCGGTTACTAATATAGTAATGGCTTCTCCCACCTCCATTAATGAAGGCACTAATAATATAGAAAGCACAATACTTACAGACATGCCAATAATGGCGGAATACAGTATCTGCCTGTCTTTGGCTAGGGCACTTAACACCTGAAAGCCAAATATTGAAGACAAGCTTACTATTAATATTAAAGGGGCCGTTATTTGAAGGGGCAGTATGGACCTATCAAAGTTTTGACTAAATAATACATGTACTATTTCTTTGGCACAAGAAATAAATATAACAATAGCGGGAAATGATAAGCTAACAAGCACAAAGAAAACTTGCCTTATAAGCTCTCTAAATTTTTCAATTTGCTGGCTATGGTATAAATTAATTAAGCTTGGAAATATAGCTACTGTTACAGCACCAAATACTGCTATAATTAATTTATTTAATTTAAGTGCGGTAGAATAATACCCTACACTTTCGTTATTGGCTAGAAAACCTAATAAAATAGTATCTAATGAGAAGTAAATACTAATTGAAAATATAGTTAAGAAAATATACAAAAGGGGTTTGATATGTTTTCTAAGGTCTAGATTAGAAAAGGTTTCTTTATTAACTGAAATATGTTTGCTTAAATTATTAAAATTAATAACAGCTAATAATACACTTAAGCCGAACTGCATTCTCATGTAGTTCACATAGTCAAATTGTGATTTAATGAGTATAAATACAAAAATGATAAAAAAGAAACGTATAACAAATTGTCTTATGGCAATAAATTTAAATTGGTTCATACCATTAAAAAACCATTCTAAATAAAATACTTGAAAAAAGAAATAGGCAATAGTCCAATAAAAAAGTACTTTTTCGTTATTGAGTTGTGGAATAAAAAATACTGCTCCTAAAAAAAGAAAGGATAGACCTAGTGTACAAATTAAATTAATGGTAAAAATTTCAGCAAATATTTTAGTACGCTCTTTAAGTTCGTTTTGCACTTTAGCAATTTCTCTAATACCATAAATAGGAATACCTAGTGCTGCTAACATTACAAAATACTTAGCTATACTTTCAGCAAAATTTAAAACACCAACATGCTCTGGGCCTAAAGTTCTTGCCAAATAAGGAAAAGTAATCAAAGGAAAAAATACCTGTGATATAGCAAGCAGCACATTATAAAAAACACTATTCTTTACCGACATGAATTAAAAGTACAAAAAAATAAGTAAACGGGCTATGAAAAATAAGCCTGTATGCTGTTCTTTATATTTAAGAAAAATATAAAGACAGCCTTTTTAGAACGCTTCCAAAATTTATCATTTCTTATATAGCTACCCTCGTCCCAAGTAGTAATTATTTCCTTTGTAATAGTGCCTAGTCTTATTTTACTAGGATCAACAAACTGCTTGAATATGTCAAAAGGAGTAGAAATTTTTGCGCTTTGTTTTAATAAATACTGGGCAGTGGGTTTATTTAAAGAATAGCCATAAGTACAATAAATGGTATGAAGTAAGGGCTCTCCAATAGTGTACTTACCCTCAATTATCTGTCCTTTAGACCTTTTTACCTTGGCATTTCCCTCCCAGGCACCCCAGAAAAAGAAGTCATACTGCTTAGATATAGGTTCAAAATAGGTTTTCAACAGCGTAAAATTGAGAATTTTACTATCCGATTCTAGGACCAAAAAATGCTCTTCATTATTGGTAGCGGCTTTAACTATTTGCCTTAAAATTCTTCGATGACCCAATAAACAGGCTACCTCAGTTGCCATTAAGGCCTGGCCAGTTCGCTCTTTAGATTTTTCTATAATGGCCTTTAAAAATGGAATATGGGTATTACTCGGATAAATAGATTCTGAAATAGTAAACTGCTTGAACTGTTGGCGCATAGCTTCTACCCTAGCTGTTCTATCCTTTTCTAAAGGAGAATATAAAATATAAGTATTGATTGCTGCTACCATAATGCTTACAAAAAACTAAAATTATAATGATCAAAGGTACCAAACCTATTATTTATTTGAGCATAGGGTGTCATAAACAATTGAGGATATCCATTAGGGTATAATATATAATGTGGCTTTTTTAATAAATAGGCAAGATGAATGGGTAGACTATCAGCCCCTAGAATTAATTCAGCATCTTGTATTAATTGAATAAGCGTTTTAAAATTCGTATATAATACTTTATTACTATTAGATGCATTCTTATCATTGGTAGTAGTATTATCTGGCAATTGTTTAAAATAAGCAATTTCTAATGTATAGCCTTTGGCTGCTATTTCATTTTCAAGCTTATCAATTAAAGTGCTTGGTATATTTTTTTTAGCTTGTCTAGTATCTGGAAATAATAAAACTTTTTTTGAATTTAGTTTATTATTTTCTGCTACTTGTCCTTCTTCTTTTTGTAGTTCTTTATTTTGAAAAAACTTTGCATAAGTACTATATACAGAATCGGTACTTATTATAGAATTAAAATCTAAGCCAGTAATGGCATTGAATAAACCTATTCTTTTATCTTGCTCGATATAATCTTGTCCTTCTTCGTTTGGATTTTGCTTAACAAACTTTTTAATTTGTTTCAATTCATTCAGCGTATTTATGCTTAGCAAATGCTTATTGGTAAATAAACTTAGTTGTGAATTGCTTACACCAAAATTTATAAATTGAATTTTTATACTACTTACATTAATAACTAAAGCAAGTTCTTGATACAGTGGTTCTAAGTGTTTGGAAGCAATTAAGGAATACTTATTTTTTTGGGGGCTTTCTAATAGGGCTTGCAATAAAATTACAAAGTCTCCATAGGCCCTTAATAAAAATAGGCGGTGCATACTTAAAAATTAATTAGAGGTATACTTATAAAGCGCATAGAAGAAAGAAAGCACTAAGCCAATAGCAAAGCCTATCATTAAAGAATACCTTGCTGGTGTGCGCTGATCAAACAATGGAAATTTAGGCGTATCTAATACTTGTATTACAGGTGTTTGATTTATTAAAGATAATTTTAAAGTCTCTAAGTTTTTGACTACTTCGCCGTATAAGGTACTTGAAACAGTTTTATCTCTTGCAGCTATTTCAGTTTGTGAAGTATTAATTCTTAAAGAACTATTTACATTATATAATTTAGTAGCATTTTCTGCTTGAAAAGATTTTTGATAAATACCAGTTAGAGAGTTTTGTAAAGAATCGGCCTTTTGCTGAATCTTATTTATACTTCTCGATAAATTTCCTGTTTTAATATCTATATATAAATCGCTGGTTTGTTTTAATAACTCTTCTGCAAATATTTTTGAAAATACTTGGTCGCCCGATACTACTTCTAAAGTAATAATAGTACTTTTCTTGTTTTTCTTTTCAACGCTTATATCTTTATTTATTCTACTAAATAAAATATACAAAATACTATCCTGTTGAACTGTATGTTTAGCGCCTTCTGTTAAACCTGCGAAGTTTAAAGATTTTACATTTATGTTTTTGCTTTCAAAAGCAGAAGCTAAATCATTTATTTGAATATAATAATCGGCAATGGTTTGTCCTTTTGAAGAAGAAGGCTCTTCCATTTTAGTTAGTAAAACCTTTTCTATGATGGCCCTAGATTTTATAATTTCTAAGATATTATCGCCATCAAAAAGTCCAGCTCCGCCACCTGTTAAGCCACCTACATCTATTCCAAACTGAGAAGCTAAACCCGATAAACCTCCACCGCCTTTGCCCGATTTATCTTCAACAATAAAAGTAGATGTTGCCTTATAAGTAGATGGCTGTAGTTTACCATACAATAAACCTAAAGCACTTGTAATAATGGTAACTAAGAATATGATCTTATACTGGCTAATAAAATAATTCATAAAGCGCTGAATAACAGCCTTTAGCTCTGAATATTTTATGGTTTCTGTGCCTGTATTTGTCATTTTCTAGTCTTTGTACTTGTCTTGTATATATCTAAGTGTTCGTCTATGCTTGAAATTGTATTACAAATATATAATAATTAATTGTGGTGGCCTATCTATAACTCATATCCACTATTTCCTTATACATGTTCTTCAACATGCCAGGCACCCTCTTTAATTTCTTAAATAGAGAGATGCCTCTATAATACCTTACTGCAATAATGCGCTTCATAAAAGTTTCGTCGAATAAACCTTTATGTTTATTTATTAACTCAATAGATAAATCACGCAAATGATTGATATTATCAAAGTTCGATTTTCCATCGGAATAAGTTCTGTCTCCGGACTGTACGGGTCTGCAATGTTTAATTTGAATAGCATGCACCACCGCAGTGTTTTTCATATTATGAATCACCTGAAGTACAGGCATCATGTATAAGTCAATCCCTTGCCCAGTAATGGTTTCATTGAAATAAGGGCCTGCTGCTTTAAACAGTTTTTCTCTATACATAGGAAACATAATTTCTACCCAATCTTCTTTTTTTGTTTGATAGCCTGCCTTATGCGTGAACTGTCTGTGGTCAAAAAAACTATCATGTGAGATGCTTGGTTGAAAAACATCTAAATGATTTATTTGACCTATAAATATTAATTTATTTAAATCGGAATAAGACGTGTAAATATCATCGTCTATCACACCTATATATTCATAACGCTCTTCATTATTAGGATATAAGTATTTATAGACCTCGTAAAATACCTGTCCCTTGTTCTCGGTTCTGGTAGATACATAAAACTCTGGGTTCAAATGAGCCACTAGCTCCTTGGGTGCCTTGGCACTATGATCAAAGATTAATAAGTCGAAATTTCTTTCTACATCCTGCAGTACATATTCCAAAGGCTTGGATACCCCGTCCCAGGTGATGACAATTAGTGATTTAGCTGCTTTCATTCGCTCAAAACTATTGAAAATCAGACAAAATACCCCTAAAAACCCCAAAAAACCGGGGCTTTAACCTATTTTTAAGCCTACTTGGTTAAATTTGAGCCATTCATGCATCCAAAACATAACATATTAGGTATTCAGATTAGCACTATTTCCATGTCTAACTTGTTAGATGATTTTGCCGGCCTAATTCGCTCCAGCTCAAAGGCCAGTGTTTGCATAACCCCAGTCAATTCAATATTAGCCGCTAGAAAAAATGCCCAAGTATTGGCTATTTACAATAATGCCAATTTCACCCTTTGTGATGGAGTACCTGTTTTATGGGCCTCTCGTTTTTTGGGAACACCTATTGAACAGCGCATTACAGGACTGGACCTACTTCCTGCTTTATTAGAATTTTGTGCTACCCATAATTTTAGTTTATTTTTTTTAGGGGCTTCCCCTGGTGTGGGCGATACATTAAAAGCAAAAGCGGAAGAACTTCATCCATCCATAAATATTAAAGGCGTTTACTGCCCACCCTTTGCTGCTAAATTTGAAAAAGCAGAAAATGATAAAATGATGGCTGCTATTAATGCAGTCAAACCCGATATTGTTTTAGTAAGCTTAACAGCACCCAAACAAGATATTTGGATTAGTGAAAACTTAGAATATTTAGATACTAAAATTGCCATTGGTATTGGCGGTGCTTTTGAAGTGACTGCTGGTTTAATTAATAGAGCACCTGTTTGGATGCAAAAAGCAGGTCTTGAATGGTTCTACCGTTTTACGCAAGAACCCAAGCGTATGTTTAAAAGATATTTTATTGAAGCGCCTGTTTTTATTCCTTTAGTTATTTTACAAAAAATAAAAAGCGGTAGATAATTTTAATTCAATCAACTTCTAAATATAACATAAGAGTTATCTACTCAACCTATAAATAGTTAGCGCTGCTCTTTTAATTAAATAAGGCAGTTCTTTTAAGTTAATGGTTTCTCCTGGTGCATGTGCGCCTCGGCCTGAAGAGCCTAAGCCATCAATACAATCTACATAAGCTGCTATATAAGAAATATCTCCTGCACCGCGAGAACCTGGGTCGCCTGCTATGGTTGGACCTACGCCCATAGCTTGAGTCACTCCACTAATAACTTCAAGTACTTTATTGTTGCCATCCGTTGGCGCCATACTAGGTATGCCATCTTGAAATTCTATAGTGGCCTTGGTGCCTGCTAAACTATTATCAACAATAGCTTGCATTTTTTTTCTTGCATTTATTTTTTGTTCCTCGGTTAAAAAACGAAGGTCGCCGGTTACAGTTACTGCAGGAGAAATAATATTTGTTTTACCAATAGCAGTGCCTGTTGCTTTTGTTTCATCGTAGTTCATTTCAGAACCACCAATAAATACACCAGGGTTAAAGGTTAAATATTTTTCTGTACTTAACTGTACTCTAAATTCATTTACAATTCTCGCTGCTTCATAAATAGCACCATAACCTGCATAAGGAGTAAACACACCCGAGCTATGTCCTGTTTTTGCTTTTACATTTAATAACCATCCGCTAGCTCCTCTTCTTGCAGTGGCCACTGAATTTAATCCATTGGCTCCTTCAAAGCCAAGTGCAATTTCAGTTTGCTTAGCAGTTTCAATAAAATCGCCTCTACTTACTTCACGCGGATAACCTGCATGTTCTTCATCGCCCGTTAAATAAGCAATAATATTAGCGTCCTTCAATAAACCCTGTGCTTGCAAGGCTTGAAGAGCAATAATCATGACTACATCTCCTCCCTTCATATCAGTCACGCCCTGTCCTGTGGCAGTAGAATCGTTTAACATAGTGAAAGGGTTCGCAGGCATATCAGGTTCAAAGACAGTATCTAAATGACCTATAAGAAATAGTTTTTTTCCTTTATTAGTTTTAGCTAATTCGGTTTTCTTTTTAGAGGAGTTTGGTTTTGTTGCGGCGGAAGTCTTTGCGGCTGTGGCGTTTTCTGCATCATCAAATCCAATACTCGCCACCAAATGACCTGCACGGCGAAGTGAATCGGGCATGGGCACCCACTTGGTTTTAAAATTAGCTTTCTCAAATTCACGCGCGAAAATGGCCCCTACTTTTTTTACGCCTTCTATGTTTAAAGTGCCACTATTAATATCTACCGACTCTTTTAATAACGCAATTGCCCTTGGCATATTGGCATCGATATAGTCCATTATTTTTTGTTCTTCCTTACTTAAGGTAGTGGTAGCTTTAGTAGTTTGCGCTTCTAAACTTTGATTTGCTCCAATGCCAAGGCTAATGATAGCTAGGCTAATTATGATTATTTTTTTCATGTCGATTATTTAGGATCACTCAATTTAGTTCAATTCATTTATACCCCAAAAGCTTGCGGTAAATACTTGAAAATTGATTTGATTTTTGTGCTTAATTCGTTGATTAACATTAAATTATTTGCAGGGTACGAAAAATGGCAATATTTTCTCTAAATTCGAATTATGAAGAGTATGAATTTAAACATCCCCGATAATGTAGAAATCAATAACAACGAACTAACCGTTATCGTTGCTACAAGATTGTACGAAATAGGGAAACTCTCTTTAGGCCAAGCCTCAGAAATGATAGGCTGTTCTAAAAGTTCATTTATTGAGTTATTGGGAAAATATAACATCTACGTTTTCAATTACCCTGCATCTGATTTAGAATCAGATGTGAGATATGCATAATTACAACTTCACCACCCCTTCCGTAATTATAACATCGCTTAAAGCGCCAGTGCAAACCCCTTTAATAGTAATGGTTTCACCTATTTTTTGAGATATGGGAGTTGTGCTTATTAAAGTAACCGATACATTAGAAAAAGAATCGGATCTGCCTAAGATTAAGGTTATTTTTCCTTCCTGGTTTTTATCTATGCTTACAATGGTTCCACTTATTTCTACTGCTTTATTTAAATACAAAACATTGGCATTTTTTTCATCGGCTTGATAAGCAGCGCTTAAAGAATCGGCTTGGATAACTATCCCTTTTTCTGATTGCACATTTCTATGATGCGTTTTAGAGTAGACAAATACATAATAGTATCCTCCAAGAGCTGTGATGGCCACTACTGCAATAGCGTATATTAGTTTTGTCATTTTGCGCATAATTTTATTTTAGCTTATTCTATCTTATTTAAATCTACCATTTAATGTGATCTTATTCTACCATTTAATATTTCTAAGCTCTTTAGGTTTACGAACAGTAAATACTCTGGAGATATTAAATCCAAAACGTAAATCGCCCTTGGCCCAACTACCTGAAGTTTCATTGATAAAAGTACGGTCAGTCATACCCGTTGAATTAGACACATGCAACTGAAACACATGGCCTCCTGTTTCAATATCAACCCCTACGGATAAGGGGTCTTTGTAGCCCTCCAAACTATTAAACCTATGATAATATTCGGTTGTAATATTCACTCTTTTGCTTACTCTTTGTCTAAAGCCCACACCTAATGAATAAAAATCGTTGGGGGTGGTTTTAGTATCTACCATATTATAATGAATTAAAGTAGGTGATAATTGCAAAGAAAAATAATCGTTCACCTTGCTTGCTAGTAGTAATTGATGAGAAAAAGAAAATTTATCCGACACATAGGGCGTATAAGTGGTTATTGCATCATGCAAAGACTTATAAACAAAAGAGCTTGCATAGCTTAGACTAAATGGAATATTACGCTGGCCTTGTTGTTGTCTAATAATTTTATATTTTAAAAAACCATCATACTGCTTTTGATAAGTGCTACGGCCAATACCTATCATGAGCCTGTCTGTAAGCCCGTAGTCTAAACCTATGCGCATAGTGGCCTGGTCTAATCCGAAAAAGTTATAACCTCCGTCGCTGATTGGCCCAAAGCGATGTAAAATTCTGAAGTCCAATACACCCGCTCCTACATTTTCTATAGACTGGCCATTAATAATACGGGTAGCTTTAAAAGTGCCGGTGGTAAAATCTGAATTGGTAGCATTTGTTTTTTCTGAAAATAAATCTACATTTTGCGCGCGCGCCGAAAGCGTAACTAATAATGTAAATAGAACTAAATGAAGAGAACGTAAAAACATAATTTTTAATTTTGATATTTACAATTCACTTTTATCTTAGCCTCATTCGCAATTTTCTCTCCAATGTATAAACCCTTAATACCATAGTCCTTAATTTTTATACTAAACTCACCGGTAATTGTGGGCTTTCCTTCTGCAACTTGTAAAGTTCCATTGGTGCTTACTTTTTGCGCAGTTCCATGTATGGTTAAACTACCTTCAATAGTAATTGGATAAGTTCCGTCTTTGGTAAAATTAACTTCTTTGATATTTTTTATATACCCTTTGAAATCGGCTTTAGGAAACTGAGTCGACTCCATATAGTTCTCATTAAAGTGATCCTCCATTAATTGGTTTTCAAATTTAAAGCCCTTCACTAATACGCCGAATATAATTTGTCCAGTGGCGTCTACAAATTTTGAGTCAACCTGGTTATTAACCGCTGCAATGGCCACGGCTCCTCCAGTGGCATTAAAAAATATTTGTCCTGTTTTAGTAGCATATACTTTTTGTACACTTGGTGTTTGCGCATTTGCTATTTGCATATTGCATACAACTAATACTAGTACAAGTGCTGCTGTTATCTTTTTTATACTGCGAATTGAAATCATATGAAATTATTTTTATTCTTTTTTTTAATTATTAATAGCACCTCTATTCACCCAAACAATAATTTTATTAATACTACATACATCCATCTTTGCCATATTCTTAGGCATAGGAGAAGCATTACCATTTTGTAAAATTGAATTCACAAGGCGTCCGTTAGTAATATAGGGCTTCACTGTGGCATAGGTATTTAATACAATACCTCCTCCTAAATTATTAGCACTAGCTCCATGACAATTATTACAATTGGCATTTAAGATGCCTGTAACCGTTAAACTATAGGTGACATTGGTGGTATCACATGCAGCTACTACTACCTGAGGATACACTTGGTCCTTCTTATCGTAATAACAGGCAGTAAAACTACTAATGGCAATTATTACAAATGCTATTTTAAAATACTTTTGCATATTATTGAGGATAGCCTTTTTGTATCCATTTTTGAATTTGGATTATTTTACAATCTACCAACTTAGCCGAAGGAGGCATTCTTTTTGAAACCGCTATACTTGATACATAATTAATAGCATTTAAAAATATACTTGTATTAGCACTTATATAAGTTTTCGCACTGGCATAGTCTCCTAAATAAATATTGGCAGAACCAGGCTTGCTACCATGACATCCTCCACAGTTTGTAGAAATAATAGTTTGAATAGCATTCGCATAAGTGTATGAATTAGTATCACAAACATTGGTGCATTGAGTATTAAGAGCTCCTTGGTCAATCCATTTTTTGATAAGCGCAATATGGGTAGCCGTCATTTGTGGACTTGATCTTGTTGGCATACCATTTCCTATAATAGTATAGTACCTGCTACTATTTGCATTTTTAGCCCTAATGCCATTCATTAAATGTCCATAGTCGGTGGTAATTACGCCTTCTCTATGGCTTGCTTCATTATGACACCCTGCAGAACCACAGTAACTCACATATAAGGGTAAGACATCGGTATTAAAACAAATTGTATCTGAAACTGGAGGTATGCCGCCCGCTGGAACTGTCGTGGCAGGTGGATTCACCACTACCACAGGTTCTAAAGAAACACTACTATTCACAGTAATAATATCATGCTGACATGCATTGAATAAAATACAAATAGATGATAGAACAACGGTATAAGATAAAAATTTACGCATCTGGTTTATAAAGAACTTTTTTAGAACGATTGTATAAGAAGATTCGTCTAGAACCTTCTGCAAATTTACAAAATAGTATGTTAAGATATATATAATGGTTGTTCATTAATCTCATTAATACTTATGAATTAAACTTAATATTGGTACTTACTATTGTTAGTATACTCACTTGTCTATTTTTATATAAATGTTCAAATTCATTTTCTTTTTAATATCTAATCAAACTGAAGTGGAACATTAATTTTTAAACTATAGTTACGGCCCATATTAAATACACCAGTTCTTCCTGTTAAAATATTTACATCAGTATATTTTAAACGGCTTAAATGGCTCTGATAAGCAATATCTGTAAGGTTTTGTGCTACTAATGAAATACTAAATAATTGTTTGCCCTTATTAGTTACCTGCGTGCCTGCACCAACATTAATTAAGGTATAGCCCGGTGTTTTGGTTTCTGTATTGTACCCAGTAAACGGATTATTCTGTGCAGCAACATTATCTAATTGTAAAGAAGCATAACTGTTTTTAAGATTACCTGAATTTTTTGGAAGTTCATACCTTAATTCAGTAATCCAACGCATACTTGGTATGGTGGGTAAATTAATACTTCCCGCCAATGCTTTTTTAAATGTACCGTTTACAATAGAGACTGTGTTTTCAATATGCAGTCCGTCTAGAGGATGCGGATGAATATCTAAATTAAATTCAGCCCCTATTAATTTAGCATCTTGTTGATTATAGGCAAAAGCAAAATATTCATTGTCTTCATTGTTAATGATAGAATCTCCACCATTAGCGCCTATTAGTTTTTGATAAAATATATAATTAGTAACATTATTATAAAAGGCATTCCCTGTAAATGAGATATGCTCATTACTCCATTCCATGCCGGCGTCAAATTGTAAACTTTTCTCGCTTTCTAAATTCGTATTCCCATATTCGTATCTATTGGTGCCCTCATGCGCTCCATTACTTCCTAACTCAGATAAATTAGGGGCTCTATAACCACGAGCAATATTGAATTTAAAAATTAAATCATTGGTGGCCTCGTAAGTCATACCCAAGGATCCTGCAATATCTCCATAGTTTTTTTGAAGTCCATTAAACTCAATTCCTTTTTTATCTATTCTAGCACCACCACTAAAGTTTAATTTTCCTACATGTTTCTGCGTATAAAAAAATAAGCCTACTTCCACCGATTTATATTCAGGTATTAAAGTCTCTACCCCTTTGTTTTTATTATTTTGTTGTAAACCATTCACACCAATAGTATGTTTCCAATTATTAGTTTCTGGCAGTAAGTATTGAAAAGAATAATTTAAGGTACCTAAATCGAAGTATAAACTTTTCTCTGAAGGATCTTCTATATTACCAAACTCCTGTCTTTGATTTCTTTGATAGGCCATATTGGCTTTTAACTTTCCCGTTCCCCAGTTAATACTATTATCCAATATATATTTTGTGTGTTGAATATATTGATAAGGAATATTAGGTGTGGTGGAACTAAAATCGGCATCAGTGGCAGGGAGGTCTTCTTTCAAAAACTGTCCTAGCTCATTTCTAGTACCTTCAATCATACCTAGTTTTTGACTAAACTTATTTACAATGAAATGAGAATAACCCCAATCCTTTTCTATACCTACAAAACCTCCTCCATTTAATTCAGAAAATTTTGAATTGTATACATAGCCATCATATTTGTTTTTATAATCAGATGCTTTTTTAGAAGATCCATTCAATCCCCATACCAAACCATTTTTATTGCCCGCTATATCGAAATGATAGCCTTGTAAATTATTATTAGATTGATAATTACTAAATACATTACCTCTTAGAGCGCCTTCCGCTACAGGTACATTCGAAGTTATATTGATAACCCCCGATAAAGCCTCGCTACCATAAATAATAGAGGCAGGCACTTTTAATACTTCGGTTCTAGCTACATTATACTCATCAATTTCAATACCATGTTCATCGCCCCATTGTTGTCCTTCTTGTTTTACACCATCGTTTAAAACCACCACCCTATTATATCCTAGGCCGCGTATAATAGGTTTGGATATAGCTGGACCCGTGCTTAACTGCGTTACTCCCGGTGTTTTAGAAAGCGCATCAATTAAATTGGTAGAGACTCCTTTAAAAAAATCTTCCTTCTTAATAATGCTAATAGGAGTGGGCATTTTTTTACTAGAAGTAGTGCGTAAAAAACTAGTAACGGTTACATTCGTGTTTTCTAGTACAGCATGATTCAAGAAAAAATCTTTCTCCAAATTAGTTGGAATACTTAAGCTAATAGTTTGTAAACTAAATCCAATATAACTTACCTCAATAATATAGTTGCCTGGCTTTATATTAATTTGATAAATTCCTTTATCGTTACTCACCACCCCTTTTTTTAATTCTGGAAAATAAATAGAAGCCCCTTGTAAAATTTGACCTGTGGCTTCATCGCTTATCTTACCCGATACTTGCACCGTCTTAGGCGCTTGCATGGCGTAAACGCCCTCGCCTATAAAAACAATTATAAATAATATAGATAAATACTTGAACATAAAATAATAATTAACTCGAAATAAAAAATGCGATACATTATAAAAATCGTTGCTATAATAACTCTAGTACTATACTAGCGTTAATAAGCAAATTCGAAATGAAATTAAATTTCAAATTCGATTGGGCTATACTGCAGGGGGACCCCTAGAGTCTAAAGAATAATTATTATTAGAAAAGTAAAAACAAACTAAATGCGTGTTGGTTACAATATTTAGAACCGGATGTGCTAATTCAATATTAAAATTAAAATCTAGAAAGGGAGAAGTAGCTACTAAATTATCGTGCGAACAATGTATGCTTGAATTTTCAACTTGCTCAATAGGTAAATTCTTATGTACATCACATTTAACCTTATCGGTATGTTTTGCAACTAAATCATGTATGGTTTGTTGTGAGGTAATGCTAAACGCAAAGACCAGTAGCATGACTACCGCTAAAATTTGTCTTATGGTTTTTTGATATAGCATGGTATAAAGTTACGCCAACTTGCTTATACTTCAAAAGCTAGTATATGGCTGCGCCTACCGGGTGTTCAGCTATAAAAGGATAGCCTATTAACTTGGTAATGGTGGCAGCTAATTGCTTCTGAAACAATTGATTCGCAGTATCCTGCTCTCCTAATTTGCCTATTGCAAGTAGTGGGTTATTTTTTACATTAGGCCCCAATAATGCAAACCAAATACTAGATGCGCCTTTGACGTCGGCACCATGGTCTGTCCAAGCATCGCCAAATCCACGACCATGATCGGTGGTGACTAATATATAAGTATTGTTTTTATATCCAGGGGTTGATTGCACCCAATTCCATATATCACCTATCCAGGTATCTACCTGATTGGCCGCATCTAAATAATTACTATAATTAGCATGATGCGCCCACTCATCGGTTTCACCATAACTGATATACATCACCTTGGGCTGTTTTGTTTTTAAATAATGCATGGCTTGATAATGCGTGAACACATCCAAGCATTCCACTTCTTTAAAAGGCTTATAACTATCTTTTAATAAACTAGCTAAAATGTCAGTGGTAGAATCTTTCAAAATACTTTGCACCGATTCAAAACCATTAATAACTGGAAAGCCTGAAACAGTTTCATTTAAAATTCTATTGTAAGCATCCCATGCACCAAAGGCAATTACTTTTCCTTGATACGCTTTTTGCTTATTTAAAAATGCCATTAGATTAGAATGCGGATTAGGAGCATAATCATTTGAATTAATGGCCGAATCGGGATAGCCTGTAAATATTTCATTATAGCCTGGATAAGAGAACCAGTGCGGGTTAGCAACATCTACTTTATTTTCTTTATTTCTATTTCCAAACAATTGTCCTTGGCTACTTATTGTATTCCAAAAAAAAGGCATCAATAATTTTTGTCTTTCACTAATGGTATTGGCTCCATATTTTTTATAGAGATAAGCACTATCGCCATGGTTAAATTTTGATTTATTTGCAATCTCAAAATCCATTCCATTAAAAACCTCTTGCCATCTAAAACCATCGGTAGTAATAATAATTAAATTAGGGGCATTGGTAGACTGTGATTTACTACTATTTGATTGTGCAAAATTATTTGTGGCCAATAGCAATTGTAAAACGATACAGATAGTAAGCAATTTTTTTTGGGAATGCCACTTTTTAATGATACAATTATTTTTCATTGGAATGAATATATTTTATTAAAGATACTTATTTAGATAATATTCGAAAATATTTATAGGTACAAATAACTATGAAATACTATGAATTAAACGAAAGATTTTGACTTTATGAAATTACTAGGTTCGTTTAAAATATAAAAATATATGAAAAACAAATCTAAAATTTTGCATTACGTTTATTTGTTAATGCTTTCGGGTACTTTATTGACAGCCTGTTCTAAAGAGTCTACTCTTGTAGAACCTAATCTGGCAAACGGCAATACAGCAGTTACTATAGAAAGTATAGCTGACAATATATTAAGCGACTCCCTCTTCGTTAATCTTGTTAGAGATTTTGACAACGAAGCTAAAAAAATTCAATTACTAAGTTCAGATAGTCAATTAGTAATTAGCTCGAATGAAGTATTAATGAAAAGTATAATTACTTTTTTTATTAATCAAAGGGATTATAAAAACTTAAATTCAGTAGATAAATTAAAAGCGCTTAATTATATGTCTGAATCAGTACAATCTAAAACCTATTTAGCTGCGCATCCCAATATTATAAGTTTATATAAAAAGGATAACAGTGCTACTATTGGAAATAGACTATTTTCTAATGTAAATATGGATGAAAATAAAAAAGTACTAAGAATTTCAGATGATGAAATTATTGATTGTGCTATTCAAACTGCACTAGCAGCTCTAAGCGGCTATGGTGAAGCACTTGACGATATTGGTATTTTATTAAGAGGTGGATTATCAGGAAAATTATTAATTAATATGGGTATAGATATTTTAAAAAAAGCATCGCCTTGGTGGAAAGTTGCCACGATAGTTCTTACATTTACTGTATGTATTTATGGAAAATAAATTTATTTAATTTTTGTAATAATTATTATGTTTAAATCTTTTAAGAATCAACTCATATATATTTTCTTGTACTTCACATTATTTAATACTGATAATTTAAAAATATTTGTATTTGCATTTTTAGTATCCTGTGTAGAAATTATATATAGTTTTCATTTAGCATATACCATTGCAACTGCTATCAAAACTGGAGAAGGTGAAAATAAAGTAACTCAACAGGTGCATAAAAGAGTAAACCGCGGACTGTTTATCTGGGCCATCCTAGGTCTGGGGGTACTATTATATGTATTATACAGAAAGCAAGATCTCTGGATGTATTATGTAGACATTAATCTTTTGGGGAGTAAAACAATGATTTTGAACCTTTTAGAAGAATGATTGTTATCATAATAGATTGATTCACAAAGAATTAATTTGAAATAAGGCAAGAAATACCTAGT